>BNJU01000231.1_pt1 | contig 165391 bp, 233 predicted proteins | sample 8539281 | NCBI WGS metagenome assembly BNJU01 (sample SAMD00202456, study PRJDB9452) | human saliva metagenome | isolation source: human saliva | place: Japan | reverse complement strand
TAACCTTCTTATCAATCCTACTACGCCATTTAGCCATATTATTATCCTTTCTAGAACGCAGTCGAACGATATTCTAATAGTTTATTCGTTATATTGATTTTCTTTGCTAATTTGTTTGGAGTTTTATTACTATATACAAATCCGACCATAGTTTTAGTTTTCTTTTCAAGATTTTCTTTGAGGTTTTGCAGCACCCAACTTAACACAGTCCGTTCCAATAATACCTGCACCTACACCTTTTTAGGAATGAGAAGCGTTTTCTTCTTCCAATTCCTCTTCAGGTTATGGTCACAATAATATCCTCGAAATGCGAGAAATCGCATCCATTACAGTGCTGGGATTCTCACTGCAATCTTTCCAGCATCAATCTTAACTCCATCTTTATAATAATATCTAGACCATAACAATAGTCTCCTTCCTAAATAGTCGAGGGTGTCTCCCTATTATACTAGAGGAAAATAAAAATAATAGAAGAGTAAAGAACTCTTCATTGCTTATCTCATATAAGCCAGTTGTCAAGTGCTAACGCGCCCGCAACTGTATAAATACCTGCATAGAAAACACATGAATTTGATATTAACAGCTTCTTCTTTACACTCTTTCTACCATATTTGCTTTCCAGAAATTAATTCGTTCCTGACGATAATAATCTTTTTCTTGCAGCTCGACAGTATTTTTCAATAAACTCGATATTGTCTTTCAAATCAGTCTCTTACAAGTTCCTACATTTCATCTTCAAAGCTTGTTTACGTTCTTCGCCACTATAGCGAGAGAACAATTTGAGCTTCTTTTCTCAATCTTCTTTCCATAAAAAGTTTCGTATTTAATCTTTTCAATAAATGTTTCATAAATGCCTTCCTTTCTATTATACAGATGGTAGTAACGGTGTAAAACCGTACCCTTTCTAGTCCATGAACTTATTATACAATGCTTTTAATAACATTCCACTTCCATACCAGACACCAAAAAGCCACGATATTCTTGGCAGTGGTTTCAACATCATCTGAGACAATCGTCATAACCTGTCAGCGCCCATATAATATGTAGCGTGTGTAAGGTTTTGTAAATCATCTTGAATTGAAACGATTGTCTTTAGTTACTGCTTTTATCAGTCGTTCAAAAGTTCCTCATGTAATAAAACGTTGTCATGATAAAATTCTCAGCACTACCATATAGGTAGAAATAAAAGAAGCGAGTAAACGCTCATATCATTCTTATCGTTAACCCTAATAACAGCTTCGTATAATATAGCAGTTACATAACTACCACAAAACCATACCATAAGTTTTTGCGAATTTCTCGATACGATCAATTTTGTTTATCGCTCAATGCTTTCTTAGTCATAATGTTTTACCTTCCTTTCTATTACGCGGGTAGAGACAAAGTAGAAACTCTCTCTACAAGTCACTTCATCTAATTTATACCCTAACTCGTTTTCAAGTGCATAATAATAAAGTCCTTTCGACTTGGTCGTCCATCTTGTCTTCTGATATTTAAGTTTAAAAGTAATCACAACTAATTAAATATTCAAAAAGTGTAACCAGTTCTTCTTTGCATCTTCAAAGTTCTTTCTGGATATTTTGCTAGCAAATAATAAAAGTACCCCGTTCTATCCAACTATGATAATTAAACCAATAGTTTCTTGTCATTTTATCACAGTCTCTGCTCGTTTAATAGCTAGTTTATATTTTCTATACTTCTTGTTAGTGCTATCAACATCATTAATATCTCTGAAAAGCAAATAAGTAACAATCACAGCAATAATAATTTTAATCATAATTATATTCCTCTCTTTCTATTATACTAATAGAAAATAAAAAGGTTACTTCTTCCAACCGCTCCTAATCAAGTCACAAATGAACAATACTACCATCACCACTTACATAACACAAGTCTTAATCATTTCAGTCCACTCGCCTTTTCGTAAACATATCAATAACTTACTAGTACCATCATCAAACTTGGAAACTGCATGCTAGCTTCCATGTTGTTCATATCCATCCCTTGTTTTGATTATTCATAATCTCGTCAATCTTAGCATGTTGTTCTTCTGGTGTCATGTTCTCAAAGTCAAGGTTCTCAATCTGTTCCATAGACTTACCACCAGTGAATTGTCCATCACACCCTTACCTTGTTCTGGTTAAGTTTAATCTCAGAAGCATCTAAGTTAATACCTTCAGGTCCACCTAGTTTAACAGACTTAATATCAAACTTCATACTCACCAATCTCAACAGATTTACCAGGAGTCTTAATCTCAGCCTATGAGGCAAGTCGAGTTTCATACCTTAGCAAAACCCATAGCTGCCATCAATAGTGGAAGGTTTGCTTGATGATGTATACCGTCTGTGGCTACGACTAATTCAGTTGTGACATCTCTGAACAGACATCTTCGACACATCTGAGAATTCAGAATATGTATCTCCTTTCAATTCCTCAGGGCCTTCTATACCAGATATTTGATTGGACATTTGACTTTGCTGACTCAATTGTCCTTTTCATCGCTAACATATACTCCATGCCATTTAAATACTCCTTTGTTTCTAAATCTTTGCTTTTGTCTGATAATTTCGTATTCTTTACAACGAACAATAACAGGTAAGCTTTATCTTTTGTCTTTAATATCGGTAAATAACTTTATAAATATTTCACCATATTATATTTGATATGACCTTATAATCCAACAAAATACATTTGGCATCCATCGTAATCAAATCTAAACATATCAATATCCTTTCATAACACCAGCCAGAGCTGATTGCTGATTCTTACATATTATCTTCTAAAATCTTCATAAGACCTTTAATCATAAATGATTGACCATCGTTACCCAATCATGAATGCAGCAAAGTACATAATCTTTCTTAACAGTTTCTTCTGATCATCTTGTCTTTCCACGTCGAAAGAACTTCAGGTGTGCTTCTTTAATGAACTCTTCAACTATCGTCGTTCACCAATGAAGTAACACTAGGTAATCGCGCATTGAAAACTTATTCAGAATATCTGTATCAAAATTCTCGTGTACTCTTCAATTCCAATAACAATTTCTTCAATTTTGGTCATGATAGACCTCCTATAAATATTTTTCTTGGGGATGTCTCCCTATTATAGACAAGAGACCAGCTTATGGTCAAGATGTTAATTAAAGTTTTTATAAAGTTGTTATATGCTTCTAACAAGAAATCTTTCGATTCTTTGCAACATACAAACACAACTTTTTCACCATTAAACTCTAACTTCACCCTGTCATTCGCTTCTTGGTCATCATTTCTAAAAAGTCGTCATATTTTGTTCTACTATATATCGCTAGTCTTGATAATAGAATATTCGATGAATCATATTCGTCCGTTAATCCTTCTACAAAACTAAATAACATATCAACAGTTTTCCTGACTATATTCACTCCTTTCTATTATACGAGAGGTAGAAAACCCTGGTAAGAACTCCTCTTTGTGTTATTTAGCATCTTGTTCCCAACTCTAAACGTCGTTCCCGAATATCTAAATATTGTTGCATAACTGATAATTGACCTTTAAGTAGTTCAAGTGTTCCTCAGTAATGTTAATATAGACGTTTGTCAGAACTTTAAGACCAGCTTCGAGTTTATAAACTTTCTTCTTCAACTCATCGCGTTCTTCCTCAACGTTTTATAACCAGTTTAATCATTCATCAAATCAACCTCCTCTTACATAGGCGAGATCTTAATTGTTTTATCGCTAGCAAGATACTTCAATCCCTATTAAGTGAATGACTCTAATCCATCAGACTGTACCATACTGAACGTAGTCGTCAACATTGTCAATCATTTCAAGAAACATAATACAATCTTTTATGTAACAAGAACATCGCTTACTACTTGTAGGATTTCAGTAGTCTTACCAATATAACTGTAATACAAGCTTCTTACTGTAATCTTCTTATGCCGTAGTTGCTTCCATTTCCAGTTCCTTTCAAATCAATAGGTGTGTTAGCATCGCCGTGTTCAACCTTAATTGTAGGTGAGTCCTTTTTCATTGTAATAAATACATGAGCAACCACCTGGTTTTAGGAAGTTCAGACTTAGGCTGAGCAGTTCTTTACTTTACTTTTCCTTTTGTTTGTGAATACCTGAGAGATAACACAAACAACAGTATAATAAGTATAATGTTACACATAGGCTTGGGTTAATCCTTTACTTTTAGCAGTTTCATTACGATGTTTCCTCCTCCTCAATTCCTTGAAGCATACAGCAGTCATTACTGCATAATTAGTATATCAGAAGAGTATCGGTAAAGGGCTCACTAACCCTTCCCCCAATATCCATTCTGAGTAGCGTCCGCAAACGATTATACTTATCGCCAATACCAGATAACGCCAGCAACTGTTCCAAAATCATTTAAACTCTCCTCAAAACTACCACCATAGTCGTGGTTTTTGTCTACAAATGTCTGATTAAGATTACGATACGCATCAAACATAGTTTGCGGGTTAATCAAATCAGTCGTCAATTTCACCTGCAATAAAATTACAAGCATCATCTTTAGGGTCTTCAACCATTTACGACGTTCTTCAATGTAATCCGTAAGGTTGTCTTTTTCTTGTCATTTAATTCCTCCATTAAAGACAAATAAAGTGTGAGATATAATCTCTGTAAAAACATACTAACGACCATTTGGAACATATTTATATTTCATAAAGGGTACATATATAATGTCTAATGGTAAAAATCGTTTCATGAGGGAAATAAGGAATAATAAAGTTAATTATTGGCGCTAGTTGCTCAACAGAGAGCATAGCTCTCCGCAACTCAAAATATGATGGACTGGTCTTTGCGGGTCTCAATCCATCGACACGATATAGAATAATAAAATAGTAAAGTTCAGCAAGCCGATTCTTACTAAGAGAGGTCTGATACTCTCTGCAGAACACACAATCATAGACCTGTTTTTGTGATAATTTTGAATGTAGAAAGAAGGAAAATTATTATATAAAAAGGACATTGAAAAATGAAAAAGTTGACTGAAGTACAACTAACTTATATTTAATTTGGAATGTTTATGAGATAAAAAGTTAATTCGTCTACAATTGTGTGCTCAACAGAAAAGTATCACCATGACTGTGATATTCTGTACTCAGTCGAGATCTAAAACCCACTTTAGGATGAAAAATTTTGTTTTACTTTTCTTTTTAGCTTGTTGGTTGTTATTTTTGGCTTGTGAAACAACCTAAGATTCTTCATAGCAATGTTGAAAAAGAGTATTAAGTGTTGTTAAGATATACATTGTTTTCTAAAATTTCGTTTGAGTTGCTATACACTATTTATAACACGCAGGTGTAATAGTTGCGTCGAGGTGATATACTACTTTCAGTTTTTCTAGCTTGCACAACTTAAGAAATCCTTTATTATCTTCTAATTTATTTTTGCGAAATTTTTGTCGAGGTTGTCATGGTAGGCCCAAAATAAAAAGAAAGAACGACTATCTAAGTCATCCTCCTCTCTATTATACACCTGGAAAATAAAATGTTTTATTTAAATCCCTCGCACACGACGTTCAATGCGAACGCCTTCAATAACATTAGACATAGATACAATCTGATTCATGATTGCACGAATATCTTTAGGGTCTGGATTATCTATATCCATTACCGAGTTGATACAATCGACATTCGATGTTAGGTCTTCTGTTTCTTGTCGTATTCCAAACAGAACAATGCACTGTACATCCAGAAGTTGTTTAAATGAGGGTTTAGAATACACCTGTCTTCAACGTCATGTACTTGTAGTGTTTCTTCTCTCGTCGTAGTAAATAGCATCAGCAGTACCAAAACCTCGTCAGGTAATATAACAATACTTCGACGACATTGGTTCGTCAAACATTGTGAGCGTCAATAACAAATTGGTTAAGAAACATTCTCGTTGTTCTCGGGCATGATACTATACAAAGATCATATTGGATGCTAGTTCGTGCATCTTAGTGCCGTCTTCCTTAGAATAGTTAGTTCCAAGTTACGACGCGCATCTTATCAGGGTCATGGTTTAACCAATGATATCCTGATGGGCTAAGCGTCGCATGGCGTCCTTCTAATCGCCAGTGGTCATTCCAGTCCATTTAATATCCTCTCTGTGGTGAATAGTTATGTTGATTTGGGTCTGCTTCCATTGGTGTTTCAAGAGTTTGAGTAATGTTCTTAACTCCAACTTTCCAACCAACGCTGTTGATATAATACTTATCGTCAGTATCTTTCTTAATGTTAATAGTAACACGACGGTTTTCTTCAGCAACCTTCTCAATAACGGTCTTCATCTCAGCTTCTAATAGCATCACGGAAGGTGCCAAAGGTTTGTCCAGAACCATCTTTAATCTTGAGAGTTCAGCAATGGTCTTTGTTAGCGTCGTACACGCCATCAAGGATAATAGGCGCATTAACCATACGGAAGTTGATTTCACCATTGTCTTGTTTACGCAGCGTTCCCATCAACATAGGTTCATAACGCTATATTGCTTGATAAACTGAGCAGCATTAAGACAACCATTCAAATCAACATCATCAAAACCGTAGTTCTTGATATACAGTAGCTTCAGCATATCCAATAACTAGTTTAAATCATTTTTATCAAATCTAGCAGTCATAATAACTCCTTAATATTTAAAAACGGTTGGTGAAATGTTTGTAGTACTCAGCAGCATTATGGAATAGATTACCAGCACGATATTCACAATGTCACTAGACTTGTTGTAAGTGAAATATGTGCAGGAATGTACTCAGAGAATTCTTTACCATCAAGACTCATATTGATCAGCTCCTTGAGATACAGATTGTCCTGTAATACGTTGCAAAAGCTTTCATAACATCACTATCACAAGTGTAATCAAATACAAATCCAGGAATATAAGGTTGTTCGATTTGGTTTGTATTAGTAGTGTAGTCTGGTTGGTATGTAGATGCGTGTAACATTGATAATTGTGTTAAGTTAGCTAGATATTTAAATGTTTACTGAGCATTATCGTGCTGAGCTGGTTCATCAGTTTTAACAAGGATTAGGAATTCGTCTTGTAAATCGTTAATCTTGCGTTGAATATGATCAAGCCCCATATCAAGCACTTCAACAACACTTTGCGTGTATGGTTTTTGATACATCGCAGTATTTAGTTTCAGGTCAATACTATCTGTGATAGAGTCCAACACTGAGTGGTCAATATGTGTTTTGTTCTTTTGAGTTTCCATCCATTGCTTAGTATCTTCTAAAGAAAGGTTATCATACCAGACCATTTGTCGCTGTTATAAGGTGTTTCAAAATCTGTAAAGTGGAACGTAGTTACCATTCTTCATTACGACAATGTAACCTACAGGTGAGCAGCATGTCCAGAAAATACTGTATCGTAGAGGTTCATAATTCCTCCACGTCCACCACGAGCTCCTGCTGGAGTTGGATCATTCAAGTCGCTACCATCGTTAGCAAGAACAGGTTTACGATATCCAAACCCAAGAGCATCTAGGAATGAACATGAGGATTGAATCCATCCACAATACTTGACATTGAAATGTCTTTTTATCTTTTGTTTCGATATCACCATAGTTAGTTAGTTTTAGTTTCATTTATTTTCTCCTTAGTAAACTCGAGCCCGTAGTATTTCTTAGCAAAGGCTGAGTTGTTAAATGCTTTCTTGTTCTCAATAGCCACCATGATACGTTTATCAATGACAGCATCAGACAAGAAGTAATAGTAATATAAATCTTTATACGAAGTGTTTAAGCGATCTATACGACCTTCAGCTTGTTCCATCTTGCGGTAAGACGAGTTTAAAGACCAGAACACCATACAGTTAGTTGTAATACAATTCCAAGCCTCAGCAGCATTATACTGGACAATATACCACCATTTATCCCCAGTTGGTACATTCTCATGCTTCATTCTATTCCAAGCAGCCCATTTCATACCTATTTTCTCTGCTTGCTCAACAATCATCTCATACTCGTAAGTGTAGTTGTAGAACACAATAATACGGTCATATCTTTCTGTTAGTTCCAATAACAATATAGCACGAGTTGGACTTGTATTAACAATACGTCTTAGACAATGTGTGAATTCCGATGCATTCTGAATAGGCATACCTGTGTCATAATTAAATCGTTCTTTAACAATCAGGTTGTATTTGTCTACGTTGTAATAACAATGTTTGACGGACTTCTGTCTTATCGTTTTACGTTTATCGTCCATCTTAACAAGGATTTGTTCGCGTAGAGCGTTTAGTCTACCCGTACCAACATATCGTTGTACTGCAGGGAACTTTACATGCGGATTCCATATAACATGTTGATTACAGAAGTCGGTCTTGTGTTTATAAAAACCATTAGCACAAAACAGAGGAACGTAATCCATCCACGACGTCAGCAGAGTCGCACTTTGTCATTATCAAGCATTGTTGTTAAATCTTGCTAAATGTATGAATGTTCTGGCCCATTTACCGCAACCGATAGCTCGTTGTTCATCAAAGATAAACTGAGCATCTCTCACTTTTCTTGTGCTTCTCAATGTTATTTCAGCTATCAACCATATACCTATCTTCACTAATACCACAAGCCTCAATAGACTCGTGCCAGTCTGGTTTAGTATGTCCTTCTTAACCATCACGCGCAGACGGGTTGTGATACCAACAATGGTCTATCTGGATAGTTCTTTAAATACCAAAATATAGAACACAAATGTTTTCCCAGAACCAACTCCACCTACAAGGACATTACCACTAGATAATTTGTTTAAAAGCTATCTTCTTGGTCTGTATAATTCGATTTCCCAAATTTTAGTCGCCATAGATAACCTTGTACATTTGTTCAACTTGTTCGACTGCAACATTAGAAATAGTTATCATCTTCCTTGATAAATAAATTATCAACCTCAGACCAAACAAACCGAACGAAAATCATTAATCTTTCATACTTATAAAAATCGTCCATGGTCTCCTCTCTATGGGCGAATCTCTCGACTATAGCCCGTCAGATTAGAATAGAAACTCTTTTTAATACTTCAAGAACTTCTATCTCGTTTCAGGATATATAAACCTAGCAAAACCAAACTCCTTGTTTAGAGTCTCAATATACCATGGTTGATTAGGTCTTGCTGGTGAGTTTTACTCTTTTAAATTCAAGAATGCGACCTTACCTTTTAGAGCATGACACGGTCTAGGAAACCTTGTATAATATTCGGGTCGTTCTTTTGTACTCCAAATATGGTCATCCATTTCCGTATAGTAGCGCATACTCTACGCTCTAGATATGATTCTAGAAGGCATTAGTCAAATGGGAGTTCTGGATTTCATCAGCAGTGTCTTGACCAAGTACGTATTTTGGTAGAACTCATCTCACCACCTGAATATGGTTCTGTGGAGTAAAGACCGTAAAGATACAACGATACACCAGTGTTGCCTTGGCATGCCCATTCGTAAAACAGATGCTACAACGTCTGCATGTTTGTAGTGCATTTTCATCCATTTCTTCAACTTGTTTGGACTCGTTTTTGGTCTATACGATAGCATTACCTGTTGAGTCATCAACTTCATAAATACGAATATTTGGTTTGATAGGCAATCCTGGTTTGTTTGTAACATGATTTGAATATGTGTGTAGGAACAAAGTTTGAAATGTATTGGTCAAATGGTTCTTCCCAACCTTTTGCTTCATGCATATTTCTCATATGTAGACAAGTCCATAGGAGTTGTGTATTTAACATTAAATCCATAATCGATAAGGTCTTGTACCATATCTTCTCTTGGATATCCACACAGAGTTACGAGCTTCGTCATCATCTAATTTGTTTTTCCTTTGAAATTACGAAAACGAAGACGTGAGTTAGGGAATGAAATGCGGTTGTTGTTGATTGTAAGTGCTATGGTATGTTTCCTTTTCTTTTCTGTTGTGGTTGTAAGGAGAGTCTTCAGGACTCTATCCTCACCCCACGAGTTTTGCTAGTAATGCCGTGTCGAGTTTCTTGCGATTGCTGACATAACGTCCATATTTACGTTTTACTGAGTAGAATAAAATGTCATATCGAACCTCATCTTCGAGACAACTCTGACATGAATGTTTTTGTATTTGGGTCGTATAAAAATGAGCCCAGGAGTTCAGGGTGATTGTACAAGTAGTTTGCACAACGAGATATAGGCATCTCTTTTAGATAGCTGTACAGTCTTGCTGAATATATTGTGACTCTTACCATCTAACAAGTTAGGATTACGTAGAAATTAGTTCAATCTCACCTTCACAAGCATGAATATGAGAATGTAATATCCTCAACAGATAATCAGTATGATGGATAATATTCGCACTCCATAATATCTTTTAGCTCGTTGTATTGACGATTCCAATTCGTAATAGCATCAGCTCCAGCGTATGCGTATTATTGTTAATCCAATTTGTGTTACCAAATAAGTCTCCGTTCCTTTATGCAGCTCACCTAATACACGTTTTCCTCCTCTCCAAGTACACGCTGTATTGGTTTGAGTTCTTCAATTATCATGGAATAATCTCCTCGTAATAATATCCAGAAGAATATTTGAGCTTTAACGAACTGAACCCTCAGACGTTTTGAGTCGAATCAATATACTTTTTCTTTGTTTGTAGGTCTTGAAGGTAGATGCACACAAGACGTAGTTATCATCTCCACGGATAAGATTGACTTGCAGACTATCTTCAACATCAATAGCCTCAATCTCTGCATAGAAATTTCCGCTCAGTATCTTTTGATTTTTGTCGAATATAATCATCAATCTTGAAAATATCCTTGAAGAGATATAATCGTTTATTCCCAGCACCAAGTTCAAATCTACTGCATCTTCCACAACACTTTTCTTGTGTGTGTAGTGATTGTTGATAGTCGAACTCTGAGTGATGACATATCTGCTGTTTCTACAAAGCATGAATAAAGTCCATAGTCCGAGACTACGTTATACAATTCGTTAAACGGTCTCAGCGTAGTTTATCTGTAGTATTATACGAGATAACGGTGAGATAAAATCATAGTTTACCTTCTTTCTTTAATTGTTGTACTCTGCTGATATATCGTACTAGGACTGACATTAAAATAATCCACATTTAGCATCAGACATACCTACCATCTTTTTAACGATAGTAGTTTCGTCCATATCGACATTGCACGAGTGCGTTTTAGATTCAGTCGTGAGGTTTCATGATGTTAATTAAACGAACAATATCTTTATCATCCATCAATAATCACTCACGCATACCAATCCAAATCTTGTTGCTGTACAACCCAGATGACTTTGAATCAAACTCTTTCTAAGTTCATCCTCATCTTTACAAGGTATCGTAGAAGATTTCGCGTACAGCATCTCGTTAATACTAATCTTACTTTTTATCGTGCAAATCCAGAACAATGAAAGGTTGTTGTAAAGGTGAGCTCACACGTTGTGTTAGTCGTTTTGAGACTTCGTTTAGGCATTGGGTTGGAATACTTTAGCCATTGTATTTTCATCATCACCAGCTTGTGCGCAGCTTACTGTAACTAGATAAAGGATAGAGACCTAATCCTCTAGAAAGTTAAACAACCATTTCTTCATTGTCTTCCTTTCAAACATAGTACCCTTGAACATGATATTACCTCTCCTACTATAAATAGCATCAACTGCTTTTAGCACGCAAGTCGTTGTAACCATCATGTCAGCATCTTCAATATCTTTGAACTCATCCCAGACTCTCCATTTGTATCCAGAACATCCGTAGAGCTGATGGTTTTGTCGATAATACGTATTTCTCGAAGTTAGAGCTCGATGATTTCCTGAATAACTTCAGGTTCAACTCAACCTCTTTAGTGGCTACGCTCAATACGACGATGTTCAATCTCTTGTGGTGTTCCTACTTGAGTCACGTTTAGACGTAACAACCTCAATAGGCTTGTCATAACGCACCTTGGTAGATTGGGGCTGATATCTGTAGGGCGTTTGCACAACGACTTTCTCCACCAGTCACGAGATGGATAGATATAAGCATTCTTTACTCTACGGAACTTAAGAAAGTTACCAATAAGATGACAGACCACCCATTGACTTGTTTCCATAACATAGCGAGATTCTTCTGGTTCAACTTCTGTCGACAGGTGAACAAGGCCTTCTTGACATAATGGCATGTTTGTGAATTGAGTACCAACTGCTTCCCATTTGCCTCTCTCTTTCTCTAGGCCATCCAATTTGTGCAATAAGAACAGCATCGATTAGCAAAAGCCACACGGTCATATGCGTGCTCATGGTCGAACTCATATTTATATTCAATACGAGCTCGTTTCATACAATAATCAATGATGGCTTGGTCGCCATTGCCAAGTAATCGTGATGGAGTCGGTCTTAATATGATAAACCTCACAACTACATTGCTTCGTATGTCGTGCTTTAAGTCACCAGCATACAAACGCACCACCGTTTGTAGATACAGCTGTCACTATTACGAGGGTCTTTGAAGATAATAGGATGTGGTAGCAGTGCTGCCGTAAATGAGGTTTATACAATCTTAAAGACGTATGCAAGACCAAGCCTCTGCTGCTTTTCCAAGAACAGTTTGCAGTTTATTGCCGAACGCTCACTCATCATCAAACGCCTCTTAGCATCCTCAGATACACCTTCTACTAGCCACACGCATTTCTACAGCGGCCATAAATCGTCCTGCAGTATATTTGCCAAAATAATTACATAGCTCCTAGACTGTACGTGGGTGCATGGATTTGATATCCAACACCACAACACGTCTATAAACTACCCGGTTTGGCAACACGCCCTCCATAGCCTGATGCTAGTCTTCTCCCATATATAGTTTGATTTAGGATTGGCGTATACGGGTCGGCTGTTATAACTAGGAATTCTTTAGACAAGTCACTTTGAATTAAATTGGTTGGTCTTGAGGATTCTTGTCACCGCCAAATAAGAATTTTAGCAGCAAGAGTCTGGTTCTTGTTGATAGTGTGTAGCCCTGGTCAGAGCATACATAGAATACTTACGAGCTGTAAATGCATCTTGTGTAAGATGGTGACTCCATAAGAACTCAGTGGCACCCATGTCTCTACAATACTTACCAGCACGTCCCTGATGTTCTTTGGCAAGAGGTTTATCCCAAAGGGAGCTCGGGAACTCATCGTGAGGATATCCAATCTTTGAACTCTACATTTCCTTAAGACTCATCTTAATATCATGGAACTCGTAGACATCCGCATAGCTCGCTAGAATAAACAGCACTGCTACCTGGCTTTTAGCTCGTGGACCATCAATAATCATTTGAGACTGATTAAAGATTCTCCGATAGGTTTCTACCACAATACATGTCATAGAAAAGGATGCATCGTAGTTAAGGCTAGTTTGAACTCACTACGAGCTTTTATTCATGATAGATGCACACATTGCTGCTGCTGGATTACGCACACCAGTGTTATTATCTGGACTTGTCCAAGCTCACCAGACTCCCAGACCTCATCAGGAATAGAGTCAAAGAGTTGCTGGTGTGCAATCTTTAGGGTCTTCTGACAATGTCTCATCATGCTTCTGAAAGCAAAGCAATGCAAGCTAGGGATATACTTCCAAATCATAGAAGTAAATATCTTCTTCTGGAACAAATAACGATTTAGATGACGTTACTGGTTCTTCTTCAGTAGGTCTTCCAGTTGATAGATGCCCATACTTTGTAAGCATTGTCTCGTTGGTGAGTGCTACCTGGCAAAGTCTTTAACCTTGTGCTTCACATGTCAGACAAGTCATATTTAAGACCTTGTTCTGCATCTTTCTTGGCTTTGGCGATAAAGTCCTTAGTTTAGTCGCATTGTGGTGTTCCTTAGCTAAACATTTCTCAATGAAACCTCGTAGACTGCACTAGTCATACAATATCTTGTACATCTTTAAACTTGTTCATCCTTTCTTAAAGGAAGACCAGAAGAAATATGAGCAATAAACTCATTGTTAGATTTTGTATACTTGTTGAAGACTTGTATGTCCTGTGAATTTCTTAATCTCAATTCAGGTTCAATCTCATTAGCTAAGTCCTCAATTACCCTCCCATAAATATATTAATTGAGCTGCTCCTCCAGACAGGCCTTCATTATAAGTCTTAGGATAGGAAACACTAGCCAGAGATTCATAGCCAGAGTCTTTCTCACCTTGTCACATTCTTTCAAGTCGAGAGTCAATGACAATATGGTTATATAGGACACGTACCAAAGTGTAATCTTGTTGGGTCTCGAGTCGCTCAAGACTGTAGTACAGTTATCCCATTTACGCATTGATGATACCATCTTCTAAGCATGTATGTGTGCAGGTACATCGTGATATTCTACATCAACACATTGTCACTCCTTTGTGTGTGTTCAGTTAACACCAATAACTGGTTGTTCTTTCTTTTCTTCCCTAAGCTTTTTGATGTTTCTCTTTCAACAATTCAGGGAATACTTTCTCGAGTTTCAATCTTTGTACCAGTGCGGACTTAATGAGATCCGTCTGGCATTCATCATGTTTGTCCTCAAACTTGTTGATATAAAGTTAAGTCGATTCCAACTTACGTTTGACACCAGTTGTGTCCAACCGATATCTTCCAAGAACGACTCAGCGAACATAGATGCTGCTTGTTTAAAACTAACTGCCGTGTTCTAATTCCTCGTAATACTCACGCAGAAATTTAATGCTATGTCAGAGTACTCGATGATGTTAGTATCTCTACATCTTCTTGGTAATAGTCTGCTGCCATCATCAACGTATCAATTGCGTTTTGCAATTTGTGGTGCTTCCAAATTTAATAGAGTTCATGGAGTTGTTTTATATCGTATAATCTACTTTATTTCTTGTGAGGTGATACAACGAGGCTGACGAAATAATACCTGATCGGCATCATGTGTAATTTAAATCGTTCATTAGAGGCTGTGATAGTGAGCATTAAAGATAACAGGATATCCTCGCATTTGTAAAGCTTGCGAATAATCACTGGTTCATGTGCTGTATGGTTTCAACAAGTTCTGTTCGTTGTAATCTTACTTAAACGTCACTATCGGTATCCATCAATACTGGAGCCTCTACAACATCTGACAACGCTGCAAACTCAGAAGAACTTTATAAATCCGCGTAAATCAGTGGGTGCTGTGGTAATCTCCGATAATGAGTTCCAACACCTTAAGAATTAGATTTACCTGAACCTTTTGGTCCACAGATGATAAGAACGCCAGATATCGACACTTCCTGTCAGTAGTGCACCGCCAGCCCACAATATCTTATCTAGTTTCTTCCTTGTCCTTCAGAACATTAAAGGTTCGCTAATGCTCTGTCACCCACCTTCTTGGTCATACACGGTAATTTGTAAGTTGTTAATCTTCTTTCTTAACTTCGTCGAAGAAAGAATATGTTGTTGTTGTGCTCATCTTCAGATTTAAACAGTTAACATAGTCGTCAAATCGCCCATAGCGCGAAGAATGATGTTGCATTGGTGTGAGGACATCAATACCGAAGGGTTGAGCGAACGTACTGCTGATGTGTAATTTGTAATAAGTTTATCAATATACTCAAATAAACGCTTTGTGTCCTAGTATCCATTGTTCTTACTGTCACCAGCCTGTGACAGTTCCTGTTAACAACAATATCATCGTTTTAATGAAATTAAATCCTATGAATATACAACATATTTATTTTTCTTGGTCTCTCAACTTTAAATTCTGAAGTCTGGAACAAACCCTAAGTCGCTTTTCAATTAGGGGTAATCATTGTTCTCCTTACGACTGATATGGTAGCAATCTCTTGTCAAGGAATATCATCTTACCATCCTGTAGTAATATGTGCTCCCATCGTTAGCTGCTTTGCGGAAATTCATGTATTCTCTGGAGTTTAAATGTAGCGCGAGGTCAATCTCCATTAGCAAAATAAACTCTCCATAGCATGAACTCCTTCTGGTCCTGGTGTAGCCATACTTATACCTCATCCATATTATCTTATGAATAATTGTTGAAATCGTGATTTCGTTTCGGATATAATTGTAGTCGTCATTACAAAACCAACCAATATTATACTACGTTGATTGCTGGACTACTTGTATACCAGTACGCAAGTTGTGGTTGAACGCATCTTTAATACGGTCAAAGATCATACTTGCATTTGTGTCTAGGTCAAATACATCAAGCTGTTGTAGCATGATGCTTGGCAATTCAAGTTTACTGATTTCATCTTATTCTTGTGCAAGAAATCAACAGTATTAACAATAAGTTACGTAGTAGCAAAATCACTATACACTGTTCCCAGTTCCAAAGTTTTCAAGTTGTTCAAGCATCTTCAAGCGGGTGTTCATCATCATCGTACCACCAGTCAGGGTCGATTGGATAATCGAACATTTTCATTGCTTGATATTATCTGTGTAGATATATTGTGAAGTGTCTAACTGACCTAGATTATAGAAAATCACGAGTCCACTCACGTGTTGGTCTGCATCAACACGACTAGCCTCTTCAATACTAGCTAAGATACTATCTTTGTCATCATCTTGAGACTATTCGCATCAATTTTCATATCATCTACCTCAATAATCTTTTCCTTCACGTTGTTAACTTCAAACTGTTGTGAAACTCTCACGTTCTCAATTTGTTTATTGACATCATTACAATAGTCTTCCTTCTTCAACCTGTTCTGGTGCTGGCCCAGTTACAGTTGGTTGATATAAAAACGCTTGTGGATTTTTAGGTTGCTCTTTCTGCTAGTTTACTTCCACCTTCGACGTATGTTTATCGAGAGCGTTGTTGGGCTCTACAGTTTTCATTCAAACGTCTGGTTCTTCTAACTCCTTGTTAGTTTCCATTGTAAATAATAATTATGGAGGTGGGGAACGTGGTAAAACTGCCCAATCCAATAATTGCTAATGTGATTTTTTGTTCATTGTATTTATCCTTTCTAAGCCCGAATCTCTCGACATGAGGCACTCTTCTTATATCAGTGCTTGTCGTTTGTTTAACATCGCCTGTTAGCAGCACGACCACAACACTGTCTATGAGTTTATTATCCTTTGAATTTGTATTAATGAGTGTGGTGCACGAGCAGATGATACGAAAAGGCGGTCTTTCTTCGAATACAACCTGTCTTCTTCTACAGTCACTAGTACAACCTCAACACGACAGTCGAATGAACCAGATGCACTGCAGACCACACCATGTCACGTGCGTTATAGTCTACTGGTGCAGCATCACGATGAGATACAGTGATTCTTTGGAATACCGAATGCAAGGAATTACATGCGCAATGTCACGTATCCTTGTTCATTTCAGCACGATAAATACCAACACGTTCAACAAGTGTATCAGCATCTCGAAACTGGATTACCATCGTTCCTTTGTAACTGCCGGTTGAAATACCGCGTCACCTTCTCCGCCTTCCGCCGTCCCTCAACAATGGACTTGTGGCGAAGAACCTAAGCACAGGATACAAGGCTAGGTTTTTGATAGGTCTACAAGTACAGCTTTCTTTTCTGCTTCATCTTTATTTTCAGGCACGCGTTCAAGTTCTTGTGTGATTTGTGTTGCCATTTCTGGATGGTTTCTTTCAACCATTCTTTGTTGTCAAGCTTGCTTGAGGTGTGTGTAAGCAGTATTTGGCTGCAAGACGTTGTGATAAGACCGTTGTCCATTGAGGATCAAAACGCGATGCTGTGGCTCTAGAACTGGACCTGTTACAGCTTTGGCAATAGTTTTAACACCATTAGCTGTAGATGTCCTTCTTCTCATAACTGCGTTCAGTTCTTCAGCACCTGCTTCCAATTTGCAGGACGAGCTTGATACCGCTTATATATGCAGATGCCCTAGACCGATAAGACCTACACCTGTGCAAATATAAGGACTGTTACGACGTCCACAACGCAATACTCCATGATACATACGATTTACTTTTACTGGTACTTTGAATTTCATAATATTTTAGATCCTTTCTTATTTGGCATTTCAACAATGAGGTTTTTAAACCCAGCTTGTTTTGTGAAAATGTTTTTGCTACGTCAACTGAAATATGGTACGACTCCGGGCAATAACTTTAACGACTTTCATAACTTTCTTTTGTTCCAATTCTTAACCTTAATAATATCCTTTCTAACGTTTGTAGTTGGTGTTGAGTGTAATATAGTATCAATGGGGTTACGTACAGTACGGGCTCCTTTAGGTCAGCCACCCTACATTGTTATCTGCATATGTCACATTAACACCAGCTTGATCTGCACCTAGAGATAAATAATAATCACCTACAGACACATAACCTTGGTCAATAACATACTGACATTGTAGCTAATACATATTCTGCGCTCAAGCAGGTAAAGTGTTCAACTTGTGTATATTCATGACGTGGCACAGGTGCTGGTTGTTGTGACAGCGACGTGTATTCCATTTGATTATAAGAACACGATTTGCGTGTTGTTGCAAACCTGTACGAGCACCCGCTACAGCACACTCGACCTGCGGTAATCCAATTCCCACCATTATTACGTCCTCCGTAAATAGCGTTCAATGCACCCTTGACTTGCGTTATATAACATCCTTTAGATGCGGGGATAATAAGATTAATAAACGTGTGTGCGGAGTTGTTCAAATCCTCCTTCTGGTGTTAGGGCAATCTGCTGCTCGTTTGAACAATTTCTTCTTGATTGGGACTGGTTAACTTCCTTACTTCACCTTCTCAGTAACCTCAACGGATTCTGAGTTTCCGCTGGTTCGAACTTTAGTCTCTTCTGGACGGTTCAGTTTTGTCGTAGTCTTTACCGTTACCTCTAAAAAAATTAAAACGGTAGTGTCCTGGTTATGGGACTCGAACCCTGATCCGCATTAAATCTGTCACTCTACCTCTGAACTTACAATCTTGAACCTGTATCTCTATTATACAGTGGAATTATTTTGTGTTTCGACTAAATCAGATTGAATAAACCATCGTCCTTCATCCTTACCATTGTAATGAATAATGTGCATACACACACGATTGTATATTTTCTTCAACTTACCATTAAGATAAGCTACCAATATCGTTTACACAATCTTTCTTACGTCCTTTGGAAATCCTGAGAATGGTTGATTCGTAAATCCACACATCTTCCAATTCATTAAAACACCATTAACAATATATTTGTCATTAATTAACAATTTGTTGTTAGGTAACATCTCAATCTTGTTGCTAGAATATAACTATTCATAATACATCTCCTTCAATTGTAAATTTACTATCAGCAAAACCATTGTCAATAATTTGCTGGTCACCATTTGTTACTACCAATAAAATCAACATGCTCTCAAAAATATCACGAGAAATGGATAACGAAAATCGTTTTGAATTAACCCTAGGTTAAAAGCGACGTCCAGCTTGTGGGTCATCAAACAAGTCATCAATCGCAATTCAGAAATATGCGTCCATTAGCGAACATTGTATATTGATAGAGTGTTCCATCAATTTCAGATCTTCTAATCACTTAAGGTCTTGTGATAGATACGTGCATATTTGCCCATCTTTCCCTTTCATTATCTTGATATAACTCGTCCTCTTCATTAAGAATACGATATCCTTGTTTAGAAGTGAGTCTTGTGCATCCTTGTAATTTGTAAATAGTTTGTCTATAATATATCCGTCTTCTGGATATTCGCACCTTCACGTGCTGTTACGCAAACCCTCCTACAATCCTCCAGGAAGAGTTTTGTAAAACTCTCTCCTAACAGAAATCGAAATTTGTCGCCGTCAATCTTTTATTGATGACTGCGTAAAATCGTTTATGAAGTTTCACCACTCATCTGAGTAGAGAGTGGAGTAGGTGACAATTGCACTTGTTACACCACTGACTACAGTTGCCCCAGAACTTCCAGGCACCCTCAGAGTTGTTTCTTCTCTTTGACTTCTTTAACAATCACTTCGATTTGTAATTAGTATAAGCCTTTCCAGTTTGACTGGCCTCTTCCAGAGTTGTCTGTAGAGTCTTCTTCCGTATCAGCATGAAACAGTAATACTTTTGTCTGCCTTATCCACAATCTTGCTCAATACGAGATTGTCAACTTCATCCATCGTTTTCTCGACAGGTACATCAGCAGCAAATAAGATATCTTCAGTGACATCTTTGATTTTTGATTAAAGTAATTTCATTTTTAATTTACCTTCGCTTTCTATAGACATACGGCGGAAGAATTAAGACAAAGCGTTTGATGTGTAAACGTTGCCATATTCACTGTTATTAATAAGACCATATCGTTGGTTTCATAAATATAGTCTTTTACTAGAGTTGGTTCTACTGGGTTGTTCTTATCTGATATTATACAATGAGATTAAGGTCTTCATTTCTAGTTGTAGTACTTCTTCCAGAAACAATATAGTTTCCGCATATGTACGGGTCATACAGTGAGCTGGTCTTTTAGTGTCATTTTCTATTCCTTTCTCAAATAAGATTGGTCCTCCTTGTCCCATTGTTCATTACGCTTATCCAATACATCCCAAGCATTGGTATTCGATATGTGGCATAAAATACAATACAGTCTGTAAATTAGACATACGAGTAAGTCTATTTCATCAGGCGTACATAGTTCGTTGATTATAGACATAGGATTTTACCAGACAATCCGCACTCGTCCATATTCGCCACAATTCTGTTTCGTCGGGATATGAAATCCTGCTTCGATGTTTTCAACGTGTTCATTGTACGCTTATATAGAATCTAAACGTTTGATTTATTTAGTTTTTGAGGGCAATATCATTCCCATTTTTCGTTTATCCTTTTCACCCGAAAGGTTTCTTTATGTTTGATCTTTCCTAATTATTCTTCAATTTCTGAAGTATTAACGTCTACATCTTCGTCAACAACTTCAGAATTCAGCATCTTTGATTGTATCCAGGTTGTACTGCATCATTCCACCGAACAGAGCTTTACCTTAAACGCCTGCACCAAAAGACAGCAGTACCTTTTAACTGCTGTGTTTAAAGCACTCTTCAGTTTTCTTTGATTTTATGGAATGGATCAAATTTTCTTTGTCTTTCCACAACTTCAACTTCATCTCCTCATCTTTTCACTTCCAACCAGTTCAGTTTTTACTTCTTTCAGCCCAGCAGCTTGTTGTTCAACATTTCAGTTTCAACAACCTCAGTTTAACTTCTTCTTCAACAATTCTTTTACTTCTTTCAATGCTTTTCTTAGACATAACAATGTCCTCCTAATTTTTATTTTAGAGTGTTACACTCTATTATATAGGCAGAGAGATGGGCAGTGAGCCCTCAAGAGTTTACTAAAATACTTTACAAGTTTCATGATAATTTCAGCTAACACAACCATACCTGCAATGCATAACAAGACGACATTGTAATCCATTTGAAATTCAATCACGTCGACGCATCGTCAATTCGTTTCTGAAGTTTCATCAGAATATCCAGTAGTTTTCATAGTTATATTCCTCTCTTTTCTATTATATTAGAGGTATAGGGTCGTGGCCCTAATCTCATCCTTTGTTTAGATATTTAATCCTAGAATGATTAAAGCTAACCCAATAATAATATTCATAATTTTGTTCTCCTTTCTCTTTCTATTATATTAGAGGTAAAAGGGACTTGTAAATCCTAATCATTGTATTTCATACAGTTACAATTGACATAACAATCATAAATGCGGATACACCTATTGTGATTTTCAAAGGGATACCACTATTAGTAGTGAAATATCACTCTTTTACATCATCAACAAAATGATGAAATCCAGCATCATATTGATACTGTTCAGTCAACCAATGTCCTACCGCATGGAATAAAATGATTCCAAATCCATAAATAAATCCAGTCCTTTATTCTTTGAGTATTTCATTTTAAATTCCTCTCTTTCTATTATATGAGGATAAAAGTGTTACCTTTCACAATAACACACACTAGAATATTACCAATCGTGATTATATCGTTTCTCAGGATACATAAGTCTCGGTAATATCACCGATTGTAATCCATGCGACTTGACCATTGTACTGAATTACCCCAATGGTAATCACATACCGTTGTGGTTTTAGTCATATGGTAAGTCTTGTCATTTTCAGCAGTGCCTAATTTCAGCAGTCTTTGTGCAATCTGCTCGAATAGAACTCGCAATCTTTGAATTAAGTGAGAGAATCGCCGCTAAATATCGATATAAGCCTTAGCTTTCTCTTTCATATATAAACTGATTTTCCCTTGTATCTCTTTTTACTATACATACCTGTGGTTCAGGTTGTAAGACACCAAATATACGTATGTGTACTGGTGCATTGTTAGTCCACCAATATGTTTTTAAAGACCCTCACCATTACAATCTTCAGAACTCTTTAGCAACCATTTAAGTTCTTCTAGATTGTACAGGTTGAACAACATTGTCGTTACCATTAGAAAACACAGGTTCAGGTTCGAAGTTTTTAGTCTCCTTTTACATTAAAGAAAGATATACCCTGTCAAAGTCCACCGCCGCTAGTAAGTTTTTCTGTATTGCATCCAGCTTCTGCATCTTATATCATATTGACTCGACGGGTTTAAGACAGAGAAAATACGTACGCGATACAGGAAGGTATTGGTCAACGATAGTCTTTCAATTCGTGACCAGTTGTTTCCCTAAACATTACCAAAGCCATTTTGATTTCTTCTTGATTGTGTACTGGTTGACTTCATTAATCGCACCATTATGAAAATATAATGTTCAGGCTCAAACCATTGCGGATATCCTGTTACATTGAAAAAGAATGACATCCATATTAATCCATCGCCTCATCTAGTTCTACGATAATCTCATCGATTTTCTTCTTGATGGCTTCTACTTGACTTCCTGGGTGCATACACCAAGAAGTTCTCACCATCATCTTCTTTTATCCCAACGATAATCCTTTAACTTACGTCCTGTAGAGTCTGTGTAGATTTCATTAAGATATTTGATTTCTTCTTGGTTGTGGATAGGTTGTACTTCATGTGATTTGTCCATTGTAGTAGAAGCAAGGTTCCTTCTTCCTTACAATTCAGGATAACTTACTAGCATTGAACATAAAGCATGATACTTCTTCAGGCTCAGATGACCTCTCTGTCCACCTGTATCCTTCACCAGTACCATCTTTCGCAGCTGGTCCCAATGCGTCAAATATCACCATTAGCATTGTTTGTCCCATTTCTAACAGATGCCATTTGTGGTGCCTTATGCTCCATAACCAGCGGCAGCATGGTTATACGCGACTCCACCAACTGTAAACACATCCCACTGTGAATGGGTTAATATCTTGTTTACCAGCACAGTTATATCACGACCGAAATCAACATGTCCAGTCGTTGAAATAATCGCCTACAGACGCGTAATGTATATGTGCCACCTTCTGCAGCAGGTCGATAACTACCAGTTAGTAACAACAACTCCTGAAAGGACGCGTTTGAGCTCCACCTGTCCTGCGCCCCAGTTATTATCCACGGGCTACATTGGATGCCAGTTAGACTCAACATACAACTGACAATACAACCAGATGGTAATAGATTACGCTTAATACACCATTCCAACATAGCTTTTTGGTTTTCTGCTGAGAATGAATAACCAGCGTATTTGATATCTTTTACAGGAAATCCTGGTTTCTTCTCTCCGCCTTCAGAGGCACCACTTGAACGACCTGCGTCAGAATATGGTGGTCTAGTTACTCCAAGCCAAGACCCATCAATTTGTCTATTTACATACACACAAGGGCCACCGTATCCATTAGTACCATAGTTCTGGTCAATAGAACGAATACTATTACCATTACGAGCAATGATAAGACCTGTATGCCCATATCCATGTCCAGGCTCTGACTTTCAAAAGATGTCACCTGGTGCACATTGTGATGCTGGTAATACAGCCCATCCATTAGCACGACCTGCGGCTAACATATCAATACCATTCCCAGGCATGCGTTTACCAAAGAACCATTGTGCTAGGGCGTTTGGTAAGTCTACACATTGCATACTATAGATCCATCAATATCGACTCAGTATGACGAATTTCAGCCATATCTGCAAATCGATTATAACTTCTGCTACTGTTACAACAACAATCCTCCTTGAGACACAAGCGGTCAAATAAAGCTTGCAGTCCTTGTTATTTATTCGTAATAATTTACGAGGTCGTCTTTGTTCCACACGAGCATATATACTGCACAATTGTATCCGAACTCGAACAGACATCAGTAGTACCCACCATAGTATCCACTGTCTCCAGTATCTACGATGTTAGTTTCATCACCAGAGAGAGAAGAACATTCCAGCTTTAAAGTCTTTAGACTCTCCGTCTGGAAGGTCATTACCATCAGCATCAACCCAGTTAACCCATATCGACTGGGATTCCGTTTTCAAGTAATCGAACCCAATTGGACTGAGGTAGTCACATTTAATTTGCCAAAATACCATTAACGAATTTAACTTCTACTGGCTTCGCATAATAGCTTTCTTCTTGTTGGATTAACACCCGTATTAGGTTGATTGTTTTGTTTGAGGAGCTGGTCAGCATAACGCCATACCTCGATGTAAGCTGGTTTGTTCCAATCATAATAGCTATCCCATGGATAAGTATTGATGGCTTGTCCAGGTGCTCTTGTGTGAGTAATCACAAGAGATGAAGTTAACACTATCCAGCATTACACCGACGTGTCCTGGCACCACCAGATGAAGACATATCAATGTTTCCCAACTCATAAGAACAATATCACCCATAAGTGGTTCAGTCTTCATTACGACTTACACGATAGAAAAACCGTTATTCGCAAGTTGTTGACCAAGAGTGACAGTTGAGACGACCTTGAATACCGATACCAGCTTCTTTCAAAAGCTTGTGATACAGTACCAGAACAATCTCCAGTACCATCAGGATCATTACAGAACCGTACATTGAATATGTAACAAAGGCCACGATGATTTTACCAAACCAATTAACAATAGTTGGTGAACACTCATTTAAGTGCCTCCTTGGATTTATGAATAGATTGTTTAATCTCAGAGATAGTTCTCTCACTCTTTCGACCTTCTGTTTAAAAGCATCAAGTTTCTCTTGTGGTAATTGAGATTTAACTTCTAATAGGATCTGCCATGAATCTATTTTGCTCCATAACCTGTAGAAAAAGTTATTATATGTTGGAAACAAAACCATACGCTTGACTAACAGACAATGATGAGTTTTAATTCTTCAACACTTCTTGCGAAAAGAGGGCGTTTTTATTAGCTCCACTTTCGCATTGCGTCTTGTAACCAAGGCGATGCAGGAGAACTGTAACTTTTATTATCAACAAGATATAAGCCCGATACATGCTCATTTTATATCAGCTTTATCAAGAACAGCCTTGTAATTTTCTTTTGTGACATTGTAAATACAATGCCAGAACTTATTATAAGGTTGTGATAAACAATATGAAAGGTGTGACTTCACGAGAAATATAATTATCAGCAGAAGACTCAAAGTTCATAAATACATCAGCAGAATCCAACAACGATTCATCGATATTTGAACCAGGATTAGCCACTACAATGAAGTCTTTTCCGTAAACATCTTTGACACGTTTACCATCTCAATATATTTAGGAATAAGACTAGCTTGTTGTGAAAAACCATTAATTGTTTCATCTAGGAATACACCTTCAATTGTATACCATTCTTGGTATTGTTTGATTTGACTGATAATAGAGTCAATCTCGATTTTACCGTATCCAGTTGCGACATACCCAATTACAGTGGCTCACCGCTGTAAGCTCGAATAGATTGTTTGACATACATACCATCTTTTTGGGTCACCAGGCCCGCTATTAGGGTTAATAATAACAAATCCGAGTTTGTCAGACATAGTAATGGCTTGGTTCCACTTAGATGTAGCTTTCGACAAATCAGGATACCAATAACTAATAGGACTGATAAACCGTTCACCATTAGATGGGTTTTTACCAGTTTCGTATTTATTATTGATGATATCAGATTGGGCTTTAATATCTTTACCCTGCAGCTTTGTAAACTCTGGGATCTCATATATTGCTCACCCATAGCTGCTGTATATGCTGCTGTCAGTCTTCAGTTTCAATAGCTGTGATACGATTACCAAGCTCTGTAAGTTTAGTAATATGCCAGAATCAACATTCTACCACCACCAGCGTTGATTTTATCAGCAGAGTTCTTTAAAGTATCAAGCTCTTCAGGAGCTCCACCAATAAGGTCTGTTTTGGCTTGTGCAATTGCGAGTGTTAAGTTGTTCTTGAGTGATACCTGTTGGTAGACTAGCTACTTCAGTCTTGTCGGCTTTTTGAGCAAGGGCAGCATCAATACGTTTAATATCAGCACCTACGGCTGAGAATGCATTTGAAAAGATTTGACATAGAGTCCTCTAAATCTTAGCAAGGTTGTAAATGTTAGGGTAATCTTCACCGCTATCGACTAACCTCTTGTTTAATGTCGTTGCAATGACGCGTAGTTCTCTTCATATGCATCAGGAGGAATAAAGTATCCCCTCCGAAAGAAGATTGTACTACTTTGACTTTTATACTTGTTACGAAGGAAGATAGGCCCATCCACTGATCTCAAGTAGATATTTACCATATTCTAAACTCTTCCCTAGAGCGAATGTGACAACGCCGTCAACAACTTTAACATTCTTAGAGAATTTAATTTCACCAAGTTGAGACAATGTAACAATACCTTCTCCAGTTAGAGGAAATACGTTCCCATCATCGTCTAAGATTTCAAATGTAAATTCTGAAGAAGTGTCTCCGCTTTTGATAACATCGCCACCATCAATAAGTCTGAGGGACGTCATCAATTTAGACATGGATTACTCCTTGTTTTCTTTGTTGTAGTTGTATGAAGATAAACCAAGCAAGCTAGCAAGTAGCATACCTACAGCACCAATAACAGCTGTAGTCGTATCAGTAGAGGCCCAATTGTAAATATGACCTAGAGTTGATACAAAGAACCCAAGAGCTGGGATTGCTGTAATTGTGAACCATTTAAGAAAGTTATATACTTCGTCTTTAAGTTTTACTGTCATTATTTTCAGTCTCCTTGTCTTCGTCTTTGTTCTTATGAGGGTCTACTCTATCCGACACGTATTTGGTAATAAATGGAATTTTTACCAATAGCTTCCCCATTTTTAGAATGGACGCAGCATAAGAAAAGAATAAATAATAAATAAACATATCGGCTTCTGTTGTTACATTAGCAATCACAGCTAAGGGTAGCTAATCGCTACAGTCACAAATATAAAAGCATGACTACCAGACCTCTTTGCTTATTGTGCAGAGAAATTCCTACGAGCCCAGCTTCTGATATATCCTAAACTAATATCAAGAATAATCACCCAGAATCGTAGCAGCTACCATAAGATGTTCATCAATACCATGGCTATAGAAGTCGATGATATATCCTGATGAGTCTACCAATCCATCTGCTGGGGCTGTGTCGTGTGAGTAGAGATAAACAATGTTGCTTTACCTCCAAGAGGGATTGTGCCAACGTCAGAACAAATATCTTTATGAATTGTTCCAACGTTATCTTTGTTTAAAATAACTACTCATCTGGGTGACATTGCGAGTACGTGCCTCAGCATGCTCGCTCATATTAGCCAATCCGATAGCAGTTGTGCCGACGAGGCCAGCCAATGCAATTTTTGTGTATTCTCATTCTAATCTCACTCCTTCTAAATAGCAAATGAAAAACATATGTTTCATTGATTTTACCTTTTCAGCATTAAGAACCGCAATCTGACCGTTGAGGTTAAATTGAATCAATAACTGTTTTAAAGGGTCTAAACCAAAAACAACACCTGATAACATATAAGAACCTACAAAGTTCTTACAAAATTCGCCAGGCAGATTAACACTACTACCTTTTGATTCTGTGAATGGATCAGCGATAAGGTGGACATAGACGACACCTTCAATAACTTTGTATCGTGCGTATAAACCATTCTCCCCATTCACTTTAATCCATTCAGGTTCTTTCTTAACAACGGTGGACTCCTGTTGTAATGCAACTCAGTTAGACCACAGATTTTACCACGCTTTTGTCGTGTATAAATCTTGTCATTGAAGAACGAATTAGCTAGTTGCATAACATACGTATCTGCATTCGCAATAACCGTAAGATACCACCATTGTAAATCATTGTTAGGCATGTTAGAACAATTATTAACATTGTAGAAGCCTGTCTTTAGGATAGTGTTAGCATCGCCAGAATTATACTTAATACAAGTACCATTTGTTTCTGTCAATTTGATGATTTTGATTTCTTTATCTTTAATACGATAAACACCAGCTTCAATACTTACATCACCAGGTGCGACTTGTAGCGATATTTATCGTTATTATGCACCATATCAATACCGACACCCGTTCTATGATAGATATAGCAACTTCTTCTGTTCCTATTGGGTAATCATACGATAGGTTGAGATAATTTATCAGTAATAGTAGCACGAATAACAAAAGTTGATTTAGGCGTAAAGTCTCCCCGTAAAGACGCAAGTCTATTTACAGCTTCCATTATTTGATTAGATGCAAAAATCTGCATCACCACCATTAAGCGTAAATGTTTGACCTCCATCTGAGGACGTTGAAAAATCGAACAGTAATGCTGTTTTTCTGATTACCGTTGATGTTCAGTTAGCTACTTTCAAGTCGTTCTTGTGTTGATTATAGACGCATTCTGTCCAACACGTTCTGCTGTAAATAGAGTGTGGGTGAGAAATATGGTAACACTTTACAGTCTTTGTCATGACATCAGATTTAATACCACGTTCGTCGATTACATAAGCAGATATAGTAATATCTCCTGCAAAATTCATTAAACCAAACTTACCATTATTAGAGTCTATTGAGTAAATTCTTATCTACGATTTCAGCATGATAACGATTGACTGATGCACCAAAAACTACCAACAACATTTTTAAAATTACATTGTATGTTTGATAAGATTTGTAAGAATACATTAGGTGTTCCTAAGACATTCTTAACGTTTTGGTTTGTATCTACTAATTCTATATCGGTGAAAGTTGGTTTAGATGAACTACCTTGTGGAGCAACATTAATACGGAGTGGTACACGAACTGTAGATCCTACTTTATTACTGCCATTGTAGGTTTCAATATCAATTTCACCAGTACCAGACGTCGCAGTAGACGGAATCTGGTTGATAATATCCGTAGGAATTGTCCATGTGTATGTAGTATCCACATTAGTCGCAATATCACGCCATACAGAACCAAACCCAAAACGAAGTTTGTGCTTGAAATTATCTTTCTGACGTTTGATATTGATTGTTAATGGTTGACCAAAATACCCATCATAGCGTTCTTCAACAGACGTTGACGCAAGAGCTAAAGGTGGTGGTGTTAAATCAAAAGGAGCAATTTCCAATCGATTTGGAGAATATCCACCTTGTCCATTAAATACAACACTAACTTTTGCAGTTTTAATACCTTCAGAGTTGTGCCATAGATTATGTCCATCTTGGTCAATAAGTGTAATCTCACTATTAGGATTAATAGCACTACAAGCAAAAGGAATTTGTCGGTCATCGAATTGAATATAACCTGTACAATTATATCCGCTAAATGACCAACCTCTTGATGTTGAGAATAACCGGGAAAGTCTATAAGTCGATGTATTCTTTTCACCACTTTGACTGAGTTAAATCGACCCATAGTTTTAATCTATACCCTCGGTCGTCATTACTCCAATGTTCTGACATTAGTTACCTCCCATATTAATATCACCGACATATCGGATAACATTCATATCCAAATCGGCGAAATATTGTTCAGTCCTATAACGACCTACTTGAATAGTTTTTAACACAGGTACCATTGTCGATATACAACATACCCTTGTCAATATACTACTTCTTTACCAGAAGAGAACATAGATATACGTCCTGCTGGTGAGAACATGATTGAGCTAGATCCATCCGTTTTACCAATTGTAAAGACCCTCGTTAGATTGTGTAATGAAAGAATCGATAAAACTCGTTCACTAGCCATATCGCCCAAAGCAGTTTTGGAGTTTGGACGATACGTTGCGATTGAGTTACCAAGTCACTTTCAGCTTTGATGCGATTAGCCTCGTTTGATTTAGAGATAGTTCTTATAATCTACAATCCAAGCTCGTACTTCATCTGCGGCAGCTTTAGCTGTAATTCTGCCTCATTCTAGCATCCGATTCAGCACAGTTGTAATTGTTGATTGGTCAAAGCGCTGTCGGCTTTTGGTCTCAATTACATCGGACAAGTCATAGGTGATGCTTGCCATCACGAGGTGTAGCTCCTTCATAAACATCTAGTTCGGTGAAAAATAACGATCGACATGTGCCGTTATCAGTACGACCTGCATTATCGATACGGATAAATCGCTTCATCACAGTCACCAGAATTGAATATGTTTTTCCAATCTTACAATTTGAGTTGTAGATGGTGAACCGTTGATTGATTTAACATTTATGACTTTTTGTATACGATTGAGTTTCTCCAATCTTACGACCCAGAAGTAAATATCAACCTTTTTAAGGTTACCTGTACCAAACATTGACACATAAGAGAGTATGTTGTATTACGTTTAACAGGGAATCGTCTAGTTGCGGCAGGAATACCACCGTTAGTGTCGTTGGTCAGTGAGAACATTTCCCTTGTATTGTTGTAATAAAATTCATGCTTAGCTACACTCAATTTATTATTAGGTTGTCTATCTTCCCAATATCCCCAATTGTTAAGGTTCTTAGGAAATGCTGAGTTTCTAACAAGGTTATCACCACCAATAACGATACCACCAGTCATATCAATCCAAGAATATCGACTTGGATCTCTAGAATCAGCAGATTCGAAATCGGTATAATACCAATATATCTGAATTTATTGGTAATAACTAAACTAAAATCAGAACGACCATCTGCTGAATTTCGCATAAGCAGAAATGGACATGCAGTGTTCTACCATCAGCACCAGGTCTACCAGGAACCCCAGCTTGACCATCCCGACCGCCATTGGTCCAACGATATATATCGGTTGGAGTCTTGCTGGATGTTATCAACGCACATACCAATATAAAAGCTTTGTTAACGTCGGTCGACTAAAAACCATCACCATTTTGATTATCGGCATACGCGATGTGAGGTGTAGATGAAACACCATTAACACCATCACGACCTGGAAGCCCTTGATCACCTTTGGGTCGCCCGAGACCATTGATGACCATCACGACCTGAGTCTACCGTCTTGACCATTCTTAGACACAGTATAAACAGACTCTGAAGTGTTATCGGTATAAGTCAGGTCATTCGCATCCAAGTAAAGTTGAGTTTCTCGGTTGGTACTTGTCTAGACCAACCACCAGTAGGTCGATTTACACCATCATTAGAGACAGCATAATCAACAACTGTACTTCGAATACCAACCCCATCTTTGCACTGGAATACCATTAAGACCGTCGTTACCATTACGAGGGATATAAACCTTCTGAACACTAGTCTCAACTGTATTGTCAGTATAAGACCAACTTGTCTTAGTCCAGAACCATTTCTCTTTCACAAGAGTCGGAGGTTGTTCAGTCCATGTTGTAGGTTCAGTCTTGTCTGAATCAGATATACCATACCGAATGGTTGTTTGTCGAGTGCACACCATCGTACCAGGTTTACCATCGCGACCAGGAGCCCATCGTTACCGTTACGACCATCTAGTCGCTTTGGGGCCTTTTCGCCACGGTCACCTTTAGCCCAGTCTCACCCATCTGCATAATAACCTTGTTCCTGGTCCCATCAGAATAGAACCAAGTTGTTCTTGTCCATAGGAACTCGCCAGGATTCACAATAGGAATATCGGGAGTCCAAGTACCATCCTCAAACACAATATTCTTAACCCAAGTAATATTACCATTGTGATAACTATTGATGCGAATTTCGTAATCGCCTGTAGGTCTATTGTAGGTATATCTTGTACCCTCATTCCTGTATTCGAGTCTGAGATAATAGCCCAAGTTGAGAAGGTAGGATTTACAAGCCAAAGAGTAGCATTGTTGCTACTTTGTTCGGAGATTATGAACGTTAGTCCACACACCATTCGTCTCAGCAGATAGGATATATGTCTTACCCTGCTCAAGACGGACAAATTTGCCAGTCATAACATTGTTATCAATGATTGTACGAGACGGTCTAATCTCATCAGGGAAGGATGCAACTATACGACCTTCTGGTTTATTAACACCATTATTTGATTTACAATAACGTAATGTAGTATTGATTATACCAACACCATCTTTACCTGGAGTCCATCAATTTCATTTGAACCATTCTGTGGAATATAAGTCTTCTGATATCCAATCTCGCTTGTATTGTCAGTATATGTCCACTGAGTTTTAGTCCAAAGATATTTGCCCTTTACAAGAGTTGGCGGTTGAGCAGTCCAGTTAACAGGTTGTGTGTTTTCATTGTCTGAAATACCATAGTGATAACTGGGTGCAGACCACACCATTCTTACCAGCAATCCATCATTACCACGATCACCTTTGTCACCCTTATCACCTTTAATTTTAGTCCAAGTATATCTTGTAGGGTCGTTACTATCAGCTTGTACAAAGTCTGTGTATTGACCAAGGTATTCCTTGTTAGTACCATCACTGACATGGAAGTCTTTACGTCCATCAGCAGAATTGGCATAGGCAATATGAATGAAAGTCTGACGACCATCACGTCCAACAGCACCAGGTGTACCAGCAGCACCATCTTGTACGTTAGAGAATGTAACTTCAGTTGTTGAAATTAGTGCGCCCTTTTTAGTGGTTACTGTCGCGTAATATGTCGCAGTCTTAACAAAGTCTGTTGTGGATACGGAAATCTGTTTGTTAGTCGATGAGAAATCACTATAACCAGTTTCACCGCCATGTTTCATTTTCCATGAAATAGCATAGTCATCTAGGTTAAGTTCCTCTGTCCCTTTTAACAATTTCAAAGTTACAGCAGAAATACCATACCCATTAACAAACTGAGTACCGTTGCTGGTTGAAGGGATTAGAGAATATGCATCCTTACCGTCTTTTACAGTAAAGATTGTTAAGTCATTTTGAAATACGACTTCGCCATTATCCCAACCTTTAACCTTAACAACAATCTTTTCTTGTCCAGCATAATCTTTAGACTTAATGTCTAGAAAATCACCAGAACCAATAACCTGGTCGTTTATCTCATAAGTGAAATATCGACCAGTGTCTTCTTTCTGTAATTTGCCACCTTTATACAATCTAGGATAGAGACAGGTCTCATCATCGAGTGACTTGAACGCAACGCCGTTCGAAGTGAGGACACTCATTGTATATGGTTTAGCATCTTCAATCATTCGGGCATACCTGTCCATCATGGAACCCGATATTTGACTTGTCATCTCTACAACGTGGATACTTCAATCTTATATGTTAATGGTTTAGATGAGACGTTGAAATCTTGGAAATACGAACACGAAGTAAAAGACCATTCAGGAAGTTTTTATCGGATATATAAATAACATCACCAACAGTCAATCTATACTTACTACGGATTTTATCACCATCTAATTGTATGAGTGTATTTCTTTTCACCGTAAGCATGTTCCATAAGAGTTTTAAAGACCTGCTGATAGAAAGTCCTTCATGGTCTGAAGGGTCTAAATCAGTTTTAATATCTTGAACAGTCCAGTTATCACACTCATTTGCGTGAATCATTGATGGATATTCAAGCATTGCGAAGTGGCGTGCACATTGTTGTAGCGTTACGCATCATATAAAACTCATTATGTTTACCGTCTGAATGTTTTACAATATAATTCTTTCTAGCACGATAATAATTACCATCTTTGTCTTTAATTCGAACCGCAGTGTACTGTTTGGTTCTATCATGCGTATAAGACACACCTTTACTTGTCTGTCCCATATCAACATAACATCTTCACGATTAGTACCAATACCAGAATATAAGTCGGTGTTGGTTTTTGGCTTTATAAATATTACTAATATCTTTCAAACCTCTACCATCTTCAAACATTCTCGGTACAATTTGGCATTCATACCAAATGCTTCAACGAGGTTAAGAATAGTACCATAGATATTAGTTGAACTAGAAATAGATAATATCTTCTTAACATCTGCAAGTTGGTTGATGTTAATTCTATATTTGTTCTAGTGAAGGCTTGACACAAATCTGTATTCTTCAATAGTATAAGACATGGGTTTCTTTTCATCTTGTTTGAATTCGCTAGGGATATTCATTCAACAACTCCATTGATGCATTTTCGCATTGGAAAGGTCATTGAATAATCGTTTTGTGTCATATTACGGACACTCATAAGAAGTCCTTGTCTTCAAACACGAAAGATACAAACATGTTAGCCTTCAAATGTTGTAGTCTTTCTTGTAGTTTTTCATTTACAAATTTATCGACAGTGAAGTCAAAGTCGCAGCATCACCCTTCAAATACATTTCTAGAGTGTCGTTGAAATTTCAAACTTCCCGGGATGGAGTTATCAAGATGGTCGACAACTTCCAGATTGTTATGTGAATAGTAATCCTCATTTTGATTTTTCCTTTACTGTAGATATTGTTCGTTAAAGTCTATTTCGATTTCGGGCAGTTCGCCCTTCATCCAGCTAGAAAACTAAATTGTAGTTTAGATTTTACCTTTTTGGTAAAATAACCCAATTAGAACCTGTAACGACTTCGGATTGTGAGATGAATCCTTTTTCAGAAGTACCATCTGGAGATATCCATACTTCACCATTCCAGTTGTCAATTGTTACAATGGAATTAGGTTTGTGTTATTATCACATTGGCATAACGGTGAGTGTTAAGTTTTGTGAAACTCAAAGATTCAATCGCCATTACTTCAACTTGTGGTGCAGCATACACGTGTCCCATTTGGATAACAATCTTACTAAATCGCATTGTCTTTAGTTTTTCATTGGTATATCCCCACAAATGCCCATCCAACATAAAGGTTAATTTAGAACCTTCTTTCATAAACCAAACGTCACCAGTTCTGGTATTGAATGATTTATTAGCTGGTTCGTATTCACCATTGTTGGCATGGAACTACGCATCTCATACCACTTTTCTTTACCCTGTTCATCGACCTGAAAGTTTTGCAGTCATGACATTACCAGAACGGTCTGTCTTACCAATCTCATATTGTGCAATGACCTCGTTACGGTCACTGATCACCTGACATGAATAACTCAGTTTGTCCAAGTTGTAAGCGTGAAATTTAGCATTAAGAGTCGACACGAAAAATCGAGTTACACCTTTTACACCATCACGGTCTGCAGGGATATCAATATATCCATAGCTTCAGCCATTTGTTTTCAAACCCTTTTTCATCATCTCTGGATAATGCACCATTTGTGTATAGTCTGCAGCACCAAATCCTGATGACGGGTTGTGTTTATGAGCCATTTCTTTAACCACAAGCTTATTTACATTTTGATTTTTCTGTCAGGCAATACAAAAGAACAGGTCTACCGCCAAATTGATGACGCCCTTCTATGTAACATACCCCCAACCTTTAGGGACCAAAGTCGCCTTTCTTGATTTGTAAAAAGTTTCAGACCCTGTACCATCCATAACGAGGGATACCTTCTTCAGTAGCCTGAGTAGACCCTAATTCCATTACTCCATTTTGATTTGATACCAATCCAACCAATGTTGGTCTTATTCTTAATTGTAATAATGGGATGAGCTTCAGTATTAGCTGGGTTATTGATGTCTACGTAAATACATTTTGCTTCGGTATCTTTTGTAAATTTCGCATACTCAGTTTGTGGTCCTTCACTAGACACAACAATGCCAGTATCCGAATGCCAAAGTCCATCAGGAACAGTGAATGATATAGTACCACTCGCCTGTTCCTCTTTAAGACTTTCACTAAATGAGAATTGCCCTTCAGAGATTACATCGTAATACCCGTTAGGTTCGTCCTCAAAACGCAGATGTCTTGTCCCATTTGGGAAATCAAGAGCACCTGTCATTTCCCACGTCTAAAAGCGAGCACGTTGATTAGTATCAGCAAAAATCAAGAAATCAATCTTAATAGTTTTAGCACCTAGTTTTTGATAAGCGTGCTGAGTACCATATCGGTCTGTACCAGTAGACGTTGTATTAGTTTTAGCACCACCAAGACCTCTATCAATCTTGGTAACACCACCACGATAACGTTCGATGATTTCTGTAATATTGACTTGGTCTGTACCTTCGCCCAACAGAATATCGAAATATAGTTCAGTAGAACCACTCATTAAGCGATACCTCCATTAATTCGGTCTTGACGAGCTTTGTATTGTAATTGTGCATCAGCCATACCTGGAGCAAGCACATTGTTAATACGTTTACCATCAATGTAAGTATTAAGAACTTGACCTTCCGAAGACGACAGCGTTCTTGATTGACAACATTAAGTTCACCCATTTGTCCATTGAGAGTCTCAACTTTACCAATAAGCGTATTGATGTTGTCACTATTAGTGAGCATTTGTGCAACTTGTGGATTAAGCAATGAGTATTGTAGGTTGAGAGCAGTCTGACCTGTCAAGAGTCCAGAATAATCTGTAACAGCTTGCAAAGCAGAAGTCTCAACTTGACTCATGTCAAGGATAGGTTGAATGCGAGGATTAATGTTCATGTTGTTATAATCCATATCATTGACTCTATCTACTTGATTTTGAATTTCACCCATCAAGTTGTCCATTGCATCAATTACTGTAGGTGCAGCAGAACCCATACCACTAGCAATAGTCTCTACAATGGTTTTACCTGAATGCTCAACCTTACGCCAACCAGCTCCAGACATAGGCCCTTTCTTAGCCGGTGAGTTAGGGATATGTGCTTTAACTGTAGCCCAAAGGTCTGAGATTGCACTTGTGGCTTTACCAATGGCACTACGGATACCACTAGCAATAGCATCAACCATAGAAGTACCTGCATGTGTAAGTTTAGAGATAACTCCACCGTCTGGTGTCATTGCTGATTTAGCAGCATCAAGTACGCTTTTAGCAGCATTTGAAACAGGGTTTCTACCTTGGTCAATACCGCCTTTGAATGTTCCAGACGTTTCTATACCATGACCAGTAACGTCATTTTGTCCGAACATTCCTTCAGCCCCATTTACAACACCAGATGCGGCACCACTTACCATACCAAGTAAAGCACTGATACCTCGTCCGAATGTACTTGAAGTGTTGTTACCTTGCGATGTCATATTGGCAGAACCAAAGCGTCCACGAGCTCCACTCACAACACCATCAACTGAACCAGTTACATTTCCTAGTCCATTTGAATTCCTGTCACTAAGACCAATGTTACCCAAACCAGCAGCCTCAAATGATTGGTTCATTTCCATGAGACTGTAGTTTAGTTGAGATTGAGTTAATGTAGCAATAATATTGTCTACAGCAGCAGTAACTTCAGGGCCGACAGCAGGCATTGTTTGTAGATTTGTTGCGATATCTTTGACTTTAGTGATGATAGAGTTAATGTTACCAACATTAGTGACAGCAGTCTCATCCAGAGCAGAGTCACCCATGCTCAGCTTTAGACATGATTGACTTCGCTATCATCAATCTTCTCACTAACACCGTCTCATCAATAGATTTCATGCTGATGCAGATTTGAGACGCATCAGATACTGACAGGCTTTAGCACCATTCTTATACGTGTTACCGCACCAGAGCCATCTGAGAATACAGACCAGAAATCTTCTTTGAAAAGGTTTGATGAAAGGACATTAGCAAGTTTCTCAACAACATCAGCAGACTTCTGCATGTCTTCTGGAGAACCAGATGCAGAGATTTTAATTACAGTGTCAGCAAGGTCTTTGACGTTGGTTGTGATGCCCTTCATAGAAGCTAACTGACCAGAAATCTTGTCAGCACCACCGCTAATAAGACTACCAAATGCAGTCTTGAGAGTATTCCAACCAATAACATCACCAAGCTTAGCCACAATTTGTCCAGCTTTAGTCATTGTCTCAATATCACCAACACCAGCAATACCAATAGCAGTTGACGCTAATGATTGAATTGAGGTTGTGAGGCCTTGCATAATCATCACTTGTCCAGCAGCACCCTCAAGACTTGTCACATTGGACATAAGACTCATGGATGCAGACAGCACCTAGAATCAAGTGCAAGACCAGCAATAACCATAACGGCTCCTGTCAAGTCCCATCCAACGAGATGAATAAGACCAATAGACTACATTAGCTAGAGATTTAGAAACTCAATAGTACCATTAGCTAGAGCAATTGTTGTAGCAACACCAAATCCAGCTACAGAACCGAATATAGACACTACAGTTGCTAAAGCGGTAATAACCACAAGGATTACACCTAATGCTAATATAGCAACAGCTCCAGACATTAAATCGCCAATAGAAAGAGGTGCTAGAGAAATAACAATATCGCCCATACCCTTCAACGCTGGACAATAGCAGACAATTCACACAATTACAGAATAACACCCCATAGAGCACCAAATGTCCAACCAGCAAGAAGTGCAAGTACACCCATTTCAGTTGTGATGATAAATAAGATCTGACCTAGTGCAGCGATAGCTACACCACCTTTGAGCAATTCACCAACAGATAAAACACCCAATTGTGCTACAGTATCACCCATTTGTTTGAGGCTCCATGCGATTGACATAATCAATGGGATCCAGCAATAACCCCAAGAAAAGTCATAGGCCCACTATTACCAGCCAATGCGCCAAGGGCACCAATTATAGTTGTAGTAAGTGCTAATATACCAGCTAATGCTGCGATAACACCTACTGCACCCATTAACTGACCAGTATCAAGCATCGCTAATGGGATAACAGATTTAGCAAATTCTTTAAGAATAAACATAACTGCTACCATTGTTCCTAGTGCAACAATAATACCACCAACTGTCTTCAAGTTTGTTACAGGTTTAGATAAACCAATAACAACTCCAGTCATTACTGCTAGGACAATACCGAGCATACTCAACGCTTCACCACCAGCTCGAATACATCTGCAGGCAATTCGGCTAATTCGAATAAAGCAAGCGATATTTCACTAAGAACGTATGTCAAAGCGATCATTGTACCTAATGCCACAATAACAGCTCCAACGTCTTTCATATTCTTGATTAATTTAGAAAGCCCAATAACAGCACCTTCCAGAATAACCATTGTTGTACCAATTAACAACAAGGCTGTACCTGCAGCTAACATAGAACCTTGGTCTACTTCTGCAAGCATTTTGATTTGTTCTGACAAAAGCCAGATTGAACCAACAATAACTACCAAAGTAGCTACTGCAGTTGTAACTGATGACTTCTTAACGCTGTTCTTTTCCATTGCGATGATTATACCACCAATAGCAGCGAATACACCCCCGATAAGGAAAGCTACAGTCGTAATCACGACTACCAATGCCCATTTGTTCAGCATTGATTTCTTGTCCAACCTTAGACACAGTGCCTGCTAATAAGATTAGACCGCCTATTTCTACAGCCAGCAACATTGCTACTTCTTTAGTACGTCCTTTGTTAGAACGTTGCATAGCATCACCTTGTGAGAACTTGTTCATCACAAAGAATATAGCCGTAAATAGACCAGCAATAATAAACGCAATATGTTCAAGAGTATTTTGTCCATTTTCTAGTGCAGTCTTGTCAACTTTTCCTAGACTTGATACTGTATGTGACAAGATAACTAAAACCTAGAATAACTTCACCCATAAGAGCGACTACAGGCCATGAAGCACCTTTTTACCACCGACAATACCAAATTTGAGTACCACCAGGATATTTAACGGCAGACATTGCACCGATAAGAATTCTACCGCACCAAATAACCCAGCAGAGTTAAAGCAATTGTTTTGATAGTTTTAGTACCTTGTTTCAAGTTTACCTTTATCCATGTCGCCCTAAGCGTTCGATAATACTAACAATTTGTTTGATACCTAGAATAAGTGCCATCAAGACTCCACTGTAGACCATTTAGTATACCAGTAGTTACCTTAGTACCTGCAGCACCAGAAGCAGAACTGATATTCTTACCACCGACTTTTGCACCATTGGCGCTACCATCAGAACCTAACATAAATGTTGCTCCGACAGTAAGCATGAATTCTTCAAGAGAACGCATTACAGCCTTGAGAGCAGTAATACCATATCTCTATTGATTTCTTCTTAGCAGCAATCTCTTCCAGGACTTGCTGTTTTGCACTCGAAATCAAATCGCATTCATCAAATTCTTGAATCGTGTCATTAGGACGTATAAAGTAGCCGCAGTACCTAGAGTTTGATTACCCGTAGATGCTTCAAGTCCGAGTTCGAATTGTGGGCCAACCTTAACACCAGCTCCAACCTTGAATCCCATGAGAGCCATGATTGAACCAATAACTACAGCGACTTTTTCAAGTTTAGCCATACCATTGTCTAGTGTTTTATCATCAATCTTACAAGGTCATCAATAATACCTAGAGTTTCTTGACTGTAGAAGCAACAACCCACATCGTAGCGGCAGTACCAATAGTGAGCTCCAGAGAAACCTGAAAGCCAAGTAGCTCCGACAAGCTCAGTCATAATCAAGCCCATGATTTTAAGTGACTTCCATGCTTTATCCCATTCCATATCACCAAGCTTCATGAAGAGATTACCCAATATCATTACAGATGATGCCAGTGAAATCATCATTGTGGCAGAGGCCATTTTCTTGAGAAGTTTACGAACTTCAGGGAATCCTAACTCTTCAATAAGTTGAGAAAGAAGTCCTGAAGCTTTATCACCCACAGCAGCCGCAGCTCCAGCACCATAAGACTTAGCTTTTTGAATAACTAAGTAAGCACCAGCCAATATCGTAGCCATAGCGGCAACAGCTCCAACCGATTGTAATAATTTATCACCAGGGATAAGAGATACAATAAATAACGCACCAGCAAATTCCAACATCGCTAAACCAATTTGTTTAAGAGTGTTAGCTTTAATATTCTTTGGAAAGCTCCAAGAGTTCCTGATAATTGTGAAAGGATGCTATTAGAGTCACCAATACCAAAATAACGCTTCTTTTTAAAGCTTTTAATTGGGTGTAGAATATTTTGGACAATATTTAGAGTCCTTAAGTTTTTGTAATTGTTTTTAAATATCAAGAAGAACCCAGCTAACTTTATTGTATGGCTTCCTTCTAGACCATGCCCAACTCGTCAAAAGAATTCAGCCAAATATGTACACGACCACCTACATCTGATACAGTTTTAAAACGGTCAGCAAGCTATTCTAGCAAATCACCGATACCCTCAATACCAGACTTGATTAGTCGGTCTTGCTTTGAGAAATCGATATTTGAGGAATACATTTTCACAGCACCCCAAAACCATCAAAGACAGTTCTAGAGTTGAAAATGAGTCCCTGAGTCTCATCAATAATATGCCATTTTGAAATTGTCAAAAACTTACCTCAGACAGTATTTGAGTCTCCTGATAGTTTGAGTTTATCAAATCCACCAGTAACAAGACCTACAATACCAGAACTCAATTTCAACACTGTTACCGATTGATCCGTAATACGTCCAAACAAATCAGATACAGATGAAGTCGAAAGATATTTTGTATAATCCTTAACAGCTCCACCAGCGTCTTCATTGCTTTAGACAATGTGTTTTGTGCACGTTGCATGAACGTAAGTTTTTCTTCTCTGTTTGTCTACACCATCTCCAAGTTCATCGGCTGAGGCTACCAGCAAATAGACCATTTTCGAAGACTTCTTTAATATCTTCTTTTTACAGTCTTGAGGATTGATGATAGAGAACCCAACTTGTCAGAAATAGGCATATCGAAAACTGATTTGAGGACATCAAAAGAATCTTTGAGTGTATCCCATATGAGTTGTAGCGGTGTGAGAAGAAGTTTGATAACATCCAAGAACCACTGAACAGCATCTCCAGCTTTAGAAAACGCTACAGCAATCTTGTCTGTTTCTCCCGGTTTAGGACCTTCACGGAAAGCCCATACCCATTTATCAAATTTATCAGTAAGGTTCTTAAATCCGTTAGCCATTCGTTCTAGTAAAGACAAGCTATTTTCAGCATTAGGATCTTTACCGAAACCGAACATCTTACCAACATCTTTTAGGAATTTACCAATACTAACACCAACTCTATCGAAAAATGTGTCCATAGGACCGTCATCACGAGTCCAGATACCATCGAGAAGGCGTGTGATTGTATCCCAGAATTGTTCTAACGCAGAACGTATTGTGTTAAATGCATTAACAAATCCAGATCCATCTAATTGCGATTTGATACCAACGAATATACGTCCAATACCGTTAAATACATTAGCTACCATACCAGCAATAAGAATCAAATCTTGGATTATATTATCTGGTACGATAATATCGATAGCTGCAGCGATGCCTTTAGCTACCATTTTCACAACATCCCATAGACGTATAAATACTTCTACAATATTGTGAATTGCCAGGGTTATACCAGGTTTGACTTCATCACCTACATGGAATAAATGTTTTAAGATAATCAGTAATCTTTATGATTGTCTCAGCTATCTTAACAACACCATGTTAGTTTTGTCGCCATTCTCAGCCCATTGTCTAAATATACTAGACTCTGGTATCATTGCTAATATGGCATTCTTAACACCTTGTCCTGCTAATTTAAGAGACTCAAAGAGTTCAACAATTGCAGAAATAAGGTGTGTACGACCATCCAATTGGTTGAAAGCGTGAGCGATATTTGCAATCATATTGGGGATAAACGATACGTTACAGCTATAGCTTTTTGAGACTGGAGTCCAAATAGCTATAGCCTCATCACCTTTTACCAGCGATTTCGACCCACATCTTAGACCAAGCGTCGTTTACGGCTTCTTCGGTAGCTTCCAATGCTTCTTTCAAAGTGTAAACATTAGCGGCCATCTCTTGGTATACTGGATTTTCAGCATATTGTTGTAATGATTGCATCAACACATCATTAGTCAACCAACGTCTTTCAAGTGTTCTACAAATAATTGTTGAACACCAATAGTATCAACTTGTTCTTGTGTAAGCGTACCTTGAGCTACTGCAGCCTCAACAAGGGCTTGTTTTGTATGCTCTGGTTGCCAGGTTAGCGTTTTCCATTGACATCCAGTTTTGTCGGTTCATGTAACCCATTTGTAGGGCTTGCTGTACACCGAACTGCAATGCTGACGCAAACTGTTGAGTATTAGCACCAGCAGAGGCTGCCAAGTTACCAAACTTTTAAGTGCTGTTTCAGACTCTTTAAGACCAATACTCAGCATTTACAAATTGTGCCAATGAGGATTCATTTGTTGTGAATTATATTTGGTTGTTTTAGTGCGTATTTTTCGAGACTATGCATTGTCTCTGTAATATGGTCTTGCTCTTCTTTACCCAACGCTGCTACCAAAGATACAGAGTTGAGTCAAGTTCCCGTTCATATTCTTGGTAAACCTTGGACTACGGGAGCAAGAGTCCATTTGTTTAACAACGATCGCCCAGCAGTTATTGCACGAGATGCAACATTACCCAAAGCCACTGTTGCACATCCTTCCAGCATTGGAGAACTTCACCTTTAACACCCTCAACACCAGAACCCAATTGTTCCATTGAGTTTTTAGCATTTGATGCTCCAGATTGAATCGCTCCAAATCCAGAGCCAGCATTTTCTCCAACTCTACCCACAGCAGACGCTGCAGTATTGGAAGCATTACCGACACCTGTCATCTTCTCCACAATGTTGCCAAGAATTGGGACATGTGAGACTAGACCTGCCAGTTTACTTGACAGAGACCCTGTTGATTTTCAACATTGTCAATGGATTGCCATTGATTGAGTCCATCTTTGTTGAAGTTACCAACATCTTAATGGCATTTTTGAAGTTTCTGTTGTAAATCGGCGTGCGTCGAGTTTAAGTTTATAAATCTGTTCTTTTACTACAGAACTAGGCATTAACTACTCCCTCCCGACAAACCTTTTGCAATATCGCTTGTAATACTATCGGTTCTAGGAGACACAAAATCATTTGGTCTAACATAACCGTGAGTACGAGTGTAGTGTCCATTCACTACATATACAACAATAGGTTTAGCCATTCTTAGCTTTTATGTAGTTTTTCAAAGATAACATCTATCTGGTCTTTACCATTGTAATTCGTCTATTCCATGACGACTTAGTTAAGCCTGACCTAACAGGAGTGTCTCAATCAATGCCGTCATAAGCTTTTTGGTTTCAGTGTCGACCACTCTATAGATTTTCTCCATAGTGGTATCTTTCTTAAAGTCGTCGAATAAGTCCTGGAAACTTACTATCTGATGACATTGAATATTTTCATTTTGAATTAACCGAGGTTCCCATCTCAGCACGTCGTTTAGCATTTAAATCCTTGTACATGCGTGCCGTTTCTTCCTTACTACGTTTCTTCTTAGGTGCGTTTAACTCCACCTATAACCCCAAGTAATACAAGTAGTCTATGGATGTTCCATGTTTCACAACTGTATGGTACTTGTGCATTCGCCATATACGCATAGATGACTTCTGATGTCAGTATACGACGACCACCTTCTCCCGATGAAGAAATTGTAGTAGCAGTGGGCTTACTGTTAAGATACTCGATTATCTCCTTAATGTTGGATTCAGACAAATCATCAATGTTGAACCCAGTCTTATCTAAATTCATTAATTGGACATATGCAAGTATCTCGACAGGTTCCGCCTGTAAGCCATTTAAAAAGGGAAATGGTTTTTTAAACACCATCTCCCATTGACTAATAGCTAACAACGAATGCTCGAAATGGTATACTCTTCCTGGGAGAATCATGCCCGTTGTTTCGTCATAAATCTCCTCCGTAACTATCTCAAGCATACATGTCACCTATTATTTTTTGCTACGACGTTGTTGACGGTTACCTTTATTGGCAACTGCCTCAAGCTGAGAATTGTGACCCTTGTCTTTATTTGAACGACCTTCTTCAATCAATTGTGCGAAGAATTTACGTGCAAAGTCCTCATCTTGGATGAAGTTTACGAACAATTTACCGTATGCTTCAGACGCTAGGAATTCATCGCGAAAATCTTTCGTCTTAGTAAAGCGTCCATCTGCATTCTTGTAACCAACGGCAATAGAAACAAATTGTTCGATGAAGTCCATGATACGGTCTGCATCTCCTGATGCTGCAACGTCTTTAACGTAAGTCTCCCAGTCTCGATTTCCTGAGCGACCCATAATACGAAGTGCTTCAGCACTGTTAATGTGGAAGTAGAATTTCTCAGTGAGTTCCTCACCAGAAAGTGGTTCTACGTAAGTACTCTTTAACAATCATTGAATTAATCCTTTCTTATAAAAACAAGTTCATTTTGAATTTTTAGCCAGTGACTACGCCAAGGAGAACCATAAGTTCTTTTTGGAGTAGGAAGTTTTTGAATCAGTGTTGTCTGTACCGTAGATAGCTTCTTCGACTTTCTTAAGTTTGCTTTGTTCAAGCTTTAGTAGAGTCAATGATGATGTGAGCCATTGATTGAGTATTGTCAACACCTGTATCTACTGGAGTTGTAGTGAAGTCCCAAGAGATTTCGATAGCATCTGGTGAGTCATTGATTGTTTCAAAGTCTTTAGATGCAACACCCGCAGTAGCGTTGTATACCAAGTTGATAAGGTAACCGTGACCTGTAGACTCAGTATCATTACCGATAAGAGTACGGTATGCGAAACCGAATGATTTACGAGTTTGTGCAGTAAGTTTAACACCAGCAACTGCGTCAACTTCACCAAGACAAGCTGCAAATTCATCAGGGTAAGTGTAAGCTGAGATAGAACCTTTGAATGATTCTTTCGCGATCAAGTTCAAGTATTTACCGTTGTTAGCGTATTTTGCTGTAGCGTCACCACCATCTGGTGATTCAGACACTTTAGTCAAACCATTCCAAGCTACACCTTTTTCATATGTACCAGCACTGGCCATAGGGAAAAGTACACCACGGTCTACACCTGTTTGGTAAGTTTTTTGACCAGTTTGGTCCCAAAGCAATTTTGCCATAGAAATAATAACCTCTCTAATAATATACTCTATACGTCTCTTGATATAAACCGTTGTCTACATCGTAATTGTTGAGTCGTACATAATCAAATTTATCAAGCATGGCGTCCTCAATTGAGTCATCGTCCACCCTTGTAAAGAAATTAACAATATAAGACCTGTTAGAACGATATGCTCTGTTGTTTGCTGACTCTACATCTAGGTAGTCTTTTCAACAACAATGCAAGGAAATTTCAGTTGAGAACCGTCTGGTTTCTGATAATAAAACCCTTTGGCAAATCGTCTTAAGTTCTTCGATGAGTTGAGTGTGTGTCTAGTCATAATCTTTAATTACTACCCCCAATTTATTAATGTCTTCAAGACTCATAACACCATCGGGTACAATACGTACTCGTGGTGGGTAATTGAGGATTTTACTTACAGAATAAACTTGATTCTTGTAAATAACGTACCAGATACGATTAACACGGTCTGTATCATCGTTAGCGAATACAAAAGAGAAGTCAGTTAGACTTAATATTCTCGTTAATTCGTTGTGAATCAGAAATATCATAGCGTCTATTTTCGACAATGTTAGCAGGAACCTTTCGATATCGTGTGTACTCGTAAGAATATACACCAGGTTTAACCTCTGTCTCTTCAATACTCCGAACCAAGATATCTACTGTCGTCCTCATGCTACTCTCCTATATTCCATTTTGAAATTAGCCGCCTATACGTCCTGTAGAGCCTGGATTTCCTGATGCAGGGCTCGCAGCTTGTCAGCGTCTGAATGTTTAGACAAGTATTTAGGGACCAGGTTTATCTTGTTTTTCAAACCCAGTTAGGGTTTTGTCTTAAGGGCATCTTTACGGAATTTAAGCATATCTTCGTTAGTAGCTTCAGCTTTCTTAACTGTTACAAAGATGAAGCACGTGGAATCATGATAGCTCCCTGAAAGACGTAGCTTCCATAAGGTATTTCATTTGGTTAAAGTCGATATCGAAATCGTCGAATGTTATGACTTGTCCGCCTTGAGATTGACCGAATACGTAGTCATTCAAGTTACCAATCAAGAATTTACCTTGAGGCATATCACGGAATTCGATAACTTCAGAACATCCGAAGTAAGCAGCAAGATCACCATTTGTAGCTAGCCATCGATTACCATCACCAGATGAACCATACAAGTAACGTCCGTCTTTTATCTTTAAGAGTACGGAGTTTAGCAAGGTCGAATGGGTTGATGATAGTGATGGAGAGCCAGAACCTGGTATCCAGGGATAGTCTTGATTACATCATCAACTACAGACATCCAGTCTTCAGACTCAACTTTAATTGTAAAGAAGTCATCATCTTTAGTGATAGGGACGAATATGTTCTTCTTGGATCTTTTCAACGTTTGGTTTACCATCTTTGAGAGCTTCACGTCCATCACCAAACAAAGCAGCACGTACGAGTTCTTCTTTGAACTTGATAGCTTGTACTTGTTTCAAGAATGATACAGCATCGATACCATTTTTCACGAATATCAATAACATCATCACGGTCGATAGCAGTTTTGTGGATGACAGTTTGTGGTGTAGTTACACGGTAGTACAAGCTGATAAGACGTTGGTTAAGTTTTTCGTTACCTTTGATATAACCACGTGCACGAGCTTGTTCTTCTGTCAAGTCAGCATAGATATTTTTAACATTTGGTGAAGATACAGCACCGAATTTGTTAAGGATGTTTTCAACGTTTTTAGCGTTAGGTTATAGCTTGGATACCTCTTTTTGCGAATTGAGCTGCTGGGAACAAGATATCAATGTTAGAGATATTTAGTTGCAAGAACTTCACCGCTGAATCCACACCAGCCAAAGCAGCTTTGATAGAACCGCTTCCGATAGAAGCAGCTTCACGTACAGCTAGGTCAGCGATTTGAGCAGCGTGTGTCAAAGTGTCTTGTTCTTCAATTCCATTTTGATTGAAATGATTTTGTTTCATGTCTACTCCTGAATGTTCAATTTCTTCTTCGTCTGTGTCGGCTTCTTCGTCGTAAGACTCCTCTTCAGACTCGTCTTCAAACTCTTCGAGTTCTTCGAGTTCTTCAACTTCTTCATCTTCATCGTCTGCTGGTTCGAAAGTCATCAAGGTTAGAGTTAACCAGTTCATCTTCTTCAATTTCACCAGCAACAGATTGGATGATATTGATCGCCATAGCTTGTTCATCACTAAGAGTTTCAATAACCTCAGCATCTTCTGGTGTAAGTGATTCTACACCGTTTTCAAGCATGTTAGTGACTACTTCGGCCTGGTCTTCTGTGAGAGTATCGATTACTTCTCCAATAGTCGCCATTTGTTTCTCCTCCGAGTTGGAATGTTTCAACAAGTCTTGTGTTAGACCTGTAGTGATGAAAATCTCATCGCCGACTTGTCCGTCACCGTGAGTAAGAACCTCTTCGATGACAGCACCAGGATTTGCGCCCTTGAGTACTAGTGACACTTCATAGATTTCTCCATGAATTACGTCTTGTCCACTCTTTTGGATTTTACGAGCGCCAATTGACATTTGGTTCACGTCTCCGTGTCGCAAAAGTTCTTTGGCATCCTGACCACGTTCTGTTTCATTGAGATAGCACATAACCGTATACACCTTGATCATTTGAATGAAGAAGGATATATCCGATGGTATCTCCTGGTTGAGAATAAGAATGTTGCCAAACCAATGGCACTTTTTCTCCAGACAATCCAGAGAAGGCACCATGACGGATTGTTACACCGTCTGAACATTTGAGGTCATTCTTCGTAACCCAACCAGCGAAATCGTAATTTTGTGGTTTCATTTGATACCTCTGATAATGTTGTGTTTACGTTTAAGATACTTAGCGTTCATCTTAGTATCCATCTTGTAGTAACGTCCTGCAAGATTGCCCTTATTGGTCGCTACAATCTTATAGAATTCGTAAGTTCTATCTGGCGAAGTTTTAGAAATGTTGTAATACCCAGACTTTTTCAGCTTTGGGATTTGAAATCTTTATCTTTCTCAAATCGACGCATTAGTTTGTAGTCTGCTTTATCTCTTTTTAGAGAGTTTGTTCATCTTCTTACTAAATTGTTTCTGTTGAGGAGATACTGATGATTTTCTTCTAAAACCCCACTTCATACCGATAACGCCATGATGTTTTTAGTTCATTTTGATTTTTTTTTTTGAAACAGCAGTTAGAGCAGCTTGATAGTCAAAGGTTGCAGATTGTCTAAGAGAACCAGCAAGGCTACCACGTTTTACCAAACTTTTTACGTTTTTGGAAATCGTTCATTCGGTCATTATATTCACCGTGTTTTACCTTTTTGAACTGTCGGTCGTTATATTCACCGCGTTTACCTTTTCAAAACTGTCGGTCATTATATGCTTTCTTATTGCTCAGCACCCTTCTGACGAGCTTGATCTACAGCTTTACCAAAGTCATGTCCGATACCACTCACGATTAACTCGTCCTTCTGGTAAATTCGTCGCAAAGCCGTGCATTGTCTTTAGGGTTTTCGTACCTTTCTGACGATTACGCAGTTCACGTCCGTCCATCCATTTACCGCGTTCTAGGTCAGTTTTACGTCGTTTTCATCATAAAACGTTTTTGTTCCTTACGTTCAGCTGCAGCTTTACGTTTTCTATCACGATTACGACGTTCGCGTTCATCCATGGCTTTACCACGGTCTTGGTCAGCTTTACGGCGTCGCTCTTCAGAAATACGTTTATCCATAGCTTTACCGCGTGCTTGGTCAATTTTGTTCATTCGGTCACGTCTATTTCGTTCGGCCTCACGTTTTACACCTTTAGACGCGGCACGACTGCGCTCTCGTTCAGCATTACTCTTTTCTGGCACGATTACGACGTTCGCGTTCATCCATGGCTTTACCACGAGCCGAATCGGTTTTACGTCGTTTTTCATCAGCATAACGTTTGTCCATTTGCTTTTACCACGTTCGTAAGCAGTTTTACGTCGTTTAGCTTCAGCAGTTTTAGGACCAACTTTACGACCGTTACCCTTTTTAGGACAACTTTATGTCCTTGAGCATCGGTAATACTTTTACACGAGTAATTGTAGTAGTCTTTTGAGCCTTGACTAAAGACCTGCAAAACACGAATAAGATTGCTTGCTGTCTTAGAAACAGCTTTAGCAGTAGGGCGAACCATGTTGGATGCTGATTTGGCTGCTGAATTTACAGTCTTTTCAGACTTCTTGTACAAGCCACCAAACATGTCCATAACAGAACGTCCTGCACGACGAGCTTCGCTTACACGACGTTTAGCCTCTCAGACCATTTACCGCCATGAAGGAGAATCTCGTTGTTAGGGTCAATATCTCTTACTGACCATTCTTGTTTCACCATTATTACCTCCTAATAGATTACCTGCTTCATCAACAGGATTGCCCTGATAATCTACGATAGTTGCCATTCTCGTCTTGATAGACGTACCGACTAGGATCATCTCACCCATACCAGTGTCAGCTTTCTGTCCAGCAGTCGCAATACCGCCCATTTGGTTACCATCCGCACATTACGGTTGTAAAGTTGGTCAGCCAACGGGTTAGGTGAGGTTTCTTTACCAATGAATTGACGAATCTCATTAGGTGTAAGAATCGCATTACGAGAGAACAAGTCTGCAGTATTGCGAGTTGTTCAATAGGAAGAATCTTAAATGGGTCGCGATAGAACTGAACAATTTGTCCTCGAGTACGAGCAGTTTTACTAATAAAAGCAACATTGACTGCATCCGTGACCAGCTTGTAGAATGGGTCAATTACTCGGTTGTAATAAAGATTAAGCTCGCTCCAGATTGAGTACCATTGATGATAGCTTCAGTGATACCAATTTGGTTGTAGAAATCTTGCTTAAGTTTATTAATATCCTCAAGAGTATTATTTTGAATGTTACCACTGCTGGGATGAATTTCTCATTGTTATCCAATGTAGCTAACCTACGCAGATTTACTCATCTCTTGTTCTAACTGTTTACGACGTCGGTCTGCTTGTTTCTGATGGTAATCAGAATTTGTCTGATAAGGAAATTGGATGAAACCGTTAATCTTACCAGAAGCAGCATTCCTATCTTCCGAGTTCATCAAGTCAATCTTCTGTTTGAGAAGTCGTAACGTTTGGTTACTATCTTGTAAGATGCCACTGAGGGGTGACTCGATAATGGCTACGTCTTCTTTTCTCAGAGTTGTTCGAACTCTAATCCAGTGTCCTCATTGTAGTATCGCACCTTGACAGAATCAGTGAACCATTGTGTAATTTTACCTACACGAACAGACTCAACGTCAAATGTCTTCTCACCGTCCATGATTTTATCAGTGACAGTCGGTACAATAGCGATTACACCTTCATCAAGTAAAGACCACACCAAATCAATAATGAATGCTCGTCCAGTTTTGGTCGATGTTCGCCTTTATAAGTAAGGCAATCAATCAAACCAGATTTAATTTCATTTTGATTTTTGTGCGCAGTCAATCTTCGATGTTTGAACTCAACTGTAGATGCATCAATAGCAATACGGTTGATAATAGATTTAATCAAATCACTACCATAAGAGGTGTTCATTGATTGAATGTACGAAGGAGAATGATATGTCGAAATCGATTGCCAATTGGAACCAGGTTCGACTGTGAAACTACCATTACCCATCGCGTTCGCAGACTCGTACGTTTTTGGTACGAATGTAGCAAAAGTCGACATATGTTCACCTTTTCATAAACATCTCTCTATTACGAGTCATCGCAACCCAGGCATCCATAAGAGCGGCCTACGTTATCGATTTTCTCATCAGAGCGACGCTTATCTAATTTGTAGTTACCATTGTTATCCTGTAATGCTACAGAATTACCATGGCGAATTTCATCAGCTCGAAATTTCCCGTTGCAAAATTTGAAAACTGATTTAGTCTATACCTATTTCAGTCATGCACATAGCCATATTTGCGGTCTAAACACACTATGTAAGCAATACTGTGTTAAAAACACTACGGGTTTCATCCTTTCTCCGTACGTTTCATTCCTTCTGAGTTAAATTTGGGTTTTATTATGCTGGTTCTATGTCGTTGGTACGGCTAGTGTGTGTGGTTGAGATAGGTATGTCTCAAAAACTATACTAAAAAGTAAGGAGAAACCCATGTATAATCACTACAAAAGTGATTGCACCAGCAGGTGTAATTGTACGTAAAAGCACCAGTAGAACCGACACAACAAGTGAGGATGTCTTCCTGAAGGTACACAGTTCAAAGGTCGTGAAACTGCTGATGGTAAATTCATCGAACTCTACAAGGTGGCTTTGTTGCTACTCAGAATTCTCTGTAGAACAAGTCTATCTTGCAAGCAAGGAAGCTGACGCTGAATAGGAGCTAGAGTATGGATGAAACACTACAACCAAAATTCCAGGGACGGACCCCTGAACAATATGACAAGAAGATGCAAGCACTCGCAATGCAAGTATCCGAAGAGCGTCTCCGTAATGGTGAAAGCCAGTTCAGCCGAGTGTGTTTTTGGTTAAATCGTGCTTCCCTACTAATCAACTAAAAGAAGACTTAAGACTAGAGACGAAATGCTCCAGGCTAAAGGCAGAGCTATCAACTCTGGAACGTAAGTCTAACAGAGGCGTACACGGAGGCAATGCGTGCTTTCGCTGGATATGTACCTTCACGACAAGGAAGAAGGAGACGATTGGCTTGAAGGAGAATTCATGGAAGGTTAGGTCAGCAGAACTAGCCCTCAACAAGGAAGACTGGAATGCTAGACTAGAATATCTAATATTATTAGATGGTAATGCTACTTCTCCACGTCACATGTCAATCGTTTCTACAAGTCGCGTGAATGGATGCGCGTGCGAGATGAAGTTATCGAACGAGATTTAGGTTGCGACCTGGCATCTTAGGATTACCAATCGAAGGACCTATTATCGTTCACCATATTAATCTTTATACGAGGAGGATATCGAGAATTGGAATGTCGAGAAACTCTTCGATAAAGACAACCTAATCTGTTGTTCTATTGCGACACACAACACGATCCACTATGGCAAGCCCAAAGAGGAAGAGTATGTCGAAAGAATACCAGGAGATACAATTCTATGGGGTAATTAAATGTCATCTATTTTACAAGATGTTGTCGAACGAGCCCCATCGTTGACAAAAGATTTGGTTGTTGATGGTCAGTACGTCTTCTCTGTCGAGTCACTAATCTCAGCTGCGATTCATTACACTCAAACAAAATGGTTTGATAATGGAACAACCTGAGTGGACTGGTGATTGGGATAAAGACGTCAAAATGGAATGGGAAGATGTCGACAATGAAAATCTATTGGAAACAGGTAAACAATACGTTGTCCAATATATTATGTTGATGTTCGACCCACCACCATCACAACAACAATCAATCTTAGAAAAATCTTGAGCATTTACTATGGAGGGATTAGAATGGAGGTGGAGAATGGTGAAAACTAACTCTATCAACGAAGTCCTCATTTCTGCTCAACAACAATCTCAGGACGACCTTCTGCATTATGGTATCCTGGGTATGAAATGGGGTAGACGTAAAGGTCGTTTTAGTGGTTCTTCTGGAGCAATGCGTAATCCTAAAACAGGAGGTATTCTACGCAAGTTCCGCAAGAAAGACCCTAACGACCAAATCGCCGCACAACAACGCCAAGACCCTCGTCGTAAACGTAATGTTAAGAAAGTTAACGACCGAATGCGTGAAGACCAGTTTATTTACGAGTATGAGCATCGTGACCGTATGAGTACGAGAGCTATTAAAGCTCGTAATGAACGTATTAAAGCTGAACGTGAATTCGAGTCCTTGGTATATTCTCCACAACGAGAACGCGAAGCTGCCAAAAAAGCCAAGAAAGAGCGTCGTAAGAAAATTCTTACAACTGCTGCTATCGTTGGTCTTAACGCTGGTGCCAATTATGGATTTGAAAAGATGTTCTATCGTAATGGCGTTACACCTGAGAAGTACGGTGTAAAATACGATAAAGACAATAATACATACACTGGTAACCATAACAATATTAAACGCTATAAACAAGACAGAGATGTTTACGAAAGTCTTAAATCAACAAATGATATGATTAAAGATTTACTAATTTCTATAGCGACTTTAATAAGCAGATTAACGGCGGTGGCGACGGGTAGAGAAGAAAAACAAATAACGGGTAACTATGTTATCTAATACTATGGTCCCGAAATATTATGGCGGTTTCGCGACTCAGTTCTAAGAGGCGAGACTAGAGTATGCGAGAACATCTCACTCCAAAATGAGACAGGATTGATGATGACATCGCTAATCCTGACTATTTCTATGACCCAAACGCCATTGATGGGTATGTACGTTTCTGTGAAGCTGAACTAACTCTAACCGATGGTACCGACTTGACACTTCTCCCAACATTTAAGATGTGGGCTGAAGACTTATTATCATGGTACTACTATTCGGAGGAAGACACAATCGACCCAGCTACTGGTCGCTCGAATTACAGTTCATAAGAAGCGACGTCTTCGTAACAAACAGTATTTGATTATCGCACGTGATAATTCAAAATCACTTTACAGGAACAACTATCCAAGCATATGGTCTATTAGCTGATACAAAGACAACGCAACAAATCACAACGGCTCCTACAATGGCTCAGCTGGAAGAGGTTATGATGCCTTTCTCAACAGCTGTGCAAGTCTCGTGGTCCCGTTGTTTTCTGTGATTGACTGATGGTTCTAACAAGTCACGCTCACAGTATACACAAGCTAAGTTGGCATCCAACTAAGAAGGGTATTGAGAATAAGATTACCAATTCGTACGTCGAAATCAGACCAATGCGTGATTGATAAACTGCAAAGGTTCTCGTGCTAGTATGCTACTGTCGATGGTGGCTCTCTGGTGACGTTAAAGAGGACGTTATCGGTGCACTAGAACAATCAGCAGCTAAAGGGTGGTGTAGATGATTACATTATCCTGGCAGTATCCTCCGAGGGTACAGTTCGTGACTCTGTGGGTGACTCAATCAAAATGGAATTATTGAAAATCCTACGAGGCGAATACGAAGACCCTCATACATCAATCTGGTATTATCGTCTAGATGACTTGAACGAAGTGAATGACCCTTCTGCCTGGATTAAAGCCAGCCCTAATATCGGTGTAACTGTATCCTACGACGCTTACATGCGTGACGTTAAACGTGCGGAAGCCAACCCAGCCACAAGGAATGATATCCTTGCTAAGCGTTTTGGTATTCCCGTTGAAGGTTATACTTACTTCTTTACTTACGATGAGATCCAAAAACATGCTTATCAGAACTACGACAAGCTCCCATGTTCTATGGGTATGGATGCATCACAAGGGGATGACTTCTGGGCATTTACTTGGGTGTTTCCTTTGGGTGGAGAGAGGTTTGGTATTAAGACAAGGTCTTATGTATCAGAGTCTAAGTACCGTAAACTCCCTTCCGCAACAAGATACAAATACGACGAATTACAACAAGAAGGTACTTTGGTAATTATGCCTGGTTCTCTCTTGGATTGGGTGGCAGTATACGAAGATGTTCGTGATTATATTCATGAACATGATTGGGCTGTTCTGTCATTCGGGTTTGACCCTTACAACGCTGGAGCTTTCGTTGACCAGTGGTGTATGGAAAACGGTGAGTATGGTGTTGAGACAGTACGACAAGGTGTTAAGACCGAGTCTGTACCATTGGGTGAAATCAAAGCACTTGCAGAGGCTCGTATGTTGATATTCGACGAAGAGCTGATGAAATTCGCCATGGGTAATTCTGTAGCATTACAGGATAACAATGGTAACTACAAATTAGATAAGCGTCGCTCTGATGAGAAAATCGATAACGTGGCCGCTCTTATGGATGCCTGGGTTGCGATGACTCGTAATAGAGAGATGTTTATGTAGAAAGGTGAACATATGTCGACTTTGCTACATTCGTACAAAACGTACGAGTCTGCGAACGCGATGGGTAATGGTAGTTTCACAGTCGAACCTGGTTCCAATTGGCAATCGATTTCGACATATCATTCTCCTTCGTACATTCAATCAATGAACACCTCTTATGGTAGTGATTTGATTAAATCTATTATCAACCGTATTGCTATTGATGCATCTACAGTTGAGTTCAAACACTTGAAGATTGACGCACTTACAAAAAATCAAAATGAAATTAAATCTGGTTTGATTGGTTGCCTTGCTTATAAGGCGAACATCGACCAAACTGGACGAGCATTCATTATTGATTTGGTGTGGTCTTTACTTGATGAAGGTGTAATCGCTATTATGCCGACTGTCACTGATAAAATCATGGACGGTGAGAAGACATTTGACGTTGAGTCTGTTCGTGTAGGTAAAATTACACAATGGTTCACTGATTCTGTCAAGGTGCGATACTACAATGAGGACACTGGATTAGAGTTCGAACAATCTCTGAGAAAAGAAGACGTAGCCATTATCGAGTCACCCCTCAGTGGCATCTTACAAGATAGTAACCAAACGTTGCGACTTCTCAAACAGAGATTGACAGTGAACTCGGAAGATAGGAATGCTGCTTCTGGTAAGATTAACGGTTTCATCCAATTTCCTTATCAGACAAATTCTGATTACCATCAGAAACAAACAGACCGACGTCGTAAACAGTTAGAACAAGAGATGAGTAAATCTGCGTATGGGTTAGCTACATTGGATAACAATGAGAAATTCATCCCAGCAGGTGGTAACATTCAAAATAATACTCTTGAGGATATTATAAACTTAAGCAATTTCTACAACCAAATTGGTATCACTGAGAATATCATCAATGGTACTCAATCTGGGGGCAGAGCTTAATCTTTATTACAACCGAGTAATTGACAATTCTGCAAGCTATTGTGGATGCAGTCAATGTTGCTTTTATATTAGTAAAACTGCTCGTACTCAAGGACAAATTGTTCAGTTCTATCGCGACCATTTAAGATTCTTCCTATTGAACAACTTGCCAATACTGCAGACTTGTTCTCTCGTAATGCGATTCTTACACCTAATGAGATTCGTCAATTCATTGGTAAAGAACCTCACCCTAACCGTTGGCTGACCAACTTTACAACCGTAATATTGCGGATGGTAACCAAATGGGCGGTGTGCGACTGCTGGACAAGAAGCTGACACTGGTATGGGTGAAGATGGTCCTAGTCAGTACGTCTATCAAGACGAGAATGGCAACTACGTAGATTATCAGGGCAATCCTGTTGATGAAGCAGGTAATCCTATTAGGAGGTAATAATGGAGAAACAAGAATGGTCAGTAGAGATATTGACCCTGACAACGAGATTCTCCTTCATGGCGGTAAATGGTCTGAAGAGGCTAAACGTCGTGTAATGAGCTCGTCGTGCAGGACGTGATTCTGTTATGGACATGTTTGGTGGCTTGTACAAAAGTCTGAAAGACTGTAGATTCAGCAACCAAAATCAGCATCCAACATGGTTCGCCCTTTACTGCTAAAGCTGTTTCTAAGACAGCAAAGCAATCTTATTCGTGTTGCTAAAAGAGTCTTTAGTCAAAAGGCTCAAAAGACTACTACAATTACTCGTGTAAAAAGTATTACCGATGCTCAAGGACATAAAGTTGGTCCTAAAAAGGGTAGCGGTCGTAAAGTTGGTCCTAAAACTGCTGAAGCTAAACGACGTAAAACTGCTTACGAACGTGGTAAAGCAATGGACAAACGTTATGCTGATGAAAAAGCTGACATCACCGATTCGGCTCGTGGTAAAAAGCCTGGATGAACGCGAACGTCGTAATCGTGCCAGAAAGAGTAATACTGAACGAGAGCGCAGTCGTGCCGCGTCTAAAAGGTGTAAAACGTAGAGGCCGAACGAAATAGACGTGACCGAATGAACAAAATTGACCAAGCACGCGGTAAAAGCTGGATAAACATGTTTCTGAAGAGCGACGCCGTAAAGCTGACCAAGACCGTGGTAAAAGCCATGGATGAACGCGAACGTCGTAATCGTGATGAAAACGTAAGCTGCAGCTGAACGTAAGGAACAAAAACGTTTTTATGATGAAAAACGACGTAAAACTGACCTAGAACGCGGTAAATGGATGGACAGACGTGAACTGCGTAATCGTCAGAAGGTATGAAAACCTAAAAAGACAATGCACGAAGCACGAAGAATTTACCAGAAGGACAGGTTAATCGTAGTGGTATCGGACATGACTTTGGTAAAAGCTGTAGATCAAGCTCGTCAGAAGGGTGCTTTGAAACCCAATAAGAAAGCATATAATGACCGACAGTTTTGAAAAAGGTAAACGCGGTGAATATAACGACCGACAGTTCAAAAAGGTAAACGCGGTGATATAATGACGAATGAACGATTTCCAAAAACGTAGTTTGGTAAACGTGGTAGCCTTGCTGGTTCCTCTTGGGACAATCTGCAACCTTTGACTATCAAGCTGCTCTAACTGCTGTTTCATCAAAAATGAACTAAAAACATCATGGCGTTATCGGTATGAAGTGGGGTTTAGAAGAAAATCATCAGTATCTCCTCAACAGAAACAATTTAGTAAGAAGATGAACAAACTCTCTAAAAAGAGAGATAAAAGCAGACTACAAACTAGTGCGTCGATTTGAGAAAGATAAAGATTTCAAATCCCAAGCTGAAAGAGTCTGGGTATTACAACATTTCTAAAACTTCGCCAGATAGAACTTACGAATTCTATAAGATTAGCGACCAATAAGGGCAATCTTGCAGGACGTTACTACAAGATGGATACTAAGATGAACGCTAAGTATCTTAAACGTAAACGACAACATTATCAGAGGTATCAAATGAAACCACAAAATTACGATTTCGCTGGTTGGGTTGAAAAGAATGACCTCAAATGTTCAGACGGTGTAACAATCCGTCATGGAAAATGCCTTCTCTGGATTGTCTGGAGAAAAAGTGCCATTGGTTTGGCAACATTCTTATTCTCCAACCAGGAGATACCATCGGATATCCTTCTTCATTCAAATGATCAAGGTGTATACGGTTATGGATATCTCAATGAAAACAGAACGTGGTCAGGATGCCAAAGAACTTTTGCGACACGGAGACGTGAACCAAAATGTCAATTGGCGCTCGTAAAATCAAAAAGAGTGGACAAGACGTAATTCTATGGAGAAATCTATGAAGTGTCACTAGTACTCAAGGGCGCAAATCCTGGTGCTGTCATCGAAGAGGTTCTTACTCACGGTGACGGACAAGTCGGCGATGAGTTTTCATCACTACAGGGTCTAACACAAGACTTGTTGAAACATTCCAACCTCGGAGGAGAAACAAAATGGCGACTATTGGAGTAATCGATACTCTCGCGAAGACCAGGCCGAAGTAGTCACTAACAGTAGCGAAAAACGGTGTAGAGATCACACTGCCAGAAGATGCTGAGGTTATTGAAACTCTTAGTGATGAACAAGCTATGGCGATCAATATCATCCAATCTGTTGCTGGTGAAATTGAAGAAGATGAACTGGTTAACTCTAACCTTGATGACTTCGAGACCAGCAGACGATGAAGATGAGAAGTTGAAGAACTCGAAGAACTCGAAGAGTTTGAAGACGAGTCTGAAGAGGGTCTTACGACGAAGAAGCCGACACAGACGAAGAAGAAATTGAACATTCAGGAGTAGACATGAAACAAAAATCATTTCAATCAAAAATGGAATTGAAGAACAAGACACTTTGACACGCTGCTCAAATCGCTGACCCTAGCTGTACGTGAAGCTGCTTCTATCGGAAGCTGGTTCTATCAAAAAGCTGCTTTGGCTGGTGTGGATTCAAAGCGGTGAGTTCTTGCAACATAGTATCTCTAACATTGATATCTTGTTCCCAGCAGCTCAATTGCAAAAGGGGTATCCAACTTATAACCCTAACGCTAAAAACGTTGAAAACATCCTTAACAAATTCGGTGCTGTATCTTCACCAAATGTTAAAAATATCTATGCTGACTTGACAGAAGAACAAGCTCGTGCACGTGGTTATATCAAAGGTAACGAAAAACTTAACCAACGTCTTATCAGCTTGTACTACCGTGTAACTACACCACAAACTGTCATCCACAAAACTGCTATCGACCGTGATGATGTTATTGATATTCGTGAAAAAATGGTATCGATGCTGTATCATTCTTGAAACAAGTACAAACTATCAAGTTCAAAAGAAGAACTCGTACGTGCTGCTTTGTTTGGTGATGGACGGAAAGCCTCAAAGATGGTAAACCAAACGTTGAAAAGATCCAAGAAGAACATATTCGTCCTATCACTAAAGATGATGACTTCTTTACAATTAAAGTTGAGTCTGAAGACTGGATGTCTGTAGTTGATGATGTAATCAAGACTATCCCTGGATACCAAGGTTCTGGCTCTCCATCACTTATCATCAACCCATTCGACCTTGCTAAACTCCGTACTCTTAAAGATAAAGACGGACGTTACTTGTATGGTTCATCTGGTGATGGTAATCGTGTAGCTACAAATGGTGATCTGTCAGCTTACTTCGGATGTTCTGAGTTATCGAATTCCGTGATATGCCTCAAGGTAAATTCTTGATTGGTAACTTGAATGACTACGTATTCGGTCAATCTCAAGGCGGACAAGTCGTAACATTCGACGATTTCGATATCGACTTTAACCAAATGAAATACCTTATGGAAGCACGTCTTTCAGGAGCTATCATGATTCCACGTGCGCTTCATCTTTGTAACAGTTAAGAAAGCTGAAGCCACTAACGAAGATATGCTTAAATTCCGTAAAGATGCCCTTAAGACAAAACCTAACTGGGTTGAAAAACAAGATAAACCTGGTCCTAAATACTTGTCTAAACATTCAGACGCTGACGAAGCTGCGAGCCCTGCATCAGGAAATCCAGGCTCTACAGGACGTATAGGCGGCTAATTTCAAAAATGGAATATGGGAGAGTAGCATGAGGACGACAGTAGATATCTTGGTTCGAGTATTGAAGAGACAGAGGTTAAACCTGGTGTATATTCTTACGAGTACACACGATATCGAAAGGTTCCTGCTAACATTGTCGAAAATAGACGCTATGATATTTCTGATTCACAACGAATTAACGAGAATATTAAGTCTAACTTCGACTTCTCTTTTTGTATTCGCTAACGATGATACAGACCGTGTTAATCGTATCTGGTACGTTATTTACAAGAATCAAGTTTATTCTGCAGTAAAAGTCCTCAATTACCCACCACGAGTACGCATTGTACCCGATGGTGTTATGAGTCTTGAAGACATTAATAAATTGGGGGTAGTAATTAAAGATTATGACTGAACACACACTCAACTCATCGAAGAACTTAAGACGATTTGCCAAAGGGTTTATTATCAGAAACCAGACGGTTCTCAACTGAAATTTCCTTGCATTGTTGTTGAAAAAGAACTACCTAGATGTAGAGTCAGCAAACAACAGAGCATATCGTTCTAACAGGTCTTATATTGTTAATTTCTTTACAAGGGTGGACGATGACTCAGTGAGGACGCCATGCTGATAAATTTGATTATGTACGACTCAACAATTACGATGTAGACAACGGTTTATATCAAGAGAGACGTATAGAGTATATTATTAGAGAGGTTATTATTTCATGGCAAAATTGCTTTTGGGACCAAACTGGTCAAAAACTTACCAAACAGGTGTAGACCGTGGTGTACTTTTCCCTATAAAGCCAGTGCTGGTACATAGAAAAAGGTGTAGCTGGAATGGTTTGACTAAAGTGTCTGAATCACAGATGGTGGTGACGCTACAGCAAAATACGCTAACAGACGGTAAATACTTGAACTTGATCGCGAAAAGAATCATTCAAAGGTTCTATCTCAGCTTACACTTACCCCTGATGAGTTGCAGCTTTGTCTTGGTGAAGTTGACGCAGTTGCTGGTGTTAAACTTACATGCACAAACTCGTAAATCATTCGGTTTCGCATACCGTACTCTTATCGGTAATGATACTGAGTCTACAGGTCACGGTTACCTTATCAACTTGGTATACAACGCTACTGCGGGTGTTGCATCTAAAGACTTTGAAACAATCAATGACTCACCAGATGCTATCGAATTCTCTTGGGACTTCACTACAACTCCAGTAGATACAGGTGTTGACAATACTCAATCAATGGCTCACATCATCATTGACTCTACTTGAAAGCAACAGCAAACTTAAGAAAGTCGAAGAAGCTATCTACGGTACAGACAACACTGATCCAAAACTTCCTACCCAAAAAGAACTTATGGTTCTCCTTGGCGTAGTCATGGCTAAAAAATTCAAAATGAACTTGTTTTATAAGAAAGGATTAATTCAATGATTGTTAAAGAAATTGCTCGTAGAACCACTTTCTGGTGAGGAACTCACTGAGAAATTCTACTTCCACATTAACAGTGTGAAGCGACTTGCACTTATGGGTCGCTCAGGAAATCGAGACTGGGAGACTTTACGTTAAGAAGACGTTGCAGCATCAGGAGATGCAGACCGTATCATGGACTTCATCGAACAATTTGTTTCTATTGCCGTTGGTTACAAGAATGCAGATGGACGCTTTACTAAGACGAAAGATTTTCTGATGAATTCTAGCGTCTGAAGCATACGATAGAATTGTTCGTAAACTTCCATCCAAGATGAGGACTTTGCATGTAAATTCTTCTGCACAATTGATTGAAGAAGGTCGTTCAAATAAAGACAAGGGTCACATCTCAGCTCTGAGGCAGTTGCTACAAAGGTAACCGTCAACAACGTCGTAGCAAAATAATAGGTGACATGTATGCTTGAGATAGTTACGGAGAGATTTATGACGAAACAACGGGCATGATTCTCCCAGGAAGAGTATACCATTTCGAGCATTCGTTGTTAGCTATTAGTCAATGGGAGATAGTGTTTAAAAACCATTTCCCTTTTTAAATGGCTTAGAGCGGAACCTGCTCGAGATACTTGCATATGTCCAATTAATGAATTTTAGATAAGACTGGGTTCAACATTGATGATTTGTCTGAATCCAACATTAAGGAGATAATCGAGTATCTTAACGAGTAAGCCCACTGCTACACAATTTCTTCCATCGGGGAGAAGGTGGTCGTCGTATACTGACATCAGAAGTCATCTATGCGTATATGGCGAATGCATGAGTACCATACAGTTGTGAAACATGGAACATCCATAGACTACTTGTATTACTTGGGGTTATAGGTGAGTTAAACGCACCTAAGAAGAAACGTAGTAAGGAAGAAACGGCACGCATGTACAAGGTTAAATGCTAAACGACGTGCTGAGATGGGAAACCTACAGGTTAATTCAAAAATGAAATATTCAATGTCACTCAGATAGTAAGTTTTCGAGGACTTATTCGACGACTTTCAAGAAAGAGACTACTATGGAGAAAATCACAGAGTGGTCGACACTGAAACCAAAAAGCTATGACGGCATTGTTGAGAACACTCCTGTTAGGTCAGGCTTAACTAAGTCGTCATGGAATAGACGAATTACAATGAGTAAAGACCAGATAGATGTTATCTTTGAAAACTCACATAAAGCTAAGAATGGTAAACCTATTGTTGTATATAGAGTGAATGGACACTACACTCGTACTCACGGTTATGTTAGACCAAATGATTTTGTGTCTCCTAGAACCGATAGTATTACAAGCGATATTGCAAAAGGTTTGTCGGGAGGGAGTAGTTAATGCCTAGTTCTGTAGTAAAAGAACAGATTTATAAACTTAAACTCGACGCCGCTGATTTACAACAGAAACTTCAAAATGCCATTAAAGATGTTGGCAACTTCCAACAAAAGATGGACTCAATCAATGGTAAATCCATTGACAATGTTGAGAAATCAACAGGGTCTCTGTCAAGTAAACTGGCAGGTCTAGTCTCACATGTCCCAATTCTTGGCAACATTGTGGAGAAGATGACAGGTGTCGGTAATGCTTCCAATACTGCAGCGTCTGCTGTGGGTAGAGTTGGAGAAAATGCTGGCTCTGGATTTGGAGCGATTCAATCTGGAGCATCAAATGCTAAAAACTCAATGGAACAATTGGGTTCTGGTGTTGAGGGTGTTAAAGGTAAGTTCTCAATGCTGGAAGGTATTGCAACAGTGGCTTTGGGTAATATTGCATCTCGTGCAATAACTGCTGGAGCGTCGTTGTTAAACAAATGGACTCTTGCTCCCGTAGTCCAAGGTTACCAAGAATATGAACGAGAACTTGACTCAACTCGTATCTTGGTAGCAGCGTGGATAAAGAAGAGCAAGACCATATTACAGAGACAATGCGTAGTCTCGAAAAATACGCACAAACAACCAAATATAATTCACAACAAATGAATGCCTCATTGGCACAATTTGTAAATGCTGGTATTGGTCTTAAAGAGTCTGAAACGGCACTTAAAGGATTTGGTAACTTGGCAGCCTCTGCTGGTGCTAATACTCAACAGTTTGCGTCAGCATTGCAGTTCGGTGTACAACAAGCCCTACAAATGGGTTACATGAACCGACAAAACTGGATGTCAATGGAAAACGCTAACCTGGCAACCAGAGCATACAAACAAGCCCTTGTTGAGGCTGCAGTAGCTCAAGGTACGCTTACACAAGAACAAGTTGATACTATTGGTGTTCAACAATTATTTGTAGAACACTTGAAAGACAGTTGGTTGACTAATGATGTGTTGATGCAATCATTACAACAATATGCTGAAAATCCAGTATACCAAGAGATGGCCGCTAATGTTTACACTTTGAAAGAAGCATTGGAAGCTACCGAAGAAAGCTGTAAACGACGCAGTCTAAGATGTGGGTCGAAATCGCTGGTAAAAGGTGATGAGGCTATGGCTATTTGGACTCCAGTCTCAAAAAGCTATGGCTGCAACCGTATCGTTTATCCCCAATATGATTGCAAATATCGCTCACGCTTTCAACCAATTGGATGGTCGTACACACCTTATTTCTGCAATTGTTGAACTCTTTGAGTCTCTTAAATTAGCAGGACAAGGTGTTAAGAATGCCATAATAGCAATGATACCAGAGTCTAGTATATTTAGACAATGGGCTGAGAATGGCGACAAAAACTAACGTATGTTTGTTAAGATAGCTGAGACAATCATAAAGATTACTGATTATCTTAAACATTTATTCCATGTGGTGATGAGAAGTCAAACCTGGTATAACCCTGGCAATTCACAATATTGTAGAAGTATTTATACGTCTATGGGATGTTGGGATGGTAGCTAAAGGCATCGCTGCAGCTATCGATATTATCGTACCAGATAATATAATCCAAGATTTGATTCTTATTGCTGGTATGGTAGCTAATGTATTTAACGGTATTGGACGTATATTCGTTTGGTATCAAATCGCAATTAGATGGATCTGATTGTTAATGCATTTAACACAATACGTTCTGCGTTAGAACAATTCTGGGATACAATCACACGCCTTCTCGATGGTATCTGGACTCGTATTGACGGTCCCTATGGACATCATTTTTCGATAGAGTTGATGTTAGTATTGGTAAAATTCCTAAAAGATGTTGGTAAGATGTTCGGTTTCGGTAAAGATCCTAATGCTGAAAATAGCTTGTCTTTACTAGAACGAATGGCTAACGGATTTAAGAACCTTACTGATAAATTTGATAAATGGGTATGGGCTTTCCGTGAAGGTCCTAAACCGGGAGAAACAGACAAGATTGCTGTAGCGTTTTCTAAAAGCTGGAGATGCTGTTCAGTGGTTCTTGGATGTTATCAAAACTTCTCTCACACCGCTACAACTTTGTAGGGATACACTCAAAGAATTCTTTGATGTCCTCAAATCTAGTTTTCGATATGCCTATTTCTGACAAGTTGGGTTCTCTATCATCAACTCTCAAGACTGTAAAAAGAAGATATTAAAGCAGTCTTCGAAAATGGTCTATTTGCTGGTAAAGCCTCAGCCGATGAACTTGGAGATGGTGTAGACAAACAAGAAGAAAAACTTACGTTCATGCAACGTACACAAAAACATTTGTCTAAAGCAATGAAAGACGCTGGTGGAGCTGTTAAGGATTATACAAAATATCTTTTCCAGAAGCTTCATCTGTATCTGATTTGTTTGGACGTATTATCGGATCAATCGGTAACGGTGTTAAGAAATTGGGTTCTGGTATTGTAGGTCTTGTTACTGGTGGATTTGATAAACTCAAAACCTCAGCAGGAGACTCAAATACTGTCTTAGGTAAGTTTTTTGACACAATTTCAAAATGGCATATTATTGATAGACTCAAGGACTCATTTTCAACTCTAGGAACTGTCTTTGATGGTTTTTGGGGTGCTGTGAAAAATGTATTCTCAAATATCGATTTCTCAAGCAAGACTGCACTAATCAAGTCTGGTATTGAGGGTATCGGTGATTTGCTAGAATGGCTTGCTGACCGTTTTAAAAACTGTATCAGATGGTAGTGGTCGAGTATTTACATATTTGGCTGAATTCTTTGATACAGTTGGGCATGGTCTAGAAGGAAATACAGCAATTAAGTTAGCTGGGTTCTTCTTGATATTTAAACAATTACAAAAACTTAAGGACTCTAATATTGTCCAAAATATTCTACACCAATTAAAGCTTTAAAGAAGCGTTATTTGGTATTGGTGACTCTAACAGCATCCTCACAATTTCAGGAACTCTGGAGCTTTCCAAGAATATTAAAGCCACACTCTTAAACAAATTGGTTTAGCGATGTTGGAAATTTGCCGGTGCGTTATTTATTGTATCTTATCCCTGGTGATAAAGTGTACAATCGGTTGAGCTGTTGCCATGGCTACGATATTGGCTGGTGCTTACTTAGTTATTCAAAAGCTAGAGTCTTATGGTGCTGGAGCTGCTGCTGCTAGGGTGAGCAAAGCTCAGGACTTCTTTCTCAACTTATTGAAGAGTTAGGATTCCCTGAAGTTCGTAAACTTCTCAAAGAAAATGGCCTCTGCCACAATGATGATTTCACTGGCATCATCTGTAATGATATTGGGTAACTCTTCTGAAGCTTGGGATATGGAATGATAAAAAGCATGAAGTCACTTAAAATCATGGGCTTGATTATGACTGAGCTTGTCGGAGCTACTGGCTTTCGGGTTTCTCTGAGCTACTATTGGTACTGCCGCTACGATGTGGGTTGTTGCTTCTACAGTCAAGAAACTTCTAGGTATTATTGATGACCTTGATAAGATTGATGATAAAACACTAGACAATGGTATGGCTAAACTTGAAAAAGTCGCTGTAGTTATTGGTTCAATCATGGCTCTCATGGGATTCAAGGTTGGAGCTGGTGTTAGGTTGGCCCACAATTCGAACTCGGACTGAAGCATCTACGGGTAATCAAACTCTAGGTACTGCGGCTACTTTATACGTCCTAATGACACGATTCAAGAATTTGATGAATGCATTAGATTTATTTAGTGCAACAGCAAGTCCTGAAGAGATTGCTGCTAAGAAGAAATCAATAGAATATGGTATTACTGCTCTCAAGGCTGTAATGCGTTCTCTTGAAGAATTCATGCTTACTGTCGAGACAACATTTACTGTTAGGTTCTTGATGGTAGCGCCAATGGTGCAAAAGTCGGTGGTAAGAATATCGGTTCTGCTTCTGGTGCTGCAGGTATTAAGGTAACTACTGGTAATACTAAATGGTCTACAGTGGGAGTCTTGATGGCACTTATTCTAGGTATCAAACAAATTGTTAGTATTATCGAACTAGGCGACATGGATAAAGGTAACTTGAACAAGTGCTAAAAACTATCAAAAACAATTAGCTTTAACTCTTGCTGTTATTGGTGCGGTGGGAATTCTTATCTGGTGCAATGTCTGCCAAGTTAAATATCCCTGGTGGTACTAAATTTGGTATTGGCGGTGGTAAAAGGTGCTTCATGGCCTGTAGTCGCTCTTATGGGTGAAGTTATTCTGGGTTTAGTTATCTTGTCACATACAGTATCAAGTCTAGGAAAAGTTGACAAGACTGCACTAGAAAATGGACAAAATACTCTTGAACATATTGCGTTTATTATTGCTGGTCTATTTACAGCTATATTCTTTGTGATGAACAAAGTTCTCTGAGGTGATGCTATACAACGTTCTAACAAAGGACGTACCAGAAGTAGCAATGTTGCTGGCTGTGAAATCAGGCGGTTCTAATCTTATTAGCAGGCACTGTGTCAAGGTTGGACAAGAAATCAATGCTGAACAAATGGCATGGTATTGATGTGATTAGCTGATCAGCTTTCTTATCGGGGTGTATTCGCTGCTATTGGTGGTATAACTCATCGCAATGGAAAAGAACAGCGTTACAGTCATCAGTTACAACTGCAGTAGCTACTTTGGTAGTTACTATGGTTCAATCTGGCTTTTGTCAGAACAAATCAAAATGCTTGCAGAAGTAGACCAAGGTTCTATGTTAGCTGCAGGTACAGCTTCTGTTGTTACTGGCACAACAATGGTTATTCTGGAAGGTGCTGCTATGGGCTCTAAATTAATCAAGAATATATGAAAGACGTTGGAGCTGTTATTGTGGCGTTAGGTACAATGATCGCTTTGACATACGTTCTTAAGGAAAATATCACTTGCTTTATTCGAATTACTGAATTGCTTGCAGATGGTACCCTCGACGCTGGTGAAGCGTTGAGTATGCTCGGTATCGTACACCGGGTAGTAATGGGCTGGTTATATGGTTTATCTAAACTGTAACAAACTTGGAAGATAGTTGGTGATATTAGTTGCATTAGGAACAATGGTAGCAGTTATGTTTATTCTTAAAAGAATTTGCTAAATCTGTTATCCCATTAGCGATGCTTGATACTGAGTCAGTTAATGGGTGCAGTAGAGTGTTATCGCAGCATTAGCTGGTATATTAACACTTACTACAACTATAATTGGTGCCTTAGCGCATTGGCTGGTAATGTGGGCCTCATGAGCTCTTCTTGGGGTATTGATTGTGATCCCATTGATTATGTCAATCGCATGGAGCTCAAAACAAAGATACTGTAGCACAATTGGGTGTTTATCTGTTGGGTGAATTGCTCAAAGGTGTAGCTATCGCTGCACACTAGGTCAGATCTTATTTATCATCACAACTGAAATGGGTGTACTGCACTTCTTGCTGGTTGGACATATGGTGCTCTATGTGTTATTCTGTAATTAGCGTTAATTGTCGCTATTATGCCAGCGTTGAAGGGTATGGGCGATATTGTTATTCTCAGCACCTCTTTCTCATTGGCGACTGAATGTCTGGAGCTGTTGCTATATAGCACTAGGTGTAATCCTTGTGGTATTACCACTTTAGCAACTGTAGTGTCTCATATTCGGTTCTGTAGCTGGACTTTGGTGTTGCTACAACACCAATTGCTCTAGCTAATGGTATTATTGAAGCTCACAATCTCTAGCTAATGTAGCTATTGGTCTTATTCCATTCGTTGGATGGGACTTGACAGGAGCCGTTATGGTTATTGCTGGTCTTGCACTTATTCTAGGTGCTTTGGTTCTGCATTCATGAGTCTCATGTCCAATGTGACAAGTCTTGAGGTCGCTGGACAAGTGATGATTATGCAAGGCCTCACAGCCTCAATTCAATCACGACGCGTCAACTGCTATTGGTATTGCTGATGTTGGTGATATTGAGACAATGACTAAAGCTGGACAAATTGTGGCTAAGCTTGGTGATGTTATTGGTTGGAATACTCTCAAGACTGCATTTGGTAGTCTTATTAGCGGTGGTGCTGACAAGATTTCTGGTCAGTTAGCTTCTATGAAGGGCATCACAACTAACGTCAAAGACCATGCTGACACTGCAATTAAAATCTCTGCATCTGGTTCTCCAGAAGACATGCAGAAGTCTGCGACATTGTAAGAAACTTGCTAATGTCCTTTCATCAAACCTTTTCAAAGAAGATTTCTTGTCTGCATTCTCAGATGGCTCTGGTGCGGTAACACGTATTAAGAATGGTGCTAAAGCTCTTGCTTCAGTATCTGATGCGTCTAAATCTGCATCAAGTATGAAATCTATTGATGTAGACGGTGTTAGTGAGAAGATTGATGATATGAAGTCAATCATGTCTAAAGCCAAAAGTATGGGTGACTCTGCTCCTGATGAGACTGTCACTAATGTTGGTAACATTAACTCTATCATCACTAAGTCAAAGATATCGTAACAAATCTACAAACAATGCCTGCTGTCGGCCACTAACTACTGCTCTGTAGACAATATTATTTGCTACAATTAACTCAATCTCAACTAAACTACAGTCTATGGAAATGAACCAATCATTTGAGGGCTGCTGGTTTGGGTAACATTGGGTCTTATGATAGAATTCAAATGGACTAGGAAATGTAACTGGTTCAGTTGATGGTGTTGTGAGTGGAGCTCGTGGACGCTTGGTTCTGCCAATATGACATCGCAAGCAACAACACTTCAAGTACATTCGGACGAGGTATCAGTGCTTTACTTGGTATCGTAAAGTGGTGCCGCATCTGGGCAGTTGCAAATGGGGCCAAAAAGGAATGTTCGGACAAAATGACGTTACTGGTCATGGTAATAGAATGTCTGGAACATTCAAAGGCAGTTGATCAAGGTAAACCCTGTAAATGCTGCTAAAAGCGTACATTTGATGCTGCTAAATCAGTAATGACACCAGACGGTGAGTTATCTCTAAACTACCATGTAGGTACTTCATGGTTGATGCTATTGCTAGTGGTATCTGTAGACAGTGAGTAAAAGCTAAGTGCAATCTCAGACCTTTGGGCTACAGTTAAAAGCAACATATCCTAACTCACCCAGCTAAGAAGGGCCTATGTCTGCGAGCTGGTTAGTAAGGTTGAGCATTCAGGTAAAACCATTGTAAGACTATTGCTAGTGGTATGGGTTCTGCTGCACTACAGTAATTGATGCAATGGACAACTTGATGGGTGAAATTCAAAATCAAGTAGATAGAGTCAATGATATGGATTATAACAACATGAACATTAATCCTCGCATTCAACCTATCCTTGACATGAGTCAAGTTGAGACTTCTGCTTTGCAAGCTGTTACAGATTATTCTGGACTCTTGACAGGTCAGACTGCTCTCAACCTACAATACTCATTGCTTAATCCACAAGTTGCACAAATGCTCACTAATAGTGACAACATCAATACGCTTATTGGTAAAGTTGAGACTCTCAATGGACAAATGGGTGAACTTAATGTTGTCAATCAAGAACAAGCCGGTCTTCTTCGTGAAGGTCAAGTTCTTAATACTTACATTGATGGTAAACGTATTAACAATGTGCTTGCTCCAGGTATGGCTGATGCACAATTACAATACAAAAGCTCGTCACGACCGAATTATGGAGGTATCGCTTAATGAGTGGTTCTACTGAACTATATTTCGATATTCTGTTGGGCGAAGTACAGACCAAGTCAATATTACAGAAATCATCGAACGTTATCGTGGTAGTGTTACCAAGATTGATAGAGGTCTTGGTGGTGCTAAAACTAATACAACGTCTACTGGTACAGACCGATATGGTACTCAGCACGCTTATCAAAAACTAGGTGCTAAAACTATTAAGATTGATTTCTTGATTTTTGCTGATACTAATCAACGTGCTCGCTTTAGACGTGAAATGACAGGTGCTCTTGATTTCAAAATGGGACAAGACATCTGCGTTTTGAGGACGAACCTAACGGGCACACGATGTAATCTCTGAAGGGCAATTCTCATTTAGTGAAAGTCTTAAAGAGGAACAGGCAGGTACTATATCATTCACTGTTCCTGATGGACTTTGGCATTCGGATACTGGCATTGTTGTGTCTAGTGAAGGACCACAAAGCTGAGTATGCGAAAATTTACAAAAAGATACTGACAAAATGTATTTACGTAGACATCAATAACCCAGCTAATACTGAAGCTTATCCCATTATTACAATTAAGAATCAAAGACTAACATTGGTTGGATTGGTATCGTAAATCAAAATGGAGTAATGGAATTAGGGTCTACTCAGGCTACTGAAGAAGGTACTCCTCGTTATGTGGATGGTACAGGCTCTGAAATCTTTTTACAAATCAGAAAAGCGACTTTGGTCCTAAAGGTTGGGGTATGTTACAAGAAGGGCGTCATCAATTTGGCGGTAGACCTGTTCTTGGTATTGCTCCGACAGAAAAATCACAAATTGTAAATAAGCTTGTGGTTAAAGAAATGGCTCATAAACACAACCCGTCATCAGGATTTGGTGCTGCAGACTATATCACAAATGGTGTGCATTATCCAGGAGATGATGAAAAAGGGTTTGAAAACAAATGGGCTGAAGCTATCGGATATATTGATATCCCTGCAGACCGTGATGGTGTAAAAGGTGGTACCGATTTTCGTGTCGACTTTAATGCTAAATTTCACGCTTTACAACTTGGACAAACTGGAGTTATTCGTGTTGGTGTGATCAGTGACCGTAACGAGGTCATTGCACAATATGAGATTGGTAAGACAGACCGTTCTGGTAATGTCATGACTGCAAACTTTCAGGTCGATGAACAGGGTAAAGAAAAGTGGTATGAGATGCGTAAGTTCCATGCCAACAATGGTGAATACGAACCAGCTAATAAATCATTCAATACCAGAACTGGTGACGTTTTGGTTTATGAAAGAAGGTTCTAAAATTAACCTTTATGTTGGATGGGCATTTTTAGAGGGATATACCAATGAAAAACTAAAGACAATGCGATTTAGTAAGATTGATATCCAAATGGGACGCGTGTATGCTGTACCACAAGTTGAAGTAATAGCGATTGAATCTTTGAGTTTCATAAAACTTAACACTCACTGTTATGCCAATGTGGATAATAAATACAAACCTAATTCCATTAGCAACAATTGACAACTGGAATGGTGAAGTATGGATATCTCCAGATGGTACTTCTGAAAAAGGATTCATCTCACAACCGAAGTCGTTAAAGGTTCTACTGGGTTATTTTGCAAAAGAGTGAAATCTAAACTACAATTTGGTTTCTCTAGCTGGATGAAGGGCGAACTGCCGAAATCGAAAATAGACTTTAACGAACAATATCTACAGTAAAGGAAAAATCAAAATGAGGATTACTATTCACAATAACAATCTGGAAGTTGTCGACCATCTTGATAACTCCATCCCAGGAAGTTTGAAATTCTACAACGACACTCTAGAAATGTATTTGAAGGGTGATGCTGACTTTTGACTTCACTGTCGATACATTTGTAAATGAAAAACTACAAGAAAGACTACAACATTTGAAGGCTAACATGTTTGTATCTTTCGTGTTTGAAAGACAGAGGACTTCCTTATGAGTGTCCGTAATATGACACAAAACGATTATTCAATGACTTTCCAATGCGAAAATGCATCAATGGAGTTGTTGAATGAATATCCTAAGGAATTCAAACAAGATGAAAAGAAACCTATGTCTTATACTATTGAAGAGACTACCTAGATCTGTGTCAAAGCCTTCACTAGAACAAATATGCAATTAACATCAACCAACTTGCAGATGTTGAAGATATTATCTATTTCTAGTTCAACTAATATCTATGGTACTATTCTTAACCTCGTTGAAGCATTTGGTGGCGAATGCAAAATTGTACCAAAGAATGTTTGAAGATGGTGAGAGGTTTGAAAGATATTAGTATTAATATTTATAAAGTCAAAACCAACATCGACTTCATATTCTGGTATTGCACTAATCACGAAGATGTTATGTGTATATGGACAGACAAGTAAAAGGTGTGTCTTATACATGATAGAACTAAACAGCACATCGAGTCTCGAATTAAAAGACAAAGATGTGTAATATTATCGTGCTAGAAAAGAATTATATTGTAAAAACATCTCAGACGGTAAACATAATGAGTTTTGATATGATGCGTAACACTACAACAATGTACGCGCCACTTGCAATGCTTGAATATCCATCAATGATTCACGCAATGAGTGTGATAACTGGACTGTTCAAGATATTAAAACTGATTTAGACCCTTCAGACCATGAAGGACTTTATCAAACAGGTCTTAAAAACTCTTATGGAACATACTTTACGGTGATACACTATACAATTAGATGGGTGATAAAAATCCGTAGTAAGTATAGATTGACTGTTGGTGATGTATTTATATATCCGATACTTCCTGAATGGTCTTTACTTCGTGTTCAATATTTCCAAAGATTTCAACGTCTCTATCTAAACCATTAACATATAAGATTGAAGTATCCAATGTTGTAGAGATGACAAGTCAAAATATCAGTTCCATGATGGACAGGTATGCCCGAATGATTGAAGATGCTAAACCATATACAATGAGTGTCCTCACTTCGAACGAGCGTTGATAAAGTCACTCGATGATGAGACTCGTCTCTATCCTAGATTGTATAAGGTGTGCAAATTACAGAAAGAAGACACTGGTCGATATTTCACTTATGAGATAAACGACCAAGTTATTGGTTCTGGTGATTTTTCTGAACATTAAGTCTAAGATTATGCTGGACAAGAAAAGATTGTTGTTAAGGTTAAAGGTTGGGATAATGGCGAAGTCATGTTCAAAAATGACTTAACAATCTTTCACTAAAAAGACAGTAAGGATGCATATTCTCTAATCCTTCAACAACAACATGCTACTCAGTTTGTTAAATGGGTATGGTATTTCTGCTGTAACTTTGGAAATTGTTAAAAGGACAGAGGAACTTAACCTGAGATGACTATGCTATTTCATGGAAAAATGAAACTATGGCGGTGAAAACTGGTTATAGTGATTTCTCATCGACTAACAAACAGATTTCCGTATCCACAACGAGACTTTGTTAAGACTGCGACATATTACGCGACAGTAACCACTAAAAAGGGCGCACTAATTTCAACAACTGAAGTTACATTCTCTAACGTACAAGATGGTGCTGCTGGTACACCTGGTGCTGTTGGACGTGATGGTCGTCAGACTTTTCATTCCATTGCCTATGCCAATTCTGCTGATGGACGTAAGACTCATGTCAGTGATGGTACCAATAAGGACTCTGGTCAATACACAGACTTTGTACAAGCTGATAGTAACGACCCTACAAGATATACTTGGACTAAAATTAAAGGTGATAAGGGTGACAAAGGTGATCGTGGTAATGATGGTATTGCTGGTAAGAATGGTGTAGGTCTTCGTACTACAGTTATCACTTATGGTATTTCAGACAATGAAAACACACAACCTGCTAACTGGACTGCTCAACCGCCAACTCTTGTAAAGGGCAAATATCTTTGGACTAAAACTCAGTGGACTATACTGACAATACAAGCGAGATTGGATATCAGAAGACTTATATTCCACAGAATGGTTCAAATGGTACCGATGGACTTCCAGGTAAAGATGGTGTTGGTATAATCAATACTACATTACGTTATTGTAAATCAAATAATGGTGTTAATAAACCAGAAGGTCGGCATAGTTGCATCCTTCCCTGATGAGATTAAGACCGTCTGCGTACAATCATTGATAACAATGTTATGACTGTGAATTGTCCGTCTTGAGCAGGGGTAAGACATATATCCTATCTGCTGAGACGAGATGGTGTGTGGACTAACGTTCATAATCTCGAACAAAAGTAGCAACAATGCTACTCTTTGGCTTGTAAATCCTACCTTCTCAACTTGGGCTATTATCTCAGACTCCGAATACAGGAATGGGATGCAATATACTCACAATAGACCTACAGGCGATTACGAAATTCGCATCAATAGTTATCCTAGTAGTAATATTACTTTGGGTTAGAATATTTCGTGTTTGAGGATGGTACTTGGACTCCCGATATTCCTATTGTGAATCCTGGCGAGTTCCTATGGACAAGAACAACTTGGTTCTATTCTGATGGGACTAGTGAACAAGGTTATTCAGTAGCTAAGATGGGTGAGACTGGGCCTAAAGGTGACCGTGGCGAACAAGGCCCTAAAGGACTGAGATGGTCGTAACGGTAACGATGGGGCTCCTGGTCGCGATGGTAAACCTGGTAAGGATGGTGTAGGCATTCGACAAACAACCATTCGGTATGGTATATCTGATTCAGACAAGACTGAACCTACAACATGGACTGAACAACCTCCGACTCTTGTGAAAGAGAAATGGTTCTGGACTAAGACAAGTTGGTCTTATACTGACAATACAGTTGAGACTAGTGTTCAGAAGGTTTATATTCCTCGTAATGGTAATGACGGTCTTAATGGTATTCCAGGCAAAGATGGGGTTGGTATTCGAAGTACAGTTGTTGATTATGCTGTCTCTAATGATGGTGTAAATCGACCTACTGGTGGTTGGTCTAGACAAGTACCAACCGAGAAACTCAACTTTACTCCTGGATGCGAATGACCTTGACTTATACCGATAACACTTCAGAGTCTGTTTATACTGTGTCTAAGAATGGTCAAGACGGTAGACCAGGTCGTGATGGTATCAATGGTCTACAAGGACCTAAAGGTGATCAAGGGCTTCCAGGTCGTGATGGTGTTAATGGTGTTTCATCTTACACTCACATCGCGTATGCCGATAATCAAAATGGTGATGGTTTTAGTCAGACTGACGTTAACAAGCTTTATATTGGTATGTATGTTGATAACATCCAGCAAGACTCAACCGATAAAAAAAAATATCGTTGGACTAAATGGCGTGGTCAGGATGGTCAAGCTGGGGTTCCTGGTAGACCTGCTGCTGATGGTAGAACACCGTATGTCCATTTCGCTTATGCAAATTCAGCAGATGGTCGTTCTGATTTTAGTTTAGTTAATACTAACAATAAATTCAGATATATTGGTCATTATACTCGATTTTCGAATCTGCTGATTCTAGAGATCCAGTCGATATTCTTGGATTGATATGACTGGTGGTATCGTTATTGAGTGGTGATAACCTAGCATGAAACTCAGCATTTCCTCAGAACCTATGACAATTGGGGATATTGGGAAGATAGACAACCTAATAATAAGTGAGTGTAGCTAAGCATGAATTTTATTACAACAATACAAAAATGTTCTTACTGACTAACGACACTAACGGTGGTATTCCTGCCGCAACTAGACGATTCCCTGTTAAACGTAATACAACATATTCTCTTAATATGTCAATGTTTTGGTACAGGTAACCTTAAAAAGGTTGATATTTACTTCTTGGGTCGTAAGATTGGAGAAACTCAATCGTTACAAAAGTCATAAATGTTAAATCAATCAACGGTTCACCATCTACAACTCAAATTGTAAGATTTGAAAACATATTCAATTCTGGTGACTGTGATGAAGGATTTATCCGTATCGATAATGCAGGTCGTACTGATAACGGTACGTCTATGTTATTTTTCACCGAACTAGATGTTTATGAAGGAGCCACACTCGTGCATGGCAAGCATCACCTTATGACTTGTCGATGTAATTGAGACTAAAGCCGACAGCGCTTTGACCAATCAACAATTACAACTTCTTGCTGAATCGGATGCTAGAATGAGAGCAGAATTACAAGCTAAAGCTGCCGCAGATGAAGTACGAGCTTGGATTGCAGATTATAAGAACTATCTTAAATCAAACGAGGCTAATCGCATCAAAGCTGAAAGTGACTTGGTAACTCAATCGCAACGTATCGTCCAACTCCAAACTGCTTTGGGCGATATGGCTAGTAAGACGAGTTTTATCGATCTCTTTCATTACACAATCTAACGAGGGTCTTGGCAATTGGTAAAACGGATGGATCTAGCTCAATCATGTTCTCACCAGCAGGACGTATATCTATGTTCTCTTCTGGTAAAGAAGTAATGTATATTGACAAGGGTATGTTGTATATCGACAATGGTACCTTTGTTAAAAACTATTCAAGTAGGTCGTTATAGGACTGAACAATATTTTCGCCGATTTGGATATGAATGTTATCCGATATGTCGGTGATATTAATATGGAGGCACTCAATGTCAGAACATTGGAGCAATGACGACCGAGGGCATAGATTGAAAACTATGGGTCGATTTAACTAGTCAAAGTGGTGAAAAAGATACATCGACTTATAGACTTCGGTTATTCTTAACATCAAGAGGTTGGTCATTTAGCGGATATAATTGTACAGGTTATATTCAATTCGATGACCGACAAATTCCTTTTGCTTGTAGTGCTACTAATCCTAATAGTGAGATTACGCATTGACCACAGATGGACATAATCTGGCAACAACTCTGAAGGTATTAAAACTGCAAAAGTTAGTGTTGTATTTAATGGACAAGGTGGATATTCTCCAAATCGATTGAAATCGTCCTTTTTGATTTAACACCACCACCTTTAGCTCTTGCGTCAACGTCTGTTGAAGAACGCTATGATGGGTATTTTTGGTCAACCATTAACAATCAATATCAAACGTCAGAAAGATAATTTCAAGCACAAACTTCGTTTTTGGGTTTGGTTCTGTATGGCGTGATATTGCGACTAATCTGGATACTACATACCATAGACAATTCCTACGGATATTATCAACCAGATTCCGTCTACTGCGACGTCTGGTACTGGTGAAATTGATATTGAAACCACAATGGCAGTAATAAAGTAGGATCTACAGTTCGTGTACCACTCGTATTAATGTTGCTCCTACGGGTAGTTCATCTAAACCAACTTTCACCGATATAGAATTAGTAGATACAAACCAAAACGTTAAGAATGTCTTAGAACACCTAATGTATTCTTACAAATCTTATCAAACATGCAATGTAATTTTAAAAATGTTGTTGGTAGTTTTGGTGCATCAGTCAATCGTTATCATGCAGAAATCGTAGATAAGAATTTATCAATAGACTCTAATAATGAAGTTTGGTTTAATGAATTTTGTAGGAGATATTACTATATCTGCTTATGTAATCGACGAACGTGACTAAATCTGATGTCATGACAAAGACTGTAAAAGTAGTTATCATTTTCTCACCCAATTCTATTTACAGCAGAACGTGTTGGGACGAATGCGTCTATAATCAACACAAGAACGACTTGTAAAGTAGCTAATCTGAACATCATCGGTAATCGAGAAAAACAGCATTACTGTTCGATTTTCAACGTCCTCAGATGGAGGTCAAACATTTACGCTAATGGTGGTGATGCATTTTGCATCTAATCAAATAATGGAGCTGTAAATAGACTTGCGTCTTTACAGGAGACTTTACGCCTAAATCAGCTTTTTGTTATTCATGCTACTATTACTGATAAATTATCTCAACCTGTATCGTATGATTGCCAATAGGAACAGAAGAAGTTGCTATCATATCCATAGAACGGGTGTCGGTACTGGTATGGTGCATAATAACGATAAATATCGTGTACAAGTCGCACCTAGTGATGTAAGTATTGAAGCTGGTGTTTATCATATTAAAGATAAAGAAATCAAAATCATCAAATTACAGAAACAAATGGTACTTGTATTAAGTATAATTCTGACGATGCTAACACTATCCTAAAGACAGGCTTCTACAATGTTAATAATTGTTCTAACATGCTAACAATGATTTACAATGGTGGTATCTGTACAGTTATGCATGCAGATACGTATGTTATGCAACAAGCTAATTCGTTCTTCAATGACAAGATTTTACACGACAAAAGCGTGGTAATCAGTGGTCTAACTGGGTTGCATTACAACAGGAGTCCACCGTTGTTAGAAAGAACCTGAATGGATTAAAGTGAATGGGAGAATGGTTTATACGCACGATACAAAAGTTATTGAAGGTGTCGTCTGTGTCCACCTTATCGCTGATCCATTCACAGAATCAAAAGGTAGTAGTGTTAATCTGCTAGCAATTTGTAAGAACTTTGTAGGTTCTTATGTGTTATCAGAGTGTTGTTTTTGGTTCTAGACCTTTAAAACAGTTGTTGATTCAATTTAACCCTAACGAGTCAGATTGCGGTTCTTAATGCTGAAAAAGGTAAATCAATGAAAACATATGTTATGCTATTTAGAAGAGTGAGATTAGAATGAGAATACATCAAAAATTGCATTGGCTGGCCTCATCTCTGTCATAACTGTCATCGGATTAGCTAATATGAGCAGGCATGCTGAGGCACGTACTCATAATGTCACTCCAGATAGTAGTGTTATTTTAAACAAAGATAATAACTGTTGGAACAATTCATAAAGATATTTGTTCTGACGTTGTACAATTCCCTCTTGAGGTAGTAACATTGTTTATCTACTCACATCGACACAGCCCCCAGCAGATGGATTGGGTAGACTCATAGGACATATCATCGACTTTATAGCCATGGTATTGATGGAACATCTTATAGTAGCTGCTACATTCTGGGTGATTATTCTTGATATTAGTTTAGGATATATCAGAAGCTGGGCTCGTAAGGAATTCTCTTCCACAATAAGCAAAGAGGGTCTTGGTAGTCATGCTTTTATATTTGTGACTGTAGCGATTAGCTACCCTTTAGCTGTATTGGCTAATGTAACAACAGAAGCTGATATGTTTATTTATTATTTATTCTTTTCTTATGCTGCGTCCATTCTAAAAAATGGGGAAGCTATTGGTATTAAAATTCCATTTATTACCAAATACGTGTCGGATAGAGTAGACCCTCATAAGAACAAAGACGAAGACAAAGAGACTGAAAATAATGACAGTAAAACTTAAAGACGAAGTATATAACTTTTCTAAATGGTTCACAATTACAGCAATCCCAGCTCTTGGGTTCTTTGTATCAACTCTAGGTCATATTTACAGGTGGGCTCTACTGATACGACTACAGCTGTATTGGTGCTGTGAGGTATGCTAGCCTCTAACGCTGGTTTATCTTCACAACTACAACAAAGAAAACAAGGAGTAATCCGTATCTAAATTGATGACGTCCCTCAGACTTATTGATGGTGGCGATGTTTGATCAAAAAGCGGAACACTCTTCAGAATTTTACATTTGAAATCTTAGACGATGATGGGAACGTATTTCTCTAACTGGAAAGAGTATTGTTGCATTGTCTCAACTTGGTGAAATTAAATTCTCTAGAATATTAAAGTTAGTTGACGGCGTTGTCACATTCGCTCTAGGGGAAGAGTTTAGAATGGTAAAGTATCTACTGAGATTAAAGTGGATGGCCATATCTTCCCTTCTAACAAGTATAAAGTCAAAGTAGTACAATCTTCTTTCGGAGGGGATACTCTTATTCCTCCTGATGCATATGAAGAGAAACTACGCGTCATTGCTAACGACATTAAACAAGCAGGGTTAGTCGATAGCGGTGAAGATTACCTAACATTTACAACCCTTGCTAAGATTTAGGAGGACTCTATGTCAAATCTTTCAAATGCATTCTCAGCCGTAGGTGCTGATATTAAACGTATTGATGCTGCCCTTGCTCAAAAAGCCGACAAGACTGAAGTAGCTAGTCTACCAACAGGTATCACTCAAGAACAACTTAACACTGCAATTGCACAAGCCAAAACAGACCTTATTGGTGGAGCTCCTGAAGAGCTTGATACTCTTAAAGAACTTGCTGATAAAATCAACGCTGGTGGTGGTAATGTTGATTCTGGTATTATTACTAAACTTACAGAGCTTGGTAATCGTATCACAGCTATTGAAACTGAAGACTTGACAGCAGCATATACAGCAGCTAAGGGGTACTAATATATGAGCAATCTAGAGTTTGCTAAAGCTGAGGTAAAGATATTAAAAAGCCCAATCTGATATCATCAATAAAAATACGAACTGGTAAACCCATCTAATGGTGAACGGTTTATCAGTCCTATTGAGTTATTAGTATCCTGATTTCGAAAGCTACATCTAAGTGGAACCAAGCCATTACTATGTCTGACAAACTCGGATTTGTTATTATTAACCCTAATAGCGGGCCTGGTGACCAAAAAGATGGTATGTATGTCAAACAATCTATTCGAGCTAAAGCGGTAGGAGCCACTGTAATTGGGGTATGTCGCAACTGGATACGGTAAAATCGAGATTGACTCTATTATCAGTCAAATCAAACAATACCAAGAATGGTATACAATTGAAGGTGTATTCCTAGATGAAACAATAATGGTTTTTCACAACAAGCTAGTCTTATTCCTAAATATATTGAGATGGGTAAACGTGTCAAAGATGTTTACGGAAAAGACTTCATTGTAGTGGCTAATCCTGGTTCAAATATCGATGAATCGTTGTTGGATTCTGCTGATGTATTTATGAACTTTGAGTCTTCTGCTGATAATTATATTTCTCGTGAAGTCACACCTTCATATTGTTTATCACAACCTTATAATAAGTTCTGGCATTGTATTTACAATGTCACAAAAAGAAAATTACAAGGCTGTTCTTGATAAAGCTGATAAAGAGCATGTCGGGGCATTTATATCTTGTTGATAATAAAAGTTACAGTTCTCCTGCATCGCCTTGGTTACAAGACGCAATGCGAAATTGGGCTAATAAAAACGCCTCTCTTGCAAGAAGTGTTGAAGAATTAAAAACTTCATCATTGTCTGTTAGTCAAGCGTCATGGTTTGTTTCCAACATATAATAACTTTTTTCTACAGGTTATGGAGCAAAATAAATTCGCGGCAGATCCTATTGTAGTTAAATCTCAATTACCTACAAGAGAAATTGATGCTTTAAAACAGAAGGTCGAAGAGTTAGAGAGAACTATCTCTGAGATTAAACAATCTATTCAAAAATAAATCCAAGGAGGCACTTAAAATGAGTGTTCAACAATCTATTGTTAATTGGTTTGTAAATCATCGTGGCCTTGTTACATATTCAATGTACGGGTCTCGTAATGGCTCTGATGGTACTGGAGATTGTTCTGGTACTGTATCACAAGCTTTGAAAGAAGCTGGTATCGGTATTCAAGGTCTTCCTTCAACTGTCACTCTTGGTCAACAACTTGCGAATAACGGTTTCTATCGTGTAAGTCGTAATGAAGACTGGGAACCACTTATGGGTGATATTGTTCTTATGAGTTGGGGTGCTGATATGTCTTCATCTCGGTGGTGCTGGTGGACACGTCGGTGTAATGCTTGATAGTGTTAACTTCATCTCTTGTGATTACTCAACACAAGGAGCACCTGGACAAGCCATCAATACTTATCCATGGGATAGCTATTATGATTGGAACAAACCAGCTTACATCGAGGTATGGCGTTATGCTGACTCAGCTCCTCAAACAAACAATCAACCTAATACGGTTGTTAATCCACAACAAGAGAAAGCATATTATGAAGCCAATGAAGTTAAATTCGTTAATGGTATTTGGCAAATTAAATGTGACTACCTCAGTCCAATTGGGTTCGATTACTTGGAAAACGGAATCCCAGTCGATATGGTTAACTGGGTTGATGCTGATGGTAATGACCTTCCAGACGGAGAGTCTAAAGACTTTAAAGCTGGAATGTTCTTCTCATTCGCTGGTGATGAAACTAACATCGTAGATACTGGAGACGGTGGATACTATGGTGGGTATTACTGGCGTCTGTTCGAGTTCGGACAATTCGGTACAGTATGGCTCTCATGCTGGAACAAAGACGACCTCGTAAATTATTACGAATAAATAACAAGGACTGCAAGCTTATTTGACCGCTTGTGGTCTTTTTCATGAGGATTGTTATTTGGTAACAGTAGCGAAGTTATTAATCGATTTGCAGATATGCTAATCGTCATACTGGGAGTCGATATTGATGGAGTCTATAGTATGCAATGTGTAGACTTACCAAACGCCCTAGCACAATGGTTCTTTGGTAAACGCATGCCTGGGAATGGTATTGATATGTTAGCCGCAGGTCGTGCTAATGGATGGCCGTATTACCAGCATCACAATGTGCACCAGGTGACATCTTTTTGTAGTCAGAGCTGGACATGGATATGGGCATACAGGTCTATCACTGCTCGTAATGGTAATAGTATTCGTCTCTATTGACCAGAACTATGGTACTAATGGATACGGTGGCCCTTGTGTGTATGTAAATAGACAAATTGATGGGTCTTGGCTTGGAGTAACTAGACCACCATATTCTGACGCAGGTCGTTCAAGTGGTGCCTCTGAAGGCGGAGAGAAGAAACCAGGGATTTCCTGTAAAGATATCAAAATACGCTGGTTATTCATTCTCAGCAGAAACCAAAAAGCTATGTTGGAATGGTGTGATTGCGTAATCTATTACCATCTGGTTGTATTTGTCAGTTGTATGTTGAGTCTAACTGGGGTGCATCCAATGTAGCCCGTGTGGATAATAACTGGGGCGGTATGACAGGTGGAGCTCAAACGCGTCCTTCAGGAGTTGTTGTTACAACTGGTAGTTATCGACCTGCTGCAGAAGGTGGCAGGCATATGCATTACGCGTCTGTGGCGATTATTTCAACGACTGGACATATTTGATTTCAGGTCATGGATATAACTGTGCTGGTAAACAAGATATTAACTCATTCACAATGGGATTGTTTACAGTTGGTGGAGCCGCGTATAACTATGCTGCCGCTGGTTATGGAGCATATGCACCACAAATGGTATCTGTTAGAAATGGGACAAACAATGCTAATGGTGGATATTTTAGACGCATTAGACCAAGCTTGGAAAGATGGTACTCTTTGGTGAAAGGATACGGTGGACAAGGAGAAGGCCCATCTGAGCCTGAGAAGAATATCCATGCTTTTATGTTCAATGCTAGGTTATCCTGAATTGTATGAAGAAGGAACCTTGTTCTACTCACAATGGACAAATCAATGAAGTACAACCTATCCAGCAACCAAGAAGAAATCAAATATCTTAATGAAATCTACACAGACTCTACAGGACGTAAGTTAAAAAGGGATTATCGTTGGGATAAAAAGTAAAGATGATGGTGTTAAGAACTTCTTTGTGTAATGCACCCAGGAAGTCAAGTAGAAGCCATCAAGAAGAAAATCGATGAGATTATCGCAGAACTAGATGAGGCGGTGGATTAATATGGCAATGTCATTCTTTTTCAATGTAACAGGATATCCGCAATGGTTTGAGCCTGGAACATTATATTTCTACAATGGTGCGATTAATGAAGTACAACCAGTACACAATCAAGAAGAAATCAAATGGCTTGGTAATGTTTTTAAGGAAACAACTGGTCACGAATTGAAAGACTATCGTTGGACTAATACCTTCCCTGTACACGTACGTATTTTCTCTGTCTTAAACCCGTCGAGTCAATATGATAAGATACAGAAGGCTCTGGATACAATACAGAAAAACTTACTAGCGGCGGTGGATTGACATGGGTATTAATTTCTTCTTTAATGTAAAAGGAGACCCTAAAAACTTCGAACCTGGAACCTTGTTTTTCTATAATGGTAACGACAATGTTGTTCAACCTGTACATAATCTAGAAGAACTTAAATGGTTGCAAGGGATTTATGAAGATTGTAATGGTAAGGGTCTTAAAACATATTGGTGGACTAACAATGCACCAGTACACATACGTATATTTGGTGTCTTACAACCTGGAACCACAGGTATGTATAGTAAAGAGATACAAGGGAAAATCGCTTTATATGAAAGAGAAAGCTAAGGCTTATATCGATATTTACGGCGACCCTACTCACTTTACACTCAAAGATTGCAGTTCCTATTCGAGCAGATTGTACAAAGACTGCTGAAATTTTAGGTACTGCTGAAATCGACAAGACTTACCATATGACTAAAACCACAACGGTATGTGATTACCATTGGGGTGCAATTCAGTACAATGGTCAAGTCGCATGGATTACAATCGGTGATATTACTGGGGAGACTTATGGTATCCTTGAGAAACGATATAATCACGATTGGTAATATTCTAGGTGTGTTATTGTAAAGGTATACACTTTTTATCCTCTCATATAATAGAAAGAGAGGAATTTAAAAATGAAATACTCAAAGAATAAAGGACTTGGATTTATTTATGGATTTGGAATCATTTTATTCCATGCAGTAGGACATTGGTTGACTGAGACAGTATCAATATGATGGATTTCATCATTTTGTTGATGATGCAAAAAGTGCGATATTTCACTACTTTAATAGTGGTATCCTTTGAAAATCGCAATAGGGTGTATCCGCACTTTTATGATTGTTATGTCAATTGTAACTGTATTTTGGAAATACAATGATTAGGATTTACAAGTCCCTACCTCTATATATAATAGAAAGAGAAAGGAGAACAAATTATGAATATTATGGTTGGGTTGCTTTAATCATTCTAGGGATTAAATATCTAAACAAAGGATGAGATTAGCTACGACCCTATTTCTTTTTACCTCTAATATAATAGAAAGAGAGGAATATAACTATGAAAAACTACTTGGATATTCTGATGAAACTCAGAAACGAATTGACGATGCGTGCGACGTGAGATTGAATTTCCTAAAATGGATTTCACAATGCTCGTCTTGTTATGCATTGCAGGGCATGGTTGTGTTAGCTGAAATTATCATGAAACTTGTAGAAGTGATTTTCTAGTAAACTCTTGAGGGCTCACTGCCCTCTCTGCCTATATAATGAGGTAACACTCAAAAATAAAAATTATAGGAGGACATTGTTATGTCTAAGAAAAGCATTGCAGTAAAAAGAAGTTGTTGAAGAAGTTGAAAACTGAGGTTGTTAAAACTGAACGTTGAACACAAGCTGCTGAAACTGAAGAAGTAAAAACTGAACTAGCTGAAGAGAAAAGAAGACTGAAGATGAAGTTGAAAGTTGTGGAAAAGACAAAGAAATTTGATCCATTCCATAAAATCAAAGAGAAATCCGAAGAAAGCTAGCTACAGCAGTTAAAGGTATTGCTGTCTTTGGTGCAGGCGTGCTTGCTGGTAAAGCTCTGTTCGGTGGAAACGATACAGTACAACCTGATACAATCAAAGATGCTGAATTCAAGGAAGTTGTTGACGAAGATCTAGATGTTAATACTTTCAGAAATTGAAGAATAATTGATGTTACAACATAAAGAACCTTCGGGTTCTGAAAGGATAAACGAAAATAGAATGATATTGCCCTCAAAACTAAATAATCAAATTTGTAAGGGATTCTATATAAGCACAATGGAATACGTTAGAAAACATCGAAGCAGGATTTACATATCCTGACGAAACAGAATTGTATGAATATATGGACGAGTATGGATTGTCTGTAAATCTATGTCATAATCAACGAACTATGCACGCCTGATGAAATAGACTTCACTCATGTCTCAATTTACAGATTGTATTGTATTTGATGCCATATATCGAATACCAATGCTTAGATGTATTGGATAAGCGTAATGAACAATGGGACAAGGAGTACCAATCTTATTTGAAAAGGAATGAAAATGACATTAAAAGACCAGCTAATTGTAAGACCCGTATTATGTGGAAACTATATTGTTTCTGAAGAAGTAATACAACGAAATGAAGACCTTAATCTTATTGTTAATATCGATAAGAACAACCCAGTAGAACCAACTCTAGTAAAAGACTATATTTACGAAACCAACGATATGGTCTATTACTGCACAGGAATATGGCAACGTTACCACATAAACGCTTTGTCTTAATTTTCCGCCCGAATTATAGAAAGGAAGGTAATTAAAATGAAATTACTTAATAAAATCAAAGATGTCACTGAAGATATCTTATTTGTTGATGTACCTGTCGAGAAAACGATGGATGAAGTTGATAATCTTGTATTGAGCAAGATTGTGACAAGGCAGACAAAAGTATTACTGTTTCTGCTGATACGGAAGAAGAATTTTACAGACAACTCGAAGAGGCTGTTAAACTTAGAAAGGCTTATAATAATTACAACGAAGTGATTGTTAAAGAAGTCAAAGAGAAGAAACAACTCTCTGAGGGTGCCTGGAAGTTCTGAGCAACTGTAGTCAGTGGTGTAACAAGTGGTGCAATTGTCATCTACTCCACTCTCTACTCAGATGAGGGAAACTTCATAAACGATTTTACTCGTAAAGTCATCAATAAAAAGATTGATGGCGACAAATTCTGATTTCTGTTAGGAGAGTTTTACAACTCTTCCTGGAGGATTGTATGAGGGTTTATGTAACAGTACGTGAAGGTGAATATCCAGAAGACGGATATATTATAGATAAACTATTTACAAATTACAAGGATGCACAAGACTCACTTCTTAAACAAGGATATCGTATTCTTAATGAAGAGGACGAGTTATATCAAGATAATGAAAGGAAAGATGGGTGCAAATATGCACGTATCTATCACAAGACTTTATGATTAGAAGATTTGAAATTGATGGAACACTCTATCAATATACAATGTTCGCTAATGGACGCATATTTCGAATTGAGATTGATGACTTGTTTGATGACCCACAGCTGACGCTTTTAACCTAGGGTTAATTCAAAACGATTTCGTTATCCATTTTCGTGATATTTTGGAGAATGTTGATTTTATTGGTAAAGTAACAAATGTAGACCAGCAAATTATTGACAATGGTTTTGCTGATAGTAAATTTACAATTGAAGGAGATGTATTATGAATAGCTATATTCCTAGCAACAAGATTGAGATGTTACCTAACAACAAATTGTTAATTAATGATAAAATATATTGTTAATGGTGTTTTAATGGAAATTAGAGATGTGTGGATTTACGAATTAATCCATTCTCAGGATTTCAGTTGACGAAGAAAAAGATTGTGTAAACGATATTGCAGTTTATCTTAATGGTAAGTTGAAGAAAACATACAATCGTGTGTATGCACATTATTCACATTACAATGGCGATGAAGGACGATGGTTTATTCAATTCGATTTAGTCGAAACACAAAATAATTTCCACTTGTATAATAGAGATGGTTATGTCTAAGATTGTAAGCTCAGAGGTAGAGCGACAGATTTAATGCGGACGGTGGGTTCGAGTCCCATCACAATCTAGACACTACCGTTTCTAATAGGAGGTACCCAATGGGTAAAGACTAGACAAAATTGAACCAAGTCCAGAAGAGACTAAAGTTCAAGAACCAGCGGAAACTCAGGAATCTGTTGAGGTTACTGAGAAGGTAGAAATGGGAAGTTAAACCAGTCCCAATCAAGAAGAAATCATTGTTCAAACGAGCAGTGATTGCCCTAACACCAGAAGGAGGATTTAAACAACTCGCACACGACACGTTTATTAATTCTATTATCCCTGCATCTAAAGACATGTTATATAACGCAAGTCAAGGTGCATTGAACGCTATTATTTACGGAGGACGTAATAATGGTGGGAATTGGATTAATGCTGCAGGTCGAGGTGCTGTAGCGGGTGCTCGTACAGGTTTGCAACAACACGCAAATCGTGTTCCTTATAATCAAATGGGAAATACACGTCAGCGTCAACAACAACCAGCACCTGTGCCACGTCATGAATATACACAAGTTGAACACTTTACTCAAGCTGATGCAGAATATGTATTAGCTACAATGCGTCAGTATGTTATTGACCAAGGTTATGTGTCTGTAGGTGATTATTATTCTATCTCAGGTGCAGATCTAGCTGGTGTTAATGTGACATATGCAGATAACAATGTAGGGTGGGTTGACCTTAAAGGAGCCCGTACTGTACGTAACCCTAATGGATACTATATTATTACACTACCACCAATCACAAACGTTTAGAAAGGATATTATTATGTTTAAGAATTGGAACAAAAAGAAAGTTATGAAAGTCGTTAAAGTTATTTTGCTTCGAGTCGTGCCATATTTGGTTGACGTAGCAAAGAATATCTTCACAAACAAGCTGGGTTTAAAAACCTCATTGTTGAAATGCCAAAATAAGAAAGGATCTAAAATATTATGAAATTCAAAGTACCAGTAAAAGTAAATCGTATGTATCATGGAGTATTGCGTTGGGGACGTCGTAACAGTCCTTATATTTGTACGAGGTGTAGGTCTTATCGGTCTAGGTGCATCTGCATATATGTTGTATCAAGCTCGTCCTGCAATTGAAGCAGGTGTTGAAGAACTTGAACGTGCTAAAGCAGGAGAAGAAGGAGCATCTACAGCTAATGGTGTTAAAACTATTGCTAAAGCTGTAACAGGTCCAGTTCTAGGAGCTACAGCATCAAGCCTTTTGATCCTCAATGGACAACGTATCTTATCACAACGTCTTTGCAGCTACAACACTCGCTTACAACACACTCTCAAGCAAGCTTGACAAATACAAAGAATGGTTGAAAGAAAACCATCCAGAAATGGCAACACAAATCACACAAGAACTTGAACGCGTGCCTGAAAATAAAGATGAAGCTAAGAAAAAGAAAGCTGTACTTGTAGACTCTATCAAAAAACCTAGCCTTGTATCTGAAGCAGGGTTCTTCGTTGAAGCAAGTCCATTGTTGAGTGACTTGCGTGAAGGCGGAGAATATGATTACGGTATTCTTGAATCAGCAGTTATGCGTGTGTTGAACGATGGTAATCCTGAAGCTCGAGACAGCGATACACTTGCCGAACGTGTTGGTATTTATCGTGCTGAAAATGAACAAGGATACGTGACATTGCGTGATGTATTCCTTGCATTCGGTATTCCAAAAGAATCACTTGCATCTCATCGTGATGCTGCACCAGTAGACTATAAACGTGCACGTGACATGGTGTGGTCTGCAGGTAGTGCATCTGGTTCATTCGACTGTCGTGTTGAGGTTGTACCAGTGACTGTAGAAGAAGACGGTGTTGTATTCAAGAAAGACCGTTTCTTCGTATCATTCGCTCGTGCACCACACTACGATTACTACGCAACTAAAGGATAATAAACCTTATATTAGACAGTAAAGCTGTGGTCGTGCTGCTAACAGGCGATGTTAAACAACGACAAGCACTGATATAAGAAGAGGCCTCATGTCGAGAGATTCGGGCTTTAGAAAGGATAACACAATGAACAAAAAATCATTACTAGCAATTATTGGATTGGGTGCAGTTTCTACTACTGCCTAATCTATAATTATTTCAATGGAAATCTAACAAGGAGTTAGAAGAACAACTAGACGTTTTGAATGAAAAACTCGTAGAGCTCAACAACGCTCTCGATAAATATACAAACGTCGAAGTTATGGAAGTAAAACTAGAAGTAGAAAAAGAGCAACCTAAAAAATCCAAGGTTGTTTCTTTATATCAACCAACTGTAACTGGGCCAGCACCAGTAGAACAGGTTGAAGAAGTGAAGACCATTGTAAATGATGTCAATAAACAAACTGAGAAACGTGATGAGTTTCTACAACAGTTTGAAGTTAACCAACGTGAAGAAAAGATTATTGAGGTAGATGATATGAAAATTGATGCGAATAGTCCTCAAGCATTTTCTATTTACAAAGATAGTATCTTAGCTAGTATTGTTGAAGAGGCTAGTCGTGTTGATGCAGACCAATATCGTGAGTGGACTCGTGATTTCTATAATCTAGGTCATTACGACACTGCCAATATATCTACACAAGATATTATCAAGCAAATGTATGAAATGTTCGATTATCCAATCGACCCTGACTTGTGGTACGATGATGATGAACAATTCCGCTTGAAGATGCTTGAACAACTTGAAAACTTCTTTGGAACTGGAACAGTGTATAGTGATTTTGCTACTTACGGTAACTTCATTGCTAATACAGTTGATTTCCTTGCACAAGAATATGATGAAATCAGTAAACTTGAAATTGCTGCTATCATGCTACAACAGCTTGATGTATTTGACCCAGACACAAATGCAAGTATGATCTTTGACCGTATTAAAGATGCGTTCAACCACAACTTGCGTACTGGGTATGGTTATGGTGTCCTAGCAATCAACGAAGATAATATTGGTTGGTTTGTAATGGACGACGCCAAGAATGCTATCCGAAATGAAATCAATGATTTCAACAATTATCTATATGATAATATGGATGAGGTATAAGTATGGCTACACCAGGACCAGAAGGAGTCTATGCTATGAGAGTTTATTTTTGTTAATGGAGATTGGACTCCGTTACATTTAAACTCTGTAGAATACATGAATTTCGCAAAGCAGCTAACGATGGGAGCACATATTACTATGGTGATGGTAAGATGATATTCCTTGACAAGATTACACATATCGAAATGTAAGGAGAACAATGATTATCCCCTAACAGAGGACTTAGGGGTTTGTTCCAGACTTCTTAGAATTTGTAGTTGGAGAGACTAGAAAAATAAATATGTTGTATATTCAGATTTTAATTTCATTAAAAACATGATATTGTTGTTAAGGTGGAACCGTCACAGGTTGGTGGACAGGCGAACAATGGATACTAGGACATAAAAGGCTATTTGAGTATATTGATAAACTTATTACAAATTACACATCAGCAGTACGTTCGCTCAACCCTGGTGATTGATGTATCCTCACACCTAATGCAACATCATTCTTCGGGTGCTATGAAGCGATTTGACGACTATGTTAACCGTTTTAAATCTGAAGATGATAAGACATTTAACAACAACATATTCTTTTCTCTCTGACGAAGTTAAGAAAGAAGATTACTCAACTTACAAATTACTGTATGACCCTACAGAAGGTAAGACAGAGGCATTTTAGCGAACTCTTTAATGTCTTGTATGACAAGGAAGAACTAGATAAGATATTGTGGGCTATGAGTACTACTGACAGGGAAGTATGCCTGATATTCATAAGTTCTTATTCATCTACGGACCAAAAGGTTCAGGTAAATCTACAATTCTTAAGGTGTTGGAACTCATTATCGGAGATTACCAAGCACCTATTGATTTACGCGGATTTACAAGTTCTTCTGAGTTTGCAACAGCAGATGTTAAAGAGGTTCCAGTATTGATGGATACCGATAGTGATTTAAGTAAGATTACAAACGAACAGAACTTGTTGAAACTTACAGCACATGAACCAGTGATTATTCGTAAAGCTTTACAAACAAGGATATCCTGTTATCTTTAATGGTCTACTTATCACAGCCTCTAATGAACGATTTAAATTACACAATGCCGACTCAGGTATTACTCGTCGTGCTCTCGTTGTATCACCTACAAGAAATAAAGTAGATTATACACGATATAAACAACTCATGAACTCTATTAAATTTGAAGTACCACAAATTGCTGCAATTGTGTATTGACAAGTTTAATGATATGGGTGCAGACTATTACCAAGAAGATGTAGATACTAACATCATCGAGTACTCTGATAAAGTATTTAAATTCTTGCGTGAGTATTACGAGGAATTAGAACACGGTGTTAGTTTTAAACAAGCAGCATCTATGTTCGAGTCGTTCTTGGAAGATATCGGTTGAACACAACTGGTGTCAAACGTAAAGTTGGAATCTGACTTAACTTTATATTTCAATAAGTTTGAGGACAAACATGAAAATGCCAGACGGATCTATTGTCCGTAACTGGTACAGCGATTTGAACCGAGAAAAAGTATTCCTGAATTGTTGAAAGAGAAACATCAAAAAGCTAGGGAAGAAAAGAAAGAACAACCAGTTATTGAGTTAACTGAACACACAAAGGAGGACAACGTGTTTGATGTAGAATATCACGATGTACCTGCACAATACGCTACAGAAGATGGTATACCAATGCGTAAATGGGATAACTGTACTACAGTCTTGAGCGACCTAGACCCAACAAGATTACACTTTGTACGTGTCCCATATAACCATATTGTCATTGACTTCGACTTGAAGAATGACAAGGGTGAGAAAGACTTGGCTATGAACTTGGCTAAAGCCTCCCTATATCCTAAGACTTATACTGAAGTATCTAAGTCTGGAGGAGGCATTCACCTTCATTATATTTATGAGGGTAATGTTGAGGACTTAGCTAATGAGATTGAACCTGGAATTGAGATTAAGAAATTCACAGGACATACAAGTCTTCGTCGTAAGTATACAAAATCTAACAATGAGTTTATTGCTCATATTTCTTCTGGTCTTCCTTTAAGAAAGGATGAACAAGTGTTTAAAGACGTACAAGATATTGTATGGACTAGTGCAAGTCTACGAGGTTTCATTGAGAAATGTTTAGCTAAGGAACACCACAATGCGACTAAACCAGAAGTAGACTTTATCGCTAAAGCCATGAAAGATGCAGAAGAACAAGGTCTTAAATATGACTTGTCTGACATGAAGTACAAGGTTAAAGACTTTGCTAAGAGTAGCACTCACCAACGAGACAATGCTTACAAAGTATGGGCATCTATCAACTGGAAGACTATCGAAGAAGAACCAGTAACGCAATCTAAATCGTTATTTGTTCCAGAAGAAGATATTTACTTCTATGATTTGGAAGTATATCCTAACTTGAACATTCTTTGTTTCAAGAAGTATGATGAGACATTGTCAGAAGACCCTAAAATTGCACACCAACAACTCTTTGACTCTATTCCTGATGAGGTCTGGGAGTCTGGTGAGTCTTGGACAAGTCCAGATAATAATATTGGTGTATGGTATAATCCAACCCCAGCAATGTGTGCATCTATCATGAATAAAGCTCGTGTAGGGTTCAACAACCTTAACTACGATGCTCATATTTTCTATGACATGTATTGTGGTAAGAAACCTATCGAAATCTTTAATCAGTCTCAAATGATTATTGATGGTCCACGAGCTAAAAACCCAGGTAAGCGTGGAGCTGCCTATTCTATTGACTATGCGGATATCTACGAGTTCCATGATATTAAGATGAGTCTTAAGAAATGGGAAATCAAGATTGGATATCCTCACGATGAGTTTGAGTTCCCTTGGGATAAACCTCTTGCCAAAGAACACTGGGGACGTGCTGGGAAGTATTGTATGAACGACGTAGGTGCCACTGAGTTCTTATGGAAATACCATCTTACACAAGATGCATTTACAGCTCGTAAGATTCTATGTACTCTGACAGGGCTACCACCTATCAACAAGAACCAGACTCTTGCTGCTAAATTCTTATTTGGCGATGACAAGAATCCTCAAGACCAATTTAATTGGTACGACTTGTCTAAAGAATTCCCTGGTTATAAATACGACCCATACGCCAATCCTAAATCAACATATATGGGAGAAGCTACATCGGAAGGCGGATATGTATTTGCTAAACCAGGTGTTTATAGACGTGTTGTAGTGTTGGATATCAAATCCATGCACCCACACAGTCTAGGAGCTATGAATTATTTTGGCAAATATACAGGACGATTTATGGCCGTTGTAGAAAATGCGTGTGGCTATTAAAGAAGGTCGTATCGAGGATGCTAAGAAGGCGTTTGATGAAGTAGATAAGGCGTTCGGTAATAAACTGCAACCGTTCTTGGAAAAAGCAGCAGAGGCTTTTGGTCTTGCACATGCTCTTAAGATTGTTGTAAACCTTATTTACGGCATGACTTCTGCACCATATCCTAATATCTTTAAAGACCCTCGTAATATTGACAACTGTATTGCCAAACGTGGTGCCTTGTTTATGGTACAACTTAAACACGAAGTACAAGCAATGGGTTATGAGGTTGTTCATATTAAGACCGACTCAATCAAGATTGCCAATGGCGACCAAGCTATCATTGATTATTGTATGAAACGAGCTCGTGAATATAAATATGAGTTCGACCATGAACATACATATGACCGTATGGCTTTGGTTAATGATGCTGTTCTTATTGCACAAATTGGATGGCCTGAGAAAGAAAAAGGTAAATGGGAAGCAGTTGGTACTCAATTCGGCTACCTATATGTCAAGAAGACCTTGTTCACTCACGAAGAAGTTGAACCAGAAGAATTCGCTATGTTGAAACAAGCCAATGGTGGGTCTATCTTTATTGGTAACAAGTTCGTAGGTAAGAATGCTTATATCTATCCATCTCGTACTGGTGGAGAAGCTATTGTGAAACGCCCTTCAGATATCACACAATCTATCAAGTTGCGTTATGACAAGCCTATTGAGAGTTATTTACCTAAACGTGATCAAGTAGGAACACCACAAGAGATTGAACATCGTCGTATTGAGCGTATTGCTAAAGAGGTTAAGGTTGAACCTGAAGTTATTCAGGAAATCATCGACTCTAACTTCGAGAAATACGTTATCGACAAACCATCAGCTCTTACAGGATGTTCTGGATACAAATGGAAGCTCTGGGATGAGTTCAAAGATATTGAAGATGTTGACATGATGTATTACAACGACTTGCGTGCTAAAGCAGTTGATGCTATTTATGCAGTAGGTGATGGTAATATCATGTTCAAGGGTACTATGTTTGAAAGGAAGAACAATGAAGAAATGGTTGTTTAACTTTCTAGAGAGGATTAGGTCTCCTATCCTTTATCTAGTTACAGTAAGCCAGGCACAAGCTGGTGATGATGAAAATACAATGGGTATTAAAGTATTCCAACTTGCAATGCCTAAACGAAGTCTAAAACGACTAACACAAGCGTATGAGCTTTCACCTTTACAACAACCTTTCATTGTTCTGGATTTAGACGATAAAAGTAAGATTAGTATTAACGTGAATGCTGTACGCGAAATCTCTGCGATACCTTGTAAAGATGAGGATGAACTTAAAGAGTTTGTTAAATCATCTGAGTTTACGTACAACAAGATTTGGATTGGTATGCGTGAGGTGATTATTGATGGATGATAAAGATATTGTTCGTTTAATTAACATCATGAAACCTCACATTGAATCTAAACGCAATCGTGCACATGTCGATATGGACGAACTACTATCGTTAAAGATGGTAGGTATGTCTGATGCTAAATGTGCGGATTATTTTAATGTCAGTCCTAGTACGATATATCGCAGAGTACAACAATTAAAGAAAGAAGGTAAACTATGATTTTATCTCACCGTTATCTGTATAATACTACAGATAAACTACACCCGAGACCGTTTAACGAATTGTATAACGTAGTCTCGGACTATAGGACTTTTATTCATATTTGTAGAAACAAAGCAGATATGTCATCACTAGAGTTCGACTATCAACAATCACTACACACACAAGAAAGTGTTGTGGAAGATGCATGTAGATTTGAACTTGGTGCTGGGAATAAACGATTATATCTCTTCCAAGGATATTTCAAGATTGATGATTATATTCGACAAAAAATCAAAGATACTGGCGGAAATTTCTATGTAGAGATTGAGGCTATTGATGTTGAAGATAGTCACAAGTCAATCTTATTCCGTGGAGATGATAACTACGTCTTGTATGCATCTACAACTTCAAGACCTACAAACAAAGAAAAAGTATATATTGATTCGACTAAAACGTCTGGGGGTTCGTTCGTTAAAGTCAAATATTCTTCTGGATATTATTACGAGGAGATTATTCCATGATAATTGAAGAACTCAAACCAATACAGCGTGTACTTCAAGGTGGAGGAAAACGTGTATTAGGTGAGCGAAGTAAAAGGGAACGAGACTTATTTGGTAACACAAATTGGATTAACAATAAATACGCATACGCTAGAGCTGATGCTATTACGAATTGGAATCGTCAATACAACGAGCTAAAAGATATTATGGAGTGCGAATATTATCCATCATACGGATTATCTGTTGAGGATATTACATTCTATATTCATGCTTGTGAAGGTGAGATTGAACTAATTCTACGTAATCCTAACTTGTTAGATGGTAAGAGTCACAATATATTCAACAAGACTGTACGCTATCTAAAAGAGATACCTATATCTCGTTGTGCAAACTACTTGTACAATCACCCTGAACTCCTGGGCTCATTTTTATACGACCCAAATACAAAAACATTCATGTCGAAGTTGTCTGAAGATGAGGTTCGATATGACATTTATTCACAATTAGTAAAACGTAAATATGGACGTTATGTCAGCAATCATAAGAAACTCGACACGGCATTACTAGCAAACTGTGGGGTGAGGATAGAGTCCCTGAAGACTCTCCTTACAACCACAACAGAAAGAAAGGAAAAATAACACCATGGCACTTACAATCAACAACAACTGCATTTCATTCCCTAACTCACGTCTTCGTTTTCGTAATTTCAAAGGGAAAAACAAATTAGGATATGACGAAGCTCGTAACTTCTGTGTGGATATCCAAGATGAAGATATGGTACAAGACCTTATCGATTATGGATTTAATGTTAAATACACAACTCCTATGGACTTGTCTACATATGAGAAATATGCAGAAGCAAAAGGTTGGGAAGAACCATTTGACCAATACATTTCAAACTTTGTTCCTACACCATATATTCAAATCAAGGTTACAAACAAACCAGGATTGCCTATCAAACCAAATATTCGTATTTATGAAGTTGATGACTCAACAGGTAATGCTATTCGTATAGACCAAAACGATCCTAAACAAGTTGAAGAAATGGATGAAATGTACTACAAACATGCAGACGTTGTAGCATCTGTTTACGAATGGGCATACCAAGGTAACACTGGTGTATCGTTGTATCTTTACGGTCTTTACTTCCACACAGAACCATATTCAGGTGGTGGAGATGAGTTCTACCAAAAATACGTACTTGGTCAAGACACTGCTGATGAACCAGAACTCCCATTTGACTAATGCCTTTAGAATCATATCTAGAGCGTAGAGTATGCGCTACTATACGGAAATGGGATGACCATATTTGGGTACAAAAGAACGACCCGAATATTATACAAGGTTTCCCAGACCGTGTCGTATTCTACAAAGGTAAGGTCGCATTTCTTGAATTTAAAAAGAGTAAAAACTCACCAGCAAGACCTAATCAACCATGGTATATTGAGACTCTAAACAAGGAGTTTGGTTTTGCTAGGTTTATATATCCTGAAAACGAGATAGAAGTTCTTGAAGCATTAAAAAGAGTTTCTATTCTAATCCGACGGGCTATGTCGAGAGATTCGCCCTAATAGAGAGGAGAACTATGGACGATTTTTATAGTATGAAAGATTAATGATTTCGTTCGGGTTTGTTTGGTCTGAGGCTGATAATTTATTTATCAAGGAAGATGATAACTATATTCCTAATGTTACAGTCGAACAAGCTGAACAAATGTACAAGGTTATCTATGGCGATTAAATTTGGGGAAATCGAATTATACGAAGACCAAGAAATAGCTTTAAACAAATTATCTAGCGGTAATGTCCTTGTAGGTGGAGTTGGTTCTGGGAAAACATTTGTGTCTATATTTTGGTATTTAAAGAACTATCCAGATAGACTCATTGTTGGTAATTACAACTCCGTCTGCGCGTGATATGGTTAAGAAGGGACATACTAAACCAGACTGGCACGAGTCTATTGAGGCTTGTGGTATTAGTGAAGATAGGTATATGGTTGATAGCTGGAATAACATTGAGAAGTACAAGAAAGTGAGAGATGCTTGTATTATCTTTGATGAACAACGAGCTATCGGTTATGGTAAATGGGCTAGAACATTCATACATTTAGCAAGATTTAACAACAATGCTTGGATAATGACAAGTGCGACTCCAGGCGACGTGTGGATGGATTACGTTCTCTGTTTTGTGCTAATGGTTTTTATAAACACAAGACCGACTTCTGTAATCAACATGTTATATGGAATCCGCATGTAAAGTTCCCTGCAGTACAACGATATGTTGGTACGGGTAGACTAAACGCTCTACGCGAACAAATCCTTGTTAAGATGGACGATAAACGTAAAACGATAAGACACAAGTCCGTCAAACATTGTTATTACAACGTAGACAAATACAACCTGATTGTTAAAGAACGATTTAATTATGACACAGGTATGCCTATTCAGAATGCATCGAATTCACACATTGTCTAAGACGTATTGTTAATACAAGTCCAACTCGTGCTATATTGTTATTGGAACTAACAGAAAGATATGACCGTATTATTGTGTTCTACAACTACACTTACGAGTATGAGATGATTGTTGAGCAAGCAGAGAAAATAGGTATGAAATGGGCTGCTTGGAATAGAATGAAGCATGAGAATGTACCAACTGGGGATAAATGGTGGTATATTGTCCAGTATAATGCTGCTGAGGCTTGGAATTGTATTACAACTAACTGTATGATGTTCTGGTCTTTAAACTCGTCTTACCGCAAGATGGGAACAAGCTGAAGGTCGTATAGATCAGCTTAAACACTTCGTATAAAGATTTATATTACTATTACTTCTTTGTCTGATGCTGTCATTGATAAACGTATCATGGTGGCTATTGAGAACAAGAAAGCATTTTAACAACTCAGCCTTTGCTAAGAAATACTAGGGCCTCGAGTTTACTAAGGAGAAAAATAAATGAAACTAAAACTAACTAACTATGCGTGGGATATCGAAAACAAAAGATAAAAAGACATTTCAATGTCAAGTATTGTGGATTTGATTCAATCCTCATGTTCATTCCTAAGTATGCTCTTGGGTTTGGATATCGTAAACCTGTTCTTGCTAACGATGGTAGCGACTTGAATGATCCAACTCCAGCAGGAGCTCGTGGTGGACGTGGAGGAATTATGAACCTCTACGATACAGCATTTTCTGGATATGCTGCTCTACCTGTAGGTTACATTGCTGTAATGAAGAATGGTAACTACGTTCCATTTACAGATTTTGAAACACCTTATAACAGCGACAAATGGTCTGTGTATGATAACCTTTCTTTAGAAGATACTAAGCAATGGATGGAAATCCAAAAAGAACAAACACATATTGACCACTCAGTGTTGGACTCTATCACAGATAGTATTGACCTGGAAACTAAATACTACGCGATGTATCAAAAACCATACACGCAAAGTGTTGTTGAAGTGCTTGATATGGGGCTTGATCATATTCAACGCAAGATTAACGATTTACAAGACGAATTCCTAATCCTTGTTAAAACTGATGAACCAGCTCAGCACGATAATGCTCGTAAAACATTTAAATATCTAGCTAACTTTAACACAATTATCAATGTTACACGTGCATCTACATACCAACCAGACTACACCACTAATACAAACCAAATCGAACAACCTTATATTCCTGGATTTGTATTTGATTACACTTGTGATAGTGATGTTATGAAAGCTTTGCAACGTATTACAGGACAATCTGTATCTCAAGGAGCTGATAATATGAGTCTTGATGGTAAAGAATTCTCTGAAGTAACATTCCCTGCACCATATTTCACTTACAATAAGTCTAGTGACATTGTTGAATATCGTGCTGGTAATCTATTCCATAATGCTGCTGAGTACTACAAACATTTCACTAACCGTTTTAAATATTAAGGAGTTATTATGACTGCTACATTTGATAAAAATGATTTTAAACTAGTTATTGGATATGCTGAAGCTATGTATATCAAGAACTACGGTTTTGATGATGTTGATTTGAATGGTTGTCTTAATGCTGCTCAGTTTATCAAGAATAGTGAAGGTTATGAACCTATGTTGATGGAACGCTGGGTTAAACAAGACAATGGTGAAATCAACTTCCGTATGGTTAATGCGCCTATTATCCTTGATGGCGTGTACGACGCTAACAAGACCATTGCTGGAACTCTCAAGATTAAAGATGGTTCTGGACAAACCTTTGGTACCTTCCGTGATGCTATTGTAGCTGAGATGAAGACCGTTATTGAGAAGGTTGCTGAAGAAAACCGTCGTGTTACTATTAACATTAAGAAAGATACTGACGATAAGTATTATATCAACAGCGTTGGTTGGGAAGTTGGAGTTATGAACATTACTCAAACTCTTGAAACACCAATGGAAGCAGACCCAAATCAACATAACTATTCACTACAGAGAGGATATTAAATGGAATGGAATGACCACTGGCGATTAGAAGGACGCCATGCGACGCTTAGCCCATCAGGATATCATTGGTTAAACTATGACCCTGATAAGATGCGTCGTGTAACTTGGAATAACTATTCTAAGGAAGACGGCACTAAGATGCACGAACTAGCATCCAATATGATCTTGTATAGTATCATGCCTGAGAACAACGAGAATGCTCTTAACCAATTTGTTATTGACGCTCTCACAATGTTTGACGAACCAATGTCGTCTGAAGTATTGTTATATTACTCTGACGAGTGTTTTGGTACTGCTGATGCTATTTACTACGACGAGGAGAAGAAACACTACAAGTACATGATTTGAAGACAGGTGTATCTAAACCCTCATTTAAACAACTCTGGATTTATTGTGCATTGTTCTGTTTGGAATACGACAAGAAACCAGAAGACCTAACATTCGAATGTCGATTGTATCAACTCGGTGCAATGGATATAGATAATCCAGACCCTAAAGATATTCGTGCAATCATGAATCAGATTGTATCTATGTCTAATGTTATTGAAGGCGTTCGTATTGAACGTCGTATGCAGGGATTTAAATAAAACATTTTATTTTCCAGGTGTATAATAGAGAGGAGGATGACTTAGATGTCGTTCTCTTTCTTTTTATTTTGGGCCTACCATGACAAACCTGACAAAAATTTCGCAAAAATAAATTTAGAAGATAATAAAGGATTTCTTTAAGTTGTGCAGCTAGAAAAACTGAAAGTAGTATATCACCTCGACGCAACTATTACACCTGCGTGTTATAAATAGTGTATAGCAACTTAAAACGAAATTTTAGAAAACAATGTATATCTTAACAACACTTAATACTCTTTTCAACATTGCTATGAAGAATCTTAGGTTGTTTCACAAGCCAAAAATAACAACCAACAAGCTAAAAAGAAAGTAAAACAAAATTTTTCATCCTAAAGTGGGTTTTTAGATTCGACTAGTAGTACAGAATATCACAGTCATGGGTGATACTTTCTGTTGAGCTACACAATTGTAGACGAATTAACTTTTATTCATAACATCTCCAAATTAAATATAGTTAGTTAAAAATTTCAGTCAACTTTTTTCATTTTTCAATGTCCTTTTTATATAATAATTTTCCTTTTTCTACATTCAAAAATTATACAAAAAACAGGTCTATGATTGTGTGTTCTGCAGAGAGTATCAGACTCTCTTAGTAAGAATCAGTTTTGCTAAGAACTTTACTATTTTTATTATTCTATATCGTGTGTCGATGGATTGAGACCGCAAAGACCAGTCCATCATATTTTGAGTTGCGGAGAGCTATGCTCTCTGTTGAGTATACTAGCGGCCAATAATTAACTTCTATTATTCCTTATTTCCCTATGAAACGATTTTTACCATTAGACATTATATATGTACTCTTATGAAATATAAATATGTTCCAAATGGTCGTTAGTATGCTTTTACAGAGATTATATCTCTACACTTTATTTGTCTTAAGGAGGAATTAAAATGACAAAGAAAAAAGACAACCTTACGGATTATATTGAAGAACGTCGTAAATGGTTGGAAGACCCTAAAGATGATGCTTGTAATTTTATTGCAGGTGAAATCTTGCCGACTGATTTGATTAACCCGCAAACTATGTTTGATGCGTATCGTAATCTTAATCAGACATTTGTAGACAAAAACCACGACTATGGTGGTAGTTTGAGGAGAGTTTAAATGAATTTTTGGAACAGTTGCTGGCGTTATTCGTATTGGCGATAAGTATAATCGTTTGCGGACGCTTACTAGAATGGATATTGGGGGAAGGGTTAGTGAGTCTCTTACTGATACTCTTCTTGATATGGCTAATTATGCAGTAATGACTGCTGTATGGCTTCAAGGAATTGAGGAGGAAAGGAAACATCGTAATGAAACTGCTAAAAAGTAAAGGATTAACCCAAGCTCTATGTGTAACATTATGCTTATTATGTACTGTTGTTTGTGTTATCTCTACAGGTATTACACAACAAAAAGGAAAGCAAGTAAAAGAACCGCTCAGCGCTAAGTCTGAACTTCCTAAAAACCAGGTGGTTGTCTATCGTATTTATTACAATGAAAAGGACTCACCTACAATTAAGGTTGAACACGGCGATGCTAACACACCTATTGATTTGAAAGGAACTGGAAATGGAAGCAACCACGGCGGCTAAGAAGATTACAGGTAAGAAGCTTGTATTACGTTATATTGGTAAGACTACTGAAATCCTACAAGTAGCAAGCGATGTTCTTGTTACAAAAGATTGTATTATGTTTCTTGAAATGATTGACAATGTTGGACGACTACGTTCAGTATGGTACAGTCTTGATGGATTAGAGTCATTCACTTATGAAGGTGATTTGAAGTATCTTGCTAGCGATAAAACAATTAAGATCTCGCCTAATATGTAAGGAGGATTTATTATGAATGAAATTAAACTAGTTATAAAAACGTGTTGAGGAAGAACGCGATGAGTTGAAGAAGAAAGTTTATAAACTCGAAGCTGGTCTTAAAGTTCTTGACAAAACGCCTTATATTAACATTACTGAGGAACACTTAGAACTACTTAAAAGGTCAATTATCAGTTATGCAACAATATTTAGATATCTTGGAACGACGTTTAGAGTTGTTGGAACAAGATGCTAAATAACACAAAGAGGAGTTCTTACTAGGGCTCTTTCTTTTACCTCTCGTATAATAGAAAGAGAGGAATATAGTTATGGAAACTGTTGATATGTTATTTAGTTTTGTAGAAGGATTAACGGACGAATATGATTCTACCGAATATTCTATTATCAAGACTAAAAAGCGATATATAGTAGAAGAACAAAAATATGACGACTTTTTAGAAATGTAGTGACCTAGAAGCGAATGACGAGGTGAAGTTAGAGTTTAATGGTGAAAAAGTTGTGTTTTGTATGTTACGAAGAATCGAAAAGATTTCTTGTTAGAAGCATATAACAACTTTATAAAAAAACTTTAATTAACATCTTTGACCATTCGCTTGGTCTTTTTTCTTGCTCTATAATAGGAGACATCCCTAAGAAAAATATTTATAGGAGGTCATTATCATGACTAAAAATTGAAGAAATTGTTATTGGAATTGAAGAGTACGCTAACGAGAATTTTGATACAGATATTCTGAATAAGTTTTCTAATGCGCCAAAAGGATTACCTAGTGTTACTTCATTGGTGAACGACGATATTGAAGAGTTCATTAAAGAAGCTACACCTAGAAGTTCTTTTCGACGTGGAAGACAAGGATGATCAGAAGAAACTGCTAAGAAAGATTATGTACTTTTAGCTACATTCAAGGATTGGGTAACGATGGTCAATCATTTATGATTAAAAGGCTTTATGAAGATTTTAGAAGATAATATGTAAGAATAGCACTAGCTTCGGCTGGTGTTATGAAAGGATATTGATATGTTTAGATTTGATTACGATGGATGCCAAATGTATTTTTGTTGGATTATATAAGGTTGTTATTAATAAATATAATAATGGTGAAATATTTATAAAGTTATTTACCGATATTAAAGACAAAGATAAAGCTACTGTTATTGTTCGTTGTAAAGAATACGAAATTATCGACAAAAGCAAAGATTTTAGAAATAAAGGAGTATTTAAATGGCATGGAGTGATATGTTAGGGCGACATGAAAGGACAATTGGAGTCAGCTAAGAGTCAAATGTCCAATCAAATATCTGGTATAGAAGGTCCCTGAGGAATTGAAGGAGATATATATCCTGATTTCCCAGATGTGTCGAAGATGTCTGGTTCAGAGATGTCACAACGAATTAGTCAGGCTACAGACGGTAATATCAATGTTAAACCTTCCACTATTGATGGTATTATGGGTTTTGCTAAGGGTATGAAACTCGACTTGCCTAAGGCTGAGATTAAGACTCCTGGTAAATCTGTTGAGATTGGTGGTATGAAGTTTGATATTAAGTCTGTTAAACTAGGTGGACCTGAAGGTATTAACTTAGATGCTTCTGAGATTAAACTTAACCAGGAACAAGGTAAGGGTGTGATGGAGCAATTCACTGGTGGTAAGTCTATGGAACAGATTGAGAACCTTGACTTTGAGAACATGACACCAGAAGAACAACAAGCTAAGATTGACGAGATTATGAATAATCAAAACAAGGGTATGGATATGAACAACATGGAAGCTAGCATGAAGCCTAAGTTTGATGATGGTACTCAGAAGGTTATTGATATGTTTACGAAAGGTAAGGGATTGAAATGATTAAGACTTATGTGTTATGTATGGGTGGATTTTTGTAGTATTGTTCATTTGTGACTTGATTAGGAGCGGTTGGAAGAAGTAACCTCTTTATTTTCTATTAGTATAATAGAAAGAGAGGAATATAATTATGATTAAAAATTATTATTGTTGTGATTGTTACTTATTTGTTTTCTAGAGATATTAATGTGATGTTGATAGCATTAAATAAGAAGTATAGAGAAAAATATAAAACTAGCTATTAAACGAGCAGAGACTTGTGATAAAATGACAAGAAACTATTGGTTTAATTATCATAGTTGGATAGAACGTACTTTATTATTTGCTAGGCAAATATCCAGAAAAGAATCTTGAAGATGCAAAGAAGAACTGGTTACACTTTTGAATATTTAATTAGTTGTGATTATTTTAAACTTAAATATCATGAAGACAAGATGGACGACCCTACAAGTCGAAAGGATTTTACTATTATGCGTATCGAAAAACGATTAGGTATAAATTAGATGAAGTTGACTTTTTAGGCGAGAGTTCTACTCTTGTCTTTTACCTCTCATGTAATAGAAAGGAAGGTAAAACATTATGACTAAGAAAGCATTGAGCGATAAAACAAATTGATCGTATCGAGAAATTCGCAAACTCTATGGTATGGTTTTTGTGTAGGTAGTTATGTAACTGCTATATTATACGAAGCTGTTATTAGGGTTAACGATAAGAAATGATATGAGCGTTTACTCGCTCTTTTTTTTTATTTCCACCTATATAATAGAAAAGGAGGAATTTTATTATGAAACAACGTTTTATTAAAAAACATGAGGAACTTTTTGAATGACCGATATAAAGCGGTAACTAAAGACAATCAGTTTCAATCTCAAGATGATTTACAAAACCTTACACACGCTACATATTATATGGGCGCTGATACAGGTTATGACGATTGTCTAGATGATGTTGAAACTACTGCCAAGAATATCGTGGCTTTTGGTGTCGGTGTATTTGGAAGTGGAATGTTATTAAAAGCATTGTATAATAAGTTCATGGACTAGAAAAGGGTACGGTTTTACACCGTTACTCTTTTTTACCATCTGTATAATAGAAAGGAAGGTATTTAAAAATGAAATTTATTGAAAAGATTAAATACGAACTTTATGGAAAGAAGATTGAGAAAAAAGAAGCTCAAATTGCTCGCTATAGAAAGTGGGAGGAAGAATGCAAACAAGCTGAAGATGAAATGTATGAACTTGTAAGAGAAAAAAACTGGATTTGAAAGATAATATCGAGTTTATTGAAAAATACTGTCGAGCTGCAAGAAAAGATTATTATCGTCATGAACGAATTAATCTTGAAAGCAATATGGTAGAAAGAAGTAAAGAAGAAGATGTTAATATCAAATTCATGTGTTTCTATGCAGGTATTTATACAGTTATGGGCGCGTTAGCACTTGATAACTGGCTTAAGAATAGAAAGTAATGAAGAGTTCTTTTACTCTTCTTTTTATTATTTTTATTTTCCTCTAGTATAATAGGGAGAGATACCCTAGATTATTTAGAAGGAGGCTATTGTTATGGCTAGATATTATTATAAAGATGGAGTTAAGATTGATGTTGAAAAAGATTGGTAGTGAGAACTTCAGCACTGTAATGGATGCGATTTCTCGTGACGAGGATATTGTGACTATAACCGAAGAGGAATTGAAGAAGAAAAATGCTTCTCATTCCTAAAAGGTGTAGGCGCAGGTATTATTGGAACAGGGACTTGTGTTGTTGGGTGCTGCAAAAAATCTCAAAGAAAAATCTTGAAAAGAAAAACTAAAAGTCTGCTCGGATTTGTATAGTAATAAAACTAAACAAATTAGCAAAGAAAAATCAATATAACGAATAAACTATTAGAATACTGGTTTCGACTGGTGTTCTTTAGAAAGGATAATAATATGGCTAAATTTTTGGCGTAGTGGTATGATTGATAAGAAGGTTGTTAGAGAGCGTGAACAAGCGGGATATATTAACAAGTTAGAAAGAGTTATACTCGAGTTGACTCGTGAAGAACCAGAATATGCTACGTTTTATGATGATAAAGGACGGCCTTACACTAAAATGAAGATTGATAGGAAGAAACCTTTAACACCTAGTCAATCTGCTAAAAAGTGGGGAGAAGGTGTAAGAGCATTATTTACTAGTGAATACGATGAGATTAGACGCGGTGATGAGACTATTCTTGAGTTCAATAAACACGTGTATGAAGAACCAGGAGAACCTATTGGAAAAAAGATGATGGATACATATTCTTGCTGGTTAAGAAAGAATACTCAGATGCGTTGTGATGCTGATATCGCATTTAGTGAGAGAATAAAGGAACTTGAAGATGAAAACAATACACGTACTTTTACGACAAGAAGAATGATGCCCTTGGTATTGTAGAAGTGGGCGATAAAGACCTCCCAGAGGCTCTGAGAGACGCTGTAGAGTGGCGTTTTGAGGGTCGTAGGTATTCCTACAGGTCTTATTTTAGGGCTAACAGAGGGCAAAAGAACGAGTATTTAGACGTTATTATGAAGGAGTATTAAGATGGAAATAAAGACAAATGAAGACATTCACGCAAATGTTAAAGGCATTTTTAATAAATATTATTGTGCTGTTTTGAAATGGATTGCTGAGAATGGTGACGATGTGGAAGAATTTAGGGCTAGAATGCCTAAACAACATTGGGATTATATTTACTCTGTATCTGTTGAAACGTTCCGCGTGACTGTGTATTTGAACAATGGATACGAAGTCGGTATTGGAGTTGTAGCGAATCTTGATGAAGTTGGTAAATGTAAATTTAAACCATTCTTTGAGTATATTGATTTGAGAGCTGATATTTTTCAGATTAAAAAGTGGATTGGTGATTACACCTGAGGATTTCATTGGTAAGCTTTAACGAGATTAAAAATTGAGGGAAGATTAATGGATTGGAAGTTTGGACTTATATTTTTTTATTATTGTTGTTGTGGGGTTGAAGTTACTACGAGATAGGAGAATTAGTTATATGTCAAAATGAGTTTGTTAAAGAAGTTTATAAAACGATAAACCCTATTGTTATTAATTGGGTAGATTTTCATGCTAATTATGATGAGATTGTTGAATACTCAACTAAAACGATATCGTACGTTTGAGGGTTTTCAATAATCCTATTGATGATTACAATGTTCGTATCGAGTTGAAGAATGGATACAATATTGGAATTAGCTATTGTGACTAGTAAATCTAGGGAGAAATATATGACAACTAATATATTGCAAATATATGCGACTGGGCCTGGTGTTAAGAAGGTTGATAGAGGTAATGGTTGTATCGACACATATCCTGCTAGAGTTATGAAAGAGCGTATCATGTTCGTTGATGGTGAATTTGATATTGATAGTGTTGATTTTAATTTAGATATTCTTAATTTCTTGAATAAATACGCTGAGATGGAGAAAGCAGAAGTGGAGGTTGTTGAGTAATGGAAAAACATGGACATTTTACAATATTTTAATGAGAACGCGAGTAAGGAAGAGTGGAAGCTGGTTCAGCAAGTGTATGCGTATGAACTTATATCGGACTTGAAAGAGTTTGGAATGGAAGCTAAGGAGACATTTACTCTTGCAGAGTTAAGTGTTATTTACACTCGAGCTTGTCTTGAGAAGGATTTGTTGCATATGGAGACTATCGATCATGAACTTGGTGGAGCTAATAATTGGTCAACCAAAGAGGCGTATATTGAATTATTGCAAGAAATATTAGAGGATTATACGAAGGACGCTAAGAAGGAGGAAGAGAATAATGGATAATGAATCTATTTTTGGAATATTACACTAATAATTCAACACCAGAACAAACAAGACTGGTTAATACTGTTTATAGTTGTGATTACATTAAAAGCTCTTATGGATTTAGGTTTTAACGGTAGAAAAAGGATTAACTATGGATGAAGTATATCTCTTATTCTTAATGGTTAATCTTGAGAAAGATTTGGATAGTATGCAGAGATATCTATTGGAGACATCTAACGGGGATAACAAGCAAACCTTTAAAGAATTTATTGATAATATGGAATATCGATACGAGCGTATTGTTGAATTAAATGGAGGAAATGTGGAATGATTGAAACTTTAGTATATACATTGTTAGCTATTGGTAATTCGTTATTTGATGCGTTTGTATTTATGTTTGGATGGAATACAGTTATACACAAGATTGGATTTCCTGAGATATCTTATATTGTGAGTTACGGTATTTGTCTATTTATTGGGTATGTTAAATCGAATGATGTTAACGATAAGGAAGGCGAAGAAAGGAAGGAATATATTAGGAATAAAGTGGCTCTTGGTATTGCTAATAATATAGTGTATATTATATTGTTCCTTGTGTATAGATGGATTGTGGGGTGATTGTATGAGTTATTACGTAAAAGAGACTGCGGATACAGTTAAACAACAATTTGCCTTGTATTACCCTGCAGCTATGGAGTGGATTGCAGATAATGTCGAATATATCGAGAGTTATATTGTTAGCTTTCCTCATGAGACGGATGACGGTAAAGGTGGATATTATTGTAATTTTTTTCTATTGATGTATGCGTGTATAATGGTAGTAGGTTGACACTTAATTGTTCCTATACTTTTAGTACTAATTGTGAAGAAGGTATGTATTATAGGAGCCAACGTTGAAAAAGTTTGATAGTTGGTCTTATGGAGGTAGATTAACAGACCCTATTATTGGTATAGGTAACGATAATGTAAATGCTTATATTAAAGGGTTAAATGAGAAACTAGCTAAGATTATTAGTTAATGTTTTTCTACGCATATAATAGGAGAGAAACCCTAACTATATTATTTAAATTGGAGGACAGAATTATGTCAAACGAAGTTTATAAAGAATTGAGATATGTATCTAAATTTGATGATTGTATTGCTAAGGCCTACCTAGACCTAGATGTAAACAATGCTCAAAGTAAGGAAATTCATTTTATTGTTAAAGAACTAACTCGTTCGTTGATGAATCGAGACGGGATTGGTGATGATGATAATTTTGATGGATATACTTTGGCACAATACATGATGGGTGCTATGGTAGTTGGTATGGCAAGCAAAGATTCAATTATGGATGCTATTTCTGATATCAAAGACAAAGTTGATATGGAATTGTCAGAAGACGAAATTGTAGAAGAAAACTAAGATTGGAAGCGCGGTTTATTACCGTTGCTTTCTTTTTAATTGAAAGGATGAGTTGTAATGATATTGTGGATATTATTATGTATTGTTGGTGTGTTATTTTATATCGGGTTAGATTATCGTCTTAAATTATTTACTGGTTACTGGGCTGTATGGTGGGCGAAACAAGTATTTTTATGTTATAAAAAACGTTCTTTATCTGCGTTATAACTGGTATCAAACTTGTATTTCGTTGGTTAGGTTTATATAAAGGAGATATTTAATTATGAATAATATGTTGTATGGCATTATGAACCTTATATTGTGGTTAGGTTTTGTATTGTTCATTGTGGGATTGGACATGGATTTCCAGGTTGAAGGCGAGAATATGTTCATTTGGCTTGCTGAGAGAGCGATTCTAGGGTCTTATTTAATTGTTACGAACGTAGTTGTGGGGTTAAAATGTGTTGTAGAGGCTGGATTTGAGCTTGTTACGGTGGTTATTGCCTGGATAAATGCTAAATTTTGGGACGAGGAGGAGTGAATATGGCTTGTATTGTTGATATTAATGGGGAAAAAGTGGAGGTTTATGGTAATTATGAGGCTGTTTTTGACGATAAATTCGGTAGATTTGTTGTTGATAGACCCATTTCGATGAATTCTAAGTGTCGTTTGGACGAAGAAATACAGTCTAGGTTCGATGATATTAGTAAAATTATGTATAATCACTTGAATTTGAACGAGTTTCCGCCTTGTCAGGAGGGTTGGAATGAGACTTTTGAGCACTTAAAAGGGTATTTTGGGTATGATATTGTGGGTATTGAGGTACTAGAAGTGTTCAATTTGACCTTCGAAAGGCTGTTTATGTTGTATGCAAACGATATAAATGCTAGTTTTTGGGGCCCAAATCACGATTATTTTGAGAAATATGAGGTGTGAAATGGGTGAAATTTGTGACCACTTTTTGAATTATGTGCGGAAAATGGGGGTTTTTGAAAAAGTTCGTCGGACTTATATAGTTTTTGGTAACAAATGGGGTGTTTTTGGGGTGTTTTTGGGGTGTTTTTGGGTGTTTTTGGGGTGTTTTTGGGGTGTTTTGTTACCACTTTTTACTAATAAGTCAGACGAGGTTTTTCGAATTAATACTTTTTTTGGTAACAAATGGGTAAAAATGGCCTATTTTGGGGTGTTTTTGGGGTAAAATCGTTGTTTTTGGGGGTATTTTAGTTTTTTTGTTGGATTCTTTTTCATGTGAATTTTCTATAAAAAAATATAGGAAATTAAAGATAAAAACTTCCTGATCGATAACGAAATTCCAACAAAAAATTTTTTTCCTACGAATTTTTAACAAAAATATAAAGGAGTATAATTATGTTCAATGAATTAAACAATAATACTATCATGCAGAAAAAGAATAAGCGTGTATGATAAAATACAATGTAAAGATGTCAAACATTTAAATCCGCATTACCCATACAGAATATTTTGCGATGTCTAGAAGAGATGGTTCGTTTTTGAAAAAAACTTTGAATTGAATCTAATTTGTAGGTTTATGATGTATTATCTTACAGAACCATATTTATCTATAAACGAGATATTGTTTAGACTAGGAGATCATGTGGAATATAAACAACAACTATACGATGTACTTGATAGACAACATGTTAATACAAAAAGAAATTACGAGCGCTGATAGAACAGTAATGTATATTTACTGTAGAGCTAATTATAATTTTGAAACAACTAAAGAAATAATGATTCGTACGCACTTCTCAAAAGAAGGATTGATAACGTTATTAATCATGTTTTAGAAGTTTTTTTGGTGTGGATGGTCTTATTTGGCATGACGATATCAACAAATTTGTATACGATAACTATATCGTACATTATCAAAAAGTATGACCAACAAAGAAATAATGATATGTGTGAACTATGGGAGATGGTTAGCTCTAATTCGCAATTAGGTGATAATAAAGATTTCTATAAAAAAATCTTGTATTTAAGCCGATAGAAGAACGACAAGGGACTGATTTTATTATTAAGAATTATTACGATCAATATGAACGTAAAAGCAACACAATATGGAGGATATAAAAAAACATGAGAGAATCATTACAACGAAATGAAGACGAAATCAAAGTAGAAGATGTACAATGGCTTGTAGACCATGAATGGACACTAGACCTTATACAACGAGAAATGGGTTTTTTAGCAGTCGTTATGCGCTTAAACGATATCTTAATAAACACTATATTGATTACAGTAAATGTAAGAAACGTCCTGGTCGTCCTAGAGGTACATTCAAGAACAGTTCAGCTCGTAATCAAATCTACGAAGATTTTACTAAAGGTTTACTCCCTGATACTATTTACGACAAATACAAAGACAAGTATAGTAAACGCAGTATCGACCGTATTTACGTAGAGTGGAAAGAGGATCAGAAACCACTTTTTGACTAAAACCGCACATATTTTTTTGCCTTTTTCCACTTCTCTAATAGAGAGGAAATAGGAATTTGTCCCTATTTCATTCTTTTAGAGTAGGTGAAGTCTCACTACTGTTTCATTTTTATCATAATATATTATGACAAACAATCTAAAAAATCTGCTAAAAATACAAGATTCTACAGTTAGACGCGTCAGAATACGTCTCAGAAGCCACAGAATAGCGTATATTCAACGTTAAGGTATATCGTGCACAATTATACCAGAAACGCGTAAAACGGCTTATACGGGCTCTCAGAGCCTCTCAGAGGCATTCTAAAATAACTGTATTTTTACGTATTTTTAGAAAGGAATTCCTGAAAATGAAAGATTACTACACACCTCAAGAGCTAGCCGAGGTTAGTGAAGAATCACAAGACATTCTTATGCATATTGGTACGGCCACGTCAGGACGATATCCTAAAGGTTCTGGTAAGAATCCATATCAACATATGTCACCTGGTGACCTAGAATGGATTCAACGACACCAACGTCGTCTTAAAGAATTTAAGGCTCAAGGTCTTGACAGTAACGAAGTGTATAAGAAAATTGCAGACCTAGAAGGTATGTCCGTCAACGCATTACGTAGTAAAATCAATATTATGCGTGAACAACAACGCCAATACAATACTGAGCTTGCTAAAAATATGTTTGCAGATGGACGTCCTGTAAGGGAAATTATGGAGAAGACTGGTTGGTCTGAAACAAGTGTTCGTAAGGCTCTTAATCAAGAAACCCTTAAAGAACGTGCTGACCGTATCACAACACAAGAGCTTTGTAGCTAGACTCAAAGAGTCTGTAGCACAAACAGGATATCTTGATGTCGGTGAAGGTGTCGAAGCACAACTAGGTGTATCTGAAGACCGTCTTAAGTCTGCTCGTCGTGCATTGGTAGATAGTGGTGAGTACGCATTTTACAAGATTAACGTGCCAAACGCCACTAATCCAATGAACAAACCACAAACTGCTGTGCTTACTACTGCAGATAAGACAATTAAAGATGTCTATGACAACAAGGATAAGATTCGTTCCACTAAATATCGTGCAGATAGTGCTGGAAACAACAAATATCCAAAAACTACAAGATGTAACTAGTATTCCATGGAACCGTCTACAAATCAAGTATGCTATTCCAGAGGGTGAGAAAGGTCATGGCACTGATAAGGATGGAGAAACACAGGATGGTGTTATGTATATTCGTCCTGGCTCAAAAGATATCAACTTAGGAGGCAAGAAGTACGCCCAAGTTCGTATCGCTGTAGGTGACACTCACTATCTAAAAGGTATGGCTATTTATGGAGACAACAAGATGTTTCCAGACGGTGTCGATGTTATCTTTAACACGAACAAGAAGAAAGGTACACCTAAAGAGGATGTACTTAAACCATTGAACCTTATTGATGGTAAGATTAATCAAGATGACCCATTCTCTGCCGCAGTTAAACGACAACCACCTCTTCTAGATAAGAAAGGTAATCCTGTTGTTGATAAAGTTGCAACCGCTGCTGAAGAGAAACGTATTGGTCACAAGCTAACAACTCCTATCTACAAAGTTGGCAAGGTTAATATTGTCAACGAAGAAGGAGATTGGAATGATTGGTCTAAGACATTATCATCTCAGTTCTTGGCTAAACAACCTCGTCCTGTTGTTCGTGAACGTCTACGTGCTACATTAAAAGAACACGATACAGACTACGATGAAATCATGAAGGTAGATAATCCAATAGTTAAACGTAAACTATTAGAGGATTACATTCAGACTACTGAGTCTAAGGCTGTACATATTAAAGCCTCAGCTCCTGCTGGTTTCCGTGGACATGTATTGTTACCAGTTCCTAACATGAAAGAGAACGAAGTATTCGCTCCTCGTTATGAAGATGGTACTCGTGTTATCTTGGTACGTTATCCACACGCTGGTCGCTTTGAAATCCCTGAGCTTATTGTAAATAACAAAGGCCCAGGTAAGAAATTAATTGGTGGTGATTCGCCTGATGCTATTGGTATTCATCCAAAGGTAGCAGGTAAACTATCAGGTGCTGACTTCGATGGTGACGTAGCTTATGTTATTCCTAACAATGAAGGTAAGTACAAGTCTGCTCCTATGCTCAAGGAGTTGAAAGGGTTTGACCCTAAGAAGTACAAAAGACCCAGAAGGTTCCTTCAAACCTATCAGTAAAGAGTATCAACAGAAACAAATGGGGATTGTATCTAATCTTATTACTGATATGACTTTGCGTGGTGCATCCAATGAAGAGTTAGCTCGAGCAACAAAACATTCAATGGTTGTTATCGATGCATATAAACATAAAGCTTAACTACAAGCGTAGTGAAAAAGAAAAACCGTATCCCTGAATTGCGTAAAGCATACATGGAACACGTAGATAGAATTGATTACGATAAACTTTCTTATTACGATAAACGTACAAGAAAAAGAATTAAAAAGTAACCGATTTAAATAAATTAAATAAAGATAAAGATGGTATATCTTTAGGTGCATCTTCTGTATTATCTCGTAGAAAACAAACAGTAAAAAGTTGGTGGAGAGAATGTAGAAATCATTGATAAGAATGGTAAGAAGAAGGTCGTCAACCGTGGTGGCATCGACGTGCCTATCACCTCTGTCATCAAGGATGCCTCAGTCTATCTCGGACCGAAGGCTGCTCCTGTAGAAAAAGAATATGTAGATTATATTAATAATCTTAAAGCAAGACAAGCTAAAGCAGAGAATGAACTCGCATCTATTAAGACTCCGAAGAAGAGTCCTGTTGCTGCTAAGATCTACACTGATGAAGTGAACTCACTCAACGAGAAGGTCAAGCTCGCTAAGTTAAACAAACCTAGAGAAAGACAAGCACAGATTCTAGCTAACTCTAACATTCAACGTGAACTGGATAGAGCTACAGCAAATGGAGAAGAATTATCAAAGGCTGATGTTAAGAAGCTTAGAGCTAAAGCAATTACTGCAGCCCGAGAAGAAGTAGGTGCACACAGAAATCCTGTTAAGATTACTGATATTGAGTGGGATGCAATACAAGCTAATGCTATCTCTACTACTAAGCTACAGGAACTCATCAAGTACATGGATAGTGACCAACTCAAGAGCTTGGCTACACCACGTCCTACTACTACACTCTCTAAAGCTAGGGCTGATAGAGCGGCTGCTATGATAGCGAATGGTCACACCTACGCTGAGGTTGCTAAGCAGCTTGGTGTTAGTACCTCTACTATCAACCGCTATGTCAAGGAGTCCTAGTCACTACAGTCTAGTACGCACTACACTACTACACTGTACCACTACTACTACACTAAGGAAGGAGCACACAGTCATGGCACTGACTACTAGTGACAACCCCTACTCACCACTAGACCAGTACGAACAGTGGGTAGAGTGGGATCACGAGCATGGCTACTACCTCGACCGCTACCTCGCTCGCATCTACGACACCAAGCTAGGTGCACAACCATGGTTGAACGATGACGAGGCATGGGCACTGGCAGAGGCAGAGGTCCTAGAGCACAACATCTGGGGTAACATTGTGTACGTTCCGTCTCCTAAAGAGGATGATGAACCACAACAAGAGCTACAATACGATGCAGATGGTGACCTCATCTATACAGATGATTAATCATTAACGAGACCATGAGGGGGTCGAAAAATTAACCACCCTCCCGTCATCGTCGGGCTCTCGAAAAATTTCCCGTTGCAAAAATTTGAAAACTGATTTTGGGTCTATACCTATTTCAGTCATGCACACTAACCATATTTACAGGTCTAAACACACTATGTAAGCAATACTGTGTTAAAAAACACTACAGGGTTTCATCCTTTCTCCGTACGTTTCATTCCTTCTGGAGTTAAATTTGGGTTTTTATTATGCTGGTTCTATGTCGTTGGTACGGCTAGTGTGTGTGGTTGAGATAGGTATGTCTCCAAAAACTATACTACAAAAGTAAGGGAGAAACCCATGTATAATCACTACAAAGTGATTGCACCAGCAGAATGTAATTGTGCGTAAAGCACCAGTAGACGACACAACAAGTGAGGATGTAGCTTCTGAAAGTACACAGTTCAAGGTCGTGAAACTGCTGATGGTAAATTCATCGAACTCCTACAAGGTGGCTTTGTTGCTATCAAATTCTCTGTAGAACAAGTCTATCTTGCAAGCAGAAGCTGACGCTGAATAGGAGCTAGAGTATGGATGAAACACTACAACCAAAAATTCCGAGGACGGACCCCTGAACAATATGACAAAGAGATGCAGCACTCATGATATGCAAGTATCCGAGAGCGTCTCCCGTAATGGTGAAGCCAGTTCAGCCGAAATTGTGTTTGGTTAAATCATGCTTCCCCTACTAATCAACTAAAAGAAGAAAACTTAAGACTACAGAACGAAATGCTCCAGGCTAAAACTGAAGCTATCAACTCTGAACGTAAGTCTAACGAGGCGTACACGGAGGCAATGCGTGCTTTCGCTGGATATTTACCTTCACACGACAAGGAAGAAGGAGAGCGATTGGCTTGAAGGAGAATTCATGGAAGGTTAGGTCAGCAGAACTAGCCCTCAACAAGGAAAGACTGGAATGCTAGACTAGAATATCTAATATTATTAGATGGTAATGCTACTTCTCACGTCACATGTCCAATCGTTTCTACAAGTCGCGTGAATGGATGCGCGTGCGAGATGAAGTTATCAGAACGAGATTTGAGGTTTGCGACCTTGGCATCTTAGGATTACCAATCGAAGGACCTATTATCGTTCACCATATTAATCCTTTATACGAGGAGGATATCGAGAATTGGAATGTCGAGAAACTCTTCGATAAAGACAACCTAATCTGTTGTTCTATTGCGACAACTACGATCCACTATGGCAAACCCAAAAGAGGAAGAGTATGTCGAAAGAATACCAGGAGATACAATTCTATGGGGTAATTAAATGTCATCTATTTTACAAGATGTTGTCAGAACGAGGCCCCATCGTTTGACAAAGATTTTGAGTTGTTGATGGTCAGTACGTCTTCTCTGTCGAGTCCTAATCTCTAACTGCGTTCATTACACTCAAACAAAATGGTTTGATAATGGAACAACCATGAGTGGACTGGTGATTGGGATGAAGACGTCAAAATGGAATGGGGAAGATGTCGACAATGAAAATCCTGTTGAAACAGGTAAACAATACGTTGTCCAATATATTATGTTGATGTTCGACCCACCACCATCACAACAACAATCAATCTTAGAAAAATCGCATGAGCATTTACTATGGAGGATTAGAATGGAGGTGGAGAATGGTGAAAACTAACTCTATCAACAGTCCTCATTTCTGCTCAACAACAATCTCAGGACGACCTTCTGCATTATGGTATCCTGGGTATGAAATGGGAGTAGACGTAAAAGGTCGTTTTTAGTGGTTCTTCTGGAGCAATGCGTAATCCTAAAACAGGAGGTATTCTCGCAAGTTCCGAAGAAGACCCTAACGACCAAATCGCCGCACAACAACGCCATAGAGCCCTCGTCGTAAACGTAATGTTAAGAGAGTTAACGACCGAATGCGTGAAGACCAGTTTAGTTTGCAGTATGAGCATCGTGACTGACAATGTACGAGAGCTATTAAAGCTCATAATGAACGTATTAAAGCTGAACGTGAATTCGAGTCCTTGGTATATTCTCCACAACGAGAACGAAGCTGCCAAAAAGCCAAGAAAAGAGCGTCGTAAGAAAAGTTCTTACAACTGCTGCTATCGTTGGTCTTAACGCTGGTGTTAATTATGGATTTGAAAAGATGTTCTATCGTAGTGGCGTTACACCTGAGAAGTACGGTGTAAAATACGATAAAGACAATAAGACATACACTAGGTAACCATAACAATATTAAACGCATATAAACAAGACAGAGATGTTTACGAAAGTCTTAAATCAACCAAAATGATATGATTAAAAGGATTTACTAATTTCTATAGCGACTTTAATAAGCAGATTAACGGCGAGTGGCGACAGTAGAGAAGAAAAACAAATAACGGGTAACTTATGTTATCTAATACTATGGTCCCGAAATATTATGGCGAGTTTCGCGACTCAGTTCTAAGAAGCGAGACTAGAGTATGCGAAAGACCTCACTCCAAATAGAACAGGATTGATGATGACATCGCTTTCAATCCTGACTATTTCTATGATCAAACGCCATGTGATGGGTATGTACGTTTCTGTGAAGCTAGAACTAACTCTAACCGATGGTACCGACTGACACTTCTCCCAACATTTAAGATGTGGGCTGAAGACTTATTATCATGGTACTACTATTCGGAGGAAGACACAATCGAGCCCAGCTACTGGTCCTTGAATTACAGTTCGCAGAAGCGACGTCTTCGTAACAAACAGTATTTGATTATCGCACGTGGTAATTCAAAAATCACTTTTACGAGACAACTATCCAAAGCATATGGTCTATTAGCTGATACAAAAGACAACGCAACAAATCCTGGCGAGCTCCTACAATGGCTCAAGCGGAAGAGGTTATGATGCCTTTCTCAACAGCTATTGCTCAGAGTCTCGTGGTCCGTTGTTTTCTGTATTGACTGATGGTTCTAACAAGTCACGCTCACAGTATACACAAGCTAAGTTGGCATCAACTAAGAAGGGTATTGAGAATAAGATTACCAATTCGTACGTCGAAATCAGACCAATGCGTATTGATAAACTGCAAGGTTCTCGTGCTAAGTATGCTACTGTCGATGAGTGGCTCTCTGGTGACGTTAAAGAGGACGTTATCGGTGCACTAGAACAATCAGCAGCCAAGGGTGGTGTAGATGATTACATTATCCTGGCAGTATCCTCCGAGGGTACGGTTCGTGACTCTGTAGGTGACTCAATCAAAATGGAATTATTGAAAATCCTACGAGGCGAATACGAAGACCCTCATACATCAATCTGGTATTATCGTCTAGATGACTTGAACGAAGTGAATGACCCTTCTGCCTGGATTAAAGCCAGCCCTAATATCGGTGTAACTGTATCCTACGACGCTTACATGCGTGACGTTAAACGTGCGGAAGCCAACCCAGCCACAAGGAATGATATCCTTGCTAAGCGTTTTGGTATTCCCGTTGAAGGTTATACTTACTTCTTTACTTACGATGAGATCCAAAAACATGCTTATCAGAACTACGACAAGCTCCCATGTTCTATGGGTATGGATGCATCTGAGGGGATGACTACGAGGCATTTACTTGGGTGTTTCCTTTAGGGTGGAGAGAGGTTTGAGTATTAGACAGGTCTTATGTGTCAGAGTCTAAGTACCGTAAACTCCTTCACCCAACAAGATACAAATACGACAATTACAACAAGAAAGTACTTTGGTAATTATGCCTAGTTCTCTACTTGGATTGGGTGGCAGTATACGAAGATGTTCGTGATTATATTCACTGAACATGATTGGGCTATTCTGTCATTCGGGTTTGACACACTACAACGCTGGAGCTTTCGTTGACCGTTGGTGTATGGAAAACGGTGAGTATGGTGTTGAGACAGTACGACAAGGTGTTAAGACCAGTCTGTACCATTGGGTGAAATCAAAGCACTTGCAGGAGCTCGTATGTTGATATTCGACGAAGAGCTGATGAAATTCGCCATGGGTAATTCTGTGGCATTACAGGATAACAATGGTAACTACAAATTAGATAAGCGTCAGCTCTGATTAAGGAAAATCGATAACGTGGCCGCTCTGTATGGATGCCTAGGGTTGCGATGACTCGTAATAGAGAGATGTTTATATGAGAAAGGTGAACATATGTCGACTTTGCTACATTCGTACCAAAAACGTACGAGTCTGCAGAACGCGATGGGTAATGGTAGTTTCACAGTCGAGACCTGGTTTCCAATTGGCAGTCGATTTCGACATATCATTCTCCTTCAGTACATTCAATCAATGAACACCTCTTATGGTAGTGATTTGATTAAATCTATTATCAACCATGTGCTATTGATGCATCTACAGTTGAGTTCAAACACTTGAAGATTGACGCACTTACAAAAATCAAAAATGAAAATTAAATCTGGTTTGATTGATTGCCTTGCTTATAAGGCGAACTATCGACCAAAACTGGACGAGCATTCATTATTGATTTGGTGTGGTCTTTACTTGATGAAGGTGTAATCGCTATTGTACCGACTGTCGCTGATAAAATCATGGACGGTGAGAAGACATTTGACGTGAGTCTGTTCGTGTAGGTAAATTACACAATGGTTCACTGATTCTGTCAAGGGTGCGATACTACAATGAGGACACTGGATTGAGAGTTCGAACAATCTCTGAGAAGAGGGCATGGCATTATCAGTCACCCCTCAGTGGCATCTTACAAGATAGTAACAAACGTTACGACTTCTCAAACAGAGATTGACGATGAACTCGGAAGATAGGAATGCTGCTTCTGGTAAGATTAACGGTTTCATCAATTTCCTTATCAGACAGATTCTGATTACCATCAGAAACAAAGCAGACCGACGTCGTAAACAGTTAGAACAAGAGATGAGTAAATCTGCGTATGGGTTAGCTACGTTGGATAACAATGAAATTCATCCCAGCAGGTGGTAACATTCAAAAATAATACTCTTGAGGATATTAATAAACTTAGCAAGATTTCTACAACAAATTGGTATCACTGAGAATATCATCAATGGTACTCAATCTGGGGCAGAGCTTAATCTTTATACAACAGAGTGATGCCCAATTCTACAAGCTATTGTGGATGCAGTCAATGTTGCTTTTATTAGTAAAAACTGCTCGTACTCAAGGACAAATTGTTTGAGTTCTATCGCGACCCATTTAAGATTCTTCCTATTGAACAACATGCCAATACTGCAGACTTGTTCTCTCATCAATGCGATTCTTACACCTAATAGAATTCGTCAATTCATTTTGGTAAAGAACCTCACCCTAACCCGTTAGCTGACCAACTTTACAGCCCGTAATGTGCGGATGGTAACCAAATGGGCGTGTGTGCGACTGCTGGACAAAGCTGACACTGGTATGGGTGAAGATGATCCTCAGTCAGTGACGTCTATCAAGACGAGAATGGCAACTACGTAGATTATCAGGAGCAATCCTGTTGATGAAGCAGGTAATCTATTAGGAGGTAATAATGGAGAAACAAGAATGGTCAGTAGAGATATTGACCCTAACAACGAGATTCTCCTTCATGGCGGTAAATGGTCTGAAGAGGCTAGACGTCGTAGTGAAGCTCGTCGTAGCAGGACGTTCTGTTATGGACATGTTTGGTGGCTTGTACAAAGTCTGAAAAAAGACTGTAAGATTCAACAATCGAGCATCCAACATGGTTCGCTCCCTCTGCTAAAAGCTGTTTCTAAGACGCAAGCAATCTTATTCGTGTTGCTAAAAAGTCTTTCAGTCGAGGCTCAAAGACTACTACAATTACTCGTGCAAAAAGTATTACCACCGATGCTCCAAGGACATAAAGTTGGTCTCAAAAAGAGGTGGCTTGGTCGTAAAGTTGGTCCTAAAACTGCTGAAACTAAACGACGTAAAACTGCTTACGAACGTGGTAAAAGCAATGGACAAACGTTATGCTGATGAAAAACGACGTAAACCGATTCGACTCGTGGTGAAAAGCCATGGATGAACGCGAACGTCGTAATCGTACTATGAAAAGGTAATACTGAACGAGAGCGCAGTCGTGCCGCGTCTAAAGGTGTAAAACGTGAGGCCAGAACGAGAATAGACGTGACCAGTGGGCAAAATTGACCAAGCACGCAGGTAAAGCTATGGATAAACGTATTACGAAAGAGCTGACGCCCGTAAAGCTGACCAAGACCGTGGTAAAAAGCCATGGATGAACGCGAACGTCGTAATCGTGATGAAAACGTAAAAGCTGCAGCTGAGACGTAAGGAACAAAAACGTTTTTATGATGAAAAACGACGTAAAACTGACCTAGAACGCGGTAAATGGATGGACGAGACGTAGAACTGCGTAATCGTCAGAAGGTATGAAAACCCTAAAAGACAATGCAGAAGCACGAAGATTTACCAGAAGGACGGGTTAATCGTCAGTGGTATCGGACACTGACTTTGGGTAAAAGCTGTAGATCAAGCTCGTCAGAAGGGTGGCTTTGAGACCCAATAAGAAGCATATAATGACCGACAGTTTTGAAAAAGGTAAACGCAGTGAATATAACGACCGACAGTTCAAAAAGGTAAACGCGGTGAATATAATGACTGAGATGAACGATTTCCAAAAACGTAAAAAGTTTGGTAAAACGTGGTAGCCTTGCTGGTTCTCTTAGACAATCTGCAACGCGACTATCAAGCTGCTGCTAACTGCTGTTTCATCAAAATGAACTAAAAACATCATGGCGTTATCGGTATGAAGTGGGGTTTTTCAGAAAAAATCATCATATCTCCTCAACAGAAACAATTTTAGTAAGAGAGATGAACAAACTCTCTAAAAGAGAGTAAAACAGACTACAAACTAATGCGTCGATTTTAGAGAAGATAAAGATTTCATCCCAAGCTGAAAAAGTCTGGTATTACAACATTTCTAAAACTGCTCAGATGGAACTTACGAATTCTATAGATTGTAGCGACCAATGAGGCAGATCTTGCAGGACATTCACTACAAGATGGATACTAAGATGAACAGCTAAGTATCTTAAACGTAAAGCACAACATTATCAGAGGTATCAAGGGAAACCACAAAAATTACGATTTCGCTGGTTTGGGTTACGAAGAATGACCTCAAATGTTCAGACGGTGTAACAATCCGTCGATGGTGCCTTCTCTGGAGTTGTCTGGAGAAAAAGGCACCATTGGTTTGTCAGCATTCTTATTCTCAACCAGGAGATGCCATCGGATATATCACTTCTTCATTCAAATGATCAAGGTGTGTATACGGTTGATGGATATCTCAATGAAACAGAACGTGGTCAGGATGCCAAAAGAACTTTTTGCGACACGGGGCAGTGAACCAAATGTCGGTGGCGCTCGTAAAATCAAAAGAGTGGACAAGACGTAATTCATGGAGAAATCTGAAGTGTCACTAGTACTCAAGGGGCGCAAATCCTGGTGCTGTCATCGAGAGAGTTTCTTACTCACGGTGACGGACAAAGTCGACGATGAGATTTTCATCACTACAGGTCTAACTTACAAGACTTGTTGAAACATTCCAACTCGGAGGAGAAACAAATGGCGACTATTGGAGAGTAATCGATACTCTCACAGAGAGACCAGGCCGAGATGGTCACTAACATGCTTGAAAAACAGGTGTAGAATCACTTACGCAGAAGATGCTGAGGTTATTGAGCTCTTGGTGATGAACAAGCTATGGCGATCAATATCATCCAATCTGTTGCTGGTGAGAATTGAAGAAGATGAACTGGTTAACTCTAGCCTTGATGACTTCGAACAGCAGACGATGAAGATGAAGAAGTTGAAGAACTCGAAGAACTCGAAGAGTTTGAAGACGAGTCTGAGAGGAGTCTTACGACGAAAAAGCCGACACAGAACGAAGAAGAAATTGAACATTCAGGGTAGACATGAAACAAAATCATTTCAATCAAAAAGTGAGATTGAAGAGACAAGACACTTTGACACGCTGCTCAAATCCCATGACCTAGCTGTGCACGTAGACTAGCTTCTATCGGAAGCGGTTCTATCAAAAGCTGCTTTGGCTAGTTATGGATTCAAGCAGTGAGTTCTTGCAACATGGTATCTCTAACATTGATATCTTGTTCCCCAGCAGCTCAATTGCAAAAGGGTATCCAGACTATAACCCTAACGCTAAAAACGTTGAAAACATCCTTAACAAATTCGGTGCTGTATCTTCACCAAATGTTAAAAATATCTGTGCTGACGACAGAAGAGAACAAGCTCGTGCGTGGTTATATCAAAAGGTAACGAAAAAGCTTAACCAACGTCTTATCAGCTTGTACTACCGTGTAACTACACCACAAACTGTCATCCACAAAAGCTGCTATCGACCGTGATGATGTTATTGATATTCGTGAAAATGGTATCGATGCTGTATCATTCTTGAAACAAATTACAAGCTATCAAGTTTCAAAGAAAGAACTCGTACGTGCTGCTTTGTTTGGTGATGGACGTGACTCTCAAGATGGTGAAACCAAACGTTGAAAAGATCCAAGAAAGAACATATTCGTCCTATCACTAAAGATGATGAGCTTCTTTACAATTAAAGTTGAGTCTGAAGACTGGATGTCTGTAGTTGATGATGTAATCAAGACTATCCCTGGATACCAAGGTTCTGGCTCTCCATCAGCTTATCATCAACCCATTCGACCTTGCTAAACTCCGTACTCTTAAAGATAAGACGGACGTGACTGTACTGGTTCATCTGGTGATGGTAATCGTGTATTTACAAATGGTGATCTTGCTGCCTTACTTCGGATGTTCTAGAGAGTTTATCGAATTCAGTGATATATGCCTCAAAGTGTAAATTCTTGATTGGTAGCGAATGACTACGTATTCGGTCAGTCTCAAAGGCGGACAAGTCGTAACATTCGACGATTTCGATATCGACTTTAACGAAAATGAAATACCTTATGGAAGCACGTCTTTCCAGGAGCTATCATGATTCCACGTGCCTTCATCTTTGTAACAGTTAGAAAAGCTGAAGCTACTAACGAATATGGCAAATTCCGTAAAGATGCCCTGAAAGACAAAACCTAACGGGTTTGAAAAACAAGATAAACCCTGGTCTAAATACTTGTCTCTAAACGTTCAGACGCTGACGAAGCTGAGGCCTGCATCAGAAATCCAGGCTCTACAGGACGTATAGACGGCGTAATTTCAATGGAATATGGGAGAGTAGCATAGGACGACAATGAATATCTTGGTTCGGGCGTTGAAGAACAGAAGGTTAAACCTGGTGTATATTCTTACAGTACACACGATATCGAAGGTTCCTGTAACATTGTCGAAAATAGTAACGCTATGATATTTCTGATTCACAACGAATTAACGAAAGATATTAAGTCTACTTCGACTTCTCTTTTGTATTCGCTAACGATGATACAGACCGTGTTAATCGTATCTGGTTACGTTATTTTACAAGAATCAAGTTTTATTCTGTGATAAAATCCTCAATTACCACCACGAGTGCATGTGTACCGATGGTGTTATAGTCTGAAAGACATTAATAAATTGGGGGTAGTAATTAAAGTATGACTGAAACACACTCAACTCATCGAAGAACTTGAGACAGTTTGCCAAAGGGTTTATTATCAGAAACCAGACGGTTCTCAACTGAAATTTCACTTGCATTGTTGTTGAAAAGAACTACCTAGATGTAGAGTCTGACAAACAACAAGACATATCGTTTCTAACAGGTCTTATATTGTTAATTTCTTTACAAGGGTGGACGATGACTCAATTGAGGACGCCATGCTTGATAAATTGATTATGTACGACTCAACTAATTACGATGTAGACAACGGTTTATATCAAGAGACGTATAGAGTATATTATATAAGTTATTATTTCTATGGCAAAGTGCTTTGGGGACCAAACTAGTCCAAACACCAAACAGGTGTGACCGTGAGTGTACTTTTCTATGGCCAGTGTCTGGTACATATGAAAAAGGTGTGGCTGGAATGGATTTTGACTAAAGTGTCTGAATCACCAGATGGTGGTGACGCTACAGCAAAATACATAACAACGGTAAATACTTGAACTTGATCACGAAAAGAGTCATTCAAGGTTCTATCTCAAACACACTTACTGATGAATTTGCAGCTTGTCTTGGTGAAGTTGACCAGTTGCTAATTATTAAACTTACTGCACAAACTCGTAAAATCATTCGGTTTCGCATACCGTACTCTTATCGGTAATGATACTGAGTCTACAGGTCACGGTTACTATCAACAGAGCCATGCAACGTGCTGCGGGTGTTGCATCTAAAAGACTTTGAGCAATCAAGCTCACCAGATGCTATCAATTCTCTTGGGACTCACTACAACTCCAGTAGACTGAGTGTTGACAATACTCAATCAATGGCTCACATCATCGTGACTCTACTAAAAGCTTGAACAAAGCAAACTTAAGAAGAGTCGAAGAAGCTATCTACCGGTACAGCAACACTGATCCAAAACTTCCTACTCCAAGAACTTATGGTTCTCCTTGGCGTAGTCACTGGCTAAAATTCAAAATGAACTTGTTTTTATAAGAAAGGATTAATTCAATGATTGTTAAAAGAAATTGCTTCACGTAGAACCACTTTCTGGTGAGGAACTCACTGAAAATTCTACTTCCACATTAACAGTGCTGAAGCACTTCGTATTATGGGTCGCTCAGAAATCGAGACTGGGAGACTTACGTTAAAGACATTGCAGCATCCAGGAGATGCAGACCGTATCATGGACTTCATCGAACAATTTTGTTTCTATTGCCGTTGGTTACAAGAATGCAGATGGACGCTTTACTAAGACAGAAAGATTTTTCGCGATGAATTCTATCTGAGGCATACAGTAGAATTGTTCGTAAACTTCATCCAGGATGGGGACTTTGCACGTAAATTCTTCGCACAATTTGATTGAAGGTCGTTTCAAAATAGAGACAAGGGTCTGCATTCTCAGCAGGCGAGTTGCCAATAAGTGACCGTCAACAACGTCGTAGCAAAATATTAGGGTGACATGTATGCTTGAGATAGTTACGGAGAGTTGATGACGGAAACAACGGGCATGATTCTCCCAGGAAGAGTATGCCATTTCGAGCATTCGTGTGTTGGCTATTAGTCAATGGGAGATGGTGTTTAAAGCCATTTCCCTTTTTAAATAGCTTACAGGCAGGAACTGTCGAGATACTTGCATATGTCAATTAATAATTTAGATAAGACTGGGTTCAACATTGATGATTTGTCTAGATCAACATTAGAGAATAATCCAGTATCTTAACAGTAAACCCCTACTACTACAATTTCTTCATCAGGAGAAGGTGGTCGTCGTATACTGACATCGAGTCATCTATGCTGTATATGGCGAATGCACAAGTACCACTACAGTTGTGAAGCATGGAACATCCATAGACTACTTGTATTACTTGGGGTTATGGTGGAGTTAAACGCACCTAAGAAGAAACGTGTAAGGAAGAAACAGCACGCATGTACCAAGGATTTAAATGCTAAAGACGACGTGCTGAGATGGGAACTACAGGTTAATTCAAAATGAAATATTCAATGTCATCAGATAGTAAGTTTCAGGACATTTCGACGACTTTAAGAAGATGCCACTATGGAGAAAATCTATAGAAGTGGTCGACACAGAAACCACATGACGGCATTGTTGAGAACACTCTGTTAGGGTCAGGCAACTGCGTCGTCATGGAATGACGAATTACAATGAGTAAAAGACCAGAATAGATATTATCTTTGAAAACTCACCAAAGCTAAGAATGGTAAACCTATTGTTGTATATGTAGTGAATGGACACTACACTCGTACTCACGATTTATGTTAGACCAAAATGATTTTGTGTCTCCCTAGAACCGATAGTATTACATAGACGTATATTGCAAAGAGTTTGGCAGGGAGGTAGTTAATGCCTAGTTCTGTAGTAAAAGAACAGATTTATAAACTTAAACTCGACACAGCAGATTTACAGAAACTACAAAATGCATTAAAGATGTTGGTAACTTCCAACAAAAGATGGACTCAATCAATAGTAAATCCATTGACAATGTTGAAAATCAACAGGGTCTCTGTCAAAGTAAACATGCAGGTCTAGATCTCCACATGTCCCAATTCTTGCTGACATTGTGGAGAAGATGACAGCGTGTCGTAATGCTTCAATACTGCAGCGTCTGCTGTGGGTGAGAGTTGGAGAAAATGCTGGCTCTCGGTTGGGCAGTTCAATCTGGGCATCAAATGCTAAAAACTCAATGGAACAATTGGGTTTCTGGTGTTGAGGTGTTAGAGGTGATTCTCAATGCTGGAAGGTGTGCAGCAGTGGCTTTTGGGTAATATGCATCTCGTGCAACTGCTGGAGACGTCGTTGTTAAACAAATGGACTCTTGCTCCCGTAGTCCAAAGGTTTACCAAGAATATGACGGAACTTGACTCAACTCGTATCTTGGTAGCAGCGCTGGTGAAAGAGCAAGACCATATTACAGAGACAATGCGTAGTCTCGAAAATACGCACAAACAACAAATATAATTCACAACAAATGAATGCCTCATTGCACAATTTGTAAATGCTGATATTGAGTGTAAAGAGTCTGAAACGGCACTTAAAGGATTTGGTAACTTGGCAGCCTCTGCTGGTGCTAATACTCAACAGTTTGCGTCAACATTGCAGTTCGGTGTACAACAAGCCCTACAAATGGGTTACATGAACAGCAAAACTGGATGTCAATGGAAAACGCTAACCTAGACAGAAACGCATGCAAACAAACCCCTTGTTGAAGTGCAGTAACTCAGTACGCTTACACAGAACAAGTTGATACTATTGGTGTTCAACAATTATTTGTGAGACGCGAAGACAGTTGGTTGACTAATGATGTGTTGATGCAATCATTACAACAATATCTGAAAATCAGTATACCCAGAGATGGCCGCTAATGTTTTACACTTTGAAAAAGAAGCATTGGAAGCTACCGAAGGAAGCCGTAAACGACGCTTGGTCTAAAGATGTGGGTCGAAATCGCTGGTAAAGGTGATGAGGGCTATGGCTTTTGGACTCAGTCTCAAAGCTGTGGCTGCAACCGTATCGTTTATCCCAATATGATTGCAAATATCGCTCACTTTCAACCAGTTGGATGGTCGTGCACACCTTTGATTTCTGCAATTGTTGAACTCTTTGAGTCTCTTAAATTAGCCAGGACAAAGGTGTTAAGAATGCCATATTAGCAATGATCACCGGGAGTCTAGTATATTTAGACAATGGGCTGAGAATGGCGACAAAACTAACATGGTATTTTATTAAGATAGCTGAGACAATCACAAAAGATTACTGATTATCTTGACATTTTATTCCATGTAGGTGATGAAGTCAAAACCTGGTATAACTGGCAATTCAATATTGGCAAAGTATTTATACGTCTATGGGATGTTGTGAAAATGGTAGCTAAAGCATCGCTGCAGCTATCGATATTATCGTACCAGATAATATAATCCAGATTTGATTCTTATTGCTGGTATGGTAGCTAATGTATTTAACAGTATTGGACGTATATTCGTTGGTATCAAATCGCAATTAGATGGATCTGGATTTTGTTAATGCATTTTAACACAATACGTTCTGCGTTAGAACAATTCTGGGATACAATCACCGCCTTCTCGATGGTATCTGGACTCCTGATTGACAGGTCCTGTGGACACATTTTTCGATAGAGTTGGTGTTAGGTATTGGTAAATTCTAAAAGATGTTGGTAGATGTTTTCGGTTTCGGTAAAAGATCCTAATGCTGAAAATAGCTTGTCTTTTACTAGAACGAGATAGCTAACAGTTTGAACCTTACTGATAAATTTGATAAACTGGGTACATGAGCTTTCATGTCCTAAAGCCGGGAGAAACGAGACAAAGATTGCTGTAGCGTTTTCGAAGCTGGAGATGCTGTTCGAACAGTTTCTTGGATGTTGTCAAACTCTTCTCACGCGCTACAACATGTGGGATACTGCACTCAGGAATTCTTTGATGTCCTCAGAAATCTAGTTTCGATGTATGCAACTACTGACCAGATTGGGTTCTCTATCTGTCAGTCCTCAAGACTGCTGAAAGAAGATATTAAGAGAGTCTTCCGATGTGATCCTGACTATGCTGGTAAAGCCTCAGCCGATGAACTTGGAATGGTGTGAGACAAACAAGAAGAAAAACACGCGTTCATGCTGCGTGCACAGCGTTTGTCTAAAGCCAATGAAGACGCTAGTGGAGCTGTTGAGGATTATACAAGATATCTTTCAGAGAAAGCTTCATCTGTATCTGATTTGTTTGGACGTGATTATCGGACGATCTGGTAACACGGTGTTAAGAAATTGGGTTCACGTATTGTGGAGTCTTGTTGCTGGTGGAGGTTGATAGACTCAAACACCTCAACAGGAGACTCACATGCTGTCGTAGGTGAGTTTTGACATCAATTTCAAGCAGCATATTGATTGATGGGCTCAAGGACTCGTTTTCCAGCTCTAGCATACGGTCTTTGGTGCTTTTTGGGGTGCTGTAGAAAAATGTGTTCTCAAGTGTCGAGTTTCTCAAAGCAAGACTGCACAAAATCAGAATCGTCTGGTATTGAGAGCATCGGTGATTTGCTAAAGTGATAGCTTGCTGACAGTTTTAAAGCTACTGTATCAGATGTAGGTGGTCAGTATGACACTGTTGGCTGAATTCTTTGATTACAGTTGGGGCGCGTCTAGAAGGAAAGGCCACAGCAATTAAGTTAGCTGGGTTCTGCCCGATGTTTAAACAATTACCACTTAGGACTCTAATATTGTCGAAATATGTTCTACACCAATTAAAGCTTTAAGAAAGCGTTATTTGAGTAGTCACTGTCTAATAGCATCCTTTTCACAATTGTCAGAGACTCTTGGAGCTTTCCAAAGAATAACACGTAACACTCTTAAAACAAATTGGTTTAGCGATGATGTTGGGACTTTGCTGGTGCGTTATTTGTTATCTACTGTCCCTGTTGATGAAATTAACCCGCAATCGGTTGGAGCTGTTGCCCTGCTAAAGCTTTACGATATTGGCTGGTGCTTGCCAGATTTATTCAAAAAGCTGAGTCTTATGGTGCTGGAGCATGCGCTTGCTGTGGGTGACAAGCTGCAGGACTTCTTTCTCCAACTTATTGGAGAGTTGAGTCCCTGAGTTCGTAACTACTCAAAAGGCGGCACTCTGCCACACAGTGGTAGTTGCACTGGCGTCATCTGTAGCCCAGTATTCGGGTAATCTCTTCACTGAAGGCTTGGTGATATGGAGAATGGGATAAAGCGCCAAGTCACTTAGATCATAGGCAATGCAGCTGATGACTTGACAACAGACTACTTGGCTTTCTTGCAGGTTTACTCTGGAGCTACTGTTGGTACTGCCGCTACGATGTGGGTTTATTTGCTTCTACAGTCAAGAAACTACTAAGGTATTGATTAGTACCTATGATAAGATTGATGATAAAACACGATGAACAATGGTATGGCTAAACTTGAAAAAGTCGCTGTGATTATTGGTTTCAATCATGGCTCTCATGGGATTTCAAAAGGTTGGAGCTGAGTATTGGGATTTGGCCTAATTCGAACTCGGACTTGGAAGCATCTCAGGCAATCAAACTCTAGGTACGCTGCACTTTATACGTCCTATGATCACGATTCAAGAAATTTGATGGATCATTAGATTTATTTTGAGTGCAACAACAGAGTCTGAAGAGATTGCTGCTAGAAAAATCAGTAGAATAGGTATTACTGCTCTCAAAGGCTGTAATACGTTCTTGATTCGTAACTACTGTCGAACATTTATGTTGAGTTCTGATGGTAGCGCCAATGGTGCAAAGAGTCGGTAGTGAATATCGGTTCTGCTTCTGGTGCTGCAGGTATTAGGTAACTACTGGTAATACTAAATGGTCTACAGTGAGTCTTGATGGCACTATTCTGGGTATCAAAACAAATTGTAGTATTATCGAACGCTTAGGCGACATGGATAAAGAGTAAAACTTGAACAAGGTATAAAACTATCAAAACAATTGCTATAACTCTTGCTGGGTTGTTGGTGCGGTAAATTCTTATCACAGTATCAATGTCTGCCAAATTGAAATATCTGGTGGTACTAAATTTAGTGATGACGTTGGTAAAGCTTGTGGCCTGTATGTCGCTCTTATGGGTGAAGTTATTCTAGGTTTAGTTATCCATGCACATGGTAGTCAGTCTAGGAAAGTTGACAGACTCACTAGAAAATGGACAAAAATACTCATGAACATATTGCGTTTGTGTCTGAGTCTATTTACGGCTATATTCTTTGTGATGAACAAGTTTCTCTGAGGTGATGCTATGCAACGTTCTAACAGGACGTCTAGTAGCAATGTTGCTGGCTGTAGAAATAGGCGGTCTAATCTGTACTATGAGCACTGTGTCTGGAGTTGGACAAAAATCAATACTAGAACAAATGGGTATTGGTATTGTATTGTGATTACGACTGTAACTTTTTCCTTATCAGAGGGTGCATATTCGCTGCTATTGAGTGAGTATAATCATCGCAATGAGAAAAGAACAGCGTTAAAGTCATCAGTTACAACTACAGTAGCTACTTTTGGTAGTATTGTTGGTTCAATCTGGCTTTTGTCAGGAACAAATCAAAATGCTTGCAAGTGACCAAGGTTTCCTATGTTGGCTGCAAATTTACAGCCTTGTTGATCATTGGTGCAACAATGGTTGTATTCTGGAGGTGCTGTTGACTCTGACTTTCTAAATTAATCAGAATATGAAGACATTGAGCTATTGTTGGCGTGAAGGTACAATGATCGCACTTTGACATACGTTCTTCAAAATATCGCTTGCTTTATTCAGATTAGCCGAATTGCCTGCAGGTGGTATTCGAGCTGGTGGTGAGGCGGTGAGTATGCTCCGTATTGTCTAGCAGATAATGACTGAGATTGTTATTGGTTTTTATCTAAACTGTAACAAACTTGAGACAGTTGGTGAGTATTATTGTTGCATTAGGAACAATGGTAGCATTATGTTATTCTTAAAAATTGCTAATCTATTTATCCCATTAGCGATGCTTGATACTGGTCGGTTAATGGGTGCAGTGAGTGTTATCGCAGCATTAGCTGGTATACGCCACTACACACCATAATTGGTGCCCTTGGCGCATTGGCTAAGTAACCAGGTGGGCCTATGACTCTTCTTGAGGGTTATTGTTTCTGATCCCATTGATTATATCAATCATGGAGCCTCAAACAAATGGGTGATACTGTAACACAATTGGGTGTTTTATCTGTTGGTGAGTCTCAAAAGGTGGTGTAGCTATCAGCTGCACTAGGTCCAGATCTTATTTATCATCACAACTGAAATAGGGTGTACTTTCACTTCTTGCTGGTTGGACATTTGGTGCTCTATAGAGTATTATTCCTGTAATTGCGTTAATTGTCCTGTAGCGTTGAAGGGTATGGGCGATATTGTTATTTCTCTAGCACCTCTTTCTATTTGGCGATTTAATGTGTCTGGAGCTGTTGCTATATTAGCATTGATGTAATCCTTGTGGTATGCACTTACTGTAGTGTCTATATTCAGTTCTGTAGCTGGATTTGGTGTTGCTACAACAATTGCTCCCGCTAATGGTATTATTGAGCTCTGATCTCAGCATAATGTAGTATTGGTCTTATTCCATTCGTTGGATGGGACTTCGGCAGGAGCCGTTATGGTTATTGCTGGTCTTTGCGCTTATTCTGGTGCTTTGTCTGCATTCATGGTCTTATGTCCAATGTGACAAGTCTTGGTGCCCTGGACAAGTGATGATTATGCAAGGCTCTCAGCCTCAGATTCAATCATTGGCGTCAACTGCTATTGATGCTTGGTGTTGGTGATATTGAGACAATGACTAAAAGCTAGACAGTAGTGGCTAAAGCTTGGTGATATGTGGTTGGAATACTCTCGAGACTGCCTTTGGTAGTCTGTCGCGGTGGTGCTGACAAGATTTCTGGTCAGTTTGAGCTTCTATGAGGCATCACAACTAACGTCAAGACCTTTTGACACTGCAATTGAAAATCTCTGCATCTGGTTCTCCGAAGACATGCAGAAGTCTGCTGATGTTGTTAAGAAACTTGCTAATGTCCTTTCATCAAACCTTTTTCAAGAAGATTTCTTGTCTGTATTCTCAGATGACTCTGGTGCGGTAACACGTATTAAGGAATGGTGCTAAAGCTCTTGCTTCAGTATCTGATGCGTCTAAATCTCCATCAAGTATGAAAGTCTATTGATGTGAACGATGTTAGTGAGAAGATTGATGATAGAGTAGTCAATGTCTAAAGCCAAAAGTATGGGTGACTCTGCTCACAGATGAGACTGCTATGCTACTGGTAACATTAACTCTATCATCACTAAAAGTCAAAGATATCACCCAGCAATCTACAAACAATAGCCTGCTGTCGACCCTGAAGCTACTGCTGCAGACAATATTATTGCTACAATTAACTCAATCTCAACTAAACTACAGTCTATGAGCTAGAACCAATCATTTGAGGCTGCTGGTTTGGGTAACATTGAGTCTTATCAGACAGGAATTTCCAAAATGGACTAGAAAAGTGTAACTGGTTCAGTTGATGGTGTTGTGAGTGGAGCTCGTGGCACTTTGATTTCAATATGACATCACGGTAGCAACGCTTCAAAGTACATTCGGACGAGATATCAGTGCTTTACTTGGTATGGTGGTAGTGCGCATCTGGAGTGTTGTAAATGGGGCCTAAGGAATGTTCCGGACAAAATGACGTTGCACTCGTCATGGTGATAGAATCTCTGGAACATTCAAAAGCGGTATTGACCAGGTGAAACCCTGTTTCAAATGCTGCTACAAAAGCGTACTCGATGCTGCTAATCCATGACGCGCAGACGGTGAGTTATCTCTAAAACTACACATGCAGTACTTTATGGTTGATGCTATTGCTAGTGGTATCCGTGGTGACCGTAGGTAAAAGCCACAAGTGCAATCTCAGACACTAGGCTTACAGTTAAAACACTATCCTAACTCACCCCGGCTAGAAAGGGGCCTATGTCTGGAAGCTGGTTGGCATGGAGTTGAGCATTCAGGTAAAACCATTGGCATGCTATTGCCTGAGTGGTGTGGGTTCTGCTGCCACCTACAGTGATTGATCCAATGGACGAGCTTGATGGGTGGGGTGATCAAAGTGAGATAGAGTCAGCAGTATGGATTATAGCATGAACATTAATCCTCGCATTCAGCTATCCTCGACGTGAGTCAGAGTCGAGACTACTGCTTTAGAGCTATGTTTACAGATTATTACTGGACTCTTGACGAGTCGACTGCTCTCAACTACAGCACTCATTGCTTAATCACAAAGTTGCGCAAATGCTCACTAATAGTGACAACATCCAATACGCGCTTGTTAGGTAGTTGAGACTCTCAATGGACAAATGGGTGAGACTTAATGTTGTCAGTGAACAGGCCGGTCTTCTTCCAGTGAAGGTCCAAGTTGCATATGCCCATTGATGATAAACGGTGACAATGTGTAATGCGCTCCAGGTATGGCTGATGCAGTTACAATACAAAGCTCAGATCAAGACCAGATGATTAGGTGTCAGCAGCAGGTGGTTTCTACTGAACTATATTTCCAGATATTCTGTTGGGCGGTACGGACCGTCAATGTACAGAAATCGTCGAGACGTTGTCGTAGTTGGTGTTACCAAGATTGATAGAGTGCTTGGTGGTGCTAGCTAATACAACGTCTGCTAAAGTACAGACCAGTATGGTACTCAACACGCTTATCAAAAACTGAGGTGCTAAACTATTAAGATTGATTTCATGATTTTGCTGATACTAATCAACGTGCTCGCTTTGAGACAGTGAGATGCCAGGTGCTCCCGATTTCCCAAATGGGACGAACTGTCTGCGTTTTGAGACGAACCTAACGGGTATTACGATGTAATCTCTGAAGGGCGCAATTCTCATTTGGTGAAGAGGTCTTAAAACTGAGGAACAGCGGTGCTGCTATCGTTCACTGTTCCTGATGGACTTTGGCATTCGGATGCTAGCGCATTGTTGTGTCTAGTGAAGGACACTAAGAGCTGAGTATGCGAGAATTTGCAAAAGATACCGAAGCAAAATGTATTTGCGTGAGCGTCAGTAGCTTAGCTAATACTGAAACATCATTTGATTACAATGATTAAAATAAGACCCAGCATTAGCACGATTGTGTCAAAGCCGTAAATCAAAATGGAGTAATGGAAGTTAGGGTCTCTCAGGCTACTGAAGAAATTACTCCTCATTGTATGGATGGTACGGGTGAAATCCTTTTACCAAATCAGAAAGGCGACTTTTGGTCCTAAAGGATTGGGTATGTTACAAGAAGGGCGTCATCAGTTTGGCGAGTAGACCTGTTCTTGGTATTGCTCCGACAGAAAAATCCTGGAGGTGTAAATAAAGCTTGTGGTTAAAGTGAAACCATAAACACAACCCATCATCCAAGGGATTTGGTGCTTTGAGACTATATCTGATAGGTGTACATTATCCAGGAGATGATGAAAAAGGTTTGAAAACAAATGGGCTGAAGCTATAGACTGTGATATGTCCCTACAGACCGTGATGAATTATAAAAGAGTGGTACCGATTTTCGTATCGGCTTTACAATACTAAATTTCGCTTTACACCAACTTGAATGGAGCTGGAGTTATTCGTGTTGGTATGATCGGTGACCATAACGAGGTCATTTGCACAATATGAGATATGGTAAGACAGACCGTTCTGAAGTAATGTCGCGACTGCAAACTTTCAGGTCGATGAACAGGGTAAAAAAGAAAAGTGGTATGATGCGTAAGTTCCATACCAACAGTAGTGTGATACAGACCAGCTAATACGTCATTATTACCAGAACTGGTGACGTTTGGTTTTATGAAAGAAGGTTCTAAATTAACCTATGTTGGATGGGCGTTATTGGGGATATGTAATGAAAAACTAGAATTATTACGATTTAGTAAGATTTGATTATCCAAATGGGACTGCAGTGTATGTGCTGTACCACAAGTTGAAATGGCGATTGAGATCTTTTGAGTTTCACAAGGCAACTGCTCACCGTTATACCAATGTAGAGATAAATGAAAACCTAATTCCAGTATGGCAGTTGACAACTGGAATGGTGAAATGGACGTCTCAGTGTGGCCTTCAGAAAAGGATTCATCTCTGATCCGAAGTCGTTAAAGGTTCCTAATTGGGTTGTTTGCACCAGGCAGTCTAAAGCTACAATTCGAGTTTCTCTAGCAGCTGGATGAAGCGAACTTTTGCGAAATCTGAAAATGAGACACTAACGAACAATATCTACGATAGAGGATCAAAATGAGATTTGCTATTCCCCAAGCCAACAATCTGGAAGTTGTCGACACATCTTGATAACTCATCCCAGGAGGTTTGGAAATTCGACAACACTCTAGAAATCTATTTGAAGGTGATGCTGCGACTTGCAACTTCACTGTCGATATTTGATAAAGCAAAACCACAAGAAAGACTACAACATTTGAAAGGCTAACATGTATGCTTTAATCTTTCGTGTTTTGAGACAAGGACTTCGCATAAAGAGTGTCCGTAATATGACATCAAAGACGAGTTATTCAGTGACTTTTCCAGTGCAGAGAAATGCATCAGTAGAGTTTGTTGAGATGAATATCCTGAGGAATTCAAAACAAAGATGAAGAAAGAAACCTAGATCTTATACTGTGAGAGAATACCTAGATTTGTGTCAAGCCTTCACTAGAACAAATATGCAGAGTGTAACATCAACCAACTTGCAGGTCTGAAGTGCTACTCATATTCAGTTTCAACTAATATCTATGGTACATGCTTAACCTCTGTTGAAGCATTTGGTGGCGAATGCCCAAAGTTGTACCAAAGAATGTTCTTGAAGAGATGGTGAGATTTGAAGATATTAGTATTAATATTTATACGCAAAACCAACACCGACTTATATTCTGGTATGTGGTGCTAATCATGACGATGTTTATGTTGGCATATGGGACGAGACAAGTAAAGGAATTGTGACCCATACGCATGATAGAACTAAACAGTGCCTGCGGTTCGAATTACAGAGACAAAGATGGTAGCAATTATTATCGTGACTAGAAAATGATATTGTAGCAAAACATTCAGACGGTAAACATAGTGAGTTTTATATATGATGCGTAACTTGCTGCAACAATGTACGCGCCACTTGCAAATGCTTGAATATCCATCAATGATTCACGCAAATGAGGTGTGATAACGCTGGACTGTTCAAAGGATAACCAAAAGCTGATTTAGACCCTTCAGATCCATGAAAGGACTTTATCAAAGCAGGTCTTAAAACTCTTATGGAACATGCTTGCAGTGAAGAAATACACTATACAATTAGATGGTGATAAAATCCGTAGTAAGTATAGATTAGTCATTGGTGATGTTATATATCCGATCAAAACTTTCCTGAATGGTGCCGCTGTCGCTTCAGTATTCAAAGATTTCAACCGTCTCTATCTAAACCATTAACATATAAAGATTGAAGTGATGTCCAATGTTGTAGAGATGACAGGTCAAATATCGGGTTCCATGATGGACGGGTAGGCGAATGATTGAGATGCTAAACCATGTACAATGGTGTCTCACTCACTGCCCAGACGGCGTTGCGTTCAAGTCACATCGATGATGAGAGACTCGTCTCTGTCCTCGTGTACTCTAAGGTGGCAAATTACAGAAAGAAGACACTGGTCGATATTTCACATATGAGGATCAAACGACCAAAGTTGATGGTTCTGGTGATTTTCTAGACATTAAGTCTAAGGTATATGCTGGACAAGAAAGATTGTTGTTAAGGTTAAAGGTTGGGATAATGGCGAAGTCATTATTTCAAAGGTACTTAGCAATCTTATGTAAAGACAGTGAGGATGCATATTCTCTAATCCCTTCAGCCAGCAACGGTAGCTCCAGTTTGTTAATAGGTGCCAGTACATTTCTGCTAGCAACTTTGGAAATTGTTAAAAGGGACAGAGGAACGACCTGAGATGGCTATATGCTATTTCATGGAAAATGAAAACATGGCGGTGAAAACTGGTTATAGTGATTTCTCGACTAACAAACAGATTTCGATATCCTGACAGACTTTGTGGAGACTGCGACATATTCGCGACAGTAACCACTAAAAAGGGCGCACTAATTTCAACAACTGAAGTTACATTCTCTAACGGCGTACAAAGATGGTGCTGCTGGTACACCTGGTGCGCTGTTGGACGTGATGGTCGTCAGACTCATTCATAATGCCTATACTGCACAATTCTGCTGATGAGCGTAGGAAGACTTCCATGTCGGTGATGGTACTAACAAGACACCTTGGTCAATACTGGACTTTGTACAGGCTGATAGTAGCGACCCTACAAGACATACTTGGACTAAAAATCTAAAAGAGTGGGTAAGGACAAAGGTGATCGTGAAGTGATGGTATTGTGCTGGTAAGAATGGTGTAGGTCTTCGTGCTACAGTTATCACTTATGGTAGTGGCAGACTAGTGAAAACACACAACCTGCTAACTGGACTGCTCAACGCCAACTCTTGGCAAAGAGGCAATATCACTGGACTAAAACTCAGTGGACATATGCAGACAATACAAGCGAGATTGGATATCAGAAGACTTATATTTCCACAGAATGGTTTCAAATGTGTACCGATGGACTTCCAGGTGAAAGATGGTGTTGAAACAATCAATACTACATTACGTTGTGTAAATCAAAATCCGTGGCGTTGAGCCATAGCCAGAAGGTCGTATGGTTGCATCCTTCCCTGATGAAGATTAGACCTCGTACATTGATCATTGATAACAATGTTATGACTGCTGAGAGTTGTCCAGTCTTGAGCAGAAATTAAGACATATATACCTGTCTGCTGGGACGAGATGGTGTGTGGACTAGCGTTCATAATCTCCAGACAAAGTAGCAACAGTGCTACTCTTTGGCTATCAAATCCACCTTCTCAACTTGGGCTATTATCTCAGACTCTGAATACGGGAATGGGTGCAAGATATACTCACAACGAGACCTACGGCGATTTACGAAATTCCGCATCCAATACTAGTTATCACAATGGTAATATTACTTGGGTTAGATATTGTGTTTGAGATGGTACTTGGGCTCGATATTCCTATTGTGAGTCCTGGCGAGGTTCCTATGGGCCAAGGACCAACTTGGGTTTCTGTTATTCTGGTGGGACTGGTGAACAAGGTTATTCAGTAGCTAAAAAAGACTGGGCTAAAAAGGTGACCGTGGCGAACAAGGCCTAGGACTAGATGGTCACGTAGCAACAGTAACGATGCTCCCTGGTGCGATGGTAAAGCCTGGTGCAAGAGATGGTGTAGGCATTCGACAAACAACCGATGGTCAGTGGTATATCTGATTCAGACAAGACTTGAACCTACGCATGGACTGAACAACCTTTCCGACTCTTGTGAAGAGAAATGGTTCTGGACACTGAACACAAGTTGGTCTTATGCAACTGACAATACAGATTGAGACTAGTAGTTTAGAAGGTTTATATTCCCTCAGCAATGGTAGCCAGCGGTCTTAATAGTATTCAGGCAAGGTGGGGTTGGTATTACAAGTGCGGTTGTTGATGATACTTGTCTCTAGTGCGTAAACTCGACCTACTGGTGATGAGTCTAGACACGGTACCATGCGAAAACTCAACTGCTGGATACGAATGACCTCGACTTATACCGATAACGCTGAGTCTGTTTTACACTGTGTCTAAGAATGGTCAAGACGGTAGAGCCAGGTCGTGATGAGTATCAATGGTCTACAGGACCTAGAGAGAGGTGATCAAGGCTTCAGGTCGTGATGGTGTTAATGGTGTTTTCATCTTGCACTCCTGCTGTGTACGACATCAGTAGTGATAGTTTTAGTCAGACGACGTTAACAAGCTTTATATCGCATGAATATTGTGCTTGATAACTCAGCAAGACTCAGCCGATATATCGGTGGACGATGGCGTAGTCAGGATGAGTCAAGCTAGTCTCCTGGTAGACCTGGTGCCAGTGGTAGAACACGTATATCCATTTGTATGCAAATTCAGCCAGATGGTCATTTACGGTTTGGTTGAATACTAATACCAATAGAATTCAGGAATAGATGGTCTATTATACCGATTTCCAGATCTGCTGATTCCTGAGGATCCAGTCTGATATTCTTGGATTGATATGACTGGTAGTATCATTATTAGTGCGTATGTAGCAGTAGAAACTCAGCATTTCCTAGAACCTTAACAATTGGGGATAATGGGAAGAATAGACAACCTAATAATAAAGTTGAGTGTAGCTAAGCATGATTTTTATTACAACAATACGAAAATGTTCTGCTGACTAACGACACTAACGGTGGTATTCCTGCCACTAGACGATTCCTGATAAACGTAATACAACATATTCTCTTAATGTGTCAATGTTTGGTGCAGGTAACCTTAAAAGGTTGATATTGCTTCTTGGGTCATAGATTGGAGAAAACTCAATCGTATACAAAGTCATAAATATTAAATCAATCAACAGTTCACCATCTACAACTCAAATTGTAGATTTGAAAAACATATTCAATTCTGGTGACTGTGATGAAGATTTATCCGTATCGATAATGCAGGTCGTACTGATAGCGGTGACGTCTATGTATTTTCACGAGCTAGATGTTTATGAAGGAGCTACCTCGTGTATGGCCAGCATCTTATGAGCTTGTCCGATGTGGTGAGACTAAAAGCCGACAGCGCTTTGACCAATCAACAATTAACTATCTTGCTACAGATCGGATGCAGAATGAGAGCAGAATTACAAGCTCATGCTGCAGGTGTACTGAGCTTGGTTGCAGATTATAAAGATTACTCTTAATCAAACAGGGCTAATCGCATCAAAGCTGAAAGTGACTTGGTAACTCAGTCAACGTATCGTCAACTCCAAACTGCTTTGGGCGATATGGCTAGTGAACACAGTTTTATCGATTCTTTCATTACACAATCTAACGAGGGTCTTACAATTGGTAAAACGGATGGATCTAGCTCAATCATGTTCTCCTAGCGGACGATATCTATGTTTCTCTTCTGGTAAAGTAATGTATATTGACAAGGGTATGTTGTATATCGATAATAGTACCTTTTGTTAAAACTAAGTAGGTCGTTATAGGACTAGACGATTTCGCCGATTTGGATAGATGTTGTCAGATATGTCAGTGAAATAATATAGGAGTAACTAATGTCAGAACATTGGAGTAATGACGACCAGTATGATTAAAACATGGGTCGAGTTTAACGTAGTCAAAGTGGTGAAAAGAATGCATCGACTTATAGACTTCGGTTATTCTTAACATCAAGGGTTGGTCATTTTAGCGGATATAATTGTACAGGTTATATTCAGTTCGATGACCGACAAATTCCTTTTGCTTGTAATGCATTGATCCTAATGGTGAATTACTTATTGACCAAGATGGACACCATCTGGCTTTTCAGCTCTGAAGTATTAAAACTGCAAAAGTTAGTGTGTATTTAATGGACCAGTGGATACTCCAAATCGATTGGAAATTGCTCTTAGATCTACCACCACACTTTACATCTGCATCAACGTCTGTTGAAAACGTATGATGGGTACTGGTCAACCATTACAATCAATATCGACGTCAGAAGATATTTCAAGCACAACTTCGTTTTGGGTTTGGTTCTGTATGGCGTGATATTGCGACAATGTGGATACTACGCACACATGGACAGATTCCTACGGATAGTATCCAACAGATTCCGTCTGCGACGTCTGGTACTGGTGAAATTGATATTGAAACCTACAATGGCGGTAATAAAGTAGCATCTACAGTTTCGTGTCCACTCCGTATTAGATGTTTGCTCCACAAGGTAGTTCATCTAAACAACTCACCGATATAGAATTGGTAGGTACAAACCAAAGCGTTAAAGAATGTCTTGGAACACCTAATGTTCTTACAAATCTTATCAAACATACTGTAATTTTAAAAAATGTTATTTGGTAGTTTTTGGTGCATCAGTCAATCGTTATCATGCTGAAATCGTAGATAGAATTTATCAATAGACTCAATAATGGTAAGTTTGGTTTAGCCAATTTTGTAAGGATATTACTATATCTGCTATGTAATCGACGAACGTGGTATTAAAATCTGATGTCATGACAAAGACTGTAAAAGTGTTACCATATTTCTCTACAATTCTATTTTACAGCAGAACGTGTTGGACAGAATGCGTCTATAATCAACACAAGAACGACTTGTAAAGTAGCTAATCTGAACATCAACGGTAATCAGAAAAACAGCATTACTGTTCGATTTTTCAACGTCCTCAGATGGAGGTCAAACATTACAGCAATGGTGGTGATGGATTTTTGCATCTAATCAAATAATGGAAGCTGTAAATGGGACTTGCGTCTTTACGGGAGACTTTACGCCTAAATCAACTTTTTGTTATTCGTGCTACTATTACTGATAAATTATCTCAACCTGTATCATGATTACCCAATGGAACAGAAGAAGTTGCTATATCATGTCATGAACGGGTGTCGGTATTGGTATGGTGCATAATAACGATAAATATCGTGTACAAGTCGCACCTGGTGATGTAAGTATTGAAGCTGGTGTTTATCGTATTAAATAAAGAAATCCAGAAAATCATCAAATTACAGAAACAAATGGTACTTGTATTAAGTATAATTTCACGATGTTAACACTATCCTAAAGACGAGCTTCTACAATGTTAATAATTGTTCTAACATGCCTAACAATGATTTACAATGGTGGTATCTTACAGTTATTGCGAATGCACGAATACGTATGTTGTACACAAGCTAATTCGTTCTTCAATGACAAGATTTACACACGACAAAAGCGTGGTAATCGGTGGTCTAACTGGGTTGCATTGACAACGAGTCCACATTGTTAGAAAGAACCTGAATGGATTAAAAGTGAATGGGAGAATGTAGTTTATGCACGATACAAAAGTTATTGAAGTGTCGTCTATGTCCACCTTATCGCTGATCCATTCACAGAATCAAAAGGTAGTATGTTAATCTGCCTGGCGAATTTTGTAAGAACTTTGTAGGTTCTTATATGTTATCAGGTGTTGTTTTGGTTTAGACCCTTTAAAGCAGATTATTGATTCAATTTAGACCCTAACGGTCAGATTGCGGTTCTTAATGCCGAAAAAGGTAAATCAATGAAACATATGTTTCATTTGCTATTTAGAAGAGTGAATTGGAATGAGAATACATACAAAAATTGCATTGGCTGGCCTCTGTCGGCACAACTGCTATCGGATTAGCTAATGTGGGAGCATGCTGAGGCACGTACTCGCAATGTCACTCCAGATAGTAGTGTTATTTTAAACAAAGATAATAACGTTGGAACAATTCATAAAAGATATGTTGTTCTGACGTTGTACAATCCCTCTTGGAGGTAAGTAACATTGTTTTATCTACTCATCGACACAGCCCCCAGCAGATGGATTGGTGAGACTCATAGGATATATCATCGACTTCTATAGCCATGGTATTGATGAGACATCTTATGGTAGCTGCTACATTCTGGGTGATTATTCTTGATATTAGTTATGCGGATATATCAGATGGGCTCGTAAGAATTCTCTCCACAATAAGCAAAGAGGGTCTTGGTAGTCATGCTTTTATATTTGTGACTGTAGCGATTAGCTACCCTTTAGCTATGTTGGCTAATGCTAACAACAGAAGCTGATATGTTTATTTATTATTATTCTTTTCTTATGCTGCGTCCATTCTATGGGAAGCTAGTGGTATTAAACAATTCCATTGATTACCAAATACGTGTCGGATAGAGTAGACCCTCATAAGAACAAAGACGAAGACAAGGAGACTGAAAATAATGACAGTAAAACTTAAGACGAAGTATATAACTTTCTTAAAATGGTTCACAATTACAGCAATCCCAGCTCTTGGGTTCTTTGTATCAACTCTGAGGTCCTATTTACAATTTGGGGCCTCTACTGATACGACTACAGCTGTTATTGGTGCTGTGGGTATGCTACTTAGCTTGCTTGGTTATCTTCGTACAACTACAACAAAGAAAACAAGGAGTAATCCATGTCTAAATTGATGACGTCCCTCAGACTTATTGATGGTGGCGATGTTATCAAAGCGGAGACACTATTGAATTTACATTTGAAATCTTAGACGATGATGGGAACGTATTTCACTCTAACTGGAGAAAGGTATTGTTACATTGTCTCCAACTTTGGTGAAATTAAATTCTCTAAGAATGTTAAAAGTTTTGACGGCGTTGTCACATTCGACTCTAGGAAGAGTTTAGAATATGGTAAATATCTACTTGAGATTAAAGTGGATACTATATCTTCCTTCTAACAAGTATAAAAGTCAGAGTAGTACAATCTTCTTTCGGAGGATACCTATTCCTCCGATGCATATGAAAGAGAAACTACAGCGTCATTGCTAACGACATTAAACAAAGCAGGGTTAGTCGATAGCGGTGAGAGATTACCTTAACATTTACAACCTTGCTAAGATTTAGGAGGACTCTATGTCAAATCTTTCAAATGCATTCTCAGCCGTAGGTGCTGATATTAAACGTATTGATGCTGCCTTGCTCAAAAAGCCGACAAGACTGAGTAGCTGGTCTACCAACAGGTATCACTCAAGAACAACAACACTGCAATTGCACAAGCCAAAACGAGACCTTATTGGTGGGCTCCTGAAGGAGCATGATACTCTTAAAGAACTTGCTGATAAAATCAACGCTGGTGGTGGTAATGTTGATTCTGGGTATTACTAAACTTACGGAGCTTGGTAATCAGTCTCACAGCTATTGAAACTGAAGACTTGACAGCATATACAGCAGCTAAGGGTAATAATATATGAGCAATCTGAGAGTTTGCTAAAGCTGCTGAGGTAAAGATTTAAAAAGCCCAATCTGATATCATCAATGGCTAGATACGAACTGGTAAAGCCATCTAATGGTGAACGGTTTATCAGTCCTATTGAATTAGTATCCTGATTTCCAGCTTCATCTAAGTGGAACCAAGCCATTACTATGTCTGACAAACTCGAGTTTGTTATTATTAACCCCTAATACGGGCCTGGTGACCAAAAAGATGGTATGTATGTCAAACAATCTATTTCGAGCAAAGCGGTAGGAGCCACTGTAATTGGTATGTCACCAACTGGATACGGTAAATCGAGATTGACTCTGTATCAGTCAAATCAAACAATACCAAGAATGGTATACAATTGAAGGTGTATTCTAGATGAAAACAATTATGGTTTTTCACAACAAGCTAGTCTTATTCTAAATATATTGAGGATGGGTAAACGTGTCAAAGATGTTTTCGGAAAGAGACTTCATTGTAGTGTTAATCTGGTTCAAATATCGATGAATCGTTGTTGGATTCTGCTGATGTTTATGAGACTTGAGTCTTCTGCTGATAATTATATTTCTATGAAGTCACACCTTTCGTATTGTTTTATCACAACTTTATAATAAGTTCTGGCATTGTATTTACAATGTCACAAAAGAAAATTACAAGGCTGTCTCTTGATAAAGCTGATAAAAGAGCATGTCAGGCATTTATATCTTGTTGATAATAAAAGTTACGGTTCTCCTGCATCGCCTTGAGTTACAAGACACAATGCAAATTGGGCTAATAAAAACGCCTCTCTTGCAAGAGTGTTGAAGAATTAAAAACTTCATCATTGTCTGTTAGTCAAGCGTATGGTTTGTTTCCAACATATAATAACTTTTTTCTACAGGTTATGGAGCAAAATAAATTCGCGGCAGATCCTATTGTAGTTAAATCTCAATTACCTACAAGAGAAATTGATGCTTTAAAACAGAAGGTCGAAGAGTTAGAGAGAACTATCTCTGAGATTAAACAATCTATTCAAAATAAATCAAGGAGGCACTAGTGAGGTGTTCAACAATCTATTGTTAATTGGTTTTGAAATCATCATGGCCTTGTTACATATTCAATGTACAGGTCTCATAATGGCTCTGATGGTACTGAAAATTGTTCTGGTACTGTATCACAAGCTTTGAAGAAGCTGGTATCAGTATTCAAGGTCTTCCTTCAACTGTCACTCTTGGTCAACAACTTGCGAATAACGGTTTCTATCGTGTAAGTCGTAATGAAGACTGGGAACCACTTATGGGTGATATTGTTCTTATGAGTTGGGGTGCTGATATGCCTTCATCTGGTGGTGCTAGTGGACACGTCGGTGTAATGCTTGATGAGTGTTAACTTCATCTCTTGTGATTACTCAACACAAAGGAGCACCTGGACAAAGCCATCAATACTTATCATGGGATAGCTATGATTGAGAGACAAACCAGCTACATCAGGTATGGCGTTATGCAGACTCAGCTCCTCAAACAAACAATCAACCTAATCACGGTTTGTTAATCCACCAACAAGAGCATATTATGAAGCCAATGAGTTAAATTCGTTAATGGTATTTGGCAGATTAAAATGTGACTACCTCAGTCCAATTGGGTTCCGATTACTTGGAAAACGGAATCCCAGTCGATATGGTTAACTGGGTTGATGCTGATGGTAGACCTGTCTTCAGACGGAGAGTCTAAAGACTTCAAAAGCTGGAATGTTCTTCTCATTCACTGGTGATGAAACTAACATCGTAGATACTGGGAGACAGTGGATACTGATGGTGGGTATTACTGGCGTCTGTTCGAGTTCGGACAATTCGGTACGAGTATGACTCTCATGCTGGAACAAAGACGACCTCGTAAATTATTACGAATAAATAACAGGACTGCAAGCTTATTTGACCGCTTGTGGTCTTTTTCAAGGAGGATTGTTGTTTGGTAACAGTAGCAGAGAGTTATTAATCGATTTGCAGATATGTCTAATCGTCATACTGAGGGAATCGATATTGAGTGGAGTCTATAGTATGCAATGTGTGAGACTTACCAAACGCCCTAGCACAATGGTTCTTGTAAACGCATGCCTGGGAATGGTATTGATATGTTAGCCGCAGGTCGTGCTAATGGATGGGCTGTACTACGCATCACAATGTGCACCAGGTGACATCTTTTGAGAGTCAGAGCCTGGACATGGATATGGGCATACAGGTCTTATCATTGCTCGTAATGGTAATAGTATTCGTTCTATTGACCAGAACTATGGTACTAATGGATACGGTGGCCCTTGTGTGTATGTAAATAGACAAATTGATGGGTCTTGGCTTGGAGTAACTAGACCACCATATTCTGACGCAGTCGTTCAGTGGTGCCTCTGAGAGGCGGAGAGAAGAAACCAGGATTTCCTGTAAAAGATATCAAATACGCTGGTTATTCATTCTCAGCAGAAAAGCCAAAAAGCTATGTTGGAATGGTGTATTAAGCGTAATCTATTACCATCTGGTTGTATTTGTCAGTTGTATGTTGAGTCTAACTGGGGTGCATCCAATGTAGCCCGTGTGGATAATAACTGGGGCGGTATGACAGGTGGAGCTCAAACGCGTCCTTCAGGAGTTGTTGTTACAACTGGTAGTTATCGACCTGCTGCAGAAGGTGGCACATATATGCATTACGCGTCTGTAGGCGATTATTTCAACGACTGGACATATTTGATTTCAGGTCATGGATATAACTGTGCTGGTAAACAAGATATTAACTCATTCACAATGGGATTGTTTACAGTTGGTGGAGCCGCCCTATAACTATACTTGCCGCTGGTTATGGACATATGCACCACAAATGGTATCTGTTAGAAATGGGACAAACAATGCTAATGGTGGATATTTAGACGCATTAGACCAAGCTTGGAAAGATGGTACTCTTGGTGAAGGATACGGTGGACAAGGAGAAGGCCCATCTGAGCCTGAAGAAGAATATCCATGCTTTATGTTCAATGCTAAAGGTTATCCTGAATTGTATGAAGAAGGAACCTTGTTCTACTACAATGGACAAATCAATGAAGTACAACCTATCCACAACCAGAAGAAATCAAATATCTTAATGAAATCTACGCAGACTCTACAGGACGTAAGTTAAAGGATTATCGTTGGGATAAAAGTAAAGATGATGGTGTTAAGAACTTCTTTGGTGTAATGCACCCAGGAAGTCAAGTAGAAGCCATCAAGAAGAAAATCGATGAGATTATCGCAGAACTAGATGAGGCGGTGGATTAATATGGCAATGTCATTCTTTTTCAATGTAACAGGATATCCGCAATGGTTTGAGCCTGGAACATTATATTTCTACAATGGTGCGATTAATGAGTACAACCAGTACACAATCAAGAAGAAATCAAATGACAGTAATGTTTTTAAAGAAACAACTGGTCACGAATTGAAAGACTATCGTTGGACTAATACCTTTCCTAGCACGTACGTATTTTCTCTGTCTTAAAGACCCGTCGAGTCAATGATAAGATACAGAAGGCTCTGGATGCAATACCAGAAAAAACTTACTAGCGGCGGTGGATTGACATGGTATTAATTTCTTCTTTAATGTAAAGGAGACCTAAAAACTTCGAGACCTGGAACCTTGTTTTTCTATAATGAAACGACAATGTTGTTCAACCTGTACATAATCTAGAAGAACTTAAATGGTTTCGCAAGGGATTTTATGAAGTGTAATGGTAAAGGGTCTTAAAACATATTGGTGGACTAACAATGCACCCAGTACACACGTATGTTGGGTGTCTTGCAACCTGGAACCACAGGTATGTATAGTAAAGAGATACAGGGAAAATCAGCTATGTAAGAAAGCTAGAGGCTATATCGATATTTACGGCGACCCTACTCACTTACACCAAAGATTGCAGTTCCTATTCGACAGATTGTACAAAGACTGCTGAAATTTTAGGTACTGCTAGAAATCGACAAGACTACGTATGACTAAAAACCAACGGTATGTGATTACCATTGGGAGTGCAATTCAGTACAATGGTCAAGTCGCATGGATTACAATCGGTGATATTACTGGGGAGACTTGTGGTATCCTTGAGAAACGATATAATCACGATTGGTAATATTCTAGGTGTGTTGATTGTAAAGGTAACACCTTTATCCTCATATAATAGAAGAGAGGAATTTAAAAATGAAATACTCAAAAGAATAAAGGACTTGGATTTTATTTATGGATTTGGAATCATTTTATTCATGCAGTAGGACATTGGTTGACTGAACAGTATCAATATGATGCTGGATTTCATCATTTTGTTGATGATGTAAAAAGGGTGCGATATTTCACTACTTTAATAGTAGGTATCCCTTTGAAAATCACAATAGGTGTATCCGCATTTATGATTGTTATGTCAATGTAACTGTATTTTAGAAATACTAATGATTAGATTTACAAGTCCTACTCTCTCTAATATAATAGAAAGAAAGGAGAACAAATTATAGATATTAGTGGGTTGGCTTCAATCATTCTAGGATTAAACTATCTAAACAAAGGATGAGATTAGGGCTACGACCCATACCTCTAATATAATAGAAGAGAGGAATATAACTATGAAAACTACTTTGGATATTCTGATGAAACTCAGAAACGAATTGACGATGCGATGCGACATGATTGAATTTCCTTAAATGGATTTTCACCAATGTCGTCTTGTTATGCACAGGTATGGTTATGTTAGCTAGAAATTATCATGAAACTTGTAGAAGTGATTTTCTAGTAAACTCTTGAGGCTCACTGCCTCTCTGCCTATATAATAGGTAACACTCTAAAATATGTGAGGAGACATTGTATGTCTAAGAAAAAGCAAAAATTGAAGAAGTAAAAGAAGTTGTTGAAGAAGTTGAGACTGAGGGTTGTTGAGCGAACAAGTTGAACAACAAGCTGCTGAAACTGAAGAAGTAAAAACTGAACTTGCTGGAAGTAGAAAAGAAGACTGAAGATGAAGTTGAGGTGTGGAAAGACAAAGAAATGTGATCCATTCCATAAAATCAAAGAAAATCGAAGAAAGCTTTTAGCTACAGCAGTTAAAGGTATTGCTGTCTTTGGTGCAGGCGTGCTTGCTGGTAAAGCTCTGTTCGGTGGAAACGATACAGTACAACCTGATACAATCAAAGATGCTGAATTCAAGGAAGTTGTTGACGAAGATGTAGATGTTAATACTTCAGAAATTGAAGAGATAATTGTGTTACAACATAAAAGAACCTTCGGGTTCTGAAAGGATAAACGAAAATGGGAATGATATTGCCCTCAAAACTAAATAATCAAATTTGTGCAGGATTCTATATAAGCGTACAATGGAATACGTTGAAAACATCGAAACAGAGGATTTACATATCCCAACAGAAACAGAATTGTATGAATATATGGACGAGTATGGATTGTCTGTAAATCCTATGTCTATAATCAACGAACTATGCACGCCTGATGAAATAGACTTACTCATGTCTAATTTACAGATTGTATTGTATTTTATGCCACATATCGAATACCAATGCTTAGATGTATTGGATAAGCGTAATGAACAATGGGATGCAATCTTATTTGAAAGGAATAGAAATGACATTAAAAAGACCAGCTAATTGTAAGACACAGTATTATGCAGACTATATTGTTTCTGACAGAAGTAATACAACGAGAAATGAAGACCTTAATCTTATTAGTTATATCGATAAGAACAACCCAGTAGAATAACTCTAGTAAAAGACTATTTATGAAACCAACGATATGGTCTGTTACTACACAGGAATATAGCAACGTTTACCACATAAACGCGTCTTAGTCTTTTCCATGCCGTATATATAGGAAGAGTGATTAAAATGAAAGTGCTACAAAATCAAAAGATGTCACTGAAGATATCTTGTTGTTGATGCCTGTCGAGAAAACGATGGATGAAGTTGATAATCTTGTATTGAGCAAGATTGTGGATAAGGCAGACAAAAAGTATTACTGTTTCTGCTGATACGGAAGAAGAATTTTACAGACAGCTCGAAGAGGCTGTTAAACTTCGAAAGGCTTATAATAATTACAACGAAGTGATTGTTAAAAGAAGTCAAGAGAGAAACAACTCTCTGGGGGTGCCTGGAGTTCTGCAACTGTGGTCAGTGGTGCATAACTAAGTGGTGCAATTGTCATCTACTCCACTCTCTACTCAGATGAGGGAAACTTCATAAACGTTTTACTCGTAAAGTCATCAATAAAAAGATTGATGTGACAAATTCTGATTTCTGTTAGGAGATTTTACAACTCTTCCTTTTTTGGAGGATTGTATGAGGTTTATGTAACAGTACGTGAAGGTGAATATCCAGAAGACGGATATATTATAGATAAACTATTTACAAATTACAGGATGACAAGACTCACTTCTTAAAACAAGGATATCGTATTTCTTAATGAAGAGACGAGTTATATCAAGATAATAGAAAGAAAGATGGGTGCAAATATGCACGTATCTATCACAAGACTTTATGATTAGAAGATTTTGAAATTGATGGAACATCATCATATGGCAATGTTCGCTAATGGACGCATATTTCCAATTGAGATTGATGACGTTTGACGACTGACGCTTTTAACAAAGGGTTAATCCAAAACGATTTCGTTATCCATTTGTGATATTTTTGGAGAATGTTGATTTTATTGGTAGTAACAAATGTAGACCAGCAAATTATTGACAATGGTTTTGCTGATAGTAAATTTACAATTGAAGGAGATGTATTATGAATAGCTATATTCCTAGCAACAAGATTGAGATGTTACCTAACAACAAATTGTTAATTAATCATAAATATATATGATACTGGTTTTAATGGAAATTGGACTTGTGGTTTGATTAATCATTCAGATTTCCAGTTGACGAAAAAGATTGGCAGCGTGTTGCAGTTTATCTTAATCGTACGTGGAAAACACAATCGTGTATGCACATCACATTACAATGGCGATGAAGGACGATGGTTTATTCGATTTGGTCGGAAAACACAAAAATAATTTCCACTTGTATAATAGAGATGGTTATGTCTAGATTGTAAGCTCAGAGGTGAGCGACAGATTTGATGCGGACGGATGGGTTCGAGTCCCATCACAATCTAGACACTACCGTTTCTAATAGAGGCATCTGGTAGGTAAAGACTACGATAAAACGTAGACAAGTCCAGAAGAGACCAAAGTTTCAAGAACCGCGAAACTCAGGAATCTGTTGAGTTACTGAGAGAAGTAAGGAAGTTAAACCAGTCCCAATCAAGAGAAATCATTGTTTCAAACGAGCGGTGATTGCCCCTAACACCAGAAGGAGGTTTAAACAACTCGCACACCACGTTTACACTCCCATTATCCCACCATCTAAAGACATGATATAACGCAAGTCAAAGGTGCATTGACGCTGTGTTGGAGGACGTATAATGGTGGGAATTGATTAATGCTGCAGGTCAGGTGCTGTAGCGGGTGCTCGTACAGGTTTTGCAACACAGCAAATCGTGTTCCTTATAATCAAATAGAAATACAGTCGCGTCAACAACAACCAGCACCTGTGCCACGTCATGAATACTCGTAAGTTGAACACTTTTACTCAAGCTGATGCAGAATATGTATTACTACAATGCGTCGATGTGTTATTGACGAGGTTGTGTATCTGTAGGTGATTATGTCTCATCTCAGGTGCAGATCAAGCTGGTGTTAATGTGACATATGCAGATAACAATGTAGAGGTGGGTTGACCTTAAAGAGCCCGTACTGTACGTAACCCTACTGGATACTATAACATCACTACCAATCACAAACGTTTAGAAGGATATTATTATGTTTAGGTGGAACAAAAAGTTATGATCAGTTTATTTGCTTCGGTCGTACCATATTTGGTTACGCAGCAAAAACTCTTCACAAACAAGCTGGGTTTAAAAACCTCATTGTTGAAAATGCCAAAATAAGAAAGGATCTAAAATATTATGAAATTCAAAGTACCAGTAAGTAAATCATGTACATCATGGAGTATTGCGTTGGGGACGTCCTAACAGTCCTATATTTGTACAGGTGTGGGTCTGATCGGTCTAGGGTGCATCTGCATATGTGTAATCAAGCTCGTCCGCACGCGCAGGGTGTTGAAGAACTTGAACGCGCTAAAGCAGGGAGAGAGAAGGAGCATCTACAGCCAATGGTGTTAAAACTATTTAAGCTAAAAGCTGTAACAGGTCCAGAATTCTGGGAGCTACAGCATCAAGACTTTTGATCCTCAATGGACAACGTATCTTATCACAGCGTCTGCAGCTCCCAACACACATACCTTTGCACTCTCTCAAGCAAGCTTGACAGAATACAAGAATGGTTGAAAGAAACCATCCAGAAATGGCAAACACAAATCACAACAAGACATGAACGCGTGCCTGACATGAAAGCTGAAGCTAAAGAAAGCTGTGCCCTGTAGACTCTTAATCACCTACCCACAGTATCTGAAGCAGTTCTTCGTTGAAAGCAGAGTCCACTGTTAGAGTGACTTGCGTGAAGGCCAGAGAATATGATTACGGTATTCTTGAATCAGCAGTTATGCATGTGTTGAACGATGGTAATCCTGAAGCTCGAGACAGCGATACTGCCGAACGGGCAATGGTATCTGATCGTGCTGAAAATGAACAAGGATACGCGACATTGCGTGATGTATTCTCGCATCTGCGTATTCCAAAAGAATCCACTTGCATCTCATCGTGATGCTGCGCACCAGACATCAAACGTACACGTGACATGGTGTGGTCTGCAGGTCTGGTGTCAGTCGTACCTAAACTGTCGTGTTGAGGTTGCACGCAGTGACTGTAGAAGAAGACGGTGTTGTGTCAAGAAAGACCGTTTCTTCGTGTCATTAACGTCATGCACCACACTACGATTACTACGCAACTAGCGATGTAATAAAGCTATATTAGACGGTAAAGCTGTGGTCGCTGCTGTAACAGGCGATGTTAAACAAACGACAAGCACTGATATAAGAAGAGGCGTGTCAGAGAGATTCCCGGGCTTTTGGAAAAGGACAACACAATGGACAAAATCGTCATTAGCAATGGTGTTGGAACGCAGTTTACTACTACCGCCCTAATCTATAATTGTTACAATGGAAATCTAACGAGGAGTTAGAAGAGACAACTAGACGTTTGAATAGAGAAAACTCGTAGAGGCCAACAACTGGCTCTCGATAAATATACGAAAACGTCAAGAAGTTATGGAAGTAAAAACTAGAAGCAGAAAGAGCAACGCTACTAAAGGTTGTTCTTTATATCAACCAACTGTAACTGGGCCAGCACCAGTGGAACAGGTTGAAGAAGTGAAGACCAAATGTAAACGATAAGTCAATAAACAAACTGAGAAACGTGAGTGAGGTTTCTACAACAGTTTGAGAGTTAACCAACGTGAAGAAAAGATTATTGAGGTAGATGATGATGAAATTGATTGAACTGGTCCTCAACATTTACCATTTACAGATGATAGTATCTAGCTAGTATTGTTGAAGAGGCTAGTCGTGTTGATGCAGACAATATCGTGAGTGGACTCGTGAGTTTCTATAATCTAGGTCATTTACGTACACTGCCAATATGTCTACACAAGATATTATCAACAAATGTATGAGATGTTCGATTATCCAATCGACCCCTGACTTCCCATGGTACGATGATGATGAACAATTCAGCTTGAAGATGCTTGAACAACTTGAGATACTAGCACAGAACTGGAACAGTGTATAGTGATTTTGCTACTTACGAAAACTACATTACTATACTGTTGATTTGCTTGCACAAGAATATATGATGAAATCAGTGAAACTTGAAAGTACTGCTATCATGCTACGCAGTTGATGTACGGACTACACACATACAGTATGATCTTTGACCGTAGCGAGATGCGATCAACGCAACTTGCTGGGTACTGGGTATACATAGTGTCCGCAATCGACGTAGATTGGATATGCATTTGTAATGGACGACGCCAAGAATGTTATCCGAAAATGAAATCAATGAGTCAACAATTATCTATATGATAATATGGATGAGGTATAAGTATGGCTACACCAGGACCAGAAGGAGTCTAACATGCGAGAGCTTTATTTTGTTAGTGGAGATTGGACTCGTTACATTTTATAAACTCTGTAGAATACATGAATTTCCGCAAAGCAATAACGATGGGAGCACATATTACTATGGTGAGTGGTAGATAGCAGTATTCCTTGTGACAAGATTTACACATATCGAAATGTAAGGAGAACAATGATTACCCCTCAACAGAAGGACATTAAGGGTTTGTTCCAGACTTCTTAGAATTTGTAGTTGGAGACTAAGAAAAATAAATATGCTGTATATTCAGATTTTAATTTCAATAAAGTCACGATATTGTGAAAGAAGGTGGAACCGTCACTGGGTTGGTGGACAGGCGAACAATGGATACTAGCACACAAAGGCTTATGAGTATATTGCAGACTTATTACAAATTACACATCAGCAGCATCTGCACATAGCCTCGGTATTGATGTATCTCACACCTAAATGCAACATCATTCTCTCGAGTGCTGAGCGATTTGGACGACTATGTTAACCGTTTTAAATCTGAAGATGAGTAAGACATTTAACTAACAACATATTCTTTCTCTCTGACAGAAGTTAAGAAAGAAGATTACTCACCACAAATTACAAGGACTGACAGAAGGTAAGACAGAGTACTTTAGAAGGAACTCTTTAATGTCATGTGTACGTGACAAGGAAGAACTAGATAAGATATTACGCTGGGCTACCATTTTCTGGACAGGGAAGTATGCACTGAGCTTCATAGTTCTGATTCATCTACGAGACCAAAAGGTTCAGGTAAATCTACTAATTCTTAAGAGTAGTTTGGAACTCATTGTCGGAGATTGCAAGCACCTATTGATTTACGTGGATACAAGTTCTTCTGAGTTTGCAACAGCAGATGTTAAAGAGGTTCCAGTATTGATGGATTACCGACAGTGATTTAAAGTGAGATTACAAACGAGACAGAACTTATGTTGAGAGCTTGCAGCACATGAGACCAGTGATTGTCTCGTAAGCTTTGCAAACAAGGATACTGTTATCTTTAATGGTCATGTATCACAGCCTCCTAATGAGACGATTTCAAATTACACAATGCTGACTTCAGGTATTACTCGTCGTGCTCTCGTTGTATCACCTACAAGAAATAAAGTAGATTACACGATGCTAAACAGCCACGAACTCTCATTAAATTTGAAGTACCAATGGAATTGCGCAATTGTGTATTGACAAGTTTAATGACAGCGTGCAGACGCAGTACCAAGAAGATGTAGATACTGCATCAATCGAAGTACTCTGATAAAGTATTTAAATGTGCCGTGAGTATTACGAGGAATTAGAGACACGTGTTAGTTTTAAACAAAGCGGCATCCTATGTTCGAGTCATGTTCTTGGAAGATGTCGATTGAACACAACTGGTGTCAAACGTAAGTTGAAGTCTGACTTAACTTTATATTTCAATAAGTTTGAGGACAAACATGAAATGCCGGACGGATCTATTGTCCGTAACTGGTGCAGCGATTTGAACCGAGAAAAAGTATTCTGAATTGCTGAAAGATGTTCTCCATCAAAAAGCTGAGGGAAGAAAGAAGAAAGAACGACTAAGTTATTGAGTTAACTGAACACACAAAGGAGGACAACATGTTTGATGCAGAATATCACGATGTGCCTGCAATAACATACAGAAGATGGTATACTAATGCGTAAATGTGGGATAGCTAACTACAGTCTTGGGCGACCTGGACCCAACAAGATTACACTTTTGTACGTGTCCTTATAACCATATTGTCGTTGACTTTCGACTTGAAGTGAATGACAGGGTAGAGAAAAGACTTGGCTATGAACTTGCCAAAGCCTCCCTGTATCCTAAGACTATACTGACGTATCTAAGTCTGGTGAGGCATTCACCTTCATTATATTTATGAGGGTAATGTTGAGGACTTGGCTAATGAGATGTGAACCTAGATTGAGATTAAGAGAATTCACAGGACATACAAGTCTTCGTCGTAGTATACTAAAATCTAAACAATGAGTTTGTTGACTCATATTTCTTCTGGTCTTCCATGCCAGAAAAGGATGAACAAGTGCTTTAAAGACGCACAAGATATTGTGTGACTAGTGCAAGTCTACGAGGTTTCACTGAGAAATGTTTAGCTAAGGAACCACCTAGTAGCGACTAAACCAGTAGTAGACTTTATCGCTAAAGCCATGACATGGTGCAGAAGAACAAGGTCTTAAATATGACTTGTCTGACATGAAGTACAAGGTTAAAGACCTTTGCTAAGAGTAGCACTCACCAACGAGACAATGCTTGCAAAGTATGGGCATCTATCAACTGAAGACCATCAGAAAATTGACATAACCCAAATCGTTATTGTTAGAAGAAGATATTTACTTCTATGATTTGGAAGTATCCTACTTGAACATTCTTTGTTTCAGAAGTATGATGGACATTGTCAGAAGACTAAAATTGCCTGTAACTCTTTGACTCTATTCTGATGAGGGTCTGGAGTCTGTTTGGAGTCTTGGACAAGTCAGATAATAATATTGGTGTATGGTGTAAATCCAGCCAACAGTAATATTGCATCTATCATGAATAAAGCTCGTGTAGGGTTCAGCATAACTACGATGCTCTCATATTTTCTGTTTGTGTATTGTGGTGAAAACCTATCAGAATCTTTACATGATAAGTCTCAAGGCATTATTGATGATTAAAACAAAAACCCGGAAATAGCGTGGGCCCTGCCTATTCTAGTATTTATGCGGATATCTACAGAGTTCCATGATATTAGATGAGTCTTAAGAAATGAAATCAGATTGGATATCCTCACGATGATTTGAGTTCCATAGGATAAACCTCTTACCAAAAAGAACTACTGGGACGTGCTGGTAAGTATTGTATGAATTAATGGCAGGTGCCACTGAGTTCTTGTAGAATACCATCTTACACAGATGCATTTTACAGCTGTTAAGATTCTATGTACTCTGACAGGCTGCCACTATATAGAACTAGACTCTTGCTGCTAAATTCTTATTTAGCGATGGCAATCCTCCAAGACCAATTTAATTGATTTGACATCTAAAGAGATTCCCTGGTTATAAATACGTAGCATGTCCTAAAATCAACAACTATGTGGGAGAAGCTTCATCGGAGGTGGATATGTATTTGCTAAACCAGGTGTTTATAAACGATGTTGTAGTGTTGGATTATCAAATCCATGCCCGATCAAGACTATGAATTATTTTAGCAAAATATACAGGACGATTATAGCCGTTGGCAGAAATGCGTGTGGCTATTAAAGAGGTCGTATCAGGGATGCTAAGAGGCGTTGATAAATAGATAAGGCGTTCAGTGACAAACTACAGCCGTTCTTGGAAGAAAAGCAGCAGAGGCTTTTGGTCTTGCACGCACTCTTGAATTGTTGTAAACCTTATTTTGGCATGACTTCTGCACCATATCCTAATATCTTTAAGACCTCATGTCCTTGACAACTGTATTGCCAAACGTGGTGCCTTGTTGTGGCTTCATATAGTACAAGCAATGGAGGTTGTAAGGTTGACTTCATGTAAGACCGACTCCATCAAGATTGCCAATGGCGACCAAGCTATCATTGATTGTGTATGAAACGACTCGTGAATATAAATATGGTTCAAACCATGAACATACATATGACCAAACAACTTTGGTTAATGATGCTGTTCTTACCAAATTGGATGGCCTGAGAAAGAAAAAGGTAAATGAGGAAGCTTGGATTTGGTACTCAATTCGCTATGCCATATGTCAAGAAGACCTTGTTCTCCCGAAAGAAGTTGAACAGAAAATTCGCTATGTTGAAACAAGCCAATGGTGGGTCTATCTTTATTGGTAACAAGTTAATGAGTAAGAATGTATATCTATCCATCGTACTGGTGGAAAGCTGTTGTAGAAACGCCTACAGATATCACAATCTATCAAGTTGCGTTATGATAAGCCTATTGAGAGTTATTTAAACGTGATCAGTAGGAACACCTGAGATTGAACATCGTCGTATTGAGCGTATTTAACAAAGTTGGGTTGAACTAGAGTTATTCAGGAAATCATCAACTCTAACTTCGAAATACGTTGTCAAATAACCATCAACTCTTACAGGATATTTCTGGATACAAATGGAAGCTCTGGGATGAGTTCAAAGATATTGAAGATATTGACTTGATGTATTACAACGACTTGCGATATGTGATTGATGCTATTTATACAGTAAGTGGTAATATCTCATGTTCAAGGGTACTATGTTTGAAGGAAGGTAATGAAAATGGTTGTTTAACTTTTCTAGAGAGGATTAGGTCTCCTATCAGCACTCTAGTTACAGTAAGCCGGAAGGCACAAGCTGGTGATGATGAAAATACAATGGGTATTAAAATATTCCAACTTGCAATGCCTAAACGATCTAAAACGACTAACACAAGCGTATGAGCTTTCACCTTTACAACAACTTTCATTTGTTCTGGATTTAGACGATAGTAAGATTAGTATTAACGTGAATGCTGTACACCAGGAAATCTCTGCGATACCTTGTAAAGATGAGGATGAACTTGAGAACATTAAATCATCTGAGTTTACATGCAACAAGATTTGGATGGTATGCGTGAGGTGATTATTGATGGATGATAAAGATATTGTTCGTTATTAACATCATAAAACCTCACATTGAATCTAAACCGCAATCGTACACATGTCGATATGGACGAACTACTATCGTTAAAGATGGTAGAGTATGTCTGATACTAAATGTGCGGATTATTTTAATGTCAGTCTAGTACGATATATCGCAGAGTACAACAATTGAAAGAAAGGTAAACTATGATTTTGTCTCACCGTTATCTGTATAATACCAGTAAACTACACCGGACGTTGGTGTAACGTAGTCTCCGGTTCTAGGTTTTTATTCATGTTGTAGAAACAAAGCAGATATGTCATCATAGAGTTCGACCTCATGTCACTACACACACAAGAAAGTGTTGTGGAAGATGCATGTAGATTTGAACTTGGTGCTAGAATAAACGATTATATCTCTTCCAAGAATATTTCAAGATTGATGATTATATTCGACAAAAATCAAAAGATACTGTGAAATTTCTATGGGGTGGGGCTATTGATGTTGAAGATAGTCACAAATCAATCTTATTCCCGTGGAGATGGTAACTACGTCTAATGCATCACAACTTCAAGACCTACAAACAAAGAAAAAGTATATATTAGTTCAATAAAACGTCTGAAGTTTCGTTCGTTAAAGTCAAATATTCTTCTGGATATTGTGTACGAGGAGATTGATATGATAATTGAAGAACTCAAACCAATACGGCGTGTACTTCAAAATTATGAGAGGAAAACATTGATATATTAGGTAGGCAATAAAGGAACAGAACTTATTTGGTAACACAATTGGATTAACAATAAATATACGCATACGCTAGAGCTGATGCTAATACGGTGGAATCGTCAATACAACGAGCTAAAAGATATTATGGAGTGCGAAATATTATCCATCATACGGATTATCTGTTGAGATATTACATTCTATATTCGTAACATGAAGGTGAGATTGAACTAATTCTTGTATTCTAACTTGTTTAGATGGTAAGAGTCACCAATATATTCAACAAGACTGTGCAACTTCTTTAAAGAGATACTATATCTCGTTGTGCAAACTAACAATACAAATCACCTGAACTCCTGGGCTCATTTTGCCATTGTCTCGCTTGTTCATGTCAAGTTGTCTGAAGATGAGGTTCGATATGACATTTATTCTAATTAGTAAAACGTAAATATGGACGTTATGTCAGCAATCATAAGAAACTCGACTTTGGTACTAGCAAACTCGTGGGTGAGGATGAGTCCCTGAAGACTCTCCTTACAACCACAACTTGAAAAGAAAGGAAAATAACATAGCACTTACAATCAACAACAACCGCATTTCATTCCTAACTCCGTCTTCGTTTTTCGTAATTTCAAAGGGGAAAAACAAATTAGGATGTAATGAAATAATAACTTCTGTGTGGATGTATCCAAGATGAAGATATGGTACAAGACCTTATCGATTGTGGATTTAATGTTAAATACACAACTCTATGGACTTGTCTACATATGAGAAATATGCAGAAGCAAAAGGTTGGGAAGAACCATTTGACCAACTACATTCAAACTGTTTCCTACATATATTTCAAATCAAAGGTTGAAACAAACAGGATTGCCTATCAAACCAAATATTCGTATTTATATGAAGTTGATGACTCAGCAGGTAATACTATTTCGTATGAGCCAAAACAGTCCTAAACAAGTTGAAAATGGATGAAATGTACTACCAAACATCTGAACGTTGTAGCATCTGTTTGAATGGGCATACCAAGAGTAACACTAATTGTATCATTGTATCTTTACGGTCTTTACTTTACACAAATTCATATTCAGGTGGTGGAATTAGGTTCTGCAAAATACGTACTTGGTCAAGACATGATGAACCAGAACTCCCATTTGACTAATGCCTTAGAATCATATCTAGGAGGCGTAGTATGCATACTATGCGAAATGGGATGACCATATTTGGGTACAAAGAACGACCGAATATTATACAAGGTTTCCCAGACCGTGTCATGCCTACAAAATGAGTCGCATTTCTTGAATTTAAAGAGTAAAAACTCACCAACAGACCTAATCAACCCATGGTATTGGACTCTAAACAAGGAGTTTGGTTTTGCTAGGTTATATATCTAGAAAAGGAAACGAGATAGAAGTTCTTGAAGCATTAAAGTTTCTATTCCTAATCGACAGGCCATGTCGAGAGATTCATATTAGAGAGAACTATGGACAGTTTTATAAGTATGAAAGATTAAATAGTTTCGTTCGGGTTTGTTTGGTCTGAGCTGATAATTTATTTTATCCAAGGAGATAGTAACTATATTCCTAATGTTACAGTCAGACAAGCTGAACAAATGTACAAAGGATTGTCTATTAAAGTTAAATTTGGGGAAATCGAATTATACGAAGATCAAAAATAGCTTTAAACAGTATCTAGCGGTAATGTCCCTTATGGAATTAGGTTGGTTCTGGAAAGCATTTGTGTCTATATTTTGGTATTTAAAGAACTATCAGATGAATAGTATTTGAGTAGTACAACTCCGTCTGCGTGATATGGTTAGAAGGGACATACTAAACCAGACTGGCACAGGTCTATTGAGGCTTGGTATTAGTGAAAGAATAGGTATATGGTTATTAGCTGGAATAACATTGAGAAGTACAAGAAAATTGAGGTCTTGTATTATCTTTGATGAACAACGAGCTATCATTTATGGTAAATGGGCTAGAACATTCCTTGCATTTAGCAAGATTTAACAACAATGCTTGAATGTGTGACAAGTGCGACTCAGGCGACGTGTGAATGGATTACGTTCACTCTGTTTGTGCTAATGGTTTTATAAACACAGACCGACTTCTATAATCAAACATGTTATATGGAATCCGCATGTAAGTTCCCTGCACAGTACAACGATATATTTGGTACAGGTAGACTAAACTCTCACGCGAACAAATCCCTTGGTAAGATGGACGATAAACATAAAACGATAAGACACAAGTCCGTCAAACATTGTTATTACAACGTGAACCAAATACAACCTGATTGTTAAAGAACAATTTAATTGTAAACTGGTATGCCTATTCAGAATGCATCAGATTACACATTGTCTAAGACGTATTATTACAAGTCCAACTCGTGCTATATTGTTATTGGAACTAACGAAGATATAATACATATTATTGTGTTCTGTACACTTGAGTATGAGATGATTGTTGAGCAAGCAGAGAAAATAGGTGAAATGGGCTGCTTGGAATAGAATGAAGCATGAGAGAATGTACCAACTGGGGATAAATGGTGGTATATTGGCCAATATAATGCTGCTGAAGCTTGGGTGTATTACAACTTCACTGTATGGTGTTCTGGTCTTCAAGCTCGTCTACTGCAAGATGGAACAAGCTGAAGGTCGTATAGATCAACAAACACTTCGGCAACATGCAGCCAACTTCCAT
>BNJU01002491.1_pt1:107500-165399 | contig 165399 bp, 170 predicted proteins | sample 8539281 | NCBI WGS metagenome assembly BNJU01 (sample SAMD00202456, study PRJDB9452) | human saliva metagenome | isolation source: human saliva | place: Japan | reverse complement strand
TAGACTTAGGATCTAGTGATTTCCATCGTGCAGGTTCGATTCCTGTCAAGCGCACTTTTTCATTTAGCAAGGCGTTGTTTCACTAAGAGAAAGATAACTCCACTAATTGTATTCGCCCTATAAAGATTATGACTTACTTAAAGAAAAGCCTATTAACATTGGTTACGTTGTTCGCCCTATCCAATGATTGTATCGACTTATGCACAACACTCCGCACTTTATTATAACAGAGTTGACAGCCCAAAGTTCGGCGAAAGAATCGGTTTGCGCACTAACGTTGCAGGCTGGATAATGCTTACGCCTAACTTCGGCATAGAATACACCTTGGGAAACAAGAACTGGAACAAATGGACACTCGGTGTTTCGGGAAGAATTAACTGGAATACACAAACCAAAGACCTTTCTTATAATGTGTACGATATGTACGATGGAAAGGTTGAATTGCGCAAGTATTGGCACGGAAAGAACCCACGTCGCGTTTTCTATTGGGGCGTGTATGGTGGCGCAAACAAGTTTAACATTAAGTTTACAGACTTAGGAAAGAAAGGCAATTCGTTTACCGGAGGACTTATGTTTGGCACAGTTGCACAGCTATATGGCTACCAGAACGGTGCGAGTCTTGACTTTGATTTCGGTATAAACGCAGGTGTTGTATTTGCAAAATACGAAGAATATCGTCGCGATGTCGTCAACAATCAGCACGTTTATACTACTGTTACCCCACAAAATGGCTATAAACTTGTGTTTAATCCTCTGGTTTATGCAGCTTCAACCGATATTGTGAGGGTGGGATTGATATATCATTTTGGAACAAAAGTAGCCAACTGATATAAGAAACGTGAAGTTGTAGACGAGAAATATCGTATTGAACTGGCTAACAAAGCCTACGCTAAAGACACTCTACGCACTGCAAAAAGAAGAAGAAAGGAAGGCTAAACACATAGAGAAGGCTCGCAATAAACGACTAAAAGAATACGAAAAAGCCAAAAAACAAGCTGAGAAAGCACAACAGAGAGTGGCAAAAGAAATTGAAAAGAGAAAGAAAAGAACAGAGAAATGAAAAGAATATTCGTAACATTCTTAAGTATAATAGCTGTAATAACAGCCAATAGCCAGGCTATCTCTGTGAATACCGATGTGGCAATGTTGGCTCTGCAAACTTATAATATAGGTGCCGAAATGACGATAGGCAATCGTTCCACATTGGGATTGAGCGTGTTTGCCAACAACCAGCCCTATTGGCACAAGGACACAAAGATGACTGGTGTGCAACCAGAATATCGTTATTACTTCGGTGGACGACCCATGTATCACCACTTTATAGGCGTAAGTGCTTTGGCTGTAGACTATAATGTTAAAGTAAGAAATACACGCTACGATGGTTTTGCAGCAGGTGCCGGAATAACGTTTGGCTATGTTGCATCGCTTTCTAACCGTTGGACGATTGACGCGCACGCAGGTATTGGAATAGTTGCATTCCACCAAAAGAAAACAAAAGACGGACAACCAAACTTGGAAATATCCCTCCGGGCAAGAACGATGGACGGATATACCGGTTACGAAATATTGCCAACTAAAATTGGAATTACCCTTTCATACATATTAAGATAAAGGAAACGATATGAAATTGAGCATAAAACGTTGCCTGACTATTCTGTATCTACTACTCGTTTATGCAAATATAACGAGTGCGCAAGTAATGCACATAACGGGAAACGTATATAAAAACATGAAGTCGTTCGACGGAGGCAAGACCAATAAGGTGCCTCTCTCTGTCCCAGTCTATATATTCGACAACCGAAACGAAGCCAACAAGCAGGCTGCAACATATAGAAGTAAAAGCAAAGACATCAGTCAGGAAGTTACAATCAGAAGTAATGCGACTGTAACTCCCGACTATGACGGGCATTTCGAAGCTGATATTTCTGCCAAAGGTGCACTGATGGTAATAAACGAAGGCGAAGCAAAGGTAGTAAATATCGGTTCTAATCTGCAATACGACATAGTGTTTACCGATGGTTCGAAAACACTTCTGCTTGCCAACACAACTGTCTTTGGCAAGCATTCGGGTGCCAATATTGTTGAAATGAAACCTATCGACGATGGTCCAAACCTGCATTGGAACGTTACTGTAAGGCTACCTGAGTGGTACACAAAAGACCATTCGCGACTTATTTTCCAGCCAATGGTCATCAATTGCGAGGAGGAAGACACCATACAATATCTTGAACCGTTAGTGTTTGAAGGAAGAAATATCACAAGAACCAGATTAGGAGAAAGAGTTTTGACTACAATCGCAACGATTCGCTGCACAATTACTATATTGAAGACCAACCTACGACCGACGACGAGTTTACCTTCCGTTGGGAAATAACGTATCCGAAACCTAATCCAAACAAGAGTTATAAGTGGGGTTCGGTATTGAGACTGGAAGACTATACCCACATTTACTTTGAAGACAAGTCTAAAAACGGAACTTGCAACACACGCAAACCATGGAAACTAATAGATGTTTCGATGGCTATGAAACAGATTAAGCTAACGCCACAGTACTACGAACAAGCCAGGGCACAGCTTAGAGAAGTGTCTCGCGACCTGCAATTAACGTTCGTGGTAGGTAAAGATGAGCTTACCTCGGACACTTCCAACCAACAGAATTTGGGACAACTTGTCAAGGAACTTCGCTCGTATGGACGGGCATTAATGAACTTTACAGTCCAGGGAACAGCATCGCCCGAAGGCAATGTAGCGGCAAATACAAAGTTGGCAAATACACGTGCAAAGAAAGCTTTGTCTATCATTGGAGGGCAAATATCGAGTGCCGGACTCGAAGTCAAGGCACCTTTGGTTTACACTTGGTTCGATGTAGCAGATTCGTTGAAGGCTCGTAACTTGGAAGCAGAGGCTAACACGTTGCGCAACTACGCGTTTAACAATAATGTCAGTGGCTTGCGCGAAATGCAAAACCACCCCATTGTGCAAGAGATATTGCAGAACCAGCGTCTGATGCGCTGCACTTATACGCTGCGACAGAATAAGGTTCTCGACCCACAAGAGGTGTTATGGACTTACTATAACGATAAAGACTACCAAAAAGGAGGCAAAAATATCTTCTCGAATGGAGACTACTATAACCTCTTTACACAAATAAAGGACTCCACAGAGCTACGTAAACTGACCTATCGCGCATGGAACGAGATTAAAACACGGCGGACAATGCAATACAGTCCTTTTGCTGCTTATATTGCAAACCGTGTTGCTTGTTACGCAATAGAAAGCGACTCTATCGACTTATCCATTCTTTCTCCATTCATAGACATGAAGTCTGGCTTAGAAATATCGCGCCCAATATCGTTCGATAATGCGTATCGTTATGTAGTAAACAGGCGAGAGCTTGTTGCCAATCAGGCTATAATGTATTTCAAAGCCATGAAGCTTGGCGAGGCTTACCACCTTGCAAACAAGCTGCCCGACACCGACGAGTACAAGAATATAAAGATGTTTACCGATTTAGAAACCCTTTTCTTCAAGCAAAACAAAACTGCCGACGAAGCTCGTCGTGCCAAGGAAGCATTGGATTACGTAATGAAGACGAATGCAGAAAACTACGCCATACTGAACTTTGAATTGGCTTCTGAATTGGGAAAGACGTACGAAGAACTCGAACCGCTCATCGATTCGCTGCCCGATAACAATGCAAAGAAATGGTATATGAAGGGGGTTATTGAAGCAGGAAAGCCTGAAATAAGCGATGAAGACTTCATGGAACTAACTGCAAAGTATGGTGCTGACGCTGCATTGCGAATGACTGACAACACCTTTCCTGCTTTCTTAGCTTACTTCCAGCATTGTTTCGATATGAAACCACAATACAAAGGCTTGTATAACACGGACGCAAACATTCCTGACGACGTGCGGAAGAAAAGCCCATACGATGAGAAAAAGGCTGAACAATATAGACAAAAGTTTACCGACTTAATGATTGCTGCTGGCAAAATAAAGGCTCCTGAACACGAAGAAGAGTCTGATGAGAAGCAAGAAGCTACTGAAGAGAACAACAATAACAGCACGCAAACAACCAATTTACCAGTAGAGGAGGTTAAGAAATGAAGAGAACAGTGTCTTTGGTTACGGCATTTTTCGCAATGATAGTTCTTCAAGCACAGACACCAACAAATCTTCCTACCGATACATTGGTAAGAGATTTGAGCGACTTGGAAGAAAAATGCAGGCAGAAAGCATTACGGTTAAAGCAGATACCACCTATTATGGAACACCGAAGCAGAGAAACTTCAATGCTTTGGACTACAGTCTCGACAGCCGACACCGCTATCAAGGCGACAAATGGACAAAGGGTGGCTTCTCCAAACATACTTTCTTAGACTTTGGAGCTGGTGCCGTATTCTATCAGCATAACAACGATTATCAATTAACAACGCAAGCAGGCATTCATCTCCGAATAGGAAAAGAACTTAGCCCGATGAGTTCTATCCGTTTTGGAATAGGCGGAGAACTGGGTTATATTAGCGGCGAACCCAACGCAAACTGGACGATGCGCACCAATGCCGACTACCTTTTCAACTTCTCAAACTATCTTTTGGGCTATCGTCCAGACCGTCCTTTATGCGTTTCGGGCATACTTGGATTAGGCGTTCAACATTCGCACCTAACGAAATACAATGGTTCTGCAGTAGCAGGAACCATGAAAGATAAAGCTACCTCTTACAACATTCATACTGGTTTGCAGTTCAAATTCCATGCAGGAACACATGCAGCACTCGCCATAGAACCTTATATCATGGCGGGTACAGAGGGAATGGACTTGGACAAATCCTCCAAATTCAACCATTTCAGCTTCGGTTACGGTGTAAATCTATCCTACATTTGGTACTTCTACAACAATATGTCGTCGCAGAAAGATGCGGGTGATTTTAAGAAATACTTTGCCGACGGCAAACGTTTGTTCCTTGAAGACCCTGCAAGACTGCGCTGGCGGCGTCCTTGGTTCTTCGAATACAGCATTGGTCCGGGCATACTATCACTCCACAGACCTGAAGGTTGGCAAGACGCTCGGCTACAGTGTGAGTGCCAACATTGGGCAATGGTTATCGTCTGCCATCGGTCTGCGAGCTGGAATAAACCTGACAAATGCGGCATGGACAAAGACAAGCGAAACCACATCGCTGCTCGGCAAGTCGGGCGTTTCGCTCGATGCAATGCTCAATCCGTTCGGTTTCACGCGCCATTACAATTGGGACAGTGCCGTGGGAGTGAACCTTTACGGTGGTTACGAAATGGGACTGCTCCAGTTTGTGCACGCCAATATAAGCGATAAAGCCAGCGGACGATATGCCGGATACAGGTTAGGTGCACAGTTCTGGGCTAAAATTACGAACGATTTACGCCTGACCTTCGAGCCAAACTACATACTGATGGAACATTTCGACCGTCCTGACGGTCGTTTAAGGTATAGTCAGACCGACTTCAAATTAGGCTTGGCCGTGCTCTTCCGCAACAAATTGCAACGTAACAACGATGCTACCCCTGCAAAGAACACCCTTCCCGAAAGTGGTTTCTTTATGGGTGGAGGTCTCGGCTGGAACACTACCATCAACAAATGGAGATACACCGGCAAGTCGCGCGGACTGCTTCTGAACTTCAATGGCTTCGTCGGCTACAACTTCAACATGTACAGTGGGGCAAAGCTTATGGTAGACTACGTTGCGAACCCCATCTGGCAGAAGAATGGCAGTGGCAGTCTCAGCAAGTTTACATATAAGAACACTTTCGTATCTGCCGACTATCAATTTAATGTTCTCAACGCAATGACGGGCTATCGACCTGGCAGAAGATGGAATGTGGAACTCTATGGCGGTCCGTCTATGGTGTTAAGCAAATACGGAAAGAAGGCTGACATTGGTGCAAACTTCGGTGGAATGCTCTCGTATCGTGTCCTCCCCTATCTGTCTTTGTTCTATAGCCATACCGTTTACTGGATGCCAAGCAGCCATTACGACTCCGACCAAATCTACACAACGCCCGGAGCCATATCGAATGTGCTTACGGTGGGAGCAAAATATCATCTCGACGGGTTCATCAGAACCATCAAGAACCTGCCGTGGAAGACTGCTCCCTCATCTGGCTTGCATCGCCTCTTCCTCGATTATGGCTATGGCTATGCCAACTACCCAATGCTTCCGAGCAAGGGAAAAGACTCGTGGGGCACGTCCATGCAGCTCTCGATGGGCTGGTGGGCTAACTCTTTCTTAGGCGCACGTGTCGGATTGAACATGGCAAAAGGTGTGGACATGACGACCACGCACACCACGAACGGGCGGACAGAAGACGTTCACCACGCCATTGGATTGGGCACAATTGCCGGCGACGTGCTCATCAATCCACTCGGACTGAGCAGGAACTACAACCAGCATTCGCTTGTTGGAACGAACATTCTCCTGGGATACCAGAACGGCTGGCTCGTCATGAACGATGCAGAACATACCATCAAAGGCTCAAGAATTACGGCAGACGGCTTCCGCATGGGGCTTCAGCTATGGCTACGCCTCAGTCGCGACCTGCGTTTGAACATAGAGCCCATGTACTCTACGCTCAACGTACACGACAATGTCTATATAAATGCAGCAGGCAACACGCTGTACAGAACCAAAGAGATGGGCACCACGCCTCTCAAGTTAGGCAATTCGTTCTCGGTCCGTGTAGGGCTGACCGTTCCCTTCAACCGTATTGCGCGCTACGAAGATGCCGACATGACATCGTATGCCGCAAAAGAACCTATGCGTTTCTTTGGTGCGCTGGGCGGCGGCTGGAACATTCTGCTCACCAAACATCGCTTTAAAGACAGCAGTGCAAAGCTTAACCTGTCGGCTTTCGGAGGCTACAGGCTGAACGAAGTCTCGGCTGTCCGCCTTGGTTTGGAATACATGATGGACAACATCAAGTATGCCTACATAGCAAACAACATTGCCGAATTTAACGAAGAGAAGCGCAACATACTATTCGTCTCGGCTGATTTCCAGGTCGATTTGCTCGCCTACTTCCGTGGATACAACCCGAACCGACCGTGGAATGTGGCACTGTACGCCGGTCCGGCTATCGGCATTCAAACCAATAAGGAGCATGTCAAAGACGGTGTCATCAACTTGGGAATGACGGTTAGCTGCCGAATATCGAAGAACTTCTCGATGTTCTACAATCACAACATCTATCTAATGGGCTTCTTAAGCAATAAGAGTCTGCTGCCGGGAACAACCCTTCTGGGAAGAATGACGGCACTGAACTGCATAGACTTTGGACTGATGTACAACCTGTAAGTACACAAAAGAAACAGAAAAAGCTGAAAGATAAGGCAAACATTGTGTGATTGTAAACCTAATCTTCCAGCTTTTTCCGTTGTGTAAACGCTCTTTTATCCTTGCTTGTCTGCCCGCACATACGCTTTGCGATAGCGTGTGCCTATGTTGCGCAGCCTGCCTCCTTCACACAACTGCTTAGTAATACGGTATGCAGTAGACTGTGAAAGGTTCAGTCTGTCGCGCAAATCATCTACCGTCATATATGGCTTTTCGGCAAGGAGAGCCTCAATAGCACTGTCTATTTCTTTCTCTGTTGGCATAGAGGGGCTACGAAACCTATAGGTTGCATTCTCGAACTCTGTATAACGGAGTATATCCATCATCTCTGTATCGGGTCGGAAGTTCACCGTGCGTACCTCGGCATTGTGCAGCCTGACGTGGTTGTTTCGTGGGTCTTCGTATATGTCTCCCTTCACAGCAAGCGAGAAATAGCCTATGCCGGGCAGGTGTACACTGCAGCCGGACATAAGCTGAAAAGGCTATTTCGTCGCGCAAAGCTGCAATGGTTGCTATGACGTCGGCACGTGTAAGCGCCGTCGCTCCCTGAATGTTCTGCGCAATACGCTCCACGCCAACTGTTTTGTGTTCCACTGTTACTGCCCTGTACGCTGTTTTCTCTCCCGACTTCATGCGGTTCTTTATTAGCTTGTAATTAATGCTCATATATCGTTCTGTTTTTATAGTCCTTACTTCCTAACGTGTTCAGATGCCCTTTAAGACACCGACAAATGCCTGTCTAAGCATTGACAGATGCCTATCTAAACGTATTTAGATGCCCATTCCGTCAATTTATTACAGCTGTGAGAAATATTTACCATAGTTATGATAAATTATTATCGCAGCCATGATAAATATTTCTCACAGCTTTGATAATCCTACGGATTAGGCACAAAGGTAATACAAATCCATGAATAAAGCAAAAGAAAAGGCAGAGGAAACACAATGTGCTCCGTATTCATTCTTCATGCGTAGAGCTTGCAGAACATGCCTGCAACCTGTACACAAAACGCATATCCGGACACATCAGCCAGGCAAGCTGAACATGCAGGATATAATGAAAACATATGCAGCAGGGGTGGCAGTGGACTTTATTTCTGCTTTCCAGTCTCTACTTGCTTTACCTTCTTAAACAAGTCGGACGCAAATACAAGATCGTTCAGTTTCTTATTGTTGCTCGACATCACCGTGTCTTTGTTCCCTTGCCATTCCGCTCTGCCATCGGCAATGAACACAACGTGCTCGCCAATGCCCATCACAGAGTTCATGTCGTGCGTGTTGATAATGGTTGTAATGTCAAATTCCTTGGTAATGTCCGACAGAAGCTGGTCGATAATCAACGACGTCTTGGGGTCGAGCCCGGAGTTTGGCTCGTCGCAGAACAAGTATTTGGGGTTCATTACGATGGCACGTGCAATGGCTACACGCTTCTGCATTCCTCCCGATATCTCTTCAGGCAACTTGTTTTCTGCTCCCGTCAGGTTTACACGGTCTATACATTTCTGCGTCTGTGCGTCGCGTTCCTTCTGTGTCATGTCAGAAAACATGTCGAGCGGGAAGCGGACGTTCTCGAAAACGGTGAGCGAGTCGAACAAGGCAGAGCCCTGGAATATCATTCCCATCTCTCTGCGCATCCTAATCTTCTCTTTCTTGTCCATCGCCACAAAGTTGCGGTTGTCGTAAAAGCACTTCGCCTTCTGTAGGTTCCAGCAAGCCTACGAGACATTGCAGCAACACCGTTTTTTTCCTGCACCACTTTGTCCGATGATCAGGTTTGTCCTGCCGTCTTCGAACACCGTGCTGATGTCGTGAAGCACTTCCTTGTCGCCAAACGATTTATATAAGTTTTTAACTTCTATCATGTTGTTATGCCGTTTACGAAAAATACAATTAGCTGAGAAGCTGTGTCAGGAACACGTCGCTGAACAAGATAAGCACGCTGGAGCTGACAACAGCATTGGTGGACGACTTGCCCACCTCCACCGAACCGCCTTTCACGGTGTAACCAAAGAATGACGACACGCTGGCGATGATGAAAGCAAAGAAAAGACTCTTGGTTATGCTCATGTACATAAACCACGGATTGAAGTCGTGCTGCAATCCCGAAGTCAAATCGACAGGCGTTATAATATGCGCAAAGAAAGCCGTCGCGTAGGCTCCCACGATACCCATTGCTGCCGAAAATACAACCAAGAAAGGCATAATGGTGATAAGTCCAACTATCTTAGGCAGTATCAGGTAGCTCGCCGAGTTTATTCCCATAATCTCCAAAGCGTCTATCTGCTGGGTAACGCGCATCGTTCCAAGTTCCGAAGCAATGTTCGAACCCACCTTTCCCGCAAGGATAAGACACATGATACTCGACGAAAACTCGAGCAACATTATTTCGCGCGTAACGTATCCTGATACCCAAAGCGGCATCCAAGGGCTCTGCACGTTCAACTTTATCTGTATGCAGATGACGGCTCCGATAAAAAAAGATATGAGCAGGACAATGCCGATGGAATCGACACCGAGCTGCGACATCTCCTTGACATACCGTTTAAAGAACATACGAAAGCGCTCCGGACGACTGAAAGTGCGCCCCATTAAGAGTAAGTATCTGCCAAATACTGTAAGCCAGTTGAATATAAGCATTGTTGTCTGTTTATTGAATGCAGATGCAAAAGTAACCAAAATCCGCTAAAAAACTGCAATATAAGTCATTGTTTTAAGCAATATCAGCGATATTAGCATTTATTTTACTACTTTTGCAACACAGAAACGAAATAGAAAAATGCTCGACACAGAAAACATAATCATCGAACCGGAAAACGATAAGAACAGTATTCTTCGTACCGAAGGACTCGTGAAGCGGTACGGCAAACGCACCGTTGCCAACGGCGTAAGCATAAACGTGCGGCAAGGAGAGATTGTTGGCTTGTTAGGTCCGAACGGTGCAGGAAAGACAACATCGTTCTATATGACTACGGGGTTGGTGGTTCCGAATGAAGGACACGTCTACATCAACGACTTGGAAATAACAAAATACCCCGTGTACAAACGCGCCCAGGCTGGCATTGGATATTTGCCACAAGAGGCGAGCGTATTCCGGAAGATGAGCGTCGAAGACAATATTATGTGCGTTCTGGAGATGACGAGGCTTTTAATAAACAGCAGCGCATAGAAAAGATGGAAAGCCTTATCAAGGAGTTCCGCTTGGAGAAAGTACGCAAAAATCTTGGCGACCGCCTTTCGGGAGGCGAACGGCGCAGATGCGAAATAGCACGCTGCCTGGCGATAGACCCTAAGTTCATCATGCTCGACGAGCCTTTTGCAGGTGTAGACCCGATTGCGGTGGAAGACATTCAGCACATTGTCTGGCGACTGAAGTTCCGCAACATCGGCATTCTGATTACCGACCACAACGTGCACGAAACACTGAACATTACCGACCGTGCCTATCTGCTCTTTGAAGGACAGATACTCTTTTAAAAGGTACGCCCGAAGAACTGGCAGCCAACAAGATTGTGAAAGAAAAGTATCTGGGTACCGACTTCGTTCTGCAAAAGAAAGACTTCCAATTGTTAGACGAGCGCAAACGTGCCAAAGAAGCCGAGGAAGAACGAAATAGAGAATAAGTCTATTACCTTATAAATATATACGTGTGCCGTAAATTTATGCTGCAAGTATAGAGACTAACGCAATTCATAACAAATAAACAAGAACAGAAATAAATGGCAACAGTAGACGACAAGAAGATTATCTTCTCAATGGTGGGAGTTTCAAAGATTATCCCACAAAATCAAAAAAACAAATTCTGAAGAACATTTACCTCTCGTTCTTCTATGGTGCCAAGATAGGTATCATCGGTTTTTGAACGGTGCCGGTAAGTCCACGTTAATGAAGATTATTGCGGGCATTGAGCAACCAACATCGGGCGAAGTGGTCTTCAGCCCCGGCTATTCCGTAGGCTATCTGCCACAGGACCCACCGCTGAACGAAGAGAAAACCGTTAAGGAAAACGTACAAGAAGGCGTACAGCACGTTTACGATGACGCTCCGCGAATACGACGAAATTAACGTGAAGTTCGGTTTGGAAGAGTATTATGGCGACCCCTGACAAGATGGACAAGCTGATGCAACGCCAAGCCGAAGTGCAGGATATTATAGATTCTACCGATGCTTGGAACATGGACTCGAAGCTCGAACGTGCTATGGCAGCCTTGCGTTGCCCTGCCGGCGACCTTCCTGTAACGCACCTTTCGGGTGGTGAGCGTCGCCGTGTGGCACTCTGCCGCCTATTGTTGCAAAAGCCCGACGTGTTGTTGCTCGACGAGCCTACTAACCACTTGGACGCTGAAAGCATCGACTGGTTGGAGCAGCATCTGCAACAATACGAAGGTACAGTCATTGCAGTTACCCACGACCGCTACTTCCTCGACGATGTTAGCGAATGGATTCTTGAACTCGACCGTGGCGAAGGCATTCCTGGAAAGGCAACTACTCTTCGTGGCTCGACCAGAAAAACAAAGCGTATGGAGCAGGAAGAAAAGACAGCTTCCAAGCGCAGAAAGACGCTCGAACGCGAATTGGAATGGGTTCGCCTTGCGCCAAAGGCACGTCAGGCAAAGGGTAAGGCTCTGTTTGAACTCGTACGAGCAAATGCTCAACCAAGAGCAGAAAGAACGCGAAGAGAAACTCGAAATCTTCATTCCGAACGGTCCTCGCTTGGGCAACAAGGTTATCGAGGCACAGCACGTGCAGAAGGCATTCGGCGAGAAAGTTCTCTTCAGCGACCTCAACTTTATGCTTCCCCTAACGGGAATCGTGGGCGTGATAGGTCCGAACGGCGCAGGTAAAACCACACTCTTCCGCCTTATCATGGGTTTTAGAAACGCCCGATAACGGCAATTTCGAAGTCGGCGAAACCGTAAAACTCGCTTATGTAGACCAGCAACACAAGGACATAGACCCCAATAAGTCGGTTTACGATGTCATTGCACAAGGCAACGAAAAACATAAGAATGGGCGGACGCGACGTCAATGCACGTGCCTACATCTCACGTTTCAACTTCTCTGGAACCGACCAAAGCAAACTTTGCGGAGTTCTTTCTGGTGGTGAGCGCAACCGCTTGCAGCTGGCTTTGGCACTGAAACAAGAAGGAAACGTACTCTTGCTCGACGAACCTACCAACGACATCGACGTGAACACCCTACGCGCATTGGAAGAAGGTTTGGAAAAACTTTTGCAGGTTGCGCCGTTGTAATCAGCCACGACCGTTGGTTCTTAGACCGCATCTGTACGCACATTCTTGCTTTCGAAGGCAATGGCGAAGTATTCTTCTTCGAGGGAACCTACTCTGAATACGAAATAAACAAGGCACGCCGCCTTGGCAACGAAGAAATAAAGAAAGGCCGCTATCGCAAGCTAATGGAAGACTAATCGGCTTTCTTATCAGGCAAAACAAAGGAAAAAGGTGAGCAAAGCATACGTTTTGCTCACCTTTTTATGTATATAAGTGCGTAGTAAATAACGCTCATTATATATGACAATTTGGGCTTGTGGGTGTTAGGAGCGCAATAAATCAGCCTCTACGCTACTGCCGCGTTATTTGTAAAACGGTATATTGTATGTACAGGTGCTGTAAGGGCATGATTCATCACGTTCCTAATACCAAGAAAGAAGCGGGTTGAATATAAAAATATGTGATAATTCTTAATTATTTGCATAGCTTTTTACTCTATTTGAAAAATAACATCATTAGGATTATATCCATCACACTTAAAAGTATCGCATATATCTCTCTTTACCGTCAACACTTGCTCTGGAATATTACTTTGATAAGGAACTATTATTTTTTCAATAACTTTGTCACCAACTTTTCCTCTCACCGTTAGTTTTTTAACTTCCATAGGTTTCTCTTTTTGCTTATAGACACCCCAAGATTCAGAGTTAAACTAAAAATAAAAAGCGTGGGTATCTGTACTCGTTACTTGTCCCACATTTGAAAATCTTCTTATTGCTAATCATAATTGCACAAATAAGACAGAAGCTCACACTTACATGCAAACACAAAATCTACTTACAATAATTGTAAGCAAAATCGGTGATATATACGCATTTATGAACATCTACCGTTTTCTTTTCCTTACAATGAAAGAAAGTTGCGAAGTTTCCAAGTGTAAAGAACAAAGCGTCAAGTAAACGCCTTATTATATATGGTTCCGTTTCCAATAATGTACAAGAGTACGGAAATTGGTGCAAGAACAATTGCAAAAATAAGTATAAAAATCTCAAAAAGCAAATAGTATAACGAATATTTGCAGAGAAAAGTTAAAAATTCACAGGTTTGGAATGATGCAAATATAAGGGAAGAAATGGAAAGAGTACGGAGCTGATGTTATTTTCCCTGCTTGTTTTCTTCTTTTTCTTAGGGGATTGTATTATCTTTGTATGCAGAAAATAGAATTATCAAAGCTTTAAGAAGTTTTTATCAGAACTGTGATAATAATTTATCTAAGCTTTAATAAGTATTTCTCAAAGCTTAGATAATTCAACGGAATGCGTATATAATTATGATTTTGTAGGTATCTAAATATGACGTTATACGTATCTAAACAGAAAAGGAAGCAAGAATAAATTAAATAGAACGATATATGAGTGTAAATTACAAACTTATAAAGAATCACAGCAAATCGGCGGAAAAGGCTGAATACAGGGGCGGTAACCGTAGAGAACCAAATGGTGGGACTGGAGCGTATAGGACGGAATATACAGGAGGCAACCACACTTACACGAGCTGACGTTATCGGAACGATTGCTGCTTTAAAAGACGAGATTGCCGACCAACTGATGTCTGGCAACGGCGTACACCTGCCTGGAATTGGCTACTTCTCGCTCGCCGTGAAGGGCAACGTGTACGAAGACCCGCGCACGCACCGCCATCGGCTGCGGAACGCCGAGGTTCGCACGGTGAGGTTCCGCCCCGACATTGAAATGTTGGACACCCTTCAGCACACCAAGTTTGAAAATGTTACTTATCGGCACGGCATCTCTTCCGTGCCAACGGCAGAACTCACAGACAAGGCTCTCGACGATTTATTCTCCGCTAAGCCTTTCATCACGGTTGCCGACCTGCGCGATTACCTCAACCTTTCCTCTGCCAATGCCTACCGTATTGCTGCCCGACTGGAAGCGGAAGGCAAACTCCGCGATGTCGGTTCACGCTACCGCAAGGTGTATGTGCGAGGAGATGCCCAAGAACAATAGGTTTGAATACAGTGGCTACAATAATAGTTGATATGTACATTCCAAATCGAAGTGCAACAAACAGCCACGTTTTTCATGGTCCCTAATCTATGAAAAACACCGCAGGTTTGCCCCGCGGCCGGGGCGCGTAGCCCCGAAGAGCGATACCAGCAATACAAAAAAGGAGCCCCTTTTTGTGGGCTCCCCAAGATTAATTATCTTTGTATTGTTATGTATAAACAATTAACCTCGGAGCAAAGGTCGCAAATTTTTGCCTTACTCCAAAGAAAACGCCCGAGAAAAGAGATTGCGCATATTGTGGGCATCAGTCAGTCCACGCTTTCCCGTGAGTTAAAACGCAACAGCAGTCCATCGGGTAAGTATGTCTGGTTCAAGGCACATGACAAGGCCATGGAACGTCGAAAGCGTTCTGTATCCAATGCTGCGCTTGCCCCTGGACTGGTATGGAGAATAAAACAAACCATCATCGAGGAGCAATGGTCTCCACGACAAATATCAGGGGTTTTGAAAAAGGAAGGTGTCAGCGTGTCGCATCAAAGCATCTACAATATCATACATGCCGATGCGACTGGGGAATTGGCTCGCCATACGCGCCATAAGCTCAAGTACAGGCACAGACCCAAATGCAAGGCTTCTCCCATCGCCTGGCAGGACCAGTATCCATCAACGCCCCAAAGAGGCAAATGGGAAAACGGTTTGGGGATTTCGAGATGGATCTGATAGTAGACCGCTACAATCACGCTATCCTCACCATAGTGGAGCGTTCCACCAACATGCTCTTCATGACGAGGCTGCCACATGGGAAAAAGTCCGAACCATTGGCCAGAGAGGTACGCAGGCTGCTGCTACCCTACAGGAAACATATAAAGACCATCACTACAGACAATGGTCCTGAATTTGCAGCGCATAAGATGATTACTGAATACTTGGGAACCATCGTTTACTTTGCTGACCCATATGCCCTCATGGCAGAAAGGAACCATTGAAAATACAAACAAACTCATCAGGCAAATATCCCAAAGCAGGCTAACTTCGATGATTTCACGGACAGAAAGATTGCAATGATGCAGAAGAAAATAAACAGAAGACCGAGACAGAAACTAAATTTTCAAACACCAAAATGCGAGTTCTACAAAAGAATATTATAATTTTGCACTTGCTGGTTGACTCTACAGGCTTCTCTTTGAGAATAATATAGGCAGGAACATAGCTATGGACGAGACCTCCTTGTCCAATGGTGAGCTCTATACGATTGTGACCAATAGGGACAAACACGGCAGGGAAGGATGTCTTGTAGCAATTGTTGCAGGAACCAGGTCCTTGGATGTCTGCAAGGTATTGGATAAGATAGATGAAAAGAAGCGGGAAGAAGTTGATGAGGTCACCTTGGACTTGTCCGACAGTATACATAAGATAGTAAGACATTGTTTCCCAAAAGTCAGACGAGTGATTGATCGCTTTCACATACAGAAACTTGCAGGTGATGCCGTGCAACAGATGAGAATAGAGCACCGCTGGTCTGCTTTACAGCAAGCAAAATGACGAGAAAGAGAAAGCGAAGTTGGAAAAGACAGCGTATCAGCCATTGACTTTTGAGAATGGAGATACACGTAGTGAACTGCTGGCAAGAAGCAGGCACCTGTTATTCAAATCATCAGAGAAATGGACTGATGAGCAGAAGCTAAGAGCCAGGATACTATTCAGAGAATATCCTGACATCAAGAAGGCTTACGGCTTATCACATTCTGCTAAGAATGATTTTTGCCAAGAATACTGTCAAAGACGCAGCCAGACTATCATTAGCTAAGTAGTATAATAAGGTCGCAGAAGCAGGCTTTTCATTCCTTCAATGTCATTGCTGCAACTTTCTACGAGCATTACGATGACATACTTAACTTTTATATTAACAGATCTACAAACGCTGCTGCTGAATCCTTCAATGCGAAAATAAAACTGTTTAGGGCTAACTTAAGAGGAGTTGTAGATAAAAGTTTCTTCCTTTTTAGGCTTGCTAAACTATATGCTTATCCACACTAAATATCTACTGTCCCATTATTTCATATAAAAAGGCTAATATATTGATGAGCAATATATTAGCCGAAAAATAATCTAAAATTATTGTTGGGATACTCGGACTCGAACCAAGAATGACAGGACCAGAATCTGTTGTGTTACCATTACACCATATCCCAATATGTCTGCATTTCCTTCTGAATTGTGGTTGCAAAGATACTACTTTTTTTAGTTAAGTACAAAAAAATATCCGAACTTTTTCCACATCTTGTTTCTGCGACCATAAATTTGTAGAGTCAACCAGCAAGTGCAAAAATTATAATATTTTTGTAGAACTCGCATTTTGGTGTTTGAAAATTTAGTTTCTGTCTCGGTCTTCTGTTTATTTTCTTCTGTATCATTGCAATCTTTCTGTCCGTGAAATCATCGAAGTTTGCCTTTTTTGGTATGTATTTTCTGATGAGTTTGTTTGCGTTTTCGACCGTTCCTTTCTGCCATGAAGCGTATGAATCTGCGAAATATACCACTACTCTGTCTTTCCCTTTGATGCTGAGTTTCTTTGATATTTCAAGGTGTGCTGCGAATTCACATCCGTTGTCTGTGGTGATGGTCTTCAATGATTCTCTGTATGGGAATAGCAGCTTGCACACGACCTGGGCCGTTGGCAAGGCCTTGCGTCCCTGTTCGAGTTTCTCCATGAGTATGAAGTTTGTGGAACGTTCTGTGAGCGTTAGAATTGCATGTCCGTATGAATCCACTATGGTGTCCATTTCCCAATCTCCGAAACGCGTCCCGTCTGCCTCTGCGGACGTTGATGTATGCTGACTCTGTCGGCAATATTGGTGGTTTTGGTGGGGCGTATGGCTTTGCATCTTCTTGTATATTTCAGTTCGTGTGGCATGTGTGGGCGCAATTTGCCGGTGCTGCCTGCATGGACATGATTGTAGATGGTCTGCCTGACGATGTGTATTCCTTCTTTCCGCAGCACACCGGCAGTCTGTGAGGGAGACCAATCCTCTGTCAATATCATTTGCTCTATACGCCACCATAGTTCCGGCGGCTTTCGATGGTTGCCTTCAAGACCGTGACGCCGGCCATCACATTTGCGCTGGGCGTTCAGCCAGACATACTCTCCGGAAGCGTTACTGTTCCTACGTATTTCCCTAATCACCGTTGAGGGGTGAACATTTATTTCTCTTGCGATGCGACTTTTGCTCCAAAATCGCTTGATTCCAAGGTAAATTTCGTACCTTTGTTCTGAGGTTAAATGATTTGATATACAATACAAAGTTAGTTAATCTTAGGGAGACTTAGGTCTCCTTTCTTCTTTTTGTATTGCTGTCGGACGCTCCTGGAGACTTTGCGTCCCCGCCGCTGTGGCGACCCCCGCAGTGTTTTTCATGGATTTAAGGCTGCGCCTGAACAAAAAACGTTGCGTTTCTAAATGGAATCTTCATTCACAAGGAGTTTTATAGTGGCAATTTTATACATCTTATTTTATAGATGAAAGGAAGCTGATAAAGATGTAAAGACTTTTCAGAAGTTTATCTTTAGCTTAATCCATTTATTATCAGAACATTGCAAAAACGGCTATTTCGCATCAAAAAAGTGGTTGTTTTGCGTGGTAAAAACGGCTCTTTTGCATCGCAAAACAGCCACTTTCGCAACATCAAAGCGCAATTGTCTCTTTTTGACATGCTTATCTTTACAAAAACCAAAGGGAGTTTTTGGCATTCTCTTTAGATAATAAAGAGGAAATACACCTACCGTCGATAAGCATTATTGGCTTGATTTCAGTTCTATTCTGAATGTGGTTCCCTTGCCCAATTCGGAACTTTTCACAAAGATTTTACCATTGTGGTATTCTTCCACAATGCGTTTGGCAAGACTTAAACCTAAGCCCCAGCCACGGCTCTTGGTAGTGAATCCGGGACGGAATACGTTGCGCAGGTCTTTTCTTCCTAATGCCTTTGCCCGTGTCGCTGACCTCTACTACAACACGTTCGCCAACGGTTTCTACACGTAGTGTAATAGTTCCCGACTCGCCGCCCATGGCATCGACCGCATTTTTACAGAGGTTTTCTATCACCCATTCGAATAGCGAAGCATTGAGGCGGATAATTATATCGTCGGCAGGAAAGATCTTTATCAACTGGATTTTCTTCGATGTGCGGCGGTCCATATAGTCGATAACGTGGTCGAGCACTTCGCTCAGACTTTCCGGAACGGCTTCGGGCAGCGAACCAATCTTTGAGAAACGGTCGGCAATGAGCTGTAACCGCTTCACGTCTTTGTCCATTTCGGGCAGCAAGTCGTCGTCGGGATAGGTTTCCTTCAATATGGTAGTCCACGCCATAAGCGACGAAATGGGGGTGCCCAACTGGTGGGCTGTTTCCTTGCTAAGACCTACCCAGACCTTGTTTTGCTCTGCCCGCTTCGATGTGAGGAGGGCAAAAATAGCCACTACGACGAAAAGCATTACCACGCCTAACTGCACGTATGGATAGAATGCAAGGCGTTTCAGCATGAGCGAGTCGTCGTAACAGACGTCAATGTATTCGTTTGAAGCGTCGGAAAGTTGTATTCTTATGTCTTGCTTGTTGGCTTTCAGGCGTTTTCCCATAGCCGACACATACAGCAAGCTATCCTTGTAGTTCTTGGCATTGATAGCGACGTTGCGGAAGTCGGTTACGTTTCCATCGCTGTCGAGCACCACGACGGGAATGGTATTGTTGTCGTTGAGCACTTTCAGAACCAATGCAAGGTCGGTATTTTCATCGGCTTGGCTCAATGCGCGCATCGCCTCTGCCCACACTTCCATCTTGGTGCGTTCCTGCCGAGCCAAATCTTTCGTAAGGATATTCGATGCTACCAACGAGACAACTGCAATTGCAATTGCTGCCACAACAAGAATTATCTTTACCTGCCTTATTCTGTCTGTCCATTGCATAACGCCTATATAAACGACTGAAATTCGATTTTATTGTATGTCGCTGTGCCCTCTTTGGCACGTATGAAAACAATAAGGGCGCACCTGAAATTAAGGTACGCCCTTGTAGTGTAAATTTAATGATTACTGAATTAGAAGCAAGTCATCACTTAACGAAAACCTTCTTGGTTGTTCCGTCAGATGACTTCACGATGTTCAGACCTTTCTGCAAGTGCTGGAGTCTGTAGCCATCGACTGAGTAGTACGTCTCGGTGGCGTTGTCGTTAACGGTGGCATTCTCGATACCTGCATAGACAACTTCCGCAGTCATCGGGTCGCTTGAATATTTCTTGCCATCTTCCTCGTATACCATCACTACTGAAATCTTCTTTATGGAAGAGTCGTAGAAGTGCAAGATGCGCTGGTCGTCTGCTATCTTAATGTCTTCATTCTTCTTGTCTTGATAGTTGAAAGGAATGTTAATCATATCGTTATCAATATAGAAGAATATGTCTTTGGTGAACTTGAAAGGTTCGGTGTTGTTGTTAATGTAAACATTGTAGTACATCTTGTTGGGGTCGAGATAGTTGCCATCGACATCTGCGTTCTTTACATAGAAAGCCAATGTAATGGTGGTCGTAGAATAGTCGTAGCTCTCAACGGCTGAACAGTAGTGTAACTCTTTGGAGTTTCCGGCTTGGCAGCCTTCTGTTGGTATGGAGTCAGAACCAAGTTCTCAAGACTTTCGAGGTCTTCTTTCGGGACATTCTTCTCGCTGCTCCTGCCCATTACAATCTTGAGTATCTTGTCGTTGGTGAGCGCACCGGTTGTGCTATTGATGCTAAATTCGAGCTTTCCAGCAATGGTTGCAGCATCGTTGTAGGCTGCTGCGAAAGCGTGATATTCAGCCTTGTCGTTCGAATACTTTTAAGAAATCGCCTTTACGGCTTTGCCAAGATACTGGTTTGTCGGCATGACAGCCTTGTTGCCGTCCTTTGTGAGCTTCACCCAAAATGTTGGCAAGTTTCTGGCTTTTTGAAATTCCTTTCAGGTAAATGTCGTTGCCGTCGATTGCCGCCTCAATGATGCGTGGAGATGTTTCTCCCTTGCAAGTAAGCGTGTACTGTTTCTTGACGGCAGAGGCAGGAGGTGTAACAAGCTTGTCGCCGAAGGTCTGGATAGTAACAGCCCAGTCGCCATATTGGCTATCCCATGTATCTTTGTTGTATACCATTCCCAATATTTCGTTCTTGGAACCTGCTCCCTAACATCTTAAGGGTCTTTCCGTCCCAAGTGAACTCCATATAATTCTTGTTTGCTGCAACTACTTCGTACTGGTTGTTGTCTTTGATTGCCATGCGATTAAGCTTGAATATGCGCTCTGTGCTGCCCGATTCTTCATCGTCGTCGCCCCCGTTGTTGTCTTTGTAGATTACTTGAGGCAAAGTTGCCTTGTACTTTCCGTCGCCGACCTTGTCTAATTTCAGCCACGACTTACTGTCGAGTCCTGAAAGAGGATTGTAAATGTAAAGGCAACCATCATCGCCTTCCACAACTTTAGAAACCAAACCTTCGTATGTACCGGGCTCTGTGCCAGTCCAGCCTTTCTTTACCCAAGAGTCGCTGCTGCGATACATATTATCAATCAGCTTTCCTTTTGGTGTGTCTACTATCTGTGCTGAAGCCCGTAAGGCTCAGTGCTAATGCACAAATAGAAAATAAAGTCTTTCTCATAATTCAATACTTTAAATGATAAATAATCTGTCCATATTTTTTTAATGTGAGTCGATGAATTTAAAGAGGTGTGAGTCTGACACGAATCGTCTTCTCAACAGCTGTTAAAAATCGCTTCGGGGTTACGGCAATCATCGCTTCAGGGTTACGGCAATCGCCGCTTCGGGGTTACGACAATCGCCGCTTCAGGGGTTACGGCAAATGCCGCTACGAAGTTCCGATAAACACAGCTGTTCTGATGCCACGAAACTCTGTGTCCTGATGCTTTGAAGCATGAATGAACTGCACGCTGATAAATTCGTTAAACTCACGTTGTTTTAGAAATCATATCCGATGCCAATGGTGCAATAGCTGCTTCCGCATCAACTGTCTTCAGCATATAACCTCCGTTAAGGCGTAGTCCGCGATACTTAATGCCTGCACCCATGGTAAAGTGGCTGAGGTTGTGGTCGCCATACTCGTAGCCTGCCCGCACCGACACCATATTATTATAGGTGTATTCGAGTCCTCCGCCAGCCATGAATACCTTGGTTTCTGATGGCTGGAAGAAGTATCGTGCAGACACGGCTGCACCGACTTGGTGCTTGTCTGCCATATCAACCGATAATGCTCCGCCTACTGCAACGTGTGTGGGCATTGAAACCTTGTAGCCATTGCCGTAATCAAGTTTAGGACCTATTGCTGCAACTTTGGCGTCTACCATGAAGTTTGCAGACTTGTTTGCTACCGTCATATCGTTGTTCTGATAGGAAGCTCCTACAGTAAATGCGCCACCATTGGCATTTTTGGAGAGGTGGCTGAAAATAATACTTCCCGTTGCATAGACTGAAAAGCCTTTGCCTATCATATACGCATAACCAAAGTCGATGGTCCAGTCGTAGGGCTTGTAGTCTTTGGTTGGTTCTCCGAGCATATTGAACCCTTTGACTTTTAATCCACCTGCATAGCGGAAACCGGCAAATGCTGCGTGTCGCTTGGCAAACTTATATCCCACAGTGGCTGTGTATAGTCCGAATGTACCCTCAACACCTTCTTCCTTTTCGTATATGGAAGCAGAAGCATCTGTCGTAAACTTCTTATCCACACCGAAGAGTGCAGAAGGATTGTTGTATAAGTACATTCCCTCGGCAGCTACCGAAGCATTGCCCATGGCAGCTGTTCTTGCATCGGTATTTGCAGTTAATATCGGAAGGGTTTGCCCTTGGGCGTTAGTCCGCGTAGCACCGAAAAGTGCTGCACAAGCAATCATGATGATGTGTTTTGACTTCATACTCGTTGTAATTATCGTTTAATGAACATTTGAGTGTAATCGCCCTTGCTTGTATGCACGGTAAGTTTGTAGGTTCCTGAATGCAGTTTGGCAAGGTTCAGTGTAGCAACATTGTTCTTGTCTGGAGTTACAGTGGCTTTCATTACTCGTTCTCCTACTGTGGAACTGATAACAAACTCTGCTTGTTTTACTTCGGGGTTGAGCAGAGCGTTAATATCTCTTTTTACAGGAACTGGATAAACAGCATGGGACCGGAGCCGACTTTCTTGCAACGACACGGATTTGGAAGGAACCTTCAGAAGAGGTTTGGTGTCCATCTGATGCAAGAATGCTAATGCGGGTTATACCCTTTGTCAATGGCTTTAGCTGAAGAACATCGTTGCTGATGTCAGCTGCGGCAATGCTGTTGTTTGAAACATTGGCTTTGTAAGAAAGCGGATTGCTGCCACTGTTCGTATAATGTCCCTTCAAAGGAATGTTCACAGCACCTTCATCTAACCCTATTATATAGTTGTCGAACGGCTTCTCCAATTTCGGAGGCATATACTTGAGTATCTTGAATGTAAAACTCTTCTGCGATTTTGCACCTAAGTCGTCTGAGAAAACAAACGTGCAGGTGTGGCTGCCTGCTTCGAGGACGGGGACAATGGTAACATTTACAGTTGATTTATTTACTGTGTACGATACACCTTTGGTTTCGCCGGTAGTCTTTAAATCCCATTCGTGTCCGTCAGGGTCGGTAACTTTGAAGCTGAAAATCTTTCGGTCGTTGTTGTTCAATTCAATAACTCCTTCTGGGAAATCAGTAACTTCCGGAGCATGGTTGAGTTTCGTTGTACATTTTTGAATAGCAGGTTCTGAGAGGTTGCCCCAACGGTCTACAGCTACTACGGCGACACTGTACGTCTTGTTATCTTTAAGATTGTCGAAAGTAAACTTAAGCGTTTCGCCTAAATTGTGCCCCACACCATTTATTTCCTGATAGTTCATATTCTTGAGATTATCAGCAGTCAGTTCGTTGGGACTGATGTATAATCGATAGAATGCTGCGGTCTTATCTTCATCTTTTGCAATGCTCCATTCAGCAGTGATGTCTACAAAGTCTGGCGTAAGGGTCAATGTCCCAACTTTCTCCGGAGCAATCTTCGTATCAGATTCGAAGGCTGCTTCAGCATCGATATATCCTTTACCCAACTTTCCCTTATATATTGGATTTATTTCGTCAATGTTGAAAGGTCTGTATGCGGTAATCAAACGCGACTTCAGTTCTTCATTGGTAAAACCTTGCTTTCCGAAATACGACGCAATAAGTGCTGCAATACCTGAAACATGCGGACAAGCCATTGACGTTCCTTGTAGATAGCCATAACCCGAAGCAACTTTGGTCTTTGGCATAGTACTTAAGACACCGCCTTCTGTTCCGAAGGTTTCTTGGTCTCCGCCCGGTGCCATTATGGTAATCCATTTAGCAAAGTTACTATAACTTGCCTTGGTGAAGTCCCAAGCCATTGCCGAAACTGAAACTGTGGGAGCACAGTGCTGGATAAGCAGAAAACTCTTTGTTCTCGTTGCCTGCAGCAAATATAACAACACCGCCCTTCATCGGAGAGTCTGCCCGTTGCTGCCCCGTAGCATCGCAACCTGCCATCTTGATGAAATAGTCGATAGCTTCTTTCAGTAATTTGGGCATTTCAGTAACATCAGCTGTTGATGAATACCCCCAAGAATTCTGACAGATGACAGCTCCATTGTCAGCTGCATATTTAATGGCAGCCGCTGCATCGCCTTGTTCGTTCTTCTTTCTGAAAATCTGGCAACTCATAAGTCGTACACCGCTGCCTGCAGTTCCGTCGCCGCCTGCTACTCCTGCAACACCCTTTCCGTTGTTATTGCGTGCACCAACAGTACCAGCAACGTGTGTGCCGTGTCCGTCGTCGTCAGGTTCGATTTTGCCTCCGACAACACCGTCTGCCGTTACGAAGTTGTAACCGTAAACGTCGTCTACAAATCCGTTACCGTCATCATCAACATTTGGTTGGCCGTTCTTTTCCTTTTCGTTTATGTAGAGGTTATCCACCAAATCTTCGTGGGTAATATCAATACCGCCATCGACAATGGCAACAATAACATTGCTCTTACCTGCCGTGTACTTTTCCCATACAGGCTTTACATTACAGTCAGCTCCTTTCTTTGCGTGTGCACTTACTGAGCCATCGTTGTAATAATGCCATTGCTTTGACAGATATGGGTCGTTAAAGACACCTGCAGCACCTTTCATTTCTGCGCTCGCACTTGGACCATTATAGGGCTTTACTGTAACTTTTGGACGTGCAATGGGCAGAACACGTTCTGCGTATTCTATTCCGTTTACTTTGTTGAACTGTTGTACTACAGCTGAAACATCTTTACTTTCATCGAAATAGATGGTGTACCAACGGTCGAGTCCCTCTGCTACTGTCCGTGCTTCATAGATTCCCGCAGGCTTGAAAACTCTTTCCATTCTATAGGCACCCGAGAATTTCATTGCTGAAGCCATTGCCGAAGGTACACTCTGCATCTCTACATCTCCATTAGGAGAACTTGGTATAGCATAGTTAGTGCCTTTCGCCAACTTTACATTAATGCGACCTTTTACCGCAAAAAGGTCTTTATCAATGGTAACATTGCGTGTATTGGAATTGGTTGCGTCCAAATCCAAGCTATCTTGACACGATGTTGTGAGCATCATACCAAAGATAGCTACACACAAATAAATATATAATAGATTTTCATTACTATTCCTTTCAATATTATTTCCTTGGATTGTGTTTTGTTGAGCATACTCTCAACCTTTGCCAATGTCTCTTGCTTGCTTTCAGCAAAGACATTCGGTTTGTAAAGTACGCTGATTTGCATTACTGGCTGTCCATCATTTACATCGGCAAACTTTTCACCCGAAATTGCCAATGTCAGATAATCAGAGCGACGGGCATAGACATGATGTTTGCCATTATAGCCTACAAACTCAAAGTTATTTGAAGTAAGCAACTTGTCGAACTCACGAGTTACAAACCATTCTTTGCCGTGTTGCCATATACCTAAGTTTGGTTGGCTGAAGCTTAGACTGTACTGCTCAACACTTCCAACCATTTCCTGTGGGGCTGGAAAATCTCCACCACGAGTGTAGAAGAAGTATGTGCGAGTTACCAATATGGGGTCTTTTGTCTTATAGACGATAGCTTCAATTTCCCTATTCTTAGAGACCTGTCGTTTAACTTCTTCACTGTTCTGCTCTTTTTCATATTCTTCTACCGCACTGACTTTCTTATCAGTTTTATTCAGAAGATAAAGTGGACCAAGGTTAAGACTCTTGAATGTTTCATAATCATGGTCTTGAATGTGCATCTGGTAAAAGAACAATACGACACTGTTGTTGCTTTCCAGAATGTCTACGTCCATTGTCATAAGCTCTTTCTGGTTGACGTAATGGTTAGGATCCTTTGCATCTCTTTCATATCCATTGGCTTTTACGAACTCTTGGAAAGCCTGCGTTTTCACAGATTCGACACCTTCCCTGGTCAGTGAACGTGTGAAGATACGAGTAGGCATAAAGTATTGTGTGTCGTGAACATAGAATACTTCCTTGAATAAAGGCGATGATGTCCTAAAGACATAGCTTTCTTCGTACAGTCCACCTTGCGGATCCGGGGCACCATACTCTGTAAGAATGCTTCCACGACGGTACTCAAAGTCCATCATCTTATGAAGACTGAAAGGAGTGCCAGGGTTGCATGCTAATATAAAAGTAGCCACTCCTGGTTGCTTAACAACAACCTCACTGTTCTTTCCTGCACTTGATATTGTAAGCTTTATGCTTCTTTCCGTTGCACTGTGATTTGTCTTGGAAATGAACTTCAAAGCATTCTTCTTCTTGATAATCTGCAACCAATCAGGCTTCTCGCTCTGAACCATTTCGTACATACTGCTTTCCAAATTAATGTCCACAGTGGTTGTGCCTCCTGCTTGTGGCAGAATAATTTCACCATTGGCAATGTCCAACGAAAGGTCAGCAGCACTTTGATTTACCATTATCTTTTCAACAGCCAAACCACCGTCTACGAGAATGTAACTGTTTCTTGCTATTCCACTCGTGTTAGCGTCTGCTTTTACAATAATCTCATTTCCGTTTTGGGTGAGGTGTACCCACTGTTTGGGAGTTGTTGCAATCCATTCCTTGCAGTTCGTGTTCACGGTAATGGTCTTCTCACTAATCTGATTAGTAAACTTTATCTCCTTTTCAGAGACACTTAGCTGCGGTTGTTCGAAATCGACACTTTCTGCACAGCCTGCCACCATTGCTAATAGCAGGCATACAGATGAGTATCGAAGCAGCTTATATAAATTTATTATGCGCATATCGAATAAGAGTTAAATAAAGATATAACCACTTAATTAAAACTTCAACACTATCTTTGCCTTCATGAAGTTTCTTATCATTTTCTCTTGAGCCTTCATGGCTTTGCTCCCTGTACCGAATGCTGACTCGTCGTAGTTGTAAAGTAGTGCTAGCACAGGGACGTTGTTGTCTATTACGCATGTAACAGCAATGAGTAGATGGTCGCGTTCGCGTGCAAAGAAGTGAGTGTTGTTTGCAGAACGAAGGAAAGAAAATCCTCTTCCCAAGCTTCTTCTGGAACTCTTTTCGTAACAATCCATTTGTTTCCATACTTCCACAAGCCAAGATTGGTATCTTTGAAGAGAAGTGCTCCAATCTGTACGCTTCCAAGTTTTTCCGGCGCTTTCCCGTCTTTGTCTGTTGTATAGAAAATATGGATACGACCATAGGCAGCAGTTGGGTCTGCATTTTCTTTCAGCATATATGTAGCTGTGATACTTCCGATTTCTTATATTCATTATAAGTGCGTTCTTCTTCCTTGCTTCCTGCTTTCTTCTCGAATTGCTCTATTTCAGGTACCTTCACGTTTGCTTTTTGCAAGAGATCAAGCGGATAGTAAGGCAGTTTGTCGAAAGTCTTGTATTCTCCAATCTGTTTCGTAATTGGCTTAAATGTAAGGTTTACACCTTGGTTACCTGGCTTCTCAGATATGTAAACCTTCAATGACATCAATTCTTTCTCATTCGTGTACTCTCTGTCTGATTCGGAATTGCTGCGTACATACCCATTGTCGGTGAGGAATTTATCGAATGCTTTGTCTTTGACAGCTTCTACAGCATTGACTCCGTCGCCGATAGTAATAATCTGTGAAGGTGCAACGCCGTCAGGGCTGCAATACTGTATCAATGTAAATATGGGAGAGGGGGTAATGAAAGTGTACATTTCCTCAAGTCCGTAAGCAGGCATTGCAGACTGATATTCACGCAGATAGCTGCCACGTCCGAGTTCAAATTCCATTATTTTATGGACATCTTGTGGCATACCAGGGTTGATAGGGAGGATATAACGTTGTATGCCCGACTGTGATACGGTGATTTCACGAGTCTCGCTGCCGCTCTTTGCGTATAGTTTTACCTCGCGCTTTTGGTAGGTATCGTTGCGTTCAGCCACCAATTTTATGTCTTCATCGTGTTTGAATATCTTGAGCCAACCTACTTCTTCGCTGGTCGTAATTTCGTAAGACATTGAATTGGTCGTAACATCAACGATCTTTTCTCCGCCCATCTGGGGAAGATAGATAGCTGTTGGCATAACGTCAAACACCACGTCAGCTGCGCTTTGTCTTACTTCTACCTTCCCCGTAGCCCCATTGGCATTCACTACGATGTGGCTTGTACGCTCGACGCCCATCTTGTTTTCAGTAACCTTTACTTTCAGAATGTTACCCTCCTGCATCAACGATAGCCAATCTCCCTCCTGAGGAGATGAGGCTATCCAGTTACTTTGGTTGGTTGTTACACTGATGCCTCTTTCATCAGCCCCTTTGCTAAAAGTTACATTGTTTTCTGAAAGAACCAGTGTTGGTAGCTCAAATTCGTCTTCCTTTGCGCATGAAAACAGGCAAAGAAGTATTCCACTCAAAAACAAAGGGAACGATTGTCTTTTTAAATCCATACTCTTCGAAGTTTTATTTGATAAAAAAATTAATAATTAACAGTTAGAATAATATTTTGAAAAAGCTTAGTAACTTGTGTACATAATATACGAATTTTATAAATTAAAATCGTAACACTCTTTAGCTTTTTGTTTAGACTTAACATTACAAATATAATAATAAATGAGGATAAAAACAAGCGTAACGCTTAAAAATAAGCTAAAGATTTAACTTTTATTATACGATATTTCTCTTGCATTTTGTTATTTAACAGTATTTTGTTTGTATTGCTAATCATTAACCATATCTGTGTTGTCATATCTTTTACAATGGTCTTTTGTTTATAGAATATGCGTACGGTGTTGCCCCAATGTGGCTTTTGACGGAACAAACAGGGGAATGGGATTTGCTTTTGTAGCCGTAAAAGTGAGATTTAGCATTATCCTCTCTTCTTTTTCTGTGCACTTGAGTTTTTAGGGACAAGCAACAAGGTTGCTGTTTGGCTAATTCTCATAGCTTATTTATTTTTGTCTAATTATCATTTCGCTGCAAACTTATCTGTTTTTAACGGAATAACCAAGTTTATCTGCATATATTTACTGCCTATTAAAAATACTCAATAATGATGATACGTCAGCAGTACCGATAAGGGAGGAAGTATAAAATTGAGTAGAGGAAGTGGTTTCTCTTTCGGGACAGTTAAGTCATATTTTCGATAAATCTCCTTCATTTTGTGAAGATAATTCTCTTAAAAAACGATAATTGCGTTTTTGACGTTGCGAAAGATGCTCTTTTGTGATGCAAAAAGTTTGGGTTCTACGAATAGACAAGATTAAGGAGCGACATATTCTGCTCTCTTTTGTATTGCATAGACGTGCGCTTCAAAATACGAATTTGCATGGTTCGAGTTTTCTTCGTACCTTTGAGCCTCAAAAATAGATACAATCCAACTGTTTATGGACGACGACAAGATAATTGAAAACAATGGGGAGGAAAGCCCATTAGACGAAGAAACAACGGGTAATGACGGCAATATGGCAGACACAGAAAGCGATGAGGAAGTGTTTGCCGATGCAGAAATGACGGACGAAGACGAAGCAGACAAGTTGCGAAACGACTATGTTCCAACCGACAGATTCGATGCTTCGGCTGTCAAGCACCTATCGGGAATGTATAAAAATTGGTTCTTGGATTACGCAAGTTATGTAATCTTGGAACGTGCCGTGCCCCATATCGACGACGGATTGAAGCCTGTTCAACGCCGTATTCTCCACTCTATGAAGCGAATGGACGATGGACGGTACAACAAGGTTGCCAATATTGCAGGCCATACGATGCAGTTTCACCCACACGGCGATGCTTCTATCTGCGATGCCCTCGTGCAAATGGGGCAGAAAAGACCTGCTCATCGACACGCAAGGAAACTGGGGAAACATCTTCACTGGCGACCGTGCTGCGGCTCCCCGATACATCGAATCGCGTCTTTCCAAGTTTGCATTGGAAACCATTTTCAACCCCAAGACCACCGAATGGCAGCAATCTTATGATGGAAGAAATAAAGAACCCGTTACCCTACCTGCTAAATTTCCATTGCTGTTGGCGCAAGGTGCAGAAGGCATAGCTGTTGGATTGTCGTCTAAAATCCTTCCGCACAATATGGCAGAGATATGCGATGCCGCCGTAAGTTATCTACGTGGAAAGAAGTTTGAGCTTTATCCAGACTTCCCAACAGGCGGCAGCATCGACATTTCAAAGTACAATGACGGACAGCGGGGCGGTTCCTTGAAGGTGCGTGCCAAGGTTGAGAAGATTGACAACAAAACGCTTGTCATTCGCGAAATACCTTTCACCAAGACTGCAAGTTCGCTTCAAGAGTCGATTACCAAAGCTGTTGAAAAGGGAAAAAATAAAGATACGCAAGTAGAAGATATGACGGCGTCGGAAGTAGAGATACAATTACACCTGACACCGGGCACTTCGAGCGACAAGACAATGGACGCTTTGTACGCCTTTACCGACTGCGAAGTTTCCATTTCGCCCAACTGTTGTGTCATTGCTGATAACAAACCGCAGTTCCTGACCGTATCTGACGTGTTGAAACACTCGGTAAACCGCACGCAAGCACTGTTGCGCAGGGAACTCGAAATAAGGAAAGGCGAATTGGAAGAACAACTCTTCTTCAACTCGTTAGAACGCATATTCATAGAGGAACGCATCTACAAGGAACAGAAGTTCGAGACTTCTAAAACGATGGACGAGGTGGTTGCTTTCGTCGATTCTAAGCTGGAACCTTTTAAAAAGGACTTCATTCGTGAAGTGAAACGCGAGGACATACTCCGCTTGCTCGAGATAAAGATGCAGCGCATTCTTAAATTCAACAAGGACAAAGCCGACGAATTAATCCAAAAGATAGAAGCCGAGATAGCCGAAATAGATAAGGACCTCAGCGAAATGGTGCGTGTAACCATCGAATGGTTCAAGCATTTGAAGGCAAAAGTACGGCAAGGACTACCCACGCCGCACTGAGATAAAGAGTTTCGATACCATTGTTGCAGCAAAGGTAGTAGACGCCAACGAGAAGCTATACATCGACCGAAAGGGCGGCTTTATAGGCACCGACTTGAAGAAAGCAGAGTTCGTTCAGAACTGTTCCGACCTTGACGACGTCATCGTTTTCTTCCGCGACGGCAAGTATCGCATCATTCATATTGCCGACAAAGTGTTTGTTGGCAAGGGCGTTATACACGTGCAAGTGTTCAAACGCAACGACCGCCGTACCATTTACAATGCGGTTTATCGCGACGGCGAAAAAGGTCCTTACTACATAAAGCGTTTCAACGTGGTTTCCATTACCCGCGACAGGGATTACGACCTTACGCAGGGAAAGCCGGGTTCGAGAGTGTTTTACTTTACGGCAAACCCGAACGGAGAAGCCGAAACCATCAAGATTATACTGAAAGACCAACCCGGAAGAACACGCCTGATGCGCTATTTCGAGCGCGATTTCTCTAAAAATTCTCATAAAATCAAAGACTGCCCGCGGCGTATTGCTTACGAAAGAAACCGTAGAACGTGTATCTTTGAAAGCACACGGAGTATCTACCTTGGGTGGCAGAAAGGTGTGGTTCGATGCCGATGTCAATCGTATCAACTACGAAGAGCAGGGGCGTTTGCTCGGCGAATTTAACGATAAGGACACCATTCTTGTAGTTCTCGACAATGGAGAGTTCTACACTACCAACTTCGATGCAGCCAACCACTACGAAGACAACATCTTCCGCATCGAGAAATTCGACCCCAGCTGTGGACAGCGGTGGTTTACGATGCCGACAACAACGGTTATCCCTACTTAAAGCGTTTCTGTATGGAAAATTCGACACGCCATCAGAGCGTGATTGGCGACAATCCGAAGTCCAAACTCGTATTCCTGACCGACGATGCCTACCCTCGTGCAGAAATAACGTACGGTGGAAGCGATGCAGCACGTGGCACGGAAGTAATAGATGCCGAAGAGTTTGTGGGCGTAAAAAGGCTTCAAGGCAAAAGGCAAACGCCTTACAACCTTCAAAGTAAGCAAGATTAAACAACTCGAGCCCATTCGTTTTCCAGAATCGGAAGAGGCTGAAGAAATCGAAACAGTAGAACCTACGGAAACCGAAACGATAGAAGAACAGCCTGCAAAGCAAGCTGAACCCGAAGCACAAACACCGTCGGAACCTGCCGCAAAGGCTGAAAAGCCGAAGGAAGACAATGGCGGAGAGCAACAATTGAGTCTGCAATTCTTTGACAATTAAGGTTATTATGGTATTGAAGAAAGTACTCCTTGCCTTTTCATTGTTGCTATACGGTGTTGCTGTTGATGCGCAAGACACGCTGTGTTCCAATAAGATTATTACGAAAGCGCAGCTTGTTGGCATTGGGCACGTTAATCAATTGGACACCTATCTCACACCAAGCGAATATACTGGAGGCGAAATTCGCTACGTATCGCATACGCTACGAGAGAATGGAACGCCACTCTTGCGTGAGATTATCCACCAGGCACACCTGTCGTACACGCACAACGCTTCGGAGAAAAACAACAATATAGGCGGACTGTATAACTTTCAATACAACCTGCACTACACTTTTGGCAAATGGACTGTGGGCTATGGCACACTCGCAGCAACAGTTGGCGGCGGCATCGATGCCAACATAGGCTTTCTATACAATATGCGCAATGGCAACAACCCTGCACAAGCGTATCTGAACGTGAACCTGTCGCCGTCGGCTTCGGCTGCCTATACGTTCCGTTTGTGGGACAAACCCTTCCAAGTTCGATACGAAGTGCAAGCTCCGCTCGTAGGTTTGATGTTTTCACCAAACTTCGGACAAAGCTATTATGAAATATTTTCAAAGGGCGACTACGACCACAACATCGTGCCCACCACCTTTGTTTCCGCTCCCTCGCTTCGGCAAATGCTTACCCTCGACTTTACTTTGCACCACACCACGTTGCGCCTTGGCTATCTGGGCGACTTTCAGCAAGCAAGCGTAAACGGTCTGAAATACCACACGTGGAGCAATCTTTTCATGGTAGGCATCGTGCGAAAGTTCTCTATTTCAAAGATTATTCCGTAATGAAAAAGTATAAACACCCCTTCCGCCACACAGCTTTTGTGCTTGCATACACATTATTTATAATGTCGTTCCTCTCGTCTTGCGTTACCAACGACGAATACCCGAACACCGTTCAGGGCAATGCCGAGGCACTTTGGAAGATACTCGACGAGCACTATTGCTTCTTTGAGCAGAAAGGAATAGACTGGAATGCGGTGCGAAACAAGTACTTAAAGCAGTTCGACAATTCGATGACAGAACGCCAACAGTTTGAAGTTATGGCAAATATGCTGTCCGAACTGAAAGACGGACACGTGAATCTATACACCTCTTTCAACGCTGCGCGCTATTGGTCGTGGCGCGAAGACTATCCGCAGAACTATTCCGACTCGCTCTTGCGCAAATACTTGAAAACCGATTACTTGATAGCAAGCGGAATGGACTATACCATTCTCGACGACAACATTGGCTATTTGCGCTGCGAAAGTTTCCAACGTGGAATAGGAGCGGGCAACCTCAACGACATTCTTCTCTACTTCCAACCGTGCAGAGCCCTTATCATAGATGTGCGGAACAACGGCGGAGGCGCACTCAACAATGCGGAGGAACTGGCTGCAAGATTCACCAACAAGTCAGTACTTGTAGGCTATATGCAACACAAAACGGGAAAAGGGCACAGCGACTTTTCGCCTATGAAGCAGCAAATACTGAAGCCAGGGAAAGGCATACGTTGGCAAAAGCCTGTGTTCGTGCTGACGAACCGCAGCGTTTTCTCGGCTGCCAACGAGTTTGTAAAGTATATGCGCTGTTTCCCGAATGTGAAAACAGTGGGCGACCGCACTGGCGGAGGAGCAGGATTGCCTTTCTCTGCCGAGCTTCCTAACGGCTGGTCGGTGCGCTTTTCAGCTTGTCCGATGTACGACAAGGACAAGCAAATGACCGAATTTGGCATAGACCCAGACTATAAGGTAGACCTTACTTCCGAAGATTTCCATCGCGGCAAAGACACCATCATAGAGTTTGCGCGCCACCTTATATAATAATAAGGTAAGCTGTTTTTACGGAACCGTCAATACTCTTTTTGGGGTATTGATTTTTCCTTTTCTTGCTTGAGACGGCCGCTGAAAATATGTTTGACTTTGTAAAGATAATTTTGTTAAAAAGTGATAGCTGCGTTTTTGCATTCTCAAAGCGGTTGTTTCGCTTTGTAAAACCTATGCTATTGCCGTGTAAAACCCTACACTTTTGCAATGCAAAAACAATGAGTCTTATAACGCATTGGTATTAGGCGGGTTATACAAGAAATATGTTATGACAAAATATTTACAGCCTTACGGCTTTCTTTTTCGCTCCTGAAATGAATCGTTCCTGCTAAATCTCTACAGTCTTGTTTCAATGCTTTTTGAATAAGTTTGTGTGTCTTTTTCATTAGTGTGGACAAGTCTGGTAAGTGTCAAAGCCACCACAACAAAGCCGTTGTTATTTCCCTATAGTCTGCTATATTGCTATCTACAGTTTGCAATACCGTTGCACAATGTTCTAAAAAATGTGCTATTATGTATTTTTTTGTACAAAAACATGGGTAAAAAGTTGGTAGTAAGCTATAAAATTCATACTTTTGGCAACAAATAACAACTAACTATAAGCAGTTAACACTAATAATTTTAAAAACGAAGAACGAACAAATGAAAACAGATTTTGAGATTGCTCACGAGGCAAAACTTGAATTAATTGATAGTATTGCAAAGAAGGCAAATATCCCAACGGACGAGATTGAACCATTTGGCAAGCACATTGCTAAAGTTCCTTACCGACTTATCGACGAGGAAAAGGTAAAGAAGTCGAAGCTGATTCTTGTTACTGCCATTACTCCAACAAAGGCAGGTATCGGCAAAACAACCGTCAGTGTAGGCTTGGCATTGGGTATGAATCGCATCGGCAAGAATGCAATACCAGCTCTTCGCGAGCCTTCGCTCGGTCCATGCTTCGGTATGAAGGGGGGAGCTGCAGGTGGTGGCTATGCACAAGTGCTGCCAATGGAGAAGATTAACCTACATTTCACGGGCGACTTCCATGCCATTACTTCGGCTAACAATATGATTTCAGCCCTGTTGGACAACTATCTGTACCAGCATCAGGACGATGGTTTCGGCATGAAAGAAATATGGTGGCGTCGCGTTTTAGACGTAAACGACCGCAACCTGCGCACCATTATCACGGGTTTGGGCGGTCGTACCGATGGTTTGCTTAGCGAAAGTGGGTTCGACATCACACCGGCATCAGAGATTATGGCTATTCTCTGCTTGGCTTCTGACGAAGAAGACTTGTACCGTCGCCTTGATAACATTATCCTTGGCATCACGCTTGAAAACAAGCCGCTCTACTTGCGCGACCTGAATGTTACGGGTTCTATCGTTGCTCTCCTGCATGAAGCCATCAATCCGAACCTCGTGCAGACCATCGAAAATACACCGGCATTCATACACGGCGGTCCATTTGCCAACATTGCACACGGTTGTAACAGCATTTTGGCAACCAAGATGGCTATGAGCTGCTCTGATTACTGTATTACGGAAGCTGGTTTCGGTGCCGATTTGGGCGCAGAGAAGTTCTTGGACATTAAGTGTCGCAAGGCAGGAATATCTCCTGTACTTACAGTTCTCGTTGCTACTGCACAGGCTTTGAAGATGCACGGCGGTATCGATGTTGCCGAAATCAGCAAGCCAAACGTGGAAGGCTTGAAGGCAGGACTTCCTAACTTGGACAAGCACATTGCCAACTTGAAGGCATTCGGACAAACCGTTGTGGTCTGCTTGAACCGCTTTGCCACCGACACCGACGAAGAATTGGCACTCGTAAAAGAACATTGCGAGGCTCAGGGTGTAGGCTTCGCCATCAACACAGCCTTTGGCGAAGGTGGAAAAGGTGCGGAAGAATTAGCACATCTGGTAGTCGATACCATCGAAAAGAAACCATCTGCACCGCTGAACTTCGTTTACGAAGAGAACGACGACATTGTTACAAAGGTTGAAAAGATAGCTAAAAAGATTTACGGAGCTGGAAAAGTGGTGCTGCGCCCTGCTGCTAAACGAGACTTGCAGCGCATTAAGGAACTCGGTTTCGAGAACTTCCCCGTATGTATTGCCAAGACACAGTACTCATTTTCTGAAGATGCGAAGGCTTACGGAGTACCAACCAACTTCACCATTACCATTCGCGACTTCGTCATCAACGCCGGCGCAGGCATGATTGTAGCCATTGCGGGGACCATAATGCGTATGCCCGGTTTGCCGAAAAAGCCACAGGCAGAGAATATCCACGTAGTGAATGGCGTAATAGAAGGCTTGTCATAAAGCATTATCCATAACTTGCGAGCCTCGGAGAACGTTGATGTTTTTCGAGACTTTTTGCTGTTTTACTAATCTCACCAATATACAATTGGTTACAAAGACAAATAAATAAAGGCTATTTATTAAAAATGTTTTTTCTATATATATATTATGTAGTTAGGTAAAATTTAAGTAACTTTGCGACTTAAAGTGGGTGAAAGCCTTATCATTCCACTCTAAAACTCAACAATTGATAATTAAATAATAAATATATAATACTTCAAAGATGAAAAATTTCATTTGAAAAATCCCGATAAACTGAATGGTCTTTTTGACCATTGTTGTCGAAGAAGCAGATTACAAGGAAGAAGTTGAGAAGGCACTCAAAGACTATCGCAAGCGTGCAAATATTCCAGGTTTCCGTCCGGGGCAAGTGCCAATGGGATTGCTGAAACGCCAAGTTGGTCCACAAGTAAAGATGGATGCCATTAATAAAAATCTTGGGTGAAAATCTTCAGAAATATATTGTAGACAACAAAATACATATGCTCGGACAGCCTATGGCTTCTGAAACACAAGAAGCAGTAGAGCTTGAAAAGCCAGCTCCCTATACTTTTAAGTTCGACATCGCTATTGCACCGGAATTCAATATCGAACTTACAAGTAAGGATACTATTGACTACTACGATATAAAGGTAGACGACAAGCTCATTGACAAGCAGGTGGAAATGTTCGCAAACCGTGCAGGACATTACGACAAGACGGAAGAATTCGACCCCGAAAAGCGTGATATGCTCAAGGGAGACCTTCGTGAACTCGATGAAAAAGGCAATACACTCGAAGGTGGTATCACCGTGGAAGGTGCTGTAATGATGCCCCAATATATTAAGGTAGAAGACCAAAGAAAACTTTTCGATGGCAGTAAGCTGGGCGATATTATCACTTTCAACCCACGCAAGGCCTATCCCGAAAATGACATAGAGATTGCTTCATTGTTGAAAATCGACCGTAAAGAGGTTGAAAAACATACCGGCAACTTCTCATATCAGATTACTGAAATTACTCGCTTCGTAAATGCAGAGAACAATAAGGAGCTTTTGGGACAGCGTTTACGGTCCGGACGCAAACATCAACGACGAGGCTGCATTCCGTGCTGCCATTGCTGAAGGTGTAAGCAAGCAGCTCGAAAGAGACTCTGACTACCAGTTTATGATAGATGTACGTGCTTATGCAGAGAAGAAAGTGGGCGACTTGCAATTTCCAGACGCGCTGTTGAAACGCATCATGCTTGCCAACAACAAAGACAAAGGTGCTGAATTTGTAGAGAAGAACTACGAGGCAAGCATCAAGGAACTTAAGTGGCACCTCGTCAGAGACCAAATAGCAAAGGCTAACAACGTTAAGGTTGAAGACGCCGACATACGCGAAAGTGCTGCACAGATGGCGCGTGCACAGTTTGCACAATACGGTATGAACAACGTTCCTGACGAATACGTGAACAACTACGTTGAGGAAATGATGAAGAAGCACGAGAACATCGACTCATTCATTGAGGCTGCACTCGACCGTAAGCTCTCTGTTGCATTGAAAAATGTTGTCAAGTTGAAGAAGAAGTCTGTTTCTCTCGACGAATTCAACAAGCTCATGATGCCTGCAGAAGAGGCTGCAGCAGAAAAAGCCAGCAAAAGGCAAAGAGAACCAAAAAGGCTGACAAAGCTGAAAAGGAAGAAAAAGTAAGCTCAATGCCTACAAACCATTAGCGCTTGTGCCCTGCACAGCAAATAATGGGTATAGAATATAAAAGCAATATCCTTTCCACAAACTTTCAAACAAGAAAGCTGTTGGAAAGGATATTGCTTTTTTATGTTTTATAAAGCGGTGTCCTGTCTTTTGAACAATAGAACTCACGTTTTTAGAATGTGCATCAGTAGGTATAAGTGTGATTTATTACATTCCTGACACCAAGAAAAATCGGTGTGAATATGAGAAACTAGATGACTCACACCCTATATTCAAGCGGCAGTTTTGTAAAGGTAATTCATTAAGAAGACAATAATTTCGATTTGACGTTGCAAAAGCGTAGGGTTTTGCAAGGCAAAAGAGCCGCTTTTACCATGCAAAAGCGGCTCTTTTACAATGCAAAAACAATAGGCTTTTATAACACGCTGATAATAAAACTGTTACACAATAGTTGTACTTGTAAAAATTTTTTACAGTTTTATTATCTTTTTCCATTTATAAAATACAGAATACAAACGAAGCAGAAGGGTGCCTGAAAAAGGTTCGCCTATTCAGACAAAAGTAAAAACCATTTGCCTGTCCTCTACCCACCATCAACTACCCGAAATATGGATTGCATTGTTCTGTTTCTGCCAAAAGAGCGAAAAAAATTATGTACATTCCAAATCGAAGTGCAAGGCAAACTTTGATGATTTCTACAGACAAAAAGATTGCAATGATACAGAAGAAAAATAAACAGAAGACCAAGACAGAAACTAAATTTTCAAACACCAAAAATACGAGTTCTACAAAAAGAATATTATAATTTTACACTTGCTGATTGACTCTACACAAAACCCTTTGTGAACAACTGAACATATTTTTTTACTTTTTAATTTGCTTAATATCAGAAAAATATTCGTAACTTTGCACACCGATTATGGACTTAGATATCCTTAAAATAGATTTGAAAGGGCTTGCCGATGGCTTGAATAGCTTCGAGTTCGACCTTGATGATGCTTACTTTAAGGCAGTTAATGCTCCTGAAGTGGGTCGTGGAAACGTGCACGTTTCATTGAAGATAGTACGCACGCAGAACGATTACTTCACACTCGATTTCCACGAAAAAGGAACGGTTGTACTGCCGTGCGACCTCTGCTTGGACGATATGGAGCAACCTATCGAGACACAACAGCGTCTTGAAGCTAAGTTTGAAACGCATACTCAGAAGATGGCGACCTTGTTACAGTACCTGAGAACGAAGGAATACTCGATGTTTCATGGTTCGTCTACGAATTTATACTTCTTGCTCTGCCTATCAAGCATGTGCATGCACCTGGAAAAATGCAACACAGCTATGATAAGAGTCCTTGAGGAACACTCTGCCGCCCGAAGCGGTTCGGAAGACGAGAAACCTATGGATCTGCGCTGGGAAGCCCTATTAAAATTGAAAGAATAAAAAATATTAAACGTTTAAAGAATTATGGCACATCCTAAAAGAAGACAGTCAAAGACTCGTACACTTAAAAAGAAGAACCCACGATAAAGCAGTAGCTCCAACATTGGCAGTATGCCCTAACTGCGGTGATTATTATATTTATCATACTGTTTGCCCATCTTGTGGTTACTACCGTGGCAAGATTGCTATCGTAAAAAGAAACTGTAGAGTAAGACGCGAATGGAGAGAATAAATGCCATTATCGCTGGTGTCGGCGGCTATGTGCCCGATTATGTCCTCACCAACGAGGAACTCTCGCGCATGGTCGATACCACAGATGAATGGATTATGGAACGTGTGGGCATCAAGGAACGCCGAATCTTAACCGAGGAGGGACTTGGTACAAGCTATATGGCACGCAAGGCGGCAAGGCAGCTCTTGGAGAAAACAGGAGCCGACCCCGACAGCATTGATGCACTTATCGTTACAACAACAACTCCAGACTATAAGTTTCCATCAACTGCTTCTATCGTTATAGGCAAGTTGGGCTTGAAGAATGCCTTTGGTTTCGACTTCTCTGCCGCTTGCTGCGGATTTCTTTATTCGCTCGACGTAGCTTCAACGATGATTCAAAGCGGACGCTATAAACGAGTTATTGTTATAGCTGCCGACAAAATGTCGTCGATTGTAGACTATACAGACCGTCAGACATGTGTGTTGTTCGGCGATGGTGCAGCAGCAGTTCTTGTTGAAGGCACAACTGAAGAGAATATTGGCGTACAGGATTCGTTCCTCCGTACCGACGGAAAAGGCTTACCGTTCTTGCACATGAAAGCTGGCGGTTCTGTTTGTCCCACATCTCAATTCACGGTAGACCGTCGTTTACATTACCTCTATCAGGAGGGACGCACCGTGTTTAAGTATGCTGTAACAAGTATGAGCAGCGATGTTCAGGAGATTTTAAAGCGTAATAACCTCACTGGGGACGATGTTGCGTGGGTTGTTCCACACGAAGCTAATCTCAGAATCATAGAGGCTGTAGCAAAGCGTGCCAATATTCCATTGGAAAAAGTGATAATTAATATTCAGCATTATGGCAATACCAGTGCTGCAACAATACCACTTGCACTTTGGGACGAGGAAGCTAAGCTGAAGAAAGGCGACAATCTTATCTTTACAGCCTTTGGTGCAGGCTTTGTTCATGGCGCATCTTATTACAGGTGGGCATACGACGGAGCTTCTGCAGTAGCAAAGAAATAAAATTCTTAGTTCGTATATAACAAAAGATTAACGCATCTTTCTTTGCAAACAAAGACAGGTGCGTTTTTTAATTCAAAGATATGCACAAAGCTGGATTTGTAAACATAGTAGGCAACCCCAACGTGGGTAAAAGTACGCTGATGAACCAACTCGTCGGCGAGAAAATCAGTATTGCTACATTCAAGGCACAAACTACTCGCCACCGAATTATGGGCATAGTGAATACGGAAGATATGCAAATCGTGTTTTCCGATACTCCCGGTGTGCTGAAACCGAACTACAAGATGCAGGAAATGATGCTGCAGTTTTCGGAGTCAGCCCTTGCCGATGCCGACATTCTGCTCTATGTTACCGACGTTATAGAGAAGCCGGAGAAGAACACAGACTTCTTGGAGAAGGTGGCAAAGATGCAAATTCCAGTTATCTTGCTCATCAATAAAATCGACGAAAGCGACCAAAAGACACTCGTAGCTCTTGTTGAAAAGTGGCACGGACTGCTGCCCAAGGCAGAAATCCTGCCTATTTCGGCAAAGAACAAGTTCGGCACAGACGTGCTGATGAAGCGTATCAGGGAGCTGTTGCCCGAGAGTCCGGCTTACTTCGACAAAGACCAGCTGACCGACAAGCCTGCGAAGTTCTTTTGTATCGGAGATTATCCGAGAAAATCCTTCGCTATTACGACAAGGAAGTGCCCTACTCTGTTGAAGTTGTAGTGGAGCGTTTCAAGGAAGACGAAAAGAAAATACACATCAATGCTGTCATCTATGTGGAGCGCGACAGTCAGAAAGGCATCATCATCGGGCATCAGGGACAGGCATTGAAGAAGGTTTCTACCGAGGCACGCAAGAGCCTTTGAGAGATTCTTTGACAAGAAAATATTCTTGGAAACCTTTGTTAAGGTGGACAAGGACTGGCGCAACTCACAGAAAGAGCTGGGCAACTTCGGCTACAATCCTAAATGAGGAAGGAAGCCAAACGAAACAACAAGCAACACCCTGACTGTATGTAGGGCGAACTCTCGCACAGTGCGAGGGCTGGAGACGTGGTCATCTTCGGCAAATATTCATAAGGTGCAGACCTCACCTTGACCCCTTGAGATGTTTCTCAGCGTGGGAAAGACCATCAATAAATGGCAAATTTAGTAGCAATCGTAGGCCGCCCCAACGTGGGTAAGTCTACACTATTCAACCGATTAACCCAAAAGCCGCCGTGCCATTGTCAGCGATACGGCAGGCACAACACGCGACCGCCAATACGGCAAATGCCAATGGAACGGACGCGAATTTTTCAGTTGTCGATACCGGCGGCTGGGTTGTTAATTCCGACGACATATTCGAAGATGCTATCCGCAAGCAAGTTTTAGTGGCTACGGAAGAGGCTGACTTGGTGCTTTTTGTTGTCGATAACGAAACGGGAGTTACCGACTGGGACGAAGACGTGGCACAAATTCTCCGCCGCACCAAGCTCCCTGTAATCCTTGTTGCCAACAAGGTAGACAACAGTGGCGAGTACTATATGTCGGCAGACTTTTACTGTTTGGGGCTTGGCGACCCTGTTTGCATCAGCGCACAGACAGGCAGCGGAACGGGCGACCTGCTCGACTTGCTCCTTGAGCGTATGAAAGACGTGCCCGACGAAGGACCTGAAGACGACATTCCACGCTTTGCGGTCGTTGGACGCCCCAATGCCGGCAAGTCGAGCCTCATCACTGCCTTCATCGGCGAGAACCGCAACATCGTTACAGAGATAGCCGGCACAACGCGCGACAGTATCTACACGCGTTACAACAAGTTCGGTTTCGACTTCTATCTTGTTGATACAGCAGGTATCCGCCGCAAGAACAAGGTAACGGAAGACCTCGAGTTCTATTCCGTCATGCGCTCTATTCGCAGCATTGAAAACTCTGATGTGTGTATTCTGATGATTGATGCCACGCGCGGAATTGAGGCGCAGGATATGAATATCTTCCAGTTAATTCAGCGAAACAACAAGAGTTTGGTGGTAGTTGTAAACAAATGGGACCTTGTAGAGAGCAAAGACCAAAAGGTAATCAAGACTTTCGAGAATGCCATTCGCGAGCGCATGGCTCCGTTTGTAGACTTTCCCATCATCTTTGCATCGGCACTCACCAAGCAACGCATCTTCAAGATACTCGATGTGGCAAAGCAAGTGTATCTGAACAGAAACATGCACATTGGCACAACCAAGCTCAACGAAGTGCTGTTGCCCATCATAGAGGAAACGCCTCCACCATCGGTAAAGGGCAAATACATCAAGATAAAATACTGTTCGCAGTTGCCCAAGACGCAGATACCATCGTTTGTGTTCTATGCAAACCTGCCGCAGTACGTGAAAGAAATCCTATCGCCGCTTCTTGGAAAACAAGATACGCGAGCGTTGGAACCTCAACGGCTGTCCAATCAACGTGTTTATACGTCAGAAGTAAACATTTACAGAAGTATGAAACAACTACTTTATGCCCTGTTCCTTGCAGTTCTTCTACTTTCCTCCTGCAGCAGAAGGAAGGAGACCGACCATGGTGCAATAGCTGCAGAAGCTGCGAAGCACTATTACGAAAACCTTATTTCGGGCAAATACAAACTGTTCTTGGAGGGCATGAATCTGCCAGACAAGCTCCCCAGGAGCTACGAAAGTCAGATGCTGAAAAACTTTGAAGTCTTATCAAGCGCCAAGAGAAAGAACATAAGGGCATAAGGCAGGTAAGCGTGCACAGTGCCCAGTTCCGTGCGAAAGACAGCACGGCAAATGCCTACCTGCTGCTGCACTATGGCGACAGCACCACCGAGCAGGTGGTTGTTCCCATGCTGAAGAAGCGCGGCTTGTGGTATATGCGCTGATAAACCCAGCCGTGTTCTGGCTATGGCGCAATCATTCTTATAGACGTCAGATAGCAGTCATCTGCACATAAACAAAGCTCTACTTACGAGAGTGCACCAAAACTCCCCGACTTCTAACACCAACTATCATTTATAAACGGCAACCGCTATCAAAGAGTTAAGACTCTATGGTAGCGGTTGTTCGCGTTGATTAACTTTAATTTGGTGAGCATATCAATACATGAAGCATCGTCTCCAAACATCAGAATATAGGCATTCCAAACATCAGCAAACAGCCGTGTTTACCGATATTCTGCAGCAACGATTGCCGTAACTCCGAAGCGATGATTGCCGTAACCCCGAAGCGACGATTGCCGTAACCCCGAAGCGACGATTGCCGTAACCCCGAAGCGACAATTGGAGCAACTCCGTTGCTGTTCCGGAAGTTATTCGGAAGAGGTTTATCTCCGGACTCATGTTGATTAAGAGGGGTGTAACTGTCAATGCAGAAAGAGACTTCTCCCTGCTCCATATCTTGATATACGCTCGTAAATAAAATGATTTGCTGCATATAAAGACGGTGCAGCACCATAGTGTAATATTATAAATCAACTTTTACAGTTGCCAAACCTACCCTTTGCAGTGTTCGTCCATCTCTCCGACCATTATAAAAGGCAGTCAGTGTCTTTCTAAGGACACCATTAGAACAAATAGCTTCAAGGAAGTCAAAGCCGGGAAAGCGCTGCACTACAGAATGTCCAACACGTTCTGCATGCCTTCTATCTTCATCAGACTCTTCTTTATAAGCTTCACGTCTTCGCGATCGTGAACCCCCATGTCTATACAACCTACAACTATTCCGTTGTCGGTTTTCAATGTAACGTTGCGCATGTTAATGCCCAGCTGTTCGGATATGACCTTGGAAATGTCGAGCAACATTCCCTTTCGGTCTATGCCCTGAAGCTCTATCGTGGCATCGAAATACATCACTTTGTGCATGTCCCACTTTGCATCGAGTATGCGCGGACCGAAGCTTGCCTTTAGTTTTGCAGCCACGGGACACGCCCTGTTGTGTATTTCGATGTGGTTGTTGTTGTCGATGAAGCCTATTGCATCGTCGCCCGGAATAACGTGGCAGCAGTCAGGAAATATGTATCGTTTTATGTTGTCTTCGTCTATGAAGATAGGTTTCTTCTTGTTCAGGTTCTTGTCTACAATTATAAGTCCTGCCTTATTCTCCTCGGTCGCCCTGCTGTTGGCATTCTCTTCGCCGGAAGCCTTGTTGCGATTGAGGAACGGAACATATCTGCGCCACATAGATACATTGTCGTCCTTGTCCATTCGGTGCTTGTGCCTACCATGGAGCTCGTCTAAATCGGTATCGCCAAGAATTATCGATTTCTCGCCAATAGCAACAAAAAGGTCGGCATGCTTCTTTAGTTCGTGCAAATCGCAAAGTCTGTCGAGCACCGAAGTCGTCATTTCAAAGTCGTGTTTTTTAGCCATTCTTCGAGAATGTCTTCCCTTTCTTCTGTGTCTCCCGTGCTTCCTTTCTCAGAATAGCCATCACTTTGCTCTTGGCTTTGGCTGTAGACACAACATCTAACCACGACTTTTCCACACGCTGCGCCTTGGAAGTCAGTATTTCTACCTGGTCTCCGCTCTGCAGCTTGTGGCTCAGCGGCACAAGTTTGTGGTTTACTTTTGGCTCCAATGCAATGGCTGCCAAGGAACGTATGTATTTGGAAAGCGAAGTCGAGTGCGGTGCATCCGGCGGGCATCATCTTTATTTCGCCTTTCGGAGTAAACACAAATATCTCGGAAGCAAAGAGGTTCAGCTTGATGGCATCGAGGAAATCCATTGCATCGGGCTGCGGGTCGTCGAGTATTTCCTTTATGGTGTGCAGCCAATCGTTCAGTTCTCCCTCGTCCTCAGTAATCTCTGCGCCTTCCTTATACTTCCAGTGGGCAGCAAATCCCTGCTCGGCAATCTCGTCCATACGGTCGGAACGTATCTGGACTTCAATCCATTGACCTTGCTTCGACATAAGCGTTACGTGCAAAGCCTGGTATCCGTTGGCTTTCGGGTGGTTTACCCAGTCGCGCAGACGGTCGGGGTGGCTCTTGTAAAGTTTGCTGATTGCCACATAGATTTGGAAACATTCGTTAGCCTCGTCTTGCCTGCTTTTCGGTTTAAACACAATGCGGACGGCGAGAATATCGTATATCTCTTCGAATGGAACATGCTTTGTCTGCATCTTGTTCCAAATGGAATACGGACTCTTCACGCGGGCTTTAATTTCGTATTCTAATCCCATGCGGTCGAGTTCTGCACGAATAGGAGCAGTGAAGTTCTCGAAAAGTGTTTCGCGTTGTGCTTGTGTCGAAGCTATTTTCGTCTCTATTGCCTTGTAAGCGTCAGGGTGCTCGTAACGGAAACTAAGGTCTTCGAGTTCGGTCTTAATCTTATTCAGTCCTAATCGGTTGGCTAACGGAGCATAGATGTAAAGCGTCTCGCCTGCAATTTTGTATTGCTTGTTGGCAGGTTGCGAGGCAAGGGTGCGCATATTGTGCAGGCGGTCGCATATCTTAATAAGGATAACGCGAATGTCGTCGCTCATTGTCAGTAGCAGTTTCTTAAAGTTCTCGGCTTGTGCAGAAGCTTTGTCGCCAAATATTCCGCCCGAAATCTTTGTCAGTCCGTCCACAATCATTGCGATTTTTGCACCGAATATATTTTCAATATCTTCTACCGTGTAGTCTGTGTCCTCCACTACATCGTGCAGAAGAGCGGCACAAATGCTTGTGGAACCTAACCCAATCTCTTCGCAAGCAATCTGTGCAACGGCAATAGGATGTAGTATATAAGGCTCGCCGGAAAGGCGTCGCACTCCTTTATGCGCCTGTTTGGCAAAGTGAAAGGCTTTCGTTATGATATCGACTTTCTTTCTGTGAGGCGATGCCAAGTAGGTATCCAGCAGATGTTGGAATGCATCTTCTATAAGTCTATCTTCCTTTTGTTCGTCAATTCGGCTATTGTTGTCATCTGTCTTCATAATGTAGTCCTTCCTTTTGGTATAATTCTTCGATTAACTATGTGGATTGTGCATTGTTTCTTTCTCTATTCGTGCTGTCATTTCCAACTGCTGTTCTTCTGTGTTTTTACTGCTTTCGTACAATTGAGAGACATTGTCAGTAAAGCATTTCACCTTTTCTGAAGGTAACAAAAGCGTGGCTGCACCCTCTGTCGTCTTAACAATGTCTTGCCGATATTGTGGATTTAATGCTCGCAGATCTGCAACATCCATATTCAAGACATTTGCTATTTTAGTCAACGACACATCTTCTGTAACCACAACCCGACCAGCCCTCTCTGGCAATCCAGTTGGCTCTGGCAATATATTGTATTCTGCATAACAGTTCATTACGTAGTTGGCAGCAATGAAAGCTGGTACATAGCCACGCGTTTCTTTTGGCAGAAACTCATAGATTTGCCAAAAGTCGGTATTATTTCCCGTCTTTTCAATCGCATTGCTCACTCTTGTCGGACCGCAATTGTAAGCCGCCAACACTAAAGACCAATCGCCAAAACGTTTATAAAGGTCAGCCAACAATCGTGCGGCAGCATACGAAGACTTAATGGGGTCAAGCCTTTTTCGTCTACAAACGTGTTTATCTGCAAGTTATATTGTCGCCCCGTTGCGGGCATAAGTTGCCATAACCCAGCAGCACCTTTACCTGAAACAGCCTTTGGATTCAGCCCCGATTCTATCACAGGCAGATACTTTAACTCTAAAGGAAGACCGTAATAGAGCAATGCTTCTTCAAAGATAGGATTGTAATAACTTGCTCGTGCCAGCAAACAACTTGTAGAACGACGACCTTGTCTTACGTATTTATCAATGTGTTTCTGCACTTCCGGATTATAAGAGAGGCATAGTGAGCCTGATATTCGGTTAATAAGACGACCGACAGCAACAGTTTTCTTCTTCCATTTCCATTGGAACTGCTGCCGCATTCACGTTGTTTTCCTTTACATAACTTTTTGTTCCAGCATATCCAGCCCCAGTTTCAGCCATAATCTCTGGTGCATCTGGAATGTTTATTTGCATCGTTCGGCCATGATTATCCTTCACTATCTGTTGCTGGGCGAATGCTATACAAACGCTCATCAATAGTATTATAATGGCAAAAATCTTCTTTTCTTCTATCATTTCTTTCTTATTTTGTAGCACAAAAACGCTGTTTTCGTCTGTTAAAAGGTAAGTTTACAACCTACGCCAATTGCAGAACCCTTTAAGAAATTAGTTATATTAGCAGATGAATTGCTATTTAATACAACTGGAGAAATATGCAACGATAAATCATCTGATATGTTGAAATTAGAGAGCGAAGCATCTACGTAGGCATCAATCACCGACAAAGCATAAACGGCAACTGTTGCAAATATACTTAAATCGCGCCATCTGCGGAAACGGTCTTTACGTTTTTTGAATAGACTTTGGTAATAACTCTTATTCGCATCGGTTATTTTTGTTCCTAAATGCAAGAAGTTATTGTAGCTTTGCGTATTAGGATCGTCGTCCATAATATCTTTATAAGCCCTTTGATAGTCCCGATACATCTGGTTATTCCAAGTCATTGCATAGATACAACCCGTTAGCCCACCATAGAAAATAGGCAACTTCCAATACTTACGGTTGTAAATCTGACCAGCCCCGGGCAGGGCTATTGCCAGCCATAAAGCCTTTTTAGGATTGGGGTGCCACTTGTTCCAATTCGCCTTTAGGTACTCTCCATCTTTCGTTGTAGCCTTTATTCAGTTGTAAGGTCTTATCGGACGATAATGAGATTTTATTCTTTTGCTTATTATTCCCGCTGTTCGATAATGTGTCAAATCCTTCTTCCTTAGGATATAGAACCTTGACAGAATCGCTATAAACAACTTGTGCGTTTATTGTTTCAGTATAACTTATCACCAACAGCAATGTTAGTAATAAGAGATGGAATATATTCTGATTTTTGTCTCACTTAACTTTTTAATTATACTTTCCATTACTGCTTTAGTCCGTCCATTACTTCCATGATATGCAATAATTCTTCTTCAGAAGCAAAAAGAATACTGATTTTTCCCTTTCCCTTCGCCCCATAGGTCATTTGCACTTTCGTATTGAAGAAATTGGAAAGACGCTTTTTCAACAGATTAAACTCTTCCGGAAGTTTCGATTTGGCTGCAATCTTCTTCTTTGCAGTCTGTATATCCTCGCCATTGTTAAGCTGTTGGCAGAGTTCTTCCACTTTTCGCACACTGAAAGCGTTCTTCTGAATTTCGTGGAACAGTTTTATTTGCTGCGAAGGACTACTCAATGAGAGCAACGCACGTGCGTGTCCCATGTCTATCTCTTTCTTCTGTAAAGCCATCTGCACTTGTGCAGGGAGTCTGAGCAGACGTAGATAGTTGGTAACAGCGACACGACTCTTCCCTACCCGGGCTGCAATCTTCTCTTGAGTCAATCCACTTTTTTCTTGCAAATGTTCATATGCAAGAGCTATTTCTATGGCATTCAAATCCTCACGCTGTATGTTTTCCACCAGCGCAAGTTCCATTACGTTTTCGTCTTTAATGGTTCTAATGTAAGCAGGAATAGCTGTAAGACCCGCCAACTGCGATGCACGCCAACGCCGTTCTCCCGCTATTATTTGAAATTTGTGTTCGTCTAACTGCCGAAGCGTGATGGGTTGCACCAACCCAAGCTGCTTAATGCTGTTTGCAAGTTCCTCTAATGCCACTGGGTCAAACTCCCTTCGAGGCTGGTCGGGATTCGCTTCAATTTGGTCAATAGGGACTTCGTTTATCGTTGAACTACCTTGCGCACTTACTGTTCCCGTCGAGATCAAAGCATCTAAGCTCTCCCAAGTGCATTAACCTTTGCGTTTCTATTATATTTTTATGTACTGCCATCGTTTCTGTTGGTAAGTCTTAAAGAGGTTCAGTAGGTTTTCCTATTTCTTATTTTTCTATAATCTCCTTAGCCAAAGCTAAATGGTTCTTTGCTCCTGTAGAATCGGCATCGTAAAGTATTACCGGCAAGCCATGACTGGGACTTTCCGAGAGTTTAACATTGCGCTGAATAACGGTCTTAAACACCAATTCTTGGAAGTGTCGCTTTACTTCGTCGTAGATTTGACGTGCCAATCTTAAACGACTATCGTACATTGTAAGTAGAAATCCTTCGATTTCTAACTTCGGATTCAGCTTGCTTTTTATAATCTTAATCGTATTCAACAGTTTGCTAATGCCTTCGAGCGCAAAATATTCGCATTGCACTGGAATAATAACAGAGTCGGCTGCCGTCAGTGCATTCACTGTAATTAAGCCCAAAGATGGACTGCAATCTATAAGTATATAGTCGTAATCGTTACGAATAGGGTCCAAGAGCTTTTGCAATACTTCTTCTCTATCGCTTATTTGCAGCATCTCTATCTCTGCCCCAACAAGATTGATATGGCTCGGAACAATGTCCATTCCTTCTATATCTGTGGTATAAATGGCATCGCGAACATCTGTATGGTCAATGATACATTCGTACAACGAACAATCAACTTCGTTTATGTCAACGCCCAAACCACTTGAAGCATTCGCCTGAGGGTCGGCATCAATAACGAGAACCGACTTTTCTAAAGTTGCCAACGATGCCGCAAGATTGATGGTAGAGGTGGTTTTCCCTACACCACCCTTCTGGTTTGCCACTGCGATTATTTTTTTCCCATTTTATTCTTTTTCCTATACTTGTTTTTGCCGACAAAGATACATATTTTAAGCGAGAAAGCTATATTTATAAACCTTTTTCGTATTTTTTGCAGGCAGAAAATAAAATTTATGAATTGTAAACGACCGCTTATCCTCATCTCCAACGACGATGGATATAACGCTAATGGCATTAAAACATTGGTTTCATTTTTGTCCGACTTTGCCGATATTTTTAGTTTGTGCTCCCCGAAGGTCCACGTTCAGGGTCTTCGTGTGCTTTTTCTGCAAATAATCCCCTGCGCTTAAATCGCCTTGACAATATACCCAACTGTGAAGTATGGTCATGTTCGGGAACTCCTGTAGACTGTGTGAAGATTGCTTTAGAGCAGCTTCTAAATGGCAGACGACCCGATTTAATACTCGGCGGCATTAATCACGGCGACAACTCATCGGTGAATACGCATTACAGCGGTACAATGGGCATTGCCAGAGAAGGCTGCTTAAAGTACATTCCTTCCATTGCATTCTCATCATGCGACTATAATCCAAATGCCAATCTTGAGCATCTCCGCAGCTATGTTGTAAAGATAGTGAAGCAAGTGTTGAGCGACGGCTTGCCCAAGGAGTTTGCCTGAATGTAAACTTCCTATCCGCGACAGCTTCAAGGGTATCAAAGTCTGTCGAATAGGGTACGGTAGCTGGATAAAAGAAACTCTTCGCTGCGAACACCCAAGGGTTTTTGACTATTAGTGATGCTGGGTGAATATCGTAACGACGAGCCTTCGGCAACCGATACCGACCGTTGGGCATTGGAAGAAGGTTATGTCTCGGTAACACCAACACGCATCGACATTACCGACTACGATGTGTTGGACAAGCTGAAAGCGTGGGAACAGTAAGTTTAAAGACAACTCTCTTTCATTAATATATTAACAATAACCGTCTGAAGAATGAAGTATTATCTGATAGTTGGCGAAGCATCGGGCGATTGCACGCATCGCGCTTGATGCAATCGCTTAAAAAATTTGACGAAGCGGCAGAGTTTCGCTTCTTCGGTGGCGATTTAATGCAAAAAACGTTGGCGGCACATGTGCGCCATTACAAGAAACTTGCTTATATGGGATTTGTTCCCTGTGCTGTTGCATTTGCCTGCTATCATGAAGAATATGAAGTTCTGTAAGGAGGACATAGTTAAGTGGCAGCCCGATGTCGTGATACTTGTAGATTATCCGGGCTTTAATCTGAAAATAGCAAAATTCGTTCACAAGAACACCAAAATACCTGTTTATTACTATATTTCACCCAAAATATGGGCGTGGAAAGAGTGGCGTATCCGCGCAATAAAGCGAGATGTGAAAGAGATGTTCTCTATTTTGCCATTTGAAATCGACTTCTTTGAGCGGAAGCACAACTACAAAATACACTACGTTGGCAACCCTACGGCAGAGGAAGTTGCAACGTTCAAGAGCCAGTACACAGAGACAAAGGCAGACTTTTGCAGTCGCAACGACTTGCAGAACGACAAACCTATCATCGCCGTCTTGGCAGGAAGCCGAAAGCAAGAGATAAAAGACAACCTGCCATCTATGCTCGAAGCTGCCTCACGCTTCGAAGATTACCAAATAGTAATAGCAGGTGCACCATCAATAGATAGTGCTTATTACGAGCAATTTGTAAGCAAATATGATGCGAAAGTTATAAAAAACAATACATACGAGCTGCTTTCGCACGCTACGACCGCACTTGTTACGAGCGGAACGGCTACTTTAGAGACAGCCTTACTTAATGTTCCGCAAGTGGTTTGCTACGAAACACCACTGCCAAGCCTTATCCGTTTTGCGTTCAAACACATCATAAAGGTGCGCTTTATATCGTTGGTAAATCTCATTGCCGATAGGGAAGTAGTGCAGGAACTATTTGCCGACCGATTTAAAATACGGAATATTGCCAACGAACTCTATCGTATTCTGCCTGGACAGCCTTACCGCGAAACCATGCTTGCCGAGTATGAACAGATGAAAGAAAAACTTGGCGACCACATTGCACCCGACAATGCTGCCAACCTGATGGTTTATTTGCTAAAAAGATAGTAAGAACATGGTTCGTATAGCACTTCTTTCTCTCGTATTATTGATAATTTCTTGTAGCTGTAGTGCAAGGAAAGCCATTGTTCCCACAGCCGTTATGTCGCTCCAGAAAGAAACATTCGCAGCTTTTTACAAACGTATTCCAACCATAAAAATTCCCATTCAAATACTCCTACGACTTTATTATAGACTTGCCAGAGACAATCATTCCGAGTGAAGAAGCAATGCCGTTAATCGCTACTTTCGTAGACAAAGAAACTGATTTGAGCAATTGCCACGTTGCCAAACCGCCTTCTGCCGACAATACCCACTTGCTTTTAATCTTTTGCAAACAATCGAGTTGGCGAAGGACTGGTTCTTTTCTTTTGTGCATTAGACAGTAAGTATAGACTGACAGACAAATTACTTATCTACACGGCAAAGAACATTCAATGGAAAGGGGGAATAGAAAATTGCTATATAGATTATACGATTACGGGCGACAAGAAAATTATCTTAAGGAAGGTGATTGCTATACCCGATAAGAATATACTTATCAAGAAAAAGCAACTATCTCCTCTTAAAATGGAAAGTTCAGGTCAGATAAATAACGCTGGTGTATGGTTTCAAATTTCTAAGCAAACAAATACCTTGCTCCATTGCTCTATTATCTCTACATACATTATAACAAAGAAGAACAGAGTCCATAAAATTGTAAACATTTCTCAAGAAGCAATGCCTTATATAACCTATTATCTATCAATACAATCCAAAAATATGCATCTTCGCGGAACAAAAGAGTAGGTTTTATACAGTAAAAGTGTATATTTCACATTACAAAACAGCCGATATAGCAACGCAGAAATGCAGTTTCTGCTTTTAAACAGAATATTTTTACAAAGCAAAAATTGTCTTTAGCGTCTATCGCAATCAGATGAAGGGGAAACGATTTTCGCAAACAAACATCTACGAATTAATTATTCTGACCTAAAAAATAGAATAGGAAAGGCATCTAATTCGAAAACAGAGGACAAGAGACAAAGCCATCATGAAAAGCGAGTGCATTGGATTAAACCTGTGATACACTCACCTTCTATTCTACTTTTTGTCTGCTTTTGCTTTCTTAATGTAGGTTCTAATCACAAAATAAACAACGACTAAAGCTACAATTGCCAAAATGCCATCCTTGATGTAGTCGTTATATTCCTCTATTTTTGCTGTGAGCTGGCTTTCGGGAACAATAGAATGAAGATACCAACCGAGCGTAGCGAGGACGCAGTTCCACAGTCCTGAACCGATAGCGGTATAAAAAATGAACTTCCAAAAAGTCATTTTCGACAAGCCCGCAGGTATCGAGATTACTTGTCGGATAACGGGAATAAGTCGCCCTGTAAGGGTTGCTATAACGCCATGGTCGTAGAAATACTTCTCTCCAGCCTTTACTTTGTCTTCGTTCAGCAGGCAAAGGTGTCCCAATTTACTGTTGGCAAAGCGGTACACAACAGGTCTGCCAAGGTAATAAGCCGCGATATAGTTGGTTGTTGAGCCTGCAACTGCGCCCAATGTGGCAATTATAACCACCCAGAACACGTTAAGATGCCCTGCCGCAGCGTGATAGGCAGCGGGCGAAACGATGAGTTCGGAAGGGAAAGGGATAACTGTTCCTTCGATATACATACCGAGGAAGATTGTCCAATAATTAAGTGTGTCTAAGAGACGAAAACCAATGCATTTTAAAATATTTCTTTTAATAATGTAATTCTGTATTTATGAAACTGTCGCTCGTTCTGTTTGTGGAGTGTCGGCAATATTTCTCAGCCAACCGCCACGGTAAATCCGTATCAAGAACATAGAACCACGGAACGTAAGTTCTACTGCCATTGCAAACCAAACACCACGCAAGCCATAGGTGGAAGCGAGGGCATAAGCCAGCGTAAGGCGCACGAACCACATAGAGCCAAGGTTGATTAGCGATGGTTTGAACGTGTCGCCGGCACCAACACATACGCTATAAGCCACGATAGCTGCAGCAAAGAATGGTTCGGCAAAGGCTTCGATGCGCAGAACGGCAACACCCAACTCTCTGATTTCGGGCACAGGCGAGAGCATTCCTATCATTTCGGGAGCGAAGATATACATAACCACGCCCATAAACGCCATAACTGCCATACCGATGAAGATAGTCATATGGGCAAAACTCTTGCAAAGCTCTTTCCGTTTCGCTCCGACACTTTGTCCAACAAGCGTCGTTGCTGCTTCGGCAATACCGTAACCCGCATATAACACAGGCTTTCGGCCGTTACGGCAAACGAGTTGGCGGCAATGGCAAAGTTGCCCAAGGGTGCGACAATCATAGTAGAAACCACTTGTGCGCCATTCATCAGAAGGTATTGCATCGCCATAGGCGCACCTATCTTTACAGCATGGACGATATAATCCCACACCCATACAAAACGTTTGGTGTCGAGCTTCCACGCCAATATAGGACTTCGGAAGATAGCAAAATAGATTAAAGGAATGGCAGCTACGACAAACGACAGCAGCGTACCGATGGCAGCACCCTTCACTCCTAAACCAAATCCGAACATTTCAAACTGAAATCCCAATACGGTAAGTGGGCGTGTAGGAAAGATTAAGATGAAGTTGAAGACCACGTCCATAACGCACATCAACACGGAGATAAGGCTTGGGTGGCGCATATCGCCCGAGACTTTCAACATTGCAGCCGACAAATACTCTACCAAATGCACAGGCACTGCAAACGAAAAGATGAGAAAGTAAATGGAAGCATCGTGCTGAATGTCGGCACCACCGCCCAACCAACGGGGCAACGGCGTAGCCAACAGTGCCGCAACAGCCATCAGTACAAGGCTGAAAGCCAAACCAAAGATATATCCGTGCCGCATTACGGCGCGCGCTTTCTCGAAGTCGTTGGCTCCAATGAAGTGTGCGGTTTGCACCGAAAAGCCCATTCCGCCCGCTGCAACCAACGAACCAAAGAGCCAGGTGGCAGGTTCTACCAAACCGATTGAAGCCGAAGCGGCTGCTCCTAACGAACCTACCATCGAGGGCGTCGATGTAGAACATCATAACAGTAGTAACCTGTGCGAGAATGGACGGAATACTTAATTGGACGATGAGATTTAACTTCTCGCCCATCGTCATAGAACTGCCATTCCTGATTTTCTCTAAGAGCGCATCGGTTACAGTCTTGCTGAACACCATAATATATAAGGTAGGGTTGTAAAGGCAGACAGTATGCCCACCGTAAGTCTTCGCTGAGAGTTGGTTGGTATATCCTTAAATAATATCGGGAACCTTTGTTCCTGCTCTGTAATAAGCGTGCAGGCGCAAGTCGAAAATCAGGTTGGAATAAGCAGGAATAGAACCGCTCTTGCTTGAGCCATATCCTAACTGATAAGGAATGTAAACCACCCAATGGTCTCCGATGTGCATATTCTGCAAGGCAGTAGCAATTCCATCAATAACACTTCCCTTTTCACCGCCGACCAAAAGCTGAGCTGGGCGTGATGTTTGTGGATTAAACACCAAACCATTGCCCCCCCAACTGCTATCGAACATCAGTCCTGCAGTATAAGTTGGTGAAGGTATGAGACGTCCTTGATAGTGCACTAATACCGAATCGGTATACAAAGGAGAGCCAGAACCAGTACCTTTCTCTAACTCGTGCACAATAATATAGTTTTCTGGTGTATAGCTTTTTGTCCCATCTCGTTTCTCTTGACTTTGATAAGTATAACTTAAGAGGAGTTTCCAAGAAGTATCACCATTGGCTATTTTCTGTTGCGTTATGTTGTAAAGATCGGTCCAATACTTTGTATTTTTGCTCTTCCAATTTGCAAATTCATCTGTATCTTTTTCGTTTTCAGAACAAGAAGACAGTAAGCCAACCGATGTTATAGCGGCAAACAACAGCACTACAGAAAAGAGAAAGCGATGTAGTTGCATTCTTAATTTATTATTATTTTTGCATGATTTTTATTCTATCGTGAATATAAGTCTTATTCCTTCACATCGAGTTTCTTCAACAGTGAAGTTATGGAAACGCGGTCTTCAATGATTTCACGCAACCTTTCAATGGGCACACGCTCTTGTTTCATAGAGTCGCGGTAGCGCAAAGTAACGGTATTATCGGTAAGCGTGTCGCCATCAACAGTAATGCAGAAAGGCGTACCAATGGCATCTTGGCGACGATAACGCTTGCCAATAGAGTCCTTTGCCTCAATGGTGGTGTTGAAGTGGAACTTCAAATCGTCCATAATCTCTTGTGCCTTCTCCGGCAGACCGTCCTTATTGACCAACGGAAGCACTGCACACTTAACTGGAGCCAACGGTTCTGGCAAACTCAAAACGATGCGGCATGAACCATTTTCAAGCTGTTCTTCGGTGTAGCTGTGGCACATAATGCTCAGGAACATGCGGTCTACCCCGATAGAAGTCTCTACAACGTAAGGCGTGTAGCTCTCGTTGCGCTCAGGATCGAAGTATTTTATCTGTCTGCCAGAGTACTTTTCGTGCTGTGAGAGGTCGAAATCGGTGCGCGAGTGGATACCTTCTACTTCCTTGAAACCGAATGGCATATGAAACTCGATGTCTGTTGCAGCATTTGCATAGTGCGCTAACTTTTCGTGGTCGTGGTAGCGATAGTTCTCGTCGCCCATACCAAGCGCTCGTGCCAAGCTAAACGGTGCTGCTTCCAGTAGTTGAACCATTTCATTTCCGTGCCTGGTTGGCAGAAGAATTGCATCTCCATTTGTTCAAATTCGCGCATGCGGAACACGAACTGACGGGCTACTATCTCGTTGCGGAAAGCCTTTCCAATCTGTGCAATACCGAACGGTAGCTTCATACGACCAGTCTTCTGAACATTCAAGAAGTTCACAAAGATACCTTGTGCAGTCTCCGGACGTAGGTAAATCTTGCTCGACGAGTCGGCAGAAGCACCCATTTCGGTTGAGAACATCAGGTTGAACTGTCGCACATCGGTCCAGTTCTTTGTTCCGCTGATAGGGTCTACGATACCTTCATCGAGTATAATTTGTCGCAGTTCCGCAAAGTCTGAAGCCTCCATAGCCTTGGCATAACGTGCATGAAGCTCGTCGTGCTTGTGCTGATGCTCCAACACACGAGGATTGGTGGCACGGAATTTGGCTTCATCAAAGCTGTCGCCGAATTTCTTTGCAGCCTTGGCAACCTCCTTATCTATCTTTTCTTCGTACTTGCCGAGCTGATCTTCTATCAGCACATCGGCTCTATAACGTTTCTTTGAGTCACGATTGTCA
>BNJU01002491.1_pt1:0-102500 | contig 165399 bp, 170 predicted proteins | sample 8539281 | NCBI WGS metagenome assembly BNJU01 (sample SAMD00202456, study PRJDB9452) | human saliva metagenome | isolation source: human saliva | place: Japan | reverse complement strand
GCCCTAGGGTCGCTCCTCGCGGTCACTGAACTTCAGGCACCCCGGCTTTCATGGCTTGACGGGCGGTGTGTACAAGGCCGGAACGTATTCACCGCGCCATGGCTGATGCGCGATTACTAGCGAATCCAGCTTCGTGGGGTCGGGTTGCAGACCCCAGTCCGAACTGGGACGGATTTTCAAGATTGGATGCAACTTGCATTGCACCGTCCCTCTGTACCGGCCATTGTAACACGTGTGTAGCCCCGGACGTAAGGGCCGTGCTGATTTGACGTCATCCCCACCTTCCTCGCACCTTGCGGTGGCAGTGTCCCCAGAGTGCCCGGCATCACCCGATGGCAACTGGGAAAGGGGGTTGCGCTCGTTATGGCACTTAAGCCGACACCTCACGGCACGAGCTGACGACAACCATGCAGCACCTTCACAGACGCCCCGAAGGGAAGCCCACGTCTCTGTGGGCAGCGAATTCCTCTGCAATTCAAGCCCGGGTAAGGTTCCTCGCGTATCATCGAATTAAACCACATGTTCCTCCGCTTGTGCGGGCCCCCGTCAATTCCTTTGAGTTTCACCGTTGCCGGCGTACTCCCCAGGTGGGATGCTTAATGCTTTCGCTTGGCCGCAGGCGCAGGGCGCCAACGGCGGGCATCCATCGTTTACAGTGCGGACTACCAGGGTATCTAATCCTGTTCGATACCCGCACCTTCGAGCTTAAGCGTCAGTAACACTCCCGCAGGCTGCCTTCGCGATCGGGTTCCTCGTGATATCTAAGCATTTCACCGCTACACCATGAATTCCGCCTGCGCTGCGTGTACTCAAGTCTGACAGTTCGCGCTGCAAGTTAAATGTTGAGCACCTAAATTTCACAACACGCTTAACAGACCGCCTACACTCCCTTTAAACCCAATAAATCCGGATAACGCCCGGACCTTCCGTATTACCGCGGCTGCTGGCACGGAATTAGCCGGTCCTTATTCATGAGGTACATGCAATGGCGCACACGTGCGCCACTTTATTCCCACATAAAAGCAGTTTACAACCCATAGGGCCGTCATCCTGCACGCTACTTGGCTGGTTCAGACTTGCGTCCATTGACCAATATTCCTCACTGCTGCCTCCCGTAGGAGTTTGGACCGTGTCTCAGTTCCAATGTGGGGGACCTTCCTCTCAGAACCCCTACTGATCGTCGCCTTGGTGGGCCGTTGCCCCGCCAACTAGCTAATCAGACGCATCCCCATCCCTTACCGGAAAACCTTTGTTTCATATCGGATGCCGTCAATGAAACACATCGGGTATTAGGCCGTCTTTCGACGGGGTATCCCCAAGTAAGGGGCAGGTTGGATACGCGATACTCACCCGTGCGCCGGTCGACGTCCAGAATGTGCAAGCACATAATGCCGTTTCCCCACGACTTGCATGTGTTAAGCCTGTAGCCAGCGTTCATCCTGAGCCAGGATCAAACTCTCCATTGTAAAATATCTCTCATGGAACGGAAACACGAATGGCACGAAGACCATCGGATCCCCGTCCCGTAATCTGCCAGGGACCAATTATCAATTGGCATCAAGTTCATGCACCTAAAAAAATGACAAGGTCGTTTCTTTTACCCATCTGCCGTCCCGAAAGGAGCGGCAGACGCTTCTCGTACTACTTCTCTGTCCATGTAAATCCTATCAAAGAACGATGCCCAACGGCAGCACGACAAACGCGCCGGCCGTAAAAGTGAGTGCAAAGGTAGGGACAAAAACATTACCACCAAATATTTGGGAAAGAAAAATGAAAATTTCTGAGCTTATAGATTATATTTGATATAAATCAATCAAAAATAACGAGTAATACCTCATTATAAATAGGAGCATCACAAATAAAAAACTGCCCGCATTAACTGCGGACAGCTCTACACTTATGATGGTTTACTTGATTTAATTATTTTGACCTCCACAAACCATGAAGGTTGCAATATTCTCGAGCGTAAACTTCTTTTGCGTCTGTTTTAAATTCAGCAACAGGCTTTTCTGTCGGTTCGAGATACTTACGAAGAACCTCATTATTCTCTGTAATGAGTTCAATCCACTGGATAGAGTGTGCTTCGGTCATAGGGTGTTCAACTTCGCCCACCGTTACACGGTAGCCACCTTCGATTTTCTCAACAACAGGAACGTGCTTTTCCGTTGCTGCATCAGTTGTATTCTCTACTATTTTCTCAAATCCGCAAAGGTCTTTATCTGATGGAATAATAACTTCTACGATATTGTTACACTCTGAACACTTATAAATTTCGTTTCTCTTTGCCATAATATACTCTTGTTAATGTTTTTGTACTGCAAAGATAATAAAATCTTTTTAATACACAAATTTATTTTGTAATAAATACGAAAAACCTCGTTCTGGCAGCTATTTTAGGTTATTAAAGGATTTTAAAAGCATCTCTTTTAAGAAATTATCTTTTACTTTGGCCCTATACTTTCGATTTCTGATTTTACTATCTTCTTCATTTCGGTATCTAATTGCTCAGAATACTTACACAAATCATATATTACTGAGACATAAAAAGAAGTTTGTATGCCATTGGGAATTTGCATTACAAGTTTTTTCATTGCATTAAACTCTGAAAGCCATTCTGTATTGCTTAATTCTGATGCCAATTTATGCACTCCATTTATTTCGTAATAAGTGTTATTTTTACCCTGCTTTTGAGAAAAAGTTGCCAACTTTGTCGGCATCGTACTTCTTTCTTATATCTTTATTAATGCCTTTTAAAACAAAACCTTTCCCGGCAAAATCGTTAAACACATTGTAGGTTTGTTCGCTCTTGCGATACTTCGGCTGAACAGACAAGCAGCTGATGATTCTTCCAACAGTTGTGCCGTCTTCCTTGTCCGTCCATTCCAATGCATAACCATAACGACGTAACGAGTCAGCAGGGTCGCTGAACAGCAACTGTATCATATTATCATACTTTTCTCCAACAAATACTTCTGTCTTATCAGGACCCATCAACCTATACGATGCCAGCTTATTTCCCTTATTCGCAGATACCAACTGATAGGCAGCCTTCGAGTCGCTGTCGAATGCCTTTCGCAGGATTTCTATCTGCTGTTTCTGCTTTCCCATAAGCGTGAAAGAATAAATGTTCAGAAAGTCTTGCTTGGTTTTATCTTCTCGCTGCTCTTTCCTAAACTCATACTTCGCTACTTCGTTTTCTTTCAAAAACTTTTTATAAGCACTCTCTATATGTGCTTGTGCCTGCGCAATCGTTGGCATTACAGCCAATGCGATGCCTGTAAATATTGTTTTTAACTGTTTCATAACTCAATAATATTTTTCGATTTCAAACTGCAGTTCCTATAATAAATTGTTCCGTTTTCATTGTAAACCACCTTAATGCCCTGCGCTTGCTGACTGGCAACATACACGTTGGTTTGTGCATCGGAAATTTCCTTGTTCACCATTGCAATATCTTCTTCAGCTTGTTGGCGGGCTATTTCGATTGCCTGTTCTGCCTTTGCACGATATTGTTCCCTTGCATTGCCATTCGATGCTTGAACCTTTCGTACCTTTGCAGTTCTCTTTATTTACAATCGGTTTTGTCGCTGCTACTTGCTGAACGCTAAGAGTTGAAGACTGCTGCATTTTGCTTTCATTCTTCGCCAACTGCTTGTCTTCGACCTCCAATTGCCGTTTTGCCATTGGTGCAGTTTCCGTTCTCTCAACCACCTTATCAGGTATAGACAACTTATTGCTTATCCACACGCCCGCAAATCCTATCAAAATCAGTAGAGTAGCTGCAACTGCTATCCGCTTCCACAATACTATTGTCGCAGGGGCATACTTTCCCTATATCTTCTTTTTTTGCTCACTTACTTCTGCCATTCCATTGTCAAAGTAAGCAAACATATCTTTATAGTCTTCCCATTCTGCAGGCACACGCTGCTCCGAACGAAAATAGTCGGCAAGTATTTGCTCTTCTTCTATCGTCGTTGTGCCCGCCATAAACTTGTCGAGCAACGTTGCTATATCTTTCTTATTATATAATGTCATCTTCCTTTCCTCCTTTTTATATCTTCCAACAGCCTTCGCCTCGCCCGAGCCAACAACGTGCTGACCGATGTTGATGCGATGCCCAACAAATGCGAAATCTCCTCGTTGGAACGCTGTTCCACCTGCCGCATATATAATATGGTGTACTCGGTCGTTGGCAAATCCTTTATTTTTCTCTCCAACCATTCCAAGTTTTCCTTTGCTTCCAAAACGTCTGAAGGCGATAGCTGCACATCGGCAAGCGCATCAGTTTCGCTGTTCCCTATCGTTTTGGCATTACCTGCTCTGTGCAAATTCAGTGTTAAGTTGTGCGCCATTCGCGCCACCAAGCCTTCCAACGATACAAATCTGCCCAAATCATTGCGCATCTGCCAAAGACGGAGCATAACGTCTTGCGCTATGTCTTCCGCCTCTGTTTCCGTAGCTCCCACTCTTCTTCCTGCCCTGATAGCACAACGCCGAAGTCGAGGAACAATCTGTGCAAATGCTTCTTCGTTCATTTATGTTTTATCAACTCACACCTATATAACACATTACCGTGCTCCTTTCAAACCAAGATTAATTTCCTTTAACAAAAAAATACGAAAATGTCTCTCCTAACTACATTTTTTATACCTTTGCCATGCAATATAAAACGAACTATTGCATTTTATTATTATCAGAAAAAAATATTATTATTACAATTTAAATTTACAAGAATGAAACGATTAAGTTACTTCATCACAGCACTGTTTATCAGCATCTTCACTATTTCATGTACCTCTGATGAACCCTATTGGAAAATGGGAATCTATGAAATGGAAATACGAAGGAGTATCATTACGAACAAAGACAAAGAAAGTTTTTACTGTTACGAAAAAGGTGGTACCTACCATTTTTAAATGCAAAAACTACGGCGGTTTTTGGCTTTGCGCAGTTGAAGAGAAGGTGAATAACACTGTAAATACTTACGATGGGCAAAACTTCGACAAGACTTTCCCAAAGAGTGACCAACACAATATATATGGAGGTTGGACAACAGCAAACATCAAGGAAAACGTTTTAACCGTAACCATTGCTCCAAACAAGACCAATACAAAAACGTTATGTAACTGTTGAAGTTTCGGCAGGCGACATCTTCGACCAATTCTACTTCGAACAAGAGTAACCATCGTTCATACTTTTTAACGCAAAAGCACTATTGGCTTGTAAAATAACATGAGTGGGATTGTCTGTTAAAACAGACAATCCCACTCATGTTATTCTATCATATAGCAACTAAAACCGCCTCATACTCCATCATTGTTCTATGCCCATAAAAGGCTCAATAAACGAGTGGACGGTTGTTATAGTATGCAGATTGTAGGCTGTACGATAAGGTTCTGCCAACAAACCACTGACAGCCTTGCGTGCTTCAAGCCATTTCTTCATCATTTTCTTAACCGCAGATACAGAATAGGAATAACTAAGTCGCTGTGCTTCTTTTCTTGCTTCAGCCATTGCCAAGTTCCACTTCTTCTTCAATAGCTGAGCTTTTTACAACCGGACGAAGCGACTGCATCTGTGCGTAAAAGTGTGCCCAGCGACAACCCTTTACCTTGTTTCGCTGGTTTTACCGACACACCACTTAAGGTATTCAAGTCTTCTTGCAGACAAGCAAAACGAATATAGCTCAAATTGCTATGCATGCCAGCACCGACAACTAACAAAATTGTACCGCCATTCAACACATATTGGACTTCAATGGCAATATTACCGAAATCGCGCATCAATGCTTCCAACTTCTTCCAAGTTCTTGCCTCATAGTTCATCGCCTTGCGAAATGGCACTACATTCTTGGCAGAAACGACACTTGTCTGGGGGTTCAATGCCCGAAGGCACTTCTTTATCACATCTGCATTCTTGTCACTACAATTGCTTTTCTCGCCAGCTCAGTCCACCATTCCAGCTGTAGAGCTTTTCATTGCAAGACGTTGTATCTGCATAGTAACGACCATATCTACCTTCTTGTATCATCACTGGCAGATTTGGATTGGCAACGTTTGCATCATTTTTCACTCTATCCTTCACGTTCACCAATACCGTCTTCTTCCTTTGCACCTTCTTCTTAGGCACTTTTGGCGTTGCATACGTACAACCCAAAGACACTGCCAATGTAAGCAGAAGCATTAAAAACTTTCTCATAGTTTGTCTTTTAAAATTCTTGTTTTCTACTACAAAAATAGACAATAATTGCTATAACCACAACTATTTGCCAAGGTTTTTAAAATTCAAATATTGCGATCACACTTCAGCATTAGAACTGCTAAATCATACTTTCACAAAATATGACATACTATTTTAGACCATTTGCAATAACATACAACCAACAATATAAAAATATATTCTATCACACTCCTTCCTTCATCTGTAATTCTGTTTCCATTATCTAAAAACTTGTGATTGCACTCTTGTTCTTATTTTGCTCTGTATTCCTTTTCATACATCCTCATTTTTATACCTTTGCCGTATATAAAATTTCTGTCCAAAGCAACAAATTAGGAAAAATGAAACGAACAACGTTCAGACGACACCACCCACAATAGGGGGACGTAAAATACTCAGGAACAGCAACTTAGAGCTGCTTAGGATATTTTCAATGATGGCTATTATGCGCATCACTTTGTTGTAAACTCAACTGTTGTTAAGCAATACAATTACTTAGACCCTAACTTAAATCAATACTTCCTTGAAGTTTTGGGGAATGTGAGGCAAGACTGCCATCAATAGCTTTTATACTTATTTCAGGATATTTCCTTTTGCAAAACAGACACTCACTGGCAGCGCTATACCAAGTTGGTAGCACAAATTGTTTTCTATAATGTAATCATCTATCTTATTTTTAGCTACCGGGTACGAATCTTTCACATTAAAAGGGTTCTATATGAGTATTTTCCAGAGCTTTCACACATAAACTATGGATTTGCAGCCAGTTTCTTGGCATTCTACGCTTTTGTACCAATCTATAATATCGTAATAAGAAATATCAGTCAAAAAGCAATTCAAATTATTCATCATAGGGTTAATATTCATTATGACTATCGCTCAAACATTCTTTTTCGCCTACAATGAATGAACCCGTTTGGTATATGACGCTTTATTTTATTGCAGCTTACATTAGAATCTACCCAAACCGTTACACAGAAAGCTTGAATTTTTCAACCATTTTATTTATAGGTAGTGTCCTCTTAGCTATTGCAAGCGTCGTCTTTCTTGCATTCTTAGCACATTATCGCCAATCTACATTCATTGGAGAACACCACTATTTCTTAGTAAGCGATTCAAATAAACTATTAGCATTAGTGGTAGGACTTTCCGCATTCTTAGTAGCAAAGAACACACGCCCATTCACAAGCAAATTTATAAACACTGCGGCTGCTGGTACATTCGGTGTTCTGCTTATCCATGATGCAAGCGGCACTATGCGTAAATGGCTTTGGCAGGACATTTGCCAAGTTCCCAAACTACTACACAGCAATTTCGGATACTTGGTTATTGAAGCCTTACTCGTCCCTATCATTGTATTTGCAGTGTGCAGTTTCATAGATTATTGGAGACGTAAATATTTAGAACGCCCTTTTATGCAATGGATTAATCACTTTTAAGCATTAAACCTTATACTTGTTCTTCGGTGTTAGGAATGTGGCAAATCACACCCTTATATGTACAATCCATATTTTTGCACTATGTGTAATAGCGTACAACCAAAAATATAAGGGTGTAATTCATCACATTCTCAACACCTATTTGCAAATTAACTCTCACCGTCTACAATCTTGAAAAGCCACCCGAGAATATTAAAATTCTTTAAAACCCATCACTGAATTTAACGCAAGGGAGAGCGATGAAATAGAATCGTGAAACAATGGAAATAGCTTTTTAAAAAACGAAAAAGATAAGAGTGGTTTTGCAAAAGCATGGGTTTTGCATCGCAAAAGAGCCGCTTTTACCATACAAAAGTGGCTCTTGTGAAAGCTCAAAATGCCGTTTTGAGTTCAGGTTTCTGTTCGTTTTACTACATTTTATACCTTATACTCCACAACAAAAAGGTTTATTCGATTCACACTTATACCCATAACAGCATCTTAACCATTGATTAACAGAAAGATAAATATTGCACTCAAAAAGTGCCTTTATTTGCAAACAACTTGCTTGCTGCGCAGAAAAATGCGAGTATTAGCGTATTTCACGGTTGAAGAATTAACAATTTAAAGCGGACATTTCAGACATATTAACAAAGCAAGCGGTTACTCTTTGCGATGCTTCCAAGAGCAACCAAGACGCCAAACATTGCCATACCGTACACCATTTTAATTTCTGCACACACATTGTTTACCAAACATTGCGCCGTAAAAGCCTTAATGTTTTTTGTTGGGCGTGCGGCCAAAGAACTCTCGATAGCACTTTGTGAAGTACGACGGTGAGGAGAAACCCACCTCGTAAGCTATTTCTGAAACTGATTTGTCGGTAGTCTCCAGCAAGCGGTCGGCACGTCTCATACGTGCTTCGCGTACTATGTCGTTGGGCGAAATGCCTGTTATCGACTTTATTTTCCTATACAGCTGCGCCCTGCTGATACCCATCTCGTGGCTGATAGTCTCTACATTCAATTCAGAGTTACCGAGATTGGCTTGTATTATGGTGCGGAACTTCTCTACAAACTGGCTTTCTGCACTCTGTGCAACTGGCACTGTCGGCACTTGCTGCGCATCGTTTCCAAACACAATCTTCAGAAGTTCCCGATTGGCAATCAGGTTTTTATGCGTGCTTTCAGTACATTTCCGTTGAAAGGTTTGGTCAGATAGGCGTCGGCACCATACGCATAGCCTTCTGCACGATACTCGTCTAATGTCTTGGCAGTAAGCAAAATCACAGGAATATGGCACGTCAAACTGTCGGCTTTCAAGCGTTTGCAACATTCCAAGCCGTCCATTCCCGACATCATGACATCGCAAACAACGACATCGGGCACTTCCCTGACTGCCTTTCTAAGTCCTTCCGCTCCGTCAGACGCTTCCATCACATCGTATTCGTCGCTTAACAGCGTCGTTGCGTACGCGCGAATGTCTGCATTATCGTCGATAACAAGCACACGAGGCTTGTCTTCCTGACGGTCGGAAGTTATTTTCGACACTTTGTTTTCGGTTGAAATATCGGTTACGGCTGAACTTTCGTCCAAGAAATCGTTCATTGTGTACGACTCGTCAGCAGGGTTGGAAATTGTCGCCTGCCACACGTTTGGGTAATGTTATCGTAAATTCACTACCCTCTCCCACTTCGCTTTCCACCTTTGCGGTGCTCTCCTTGCAGTTCGGTAAATGCCTTTACAATTGCCAAACCTATGCCCGTACCATCTTTGTTGCTGTTTCTTACTTGGTAAAATCTGTCGAATATGTGTCTTATATCTTCCTTTGCAATCCCCCTGCCTGTATCTTTGACGCAAATTTCTACGGTTTCATCGGTGCTTTTCGCCTTTATTGTGATGTTTCCTCCCTCGTCAGTATACTTTTAAGGCATTGCTCAACAAGTTATAGAAAATGCGTTCTACCTTATATATATCGGCACATAGACGAATGGGTGCAAGGATTATCAAGTCTACTTTTATCTTCCGTTTCGTTGCAATAGACTCGAACGTGCTCACCCACTCTTTTAGATAGCCCGTCAGTTCAAACTCGCTCAGCGTCAGTTTCATCTTCTTGTTCTGTATCTTTCTGAAGTCAAGGATTTCGTTTACAAGGCGCATCAGAATGGAAACATTCTTTTCTACAATCTGCAACATATTGCGCTGCCGTTTCGTTAAGTTCTCGTCGTTTACGATATGCTCTATTGGGTCGGCAATTAGTGTCAATGGCGTGCGCAGTTCGTGGCTGACATTGGTAAAGAATTGCAACTTTGCGTTGGTTGCTTCCTCTTCTAACTGGCGACGAAGAATAATGGTACGATAAATGTAAACGATAAGTCCGATGAGCAACGCAATGATAACACCACCCAAGAGCATATATATTTTCTGGTGATTGTATTGTGCAAGGTAGGTGTCTACCTTGTTATTCAGGTCAGAAAGTCTGCTTCGCTGCTTCATCATCTCCTCGTTTTGCAGTAGCAACACCTTGGCATTGTCTTTCGTTACCAATGCTCCTTTGAGGTAATTATCCCGATGAAATGGTTGTTTTTCAGAATTTTTCATTGCCAATTGCATCACCATATCGCCACGAGTGGGATAGATATACGATGCAAGCAATTTGCCAGCGTCCACAGCTTCTATTCCACCACCCTTGCTTGGCAGCGCATCGGTTCCTACATACTGTACGTTATGTATGCCCGCTTCCGCCATAGCACGCTGTGCACCCTCTGCCATACGGTCGTTTTGTCCCCATACAATATTGCAGTCCTTGGCATCTGCAATTGCATTTTTCATGCTTCTATAGCCCGATTCCGTTGTCCATTCACCGGAAAGGGTACGTTTCAACTGAATCTTGGGGTATTTGCTTAATGCCTGAACAAAACCTTTGTGGCGGTCTATGGCAGGCGAAGACTTGTCTAATCCTTTAATTTCTATCACCTTTCCTTTGCCGCGCAGCGTCTTTTGCAATAAATTCGCCAATTGCTTTTCCCACCTTTACATTGTCTGCACCTATAAAGGCAGTGTACTTCTGCGAGTCGGTTTTTCGGTCAAACAGTATTATAGGTATTCCCTTATCGTAGGCCTTGTCTATCACAGGGGTTATGGAGTGCACCTGATTGGGCGATATAATGAGCAGATCTACGCCTCGTTGTATAAACTTTTCTATTTGTTCGGTTTGCAGTTTGTCGTTGTCTTTTGCCGAAGCAAACAGCAATTCGACGTCTTTATGGTCGTAAGTTCCCATCAATAGCTCATCATTCAGCTTGCTGCGCCATATATCTTCAGAGCATTGCGACACACCAACAACATACTTTTTTGTGGTTTTATTACACCCCACAAGCAGTAGTAATCCCACAAAACACACAACTATGTAAACCTTTCTATACATCTTTACCTTGTCGTTTTTAGTAGTTCCTTTTTTTCTACAGTATTCTTTCTTAAGATGATATATCTGCAAAGATACAAGATTTTGTGTATTAAGAAGAACTATAAGCAAAGAAAATACAACAGAATTTTATTGTCGGCTGCTTTTTATTTTCAAACTGCCAAGGCCGCAACCTCGCACTTTTTACAGTACAACACGAGCAATAATCTTTCAATTTTACATATATTTGTTGCATTAAGACAATTTTACTACTTTGTGCAACAAATTTGATATTGCCTTTTAAAAAGATATATTTACTTTGCAACAAGTTCAACACTAATAGACTACATTAAAATCTATATTGAATATGATTACCTATTTCACAACTAAACTAAGAACTGCGACTACAGTTATTGCATTAGCATGTTTCTGCACGGAGCCATTGCTCGGGTGAAAAACGAAAAACAAAGTGAAGACAAATCGAAGGAAGAAAGCAATCGAAACGTAATGCTCAACGCCGCAAGTGCAAATGGACCACGCGAAATACAGATTGGACTCCCGATGTCTGATGTAAATGTTCTTGAGAACGGACTGCCCGTTACCTATGCAACCAATCCGCATAGCGTAAACTCTAACTGGCGTTCTGATGCGAGTCTGGGACACGTCGGACTCTTAAAAATATCGGAAACAGCCCTTACGACAGGTAATATCGGCTATGCGGTCAGCTCATTTACCAAACTTGGAGAGGAGGGATTTCACGGCACGTTCAACTACAAGACCAACCATTTCGGCTTGCAGGAGTTCTCGTTGAATGCCAATGGCGGTTTCGGTAACAACTGGTTCTACAGCACAAGTATCTATCAGGACTTCGACCCTGGCACTTTTAAAATAAAATCGAGCCAGTTGCAGGATCGTACACAAATCTACAAGGCTGCCATTACCAAACGTTACCATAACAACCGAGGCGAATTTACGGCAATGTACCACTATTCTAATTCGCACCCCGTGTACAACTACGCCACGCAATCGGCACCTTTCATATATGTTGGCGATGGTAGTGTAAAAGAATATGGAAAATTTAAACTTGGCACAACTTCGTATTTACCAACCGACGGTAATATTGTTTATCGCGATATGAATACGGGAGAACTGAAACAAACTACGATGTATGATGCCTCAGTAAACCGTTCGAGCGAATTTTCTTTAATAAATAAATACAATTGGGATAATGGATATAGCTGGAAAATAGCAGCACGATACGACCACGCACGTGGAGCTTTGGTTTATCAAAGCCCTATGTCGCTTATAAATATAAAAGACAATCCAACAGCATACAATTATGTAATGCCAACTATAACTGGAGGAACAACACCTTATACAGGCGATTACGTCCAAACGCGAATGTCAAGTTTAAATTCAGGATTCATTAACGAATTTCTTTTAACATCAGAATTACAGAAAAAGTTTACTACTTCAACCTTACGTTTAGGTATAAACGAGTGGTATTACCACATCGATTACCGTTCAAACACATCTATGTACGACCAAAGTGTGTCGTCAGATGGGAGCTTTCATGTCAGACTTTACGACACAAATAAGCACTCAACCTACTTCTACGATTTTAATAAGAATGCTTCAGAATTCTATCGTGGACACGAAAACAAATTAGCTTTATACATGATTCACGATTGGGACGTAACGCCAAAACTTAATCTTTACTATGGTTTCAGATTAGAAAGCCAGAAACTTAAAGGTGTTAATGCAGCTGTTAAAAATGCCACTGGTGGCTATGTTGGCAGATTTGCAGATTACTATATTGGTGCAATTGCTCCCGATGGAACAAAAATTACACCAAATCCAATAGATTACAATTGGTTTAATTATGATGTTTCGGCTGCTGCAACCTATAAAATTAATAATAACTTTGGACTTACTGGCGACTTTGCCTATATTGTTCAGCATCTTCGTTTTTGAATCGTTCGCTCCAGCAACATTACCAAAATACAGGAAAAAGTAGCGGTGCCTTTAGGAAGAGCAGGTGTATATTACAACAATTCATGGCTAACATTAACTTCGCTGTTCTCTTATATTTCAAAGACAAACAACAATTCCACACTAAATTTGCAACATGGTGGCGAAATTATGGCGACACCATTAACATACGATATAAAAACTTGGGGGTGGACAACCGACCTTATTGCACACCCATTGAAAGGATTGGACATACATTTCCTTTTCACCTATCAGGAACCGACTTACAAGAAGTATGAAACTTCCATTACGTTCTCTGATGGATACGTTGGCAAGATTAATGCAACAGGAAACATTGTTGCCGAGATACCAAAAAGTACTTATCGAGTTCGACCCAAGCTATATGCTTACAAAGGATTTGAAGCTCTGGGCAAGCTTCAGATACTTCAGCAAGACTTACGCAAACATCAACGACGCCTACTATTTCAACGGTCATTGGGAAACCTTCGGCGGTGTAAACTGGCGCGTAAACGACAAGTTGGACTTAGGCTGCACTGTCGTAAACTTCCTCAACCAAACTGGTGCAAAGGGTAGTATAGCCGGTGCTGAGCTGATAACGAAGGAAGATGCAAAGAACATTTCCAACGTATTGATGACAGGCAGCTACCTCCGCCCATTCACAGTAGAGTTCTCTGCATCGCTCAAATTCTAAACTTCCAACGACTTAAACTTTAAATTATGAAACGTACCAACATGTATATAATGTGTGCTGCTATGACTTTGGCAGCCACATCAACTCAAGCTCAGACGATACAAATGTCGCAAAAGGGCGACACAACCATACTGAACATCGCCAATCCAACAAGGTATCTGCTGCTTCCGATAGAGGAAGATAAGGACGAAGCAAAAGTTCTGCTCGACACATCGAACCCTGCCGACACGTGGATGGACATACGTTTAGCACAAGACAAGGTGGACTATTACGTCCCATTCGAGTTGGGCAATGGCGCAAGAGCGACGGTTAAGATTCTTAATCTCAAGCACGATGCTCTCTGTTACAAGCCCGGAATGCTGAAACTATCGAACGAATGGAACACGGCAAACACCGACTTCTATCGTCCGTCTTACCACCACACACCTTCATACGGGTGGATGAACGACCCCAATGGCATGTTCTACATGGACGGTGTCTATCATCTTTGCTACCAATACAATCCCTACGGCTCGAAATGGGGCAACATGCACTGGGGGCATGCTACCAGTACAGACCTCATTCATTGGAAAGAAGAGAAGCCTTCAATTGCCCGAGACACCCTCGGACACATCTTCTCTGGAAGTGCCGTAATAGATAAAGACAACACGGCGGGCTACGGCAAGAATGCCATCATTGCGCTCTACACTTCCGCAAGCGACAAGAACGGGCAGATAGAGTGTATGGCTTACAGCACCGACAAGGGCTATACGTACACCAAATACGAGCATAACCCAGTCTTGACGCCGTTCGATGGGCTGAAAGACTTCCGCGACCCGAAGGTCTTCTGGTACGAGCCGGCAAGGCAATGGTACATGATTATATCAGCCGACAAGGAGATGCGCTTCTACAAATCAAGCAATCTGAAGAAGTGGGACTACGTCAGTGCATTCGGAAAAGGTTACGGAATGCAGCCCAATCAGTTCGAATGTCCCGACTTTGTACAGCTTCCTGTCGATGGCGACAAGAACAAAATGAAGTACGTCATGCTGGTAAACATCAACCCCGGTTGCTTGTTCGGCGGTTCAGCCACAGAGTATTTCGTGGGCGATTTCGACGGAAAGAACTTCAAGTGCGACACGCCTCCGAACGAATACAACTTCTTGGATTACGGCAAAGACAACTATGCCACCGTTTGTTTCTCCGGTGTTCCGGACCGCGTTCTCTCCATTGCGTGGATGAGCAACTGGCAGTATGCCAACATTACACCCATCAAGCAGTATCGCGGCGCAAACACTTTGCCGCGCGAACTGAAGCTCTACACAGGCACAGACGGCAAGCTGTATGTTTCCAACAACGTTGCTCCTGAAGTGAAGGCATTGCGCAAAAACACCCTTACACTGCCTGCCATGAACGTTAAAGCCGTTGCCGACAAGAAGAACATCATCAAGAGCAAGGAGAGCGCTTTCGAGCTTCAGATGGATGTTACACCGGGCAGACTGGCCACAACAGGCGTGGAACTCTACAACGCAAAGGGCGAGAAAGTGAAGATTTACTTCGACACAAAGGAAAGGAAACTTGTTATGGACCGTACGGAAAGCGGACTCGTCGAGTTCGGCAAGCGGTCTGTTCCCCACGACATAGAGAAGAATTATTCCGACGTACACCAAGGCGTGGGCAACACACCGTTCCGTGTTCTCAATTCCATCAACTATAAGAACGACTTCGCTCTCGGCACTTGGGCACCACTAAGCCTCTGCAAAGGCACGACCTACCACGTTGATATATTCGTGGACAAATGCTCTGTAGAAATCTTTGTCGATGGCGGACGCATTGCCATGACCAACCTTGTGTTCCCAACAGCACCTTACACATCGGTGAAGTTCTACAACAACGGAGCATCGACGAGCTTCCGCAACATAACGCTCAGTGAGCTTTCACTCTAATAAACCCAAGAAGAACGTGATTTCGATGAATACATCAGCACATGGGGCATCGTGCTTCAGGCATCAGAAAACAGGCATGCACAGCATCAGCAAACAGCCGTGTTTACCGATGTTCCGCAGCGACGTTTGTCGTAACCCCGAAGCGATGTTTGTCGTAACCCCGAAGCGGCAACTGCCGTAACCCCGAAGCGACAATCGTCGTAACCCCGAAGCGACAATTGGAGCAACTCCGTTGCTATTCTGACAGCTGTTCGGAAGGGGTCTACCGCCGCACTCACGTTAATAAAAACAGACAACTAAACAATGAACAATTCAAAGACTTTAAAGCTCATTCCCATCATGTTCTGCTTCTTTGCGATGGGTTTCGTAGACCTGGTAGGCACCGCCTCCAACTACGTTAAGGCAGACTTGCATCTCTCCGACACAACGGCAAACGTGTTTCCTTCGCTCGTTTTCTTCTGGTTCTTAATCTTTTCCGTACCCACAGGAATGCTGATGAACAAGATTGGACGCAAGAAAACAGTGCTGCTGAGCCTCGTCATAACCGTCTTCTCGCTGCTCTTGCCCATCTTCGGGCAATCTTACGGACTTATGCTGGTGTCGTTCTCGTTGCTCGGAATCGGCAATGCGCTGATGCAGACATCTATCAATCCGCTGGTAATGACAGTGATGCAAGGTGGCAACATGGCGGCTACCTTTACTTTCGGACAGTTCATCAAGGCGATTGCCTCGTTCCTTGCACCTTACATAGCCATGTGGGGAGCAATGGCAGACATACCTTCTTTCGGGCTCGGGTGGCGTGTCCTCTTCCCCATCTATATGATTATAGGTGTGACGGCATCGCTCCTCCTTGCATCTACACCTATCGAAGAAGAGAAGATAGAAGGCAAGGCAAGTAGCTTTGTAGAGTGCTTCCAGCTGCTGGGCAAGCCTATCGTGCTGTTCAGCTTCTTCGGCATCATGTGCCATGTGGGCATCGACGTAGGCACCAATGCTACCGCACCGAAAATACTGATGGAACGTTTGGGCATACCACTCAACGAAGCCATCTTCTCAACTTCGCTGTATTTCATCTTCCGTACCATCGGTTGCCTTACGGGTTCGTTCTTCCTTCGCACGATGAAGATGAAACATTTCTTCATCATCTCCGTTGTTCTTATGGCATTGAGCATGTGCGGACTGTACGTAGGAAGCAGCAAAGCCGTTCTCTACACAGCCATTGCACTTGTCGGCTACGGCAACAGCAACATCTTCTCAATGGTGCTGGCACGTGCCTTGGAGAGTGTGCCCGAGAAGCAGAACGAAGTGAGCGGACTCATGATAATGGGACTCTTCGGTGGTACTATCTTCCCACTGCTCATGGGTCTTGCGAGCGACAGCAGAGGGCAAGCCGGTGCTGTGCTGGTCATGGCAATAGGTGTACTTTACCTTTTCACGTATATTCCTAAAATAAAATAAACATGACAACTATGAAACAATACATCGTTGGTTTGGGCGAGGCACTCTGGGACTGCTGCTCCCCGAAGGTAAAAAGATTGGCGGAGCACCTGCAAACTTCGCTTTCCACGTGGGGCAATTCGGACATAATTCTCTCGCCATCAGTGCCATTGGAAACGACAAATTAGGCGAAGAGACATTGGCAGAGTTCGACAAGAAACACGTAAACTACCTGATGCCGGTGGTAGATTATCCCACGGGACAGTACAAAGTAACCCTCGACGAGACGGGTGTTCCTACCTACGAAATAAAGGAAGGTGTGGCTTGGGACAACATTCCGTTCACCCCAGAAATTGAAAAAGTAGCGAAAAACTGCCGTGCCGTCTGCTTCGGTTCGCTTGCACAGCGCAGCAGCGTAAGCCGAAACACCATTCAGCAGTTTCTCGATGCCACGCCAAAAAGACTGCTTAAAGATATTTGATATAAACCTTCGGCAGAACTTTTACAACGAAACCATTATCCGAAACTCGCTCAAACAATGCAACATACTGAAGATAAACGACGAAGAACTGGTTTCCATTGGTCGCATCTTCGGCTATCCGGGCTTGGATATGGAGAACAAATGCTGGTTGCTCATTGGCAAGTACAACCTTGACATGCTCGTGCTTACCTGCGGTGTAAACGGCTCTTACGTGTTTTGCCCCCAATGTAGAGTCGTATCAAAAGACGCCAATTGTAGAAGTTGCCGACACTGTTGGAGCCGGCGACTCGTTCACAGGCACGTTTACCGCAGCCATTCTCGCAGGCAAATGTATCGCCGAAGCTCACAGCTTAGCTGTCGAAGCAAGTGCATACGTCTGTACGAAAAACGGCGCAATGCCCACTCTGCCAAAAGAACTGATAGAAAAGGTGAAATAGAAATAGCATTTTCTTATATAGAAGAAGGTACAATTTGTTGTCCGCATTCTGCAAAACAACAAACTGTACCTTTTCTTTTTTTCGACTTCGTCATAGCTCCATCGTAAGTTCGTATGTCGTGCTCCGTCCACCCGCACGACTTTTTCTGTAGAATATCTTTCTTGACAAGGTCGTTCCAGATCGCGTGTGGCTGTGTCCTGCGAACAATGATTAATCTTATACCATTTAGAAGAATTTAGTTTCCTTCAAAACCATCAAGGAGCATATTGAGAACCTTTCTGACGGGCGTTCAGTTCAAGTTCTTTATGTTCGTCCCAAAAACGCACCTTTCTAATGATACGTTCGGTCTTTTCGAGTGCAGCGTTTAAAGCCTTGATGAGCATTTCAAGAAACCAGACAATCCATTCTGTTATGTCAGATTTGCCACATTGTGCCTTTTCTAACTGGGTGTAGTAATCTTTTCGATGATTGAGAATTTCAGACGAAAGACTGTAATATCTTTGTGGGGTATTGTCGGCTCTTGATAGCAACATTTCTGTCATTGTGCGGCACAGACGTCCGTTTCCATCGTCGAAGGGGTGGATTGTAACAAACCAAAGATGAGCCACAGCTGCCTTTATCAGAGGATCAACCGTGAGCGTGTCGTCAGCTATCCATGCCAACAGCTGCTCCATTCTCTCTGGAACTTCACTACTTGGCGGAGCTTCGTAATGCACTTTCAACCTTCCCATTGCACCTGATACCACCTGCATCGCCTCTTTACCTTTCCTCCAGTCGCCAACGGTTATCTTATACATGCCGCTATGTCCTGCTGGAAACAAGGCAGTGTGCCAACCAAACAGTCGCTCTTTCGTAAGCAGCTCGCGGAAATGCTGAGTTGCATCGAGCATCACCTGCACGACACCTTCTATATAGTGGTCTGCTTTTGGCAGTCCATCGTACTCCAATCCCTAACTGTTGTGCAACAGACGAGCGCACGCTGTCTCTATTAAGACGCTCACCTTCTATCTCTGATGAATGGACTATCTCTTCCGTCAGTGCGTCCAACATAGAATTTCCTTGTTCTTTAAAGCCGAACATAGAAAGTCTTCCGAGTAGCTTCCCACGAAGAAGACTCACCTCAGATAGAAGTGTGCTGGCTACACTATCTTGCCATGTCAGCTGGTATAAGTCTGTACTTTGCCAAATATATTGATTATTCATCTCCCACCTTTTTTTTACGCAAACTTACTATTTTTTTCTCTTTGATACAAGTGTTTTACGGAGAAAATAACACCTATTCTCCGCAAATTATGCGGAGAAAAACATGATTAATCTCCGCAAAAGTACAGAGAGAGCCCTACAAAACTCTCCATTTGGACACAAAAGAAGTCTTGTCGGTGTAATTGTTTTGGCTATTTTCAAGACAAAGTTACAAGTAACGAAATTCGGTGTATCTTTCTTTTTTTGCCCCTATCTATCGTTTCTCACCCTATCGTTTGTACACTTCGACCATTTATCGTAACTTTGTTGCCACCTTATAAGTATTAGAAACAAGGTGTAGTAATAGTTAAACCTGAAAGGAAATGCAGAACATTGCGATTATAGGAGGAGGCGCAGCAGGCTTTTTTGCTGCCATTTCGGCAAAGACCACACAGCCCGATGCCACTGTTACCGTGTTTGAAAAGACGGGGCGTGTATTGTCAAGGGTTGGGGTATCAGGGGGCGGACGCTGCAACCTTACCAACTCGTTTGCCGACATAACCGACCTGAAGCAGGCATATCCACGTGGCGACAAACTGCTGAAGCGGCTTTTCAAAAGGTTCGATTACAACGATGCCTACCAATGGTTCGAGGCACATGGCGTTCGGTTGGTAACCCAAAGCGACAACTGTGTGTTTCCTTTCTCGCAAAGTTCGCAAACCATTATAGACTGTTTGACACATACCGCACAACGTCTTGGTGTAACAATCTGTCTGAAACACACACTTACAAGTATTGCAAAACAACAGCAAGGGAAAATCGAAGTACACTTTAAGGATAAAACATCTCGCACATTCGACAGGGTAATAATCACTACAGGTGGCTCGCCACGCGCTGTAAATTTACAGTACTTAGAGGCTATAGGCAATAAAATAGAAATGCCTGTGCCATCGCTTTTCACTTTTAATATTACCGAAAAAGCCTTTTGTAACCTTATGGGAACCGTGGTAGAACACGTAGTTTTGTCTATTCCATCAACTAAATTCCGCAGCAATGGTGCCTTACTTGTTACCCACTGGGGTATGAGCGGACCTGCTACACTGAAACTATCATCGTATGCAGCACGCCATTTGGCAGAAAACAACTACCAATCGGCAGTGGCTGTAAACTGGGTGTACGAAACAAACACGCAGCTTGTAGAGCAGAACCTCGTTGCCATAGCAACCGAAAACCCCAAAAAGCAAATGGCAAACATTCGTCCATACGACCTCCCTACCCGCCTTTGGGAGTATCTGCTCCATCGTTCCGACATAGACAAGGAGAAGCGTTGGGGCGAATTGGGAAAGAAAGCGTTGCACAAACTCGTGGAAACACTTACGAACGATGTGCACCAAATTTCGGGCAAAGGCAGCTTCCGCGATGAGTTTGTAACGTGTGGAGGCGTCAGCTTGAAAAGCATCAACCCCAATACGTTGGAAAGCAAGGTATGCAAAGGCCTTTTTCTTTGCAGGCGAAGTGCTCGACATAGATGGTATTACGGGAGGATTCAACCTGCAAGCAGCATGGACCACTGGGTATGTTGCAGGGACAAGAAGCATGTGTTTAAGAGATTTCAACGAAATGTAAACAAAACCTAAATACGATATTTTTAGCGAGACAAATGTTAATTTCCGAATTACAAGACAGATGTCTCTAAAACAAAAAGCTGCCCGTTTCAGACGATCTAATTTGGTTTCACATCGCAAAAGGGTGGGTTTTCAGCTACAAATGTATGCACAAGAAAAAAACGGAATTATGTCCTTCATGTTTTATATGAAAAAAATTATTTTTGTAATATAAAAACGACGATTTTATAATATAAGAAAAATATTTTATAATTATAAATTTTAGTCCTCGTATAATGTTCTGGAAATTAACAGGTTACAAATATCATTTTTTTCACTGTATTTTTCAATACAAATAGACACTGCGAATGGTGGAACTACTAAAAGAATAGACACAACAGAATAGAGTTTCTGAACAGACATTCAACGTTCTGTATCAATTATCAATACAAATCTGTAATTATAAATTCTATAGCAAAATAAAGATAGTTTTGGACTTTCCTTTTTAGATAGCCCAAAACTATTAGTGTATAAATATACCATTAGACTTTTTATAATTCTTATTGTATTTGTACGTCTGTCAGAATTGTAACTGTCTATTACTTCTTCATCGGTTCTTTTTATTCCATAATATGTTATTTAGGATGCCCTCTCAATTGAAATAGTTTATAATAACATTGAAAGCATCTTTCAAATTTTGGATATCAAAAAAACGATAATAATATGAAAGAGCAAATACAAAAATGCATTAACTTTTGCAGAGAACATATCCTTTTTAAATGTTCATACCTACAAATTTACTCGTCTCAAAATATGAAAAGCCCTATAAGGAGCAACTGTTATAAAAATGTAACTAATAATACTCCTACTTCCATCATTTTTATGTATAAGTTAGAGTTTTTCTTAGCTAAAATAAGTTATAATTTCAGTGAAAGCTTTTCTCACGTCAAGATCCCCAAAAATAACAATAAAAAGGGGTACCTATTGCTAAGCATACGACATTAAATACTACAGAACGCCAATCTTTCTTCTTAATATTCTTGTACATATAATATAATAGTCTTAAATTCAAGAAAACGACAAAGATAGCTGCTAGTATATGTAATACACTTAATATAACTCCTAACATATAATTTCTTTTATAATAGTAATAATTTTTGGTATTAATAAATTGTTTCATTGCAAAAATAGAGATATTTATTAAAAAACTACAACACAAATAGTGATATTTTAACTATTTTTTAGTTTTAGGTGGATATAACGTAACTATTCAACGTTCATTACCGCTGAATAGTTACTAGAGTTTTTCCTTAGCTAAAATAAGTTATAATTTCTGCGAAAGATTTTCTCAGGTCAAACGTCACTAAAAAATGACGATAAAAAAATAGGGGTACATATTGCTAAACTTACGACATCTAATACTACTGAGCGCCAATCTTTCACCTTAATTTTCTTGTACATATTATATAAATGTCTTAAAAATCAAGAAAACGACAAAGATTGCTGATAGTATATGGATTACACTTAATATAACTCCTGACATATAATTTTTGATATTAATAAATTGTTTCACTGCAAAAATAGACATATTTATTAAAACCGCAACACAAATAGTAGTATTTTAACTATTTTTAGTTTTAGGTGAATATAACGTAACTATTCAGCGATAAGGTGTATAAACTATTTTTGATTATCAACAAGTTACATAAACAGATACATACAAATTCTGGTAAAGAATATCATTTCGAGCCTTTCTACTACAATATTACGTTTATAAGTTCTTGATATTCAACGTTCATTATCGCTGAATAGTTACAATATAACAGCTAAAATTTAATGTTTGTTAAAAAAATCAGGGAGGGATAATACTTTTCTAAGAAATATTTATAAATTTGTATTCGAAGAATGTCAGGAAAAAGCATATTATTACGATCTGCCCAAATAATTGGACCAACAATGAAATGAAAGGGGAGTATGTAATTCTTGCCTTTACGAATAAAACGACAAAGTAAAATTATTTTATCTATCCGTAAGAAAATAACTTCTTCACAAATAATAATAAAAACTAAGAACAATATACCTATGCTTATCAAACCACAACAACTATTATTGCTTCTGCTCTTTATATGCATAGGGGCAAAAGCACAAGAACGAACCATTTTGCTGCAGGGATATGTGAGAGATGCATTTTACAAACGGAGGCATAAAAATGTGTCTGTGATTTTGATGGATGAAGACAGTACCATTATAGATAAACAAACCGTGAAATACATTGATGAGGATAAAACTTATATGGGATCTTATTACAGTTTCAATATTCCTGCTCTCCTAAAAAGTATATTGTTAAAAGCGGAACAATCTGGATACAGAATCGGCTTTTTCTAATTATAATGTGAAGTATATTGCAAGAAACCAGTCGTTCCAAGTTCCAACAATATATATGAAACGAAAATCGAAACTACAACAGGTGAACGAATTAGACGAAGTCGTGGTAAAAGCCACTAAAGTCAAGATAGTTTTTAAAGGCGACACAGTTGTTTATAATGCAGACGCTTTTAATTTTGCCCAATGGTTCTATGCTCGACGAACTTATCAGGCAAATGCCTTCGGTAACACTTAATTCGGCAGGAGAGATATTCAAAGATGGAAAGAAGGTTGATAATCTTTTGCTGCAAGGAGAAAAATTTATGAAGGGAGAGAAGAACCAAAAGATATTGTTGAGAAATCTCCCGGCTTACACGGTAAAGAATATAAAAATTTTTATAACTGAACGAATGAGAAGAACCAATATCTAGGTTACAACAACGAGAAGAAAGAGTTTGTAATGGACGTGCAATTAAAAAAAGAATATGCTACAGGCTATATTGTAAATGCCGAGGCTGGTCTTGCTACACACAAACGTTACAATACAAAACTATTCGGACTAAGATATACTCCACTTTCGCGCTTGTCGTTTTTTAGTAGTGCCAATAATATTAACCAAGATTTGCGTCCGGGTTCTGATGGAGAATGGGACGCTTATAAAAGCAGGAGACGAGGTTTTAAGTTTCAAGATTGCAGGTTTAGACTGGTTTCTAAAAAATACAGATAAGTCGGTGTCCAACGAATTTTATGTAAAGACACTTTGGCGCGATGGTAATTACGATGCTAAAACTATTATCACGACTTTCTTGCCTACACATAACAATTATACTGCGTCTACTCTGCATACAAATGGGAAAGAAACTTCGATTACAGCGCAAAACGATTTTATTGTCTCTAAATCGTTCTATCTATATGCATCTACATTCTTTGAATATTGGAAAACATCGGGTACACTGAATTCGAAATTGGCAACTTTCCAAGCTAATCCTTTCAACAGCGTTAAGAATACAGAAGATTTGCTGAATGACGTCTTTAATAAAAACGATTCCACTATAAAGAAAACAGCTTGTAAATAGCAATAAACAAGACAGCGACAACCGATTTTTATCGTTATGGAATATGGCAGAACGCTGAGGTTTCGAAAAACTTCCATGGGGAGACAATATGGTTTAGAAGCAGAAGCATCGTACGTAAAGGAACGCAAAAAGAATTTTAATGGTTACCAGCTTCAGTTTATGCAAACAAATACAAATGAAACGGAACACCAATAGTGAATGAGCCTTCGCACCACTATAATATTGCAGCCAAGTTGGCATATAACATTCATCTGCTAAATAATTGGAACTTTAATGCAAGTTACGGTTATCAGCAAAATTATCAATACGACAGTTTTAACAGGTACCGGTTAGATAAGCTTTTCGGGGTGGACAAATAGCAGACATCGGCTCACGGATTTGCCTTCTACAAAGAGATTCACTATTGTTGGCTATGGACTTAAAACAACAGCTACCAAACATGGAATAGATTTCACGTGCATAGTGGAACAATGCGGATTTTTCTATGATAAAGAAGGTAGAAAAAAGGTACTACGCGGATAGATTTTTATTACCATTGGCTTATAAGTATAATTGTATGAATTATCTGCGCAGTGATATTGACACATTGGTTTCTCGGCGCGACTGGCTTTTTACGCCTACAATTTCGTATAGTTTCAGAGGTGCAAATGGAAAAATTGGCAACTGGCATACAACATGGAAGTTACAACGCCCGATTTGAAACAAACAACAAGAGTAACCGATACATCGAGCCGTTGTCAGTTTATATGGGAGAATGGTGATTTGCAGAATACTACGACGCACAGTTTCTCGGCAAGTTATGGCAACATTATACAGAAACTAAAAAGGACAGTATTATTTAAGTGCCGACTTTAAATTGTTTCATCAGGCTGTGGGCAATGCAATGTCGTATAACACAACAACAGGAATTTACACTTATCAGCCACGCAATATAAATGGTAATTGGACTGCTGAATTTAATAATGGCTTTTCAGTCTGCTTAGAACAAGAGAAGGATATGGACTTTAGAAAACAATATGAGTTTAAAAACTCAACAACAATGTAGACTTCGTTACCCTAAACTCCATTCAGAGTTACGGCATAAGCAAAGTGCGTAACTTCTATTTTACCGATGGTATAAAACTCACTGTACAGAAAAATAGTTTGCGCATAGCTTTCATAGGAAATATAGATATTCATAACTCGAAAAGTTTGAACAGCTATTTTAAGACGTTCAGTGTTTGCGACTTTTACTACGGTTTGGCTGGCAACTATACGCTTCCTTACGATATACAGTTTGCCACCGACCTGAAAATGTATGGCAGGAGAAGATACAGCGACCAATCTTCCAACAACAACAGTCTTGTCTGGAATGCATCGCTCGTAAAAACATTTATGCACGATAGGCTAAACATCAGCATTACAGGCTACGACATTCTACAGAATATCTCGAACCACACATACATTGTGAATGGACAAGGAAGAGAAGAAACGTTTTACAACAACATTCCAAGCTATGTCATGCTGACTATTGGATACAGAATATCGAAAAACCTTGAAACTTTAGCAAGTACAGCTTGTTGAAGCGAAAAGGCAGAATAATTTTAATATTTAATTTTACCAATATGAAAGAGCTTTCTAAATTTTTCGCTGCTCCGAGTAGAAAGCTTTTAATGCATAAAGAGCTAAAGCCTATTAATTGGCACCTGATAAAAGCAAAGGCTCGTGTTTGACGACAGGACTGGCATGACTTTTTATCACAAAGAACAAGATACTTTTTCTTATCGCTTGAAAGTATTCGTTGGGAAAAGTTGTCTACCGAGCATCACCTTTCAGTACATTGTTCTATGCCAGGAAAAACGCATTATAATTTATCCCTATTCCTGTTTAGGGAAATGATGGAAAGGGGAGTGAAAAGCAAGGTGGGATTATAATACGTTTTCCTATAAGCATTAAATTATTGTTCCATAAACATATAAATGCCATTTCATCGTTGTGTAAATATCATTATAATGACATCTAACTACTAATTAATGTCCATTTAAACAGAACACATTTGTTCATAGTCATAGTTATAACAATCTGAATATTCGTGGAGAAGAAATAATAGTAAGTATCTTTTTATAAATCTTAGCTACAATTAGAAGAATAAAGAGTACATTTCATGGGCACGAAACTCTTTATGAAACCATTGGCAGCTAAAGATTCACACCATAACCAAACAAGGCAAAATCGCCTTTCAAAGGATCATCGGGGAATATCTTAAGTAAGACATCGGTCAATCGGCGTGCAACCGACATGGTTGTCGATGTGGTATTCAGTAATTCCAAACTATTGGCTTGCTGCAATACGTGTGTGTCTAATGGAATTACAAGCGACCTTTTATCGATGAAATCGTGCCAGATTCCCCAAATCAACGGGGGAATTGTTGCGCACCAACCAACGCAGAAACATACAGATACGCTTGCACGACGACGAAGTGTTTTTGAGGCACAATGCCCACCACTTGCCGTTCGGCAAAGAATGCGCACAGTGCTTCTATGGCAACAATGGCTTCTATTTTATCGGTTTGCTTTGCCGTTCTTCTCGCTTGCAAAATGTTTTATATAGCCAGCAATGCTGCCATAGCGGTTCAACATTTCGGCAAGCACAGAAAAAAACGAGTGCATGGTATGGTTGGTATAAAGGCGATAAAAACAAGCGGAATTGTCGGGAATATCGCACCGAAAAACTTCTTTGACAATCCACTTGTAGGGATTTCCTTTTGCACAATCGAGAAGGAACTGAATACGCGGCATAAACACCTTGCGCGAACCGTAGCTTAAACACGCTGCCACGAAAGCCATAACTTCCTTGTTTTGCCTGCCATCTACTTGGTGCATAAACCACGACGGGTCGCCGTCAAGGAAGTTCTCGTTCTCGTATAAAGCAGCAAAAGCTACGAGTTTCTCCTTCGTAGCTTTGCTTATTCGTTGTGCTTGTTTCACAATTATGCCTTTATTCCGCCCCTAACTTCAAGATTTGTTCGGCGTGTTCCTTCACCTTGATTTGCTTCGGAGTGAAAATTTCTTCTATCACACCCTCTTCGTTTATAATAAAGGTGGTGCGATAAGTGCCCATATAGGTGCGGCCGCACATTTTCTTTTCACCATAAACGCCAAACGTTTCGTTCAGTGTCTTGTCTACATCGGCTATCAATGGGAAAGGAAGATTGTATTTCTCAATGAACTTCTTGTGCGATTTCTCGTCCTGAACGCTCACACCTATTACGGCGTAGCCACGCTTCTGCATCAGCTCGTAGTTGTCGCGAAGGCTGCAAGCCTGCCATGTGCAACCAGGCGTAGAGTCCTTTGGATAGAAGTAAAGCACAATCTTCTTGCCTTTATAGTCGCTTAGTTTAATTTCTTTTCCGTCTTGGTCGGTTCCCAACAGTTCGGGAGCCTTGTCGCCTATATTCATACTTTAATGTGTTTAAATTGTTTTATTGAGTTACTACTGTTGCAAAGTTAGTCATTATTTTTGTATTTATTCCATCTCCCCCATAATAAATATAAAAATCGAAAAGTTTTGTATTGGACATTCATGGAAAAAAAGTTACAATTTACAAAGATTTGTTCTTATACGCCTTGATATCTTTTTGTAACCGACACTACACTTTTTCTAACATTTTAAACCGTATTATCCTCAAATACATGACAAATGTGTTAAAACATAATAATAAACAGAACATTTTTCCAATAAAGGCTCCAATGATAGTGTAAAAATGTTAGTTTTTGTATTATCATAACACAAAAACAAATAATATGGGGACTTTAGTAATTGCAGAATTACTCGTGGTTTTTAGCTATGATATTTATTGGCGCACGAGTGGGAGGAATTGGATTAGGTATTTATGGCATGATTGGCGTGTTTGTCCTTGTCTTTGGTTTCGGACTTAAACCAGGCTCAGCACCAATCGACGTTATGATGATTATTGTTGCCGTAATTACGGCTGCTGCAGCTTTGCAGGCATCTGGTGGCTTGGAGTATTTGGTAGGAATAGCCGCCAAATTCTTGAGAAAGCACCCCGAACAGATTACTTACTTCGGTCCGCTGACCTGTTGGCTCTTCTGTATTGTTGCAGGAACAGCACACACGTCTTATTCGTTGCTGCCTATTATTTCCGAAATAGCACAAACCAACAAGATACGACCCGAACGCCCGATGAGTCTGAGCGTTATCGCAGCCTCGCTGGGAATAACGGGAAGCCCCGTAAGTGCGGCTACCGCAGCATTAATCAGTCAGGATATTCTCGGCGCAAAAGGCATCGAACTCGGCACTATCCTGATAGTCTGTATTCCTGCATCGCTCATTGCTATCTTGGTAGCAGCCTTTATTCAGAACCGCGTAGGCAAGGAATTGGAAGACGACCCCGAATACAAGCGCAGAGTGGCAGAGGATATCATCAACCCAGAAGAAGACAAGCACAACCTTGAAATGGCAGAAGAACAACCTAACCCACACGCAAAATACTCTGTTTGGGCATTCTTTACAGGTGTTATCTTGGTGGTTATCTTCGGTTTCTTCCCCAAACTGCGCCCTGAAGGCGTTACAATGAGCCAGACAATCGAAATGGTAATGATGTCAATTGCTGCAGTCATACTCCTTGTCGGCAAGGCAAAGGCAAGCGATGCAGTGAATGGAAACATATTCAAAGCAGGTATGAATGCCGTTGTTGCCATCTTCGGTATTGCGTGGATGGGAAGCACTTTCTATCTGGGCAACCAAGAATACTTGAACAATGCACTGTCGGGTATGATTTCGACGGCACCTTTCTTGTTCACAGTGGCGTTGTTCATTATGAGCATTATGCTCTTCTCTCAAGCCGCAACCGTAACTACCCTCTACCCTGTGGGCGTAGCCTTGGGCATCAATCCTATGTTCTTGGTGGCAATGTTTCCCGCTTGCAATGGCTATTTCTTCTTACCAAACTACCCTACCGAGGTGGCGGCACTCGACTTCGACCGCACGGGAACGACGCGCGTGGGCAAGTATGTAATCAATCACAGCTTCCAGCTGCCTGGCTTTGTTACAACTGTCGTTTCTATCGGTGTGGCTGCAATCATCGTGCAGTTCCTTTAAAGAATAGTGAAGGTAAAAAGATAACTAAACATTAACAACTTATTAAAATTCAATTTATTATGAGAAGATTTAAGATTTCAGTTCTGATGACATTGACACTGTTGGTGTCTTCAGTGGTATTAGCACAGAAACCTAAGATTCGTATTTTGGCAACAGGCGGTACAATCGCAGGTGTTTCTGCATCGGCAACAAGCTCTGCGTATGGCGCAGGACAAGTTGGCGTTCAGACTTTGATAGACGCCGTGCCCCAGATAAAGGACGTTGCAAACGTTTCGGGCGAACAGATTGTGAACATCGGCAGCCAAGATATGAACGACGCAGTGTGGTTGAAGTTGGCAAAACGTATCAACCAGCTGTTGAACGAAGAAGGTTACGACGGTGTATTGGTTACTCACGGTACCGACACAATGGAAGAAACAGCTTACTTCCTTTCGTTGACGGTTCACTCTGACAAACCCGTTGTTTTGGTGGGCTCTATGCGCCCATCTACCGCTATCAGTGCAGACGGTCCTGCCAACCTCTACAATGGTATCTGCGCCGTAGCCGACCCATCTTCAAAAGGACAGGGTGTAATGGTTTGTATGAACAACGAACTGTTTGAAGCCAAATCGGTATTGAAGACCCATACCACAGACTGCGCTACTTTCAAAGGCGGTCTTTACGGCGAAATGGGTTATGTTTACAATGGCAAGCCTGTTTATTTGCACAAGCCAATGGCAAAGCAAGGCCTTCAATCAGAGTTCGATGTAAAGAACTTAACTTCACTTCCAAAGGTGGGAATCGTTTACGGCTATGCCAACTGTTCGCCACTTCCGATGCAAGCATTCGTAGATGCCAAGTACGACGGTATCGTTTTGGCAGGTGTGGGCGACGGCAACTTCTATAAAGACGTGTTCGATGTTGCTCTGAAAGCTGTCGGCAATGGCATCAATGTCGTACGTGCAAGCCGTGTTCCGTTCGGTCCTACCAACCTTAACGGCGAGGTAGACGATGCGAAATACCACTTCATTGCATCTTTGAACCTTAACCCGCAAAAGGCTCGCGTGCTTCTGATGCTTGCCTTGACAAAGACGAAGGATTGGCAGAAGATTCAGCAATACTTCGCTGAATACTAATCGCCGTGCATAAAATCGTAAAGGAGCGAGAAGGAAATATCGCCCCTTTACGATAGTAACATTGAGAGAAAACCACTTTTCCTACTCACAACATAAAGACAAAGAATTATGAAAAAGACTATACTTTTAAGCGCATTGTTGGCAATTGCAACAAGCGGTATGGCACAAGACAACCACAGCTATGGTGCTGGAGACGGCGATTTCAAGTCGCTTTCTGAAGAAGTTGCGAAGCTGAAGAAGCACAACGACATGTTCAACGTCTATTTCAACTACGCTGCTTCGGGTCAGATTTCACAAGATGCAAACAAGGACTGGGGCACAAGGTTTGCCAACAAGCAGTTGCGCATCGAAATAAAAGGTAACCTGACCGACAAGCTTTACTACCGTTTGCGCCACCGTTTGAACAAGGCGAACGGCGCACAGAGCGAAGACAACTTCGCCAAGGCTACCGACATCATGATGGTTGGATACAAGTTCAACGACAAACTGAAGATTGAAGCAGGTAAGATGTGCCAGATTTGGGGCGGCTTCGAGTTCGACGAAAATCCAATGTACATCTACCAATACTCCGATATGGTAGACAATATGGACAACTTCATGGCGGGTGTGGTACTCAGCTACAAGCCAGTACCCACACAAGAGCTTGCCTTTGAGGTGAGCGATGCCCACAACAACAAATTTGCAACAGAGTATGGAAGCAACCCCGTATCGTTGGAGAAGAACGGAGTCCGCCAATTAAAGGCTTCAAGAAATCCGCTCACCTACATTGCCAACTGGAACGGAAGCTTCTGCGACAACAAGTTGCTCACACGTTGGTCTTGGGGAATACAGACGCAGGCTGAGCACAAATACTCTCGCATGTTGGTTTTAGGTCAGCAGCTAAACCTTCCGAGAATGCAATGGTACTTCGACTATATGGGCGCATTCGACGGTTTAGACCGTTTGAAGATTGCATCAAGCGAAGCAACGGCAGTGCCTGCACATACAGGAGAATCGTATTTCAGCGACGTTCACTACAACTCATTCATCACAAAGATGAACTGGCAGTTTGCTCCTCAATGGAACTTAATGCTGAAAGGTATGTACGAAACAGCAAATGTAACAAAGATAGAGCAGATGAAGGACTATCGCAAGAGCTACGCCTATATGGGCAGCATAGAGTACTACCCTGTAAAAAGTCAGGACTTCCGCATCTTCTTGGCATACATTGGCCGCAAATACGACTACAGCAAGGCTTCAGGATTGAAGGATTACAACACGAATCGCATTGAGATTGGATTTATGTACAGAATCAAAGCCTACTAAATCACAAACTTAAAAGTCTTAAAAACAACATTACCTTGCGTTTAGCTACATACATCAAAGAGCCCTGTCAGACTTTCCGACAGGGCTCTTCCATATTATTTTCTGATTTTCTCAGCTACTTAAAACGTAAGACCAAGACCAAATATCACAGAATGACGCGTTGCTTCCAAGTTGGGTATATTCGAATGCGTGTATTTAAACTGCTTCAGGTTGTAGCCCAACTGAAAGTTTACACCGAAATGCTTTGCAAACATCTTTGTATATCCTACACCAAGATTGAACAATACACCCGGCGTGAAATCATCTTCCTCGCTGTCTATACCATATCCCAAGTCTGTAAATACATAAGCATCTTTCATCTTTTCAATGGGCTTATACCTTAACGTTACATAGATAGGAAGCGTATTGACATATCCTTGAGTATATCTTGAAAGACCAAAGCCTGCTCCCACTGAAACTTTAGGGTGTACATCGTAGCGTGCTGCTAAGGTCAGCGAGTTTCCACCCATTTTATAATCACTCCGAGTGTCTGTGTGCCGATTTATACTTACTTTTTCAGCCAATCCAAAATAGTAATGGTAGTCTAAATCTACGTGAAACTTACACTGTGCCTTAGCATCTGTTGATTGAAACAGTATCAATGCAAACAAAATAGCTATTGATTTCAAGCGAAATATTTTTTTGTCATAAACTATAATAATTAAAATGCATAATCTTGTTGTTTAATATAATCTTTAGCATTATGGGTGCTCTTCCCCACCACCTTCAGGCTTCTTCTTGCCCTTCGTTCTCGGCTGTGCAGGCACTTTGAAGAACTCCACTCCGTGCAATGTTCTGAAATCGGGACTTGGCGTAAACAGAACCTGCGTCTTCGTGATGTGTGTAGAAGGCTTGAAGTCCTCTTCCTTCTCCACGGCTTTCGAGGTGAATGTGGGGCGGAAGGAGCCGAGCGGCCCTGCGTCCACGATGCTTCCCTGCGAGCAAAGACGGTTCAACACTGTGCGGAATTTGTAGAAAAACGGCTGCAATGTCAGCTTGTCCTATGGTAGAATCTTCCGCCATAATCTCACAAAGTTTGTCGAAACTTACACGTTGCTTTTGGCAAACAGGGCTGGCTACATACATCATTGAGCCTTTCTTGGCACCGATTGCCATTTTGCGTTTGTTTAATGAATAGTCCATAGTATGTGTATTTATAGTTTAAAAAGTATAGCGCACCGTTCAGAAAGTTCGTACACTTCACTCGCTTCTTGTATGCGCTGGGTACAGGGAAAACAAGGATGTTTGTTTTATATGCCGAACAAGCTAATAAAGCAGCAGCAGTCCGGCAACTGCTGCATAGCAAATCATGCGGATAGGGTTTATCTTCAGCCACATCGTGCCAACAAAGGTGGCAATAAATAAGGCAAGACTTATGCAGAATTGCCATAAGTTTATATTGGGCGACGAGAAGTTTTCGGCATTGCAGAGCAACAAGGTTGCAGCAGCCAGCAGACCAACCACCACAGGACGAAGCCCCATAAAGACAGATTGAACCAAGGGCGTCTTCATATATTTCAGGAACATCTTGCTGATGAGAAGCATCAGAATGAGCGAAGGCAGCACCAATGCAACTGTGGCTGTAACACTGCCTAACACTGCCATTCCGCCTGTAAAGCCTGCATTGTGCACTGCCGTGTAGCCGCAATAGGTAGCCGAATTTATGCCAATAGGACCAGGTGTCATCTGCGAAATAGCCACGATGTTGGTAAATTCTGCTGAAGACAGCCAGTGGTGGCGTATCACCGTCTCGGTCTGGATAAGCGAAAGCATTCCGTAACCGCCACCGAAACCAAACAGTCCAATAATGAAGAAAGTGTAAAAGAGTTGCAGAAAAATCATGTCTATTCGGTTGGAACAATGAATTTACCATACAAATATCCGCCTGCAGCCGCTGCGATGAGCACGTAGATGGGATTTACGCCCAAGTAGGCAATCAGCAATGCGGTAACAATCGGTATCCAGCAGTTCGCCAGATTAATCTTTGCGTTTTTCGCAAGCGTGAATGTTGGCACGGCAATGAGCGCGACGACGGCAGGGCGAATGCCACGAAACATGGCTGCCACCCACGCTATGTCCATGAACTGGTGGAAGAAAAGTGCGATGAAAAGAATGATAAGGAACGATGGCAACGCTGTTCCCAGACTCGTGCACAGTGCTCCCGGTGTCTTTCGGAGCTTGTATCCGATGAAAATACTTATGTTTACTGCAAACACGCCGGGACAACTCTGTGCAATCGCAATAAGGTCGATGAACTCTTCCTTGCCTATCCACTTCTGCTTATCCACCACTTCGTTCTCTATAATAGAAATCATGGCGTAGCCGCCGCCCAGTGTGAACGCACCAATCTTGAAGAATGTCTTGAAGGCATTCCAATAAATGGCAAGCCCGCCTCTTCCGTTTGAGGCAGAAGAAGACAGGCTTGCATTGTTTAGTTCTTTGTTCTTGTTGTCTGACATTGCTATTTTATTCGTTCCTCAACCCATCGGCGCGCATTGACAAATCTGCTCTATCCATGGGGTAACTTCATCTTTACGACGGTCTGTCGGGTACCACGCCTGCTGCCAAGGGAATATGGAACGCTCGAGGTGAGGCATCATTGCGAGGTGTCGGCCATCTTTAGAACAGATACCAGCTACATTGTAATTGGAGCCGTTCGGGTTGCCCGGATACTGCGCATAGTTGTATTTCGCAACAATATTATAACGATCTTCAGGTTCAGGAAGCATAAACTGCCTTTCTCCATGTGCCACCCAGATGCCAAGTTTGCTGCCACTGAGCGACCCTAACATAACGCTTTCGTTCTTAGGAATGCTTAATCCGAGGAAAGCACTCTCGAACTTATGGCTGTCATTGTGTACTAATCGGGCACGATTCTTGTGTTCAGGATTGATAAGATTGAGTTCTACCATCAGCTGACAGCCATTGCAGATGCCTAAAGAAAGAGTGTCTTCGCGTGCATAGAAGTTGTCGAGTGCTTGTTTTGCCTTTGGATTATAGAGGAAAGCACCTGCCCAACCCTTTGCTGAACCGAGCACATCGGAGTTAGAGAACCCACCGCAGAACACTATTATATTTACTTCTTCAAGTGTTTCGCGACCCGAAATGAGGTCGGTCATCATAACATCTTTCACCTCAAAACCTGCAAGATAGAGGCTGTAAGCCATTTCGCGGTCGCCATTAGTTCCTTTTTCCCGAATGATGGCAGCCTTTGGTTTGCGGCGTGTCAGATGCGTTGTTGTATCGTTGTCCTTCCATCTATTTGGATTTAAACCGTACTGCTGCAACTTGCCTGTGAAGTTTTCGTTGAACTTCATCTCTATTGGTTGCTTCTTATAGTTATCGTGTCGTTTCTCGGCTAACCCATTTGCAGTCTGCTTACGGTCTAACAAGTAAGATGTTTCGTACCAAGCTTCACGCAAAGCATCGATGTCGAAGTCGTGTTTCCAACTTCCATCGGCAATGCTAAGCGTACGGCTTTTGGTGTTTGGATAGCCAATGCGTGCGAAACCAATGCAATTGTCTTCCAAGAAAGCCCTTACTTCGTCGTTGTGTTCGTTGGCAACTTGAATGATGACACCTGGATTTTCGGCAAACAACTTGCGCACAATGTCGTTGCCTTGCATATCGTGCAAGTTGATGTTCAGACCACCTTCAGGATTTGCAAAAGTCATTTCGAGCAGCGTTGTAATCATACCACCAGCCGAAATATCGTGTCCTGCAAGAATCCAACCGCGGCGAATCATCTCTTGAATGGCATCGAAGCAATCGCAGAAGTAGCGAGGCTCTTTCACGGTAGGAACGTCAGAACCAACCTTGCCCAGGCTTTGTGCAAAGGCAGAACCGCCCAGACGCTGCTCGTCGAAGCTGAAATCGATGTGATAAAGGCGTGTATTCTTGTCGTTTACCAATACTGGCGAAACCACTTGGCGCACGTTGCTCACCTCTGCACCGCTTGAAACGATGACTGTTCCCGGCGAAACAATCTTCTCGCCGTTAGGATATTGCTGTGTAAGCGACAGCGAATCCTTACCCGTTGGTACGTTCACACCAATGGCGCAGCAGAAATCCGACAAGGCTTTCACTGCATTGTAAAGGCGTGCGTCTTCTCCCTTTTGAGCACGGCAGGGCCACATCCAGTTTGCTGAAAGACTGATGCTGTCCATTCCGTTGGCAAGCGGAGCCCATACAATATTGGTCAGCGACTCAGCCACAGAGAGCACCGAGCCTGCTTCCGGCGATGCCAAGCCTGCTTGCGGAGCGTGTCCGATAGCGGTGGCAATGCCCTTGTAACCACGGTAGTCGAGTGCTACCACACCACAATCAGACAGTGGCAACTGCACTTGTCCTTGACATTGCTGTCGTGCCACACGTCCTGTAACCGAGCGGTCTGCTTTGTTTGTAAGCCAATCCTTGCAAGCTACGGCTTCTAATTGCAACACACGTGCAACGTAATCATCTATCTTTGCAATGTCGTAAGTAACATTGGCATATTTGCGTTCCACCGTTTCGTCTTTCATTACGGTCTTCGGTGAGTGCCCGAACATTTGCGCAACATCAAGGTCGAATGGCTTTACACCATCTTTCTGAACGAACGAGAAGTGCGCATCGCCCGTTGTTTCGCCTACCACATACATCGGCGCACGTTCGCGTTCGGCGATGCGACGCACGTGGTCGAGATACTTCTCGTCTATCAGCAAGCCCATACGTTCTTGCGATTCGTTGGCGATGATTTCCTTTGCACTCAGCGTTTTATCGCCGATAGGCAGCTTATCCATGTCTATTCTGCCGCCACAATCTTCTACCAACTCGCTCAAACAGTTCAAATGTCCTGCCGAACCGTGGTCGTGAATAGAAACAACAGGGTTTTCGTCCTCTTCTACCAACGCACGAACAAGATTGTAGGCACGCTTCTGCATTTCGGGATTGGCACGCTGGATAGCATTCAACTCGATTCCGCTTGAATAGCGACCCGTGTCTACCGACGATACCGAACCGCCACCAAGTCCGATGCGGTAGTTGTCGCCACCTACAACAACGACTTTGTTTCCTGGTTGTGGCGTTTTCTTCAAACAGTCGCGCTTCGCACCGTAACCTACACCGCCAGCAAAGCATAACCACCTTGTCGTAAGCATATTTCTCGCCGTTTTCTTGGTGCTCGAAAGTCAAGACAGAACCTGCTATCAGCGGTTGTCCGAACTTGTTGCCAAAGTCGCTTGCACCGTTAGAGGCTTTCGTAAGTATCTGTTGAGGCGTCTGATAGAGCCATTCGCGCACTGGCAGAATGTCTTCCCAGTCACGTAAGGCGGGCGTCTTTCCATTTTCGTCTTGCAAGCGTGGGTAAGCCGTCATATAAACTGCAGTTCCTGCAATAGGCCAAGAGCCTACACCACCGCCCATACGGTCGCGAATTTCGCCACCTGTGCCTGTTGCAGCACCGTTGAAAGGTTCTACGGTAGTAGGGAAATTGTGGGTTTTCAGCCTTCAGCGAGATAACGCTCTCAATGTTCTTCACACGGAAGAAGTCGGACGTGCTTTGGTTTTTCGGAGCGAACTGTTCTATTTCGGGGCCTTCTGCAAAGGCTACATTGTCTTTGTAAGCAGACAGAATCTTGCCTGGATTTTCCTTTGTTGTTTTCTTTATAAGGTTGAAAAGACTGCTTTCCATCACCTTTCCGTCGATGATGAATTCGCCACCGAATATCTTGTGGCGGCAGTGTTCCGAGTTTATTTGTGCAAAAACCAAACACCTCAGAGTCGGTCAGTGGGCGGTTGTTCTGCTTCTCTACCTTATGTAAATATTCTATTTCCTCTGGCGACAGTGCCAATCCTTCCTCCTCGTTGAACTTCTCAAGATTGTCAACGAACTGTATTTCTGCTGGCTGAATATCCACGGTGAAGATGTCTTGGTTCAATCCATCGTAGTTACGGAATATCATTCTGTCCGGATTTGCTTCCATCGACTGCGAAGGGAAATATTCTTCTATACGCGAAATGCCACTGATACCCATATTTTGGGTGATTTCAACGGCATTTGTACTCCAAGGAGTAATCATTTCGCGACGTGGTCCAAGATAGTAGCCGACAGTTCTTTATCGTTCATTACCTTTGCGTCGCCATAAAAGCCAACTCAACTTTTTCGACCTCTTCCTTTGTTGGATTATGGTCGATTTCAGTAGCAATTACTGTATCGTAGAAGCCAAGAAAAAAATAGAATCATATTCGTTTTATGTAATTAGGTGTGTATCATAGAGGTTGCTAAATGCCATCAACGCACCTCTTATTAATAAGATTTTCTTTTGCAAAGATACACTTTAATCGAGGAAAGTACAAGAAAATAACTTCCTTTTTTAAGATAGTTAGAAAAATTAACTGCCATTCTGGTTAAGTAAAACAAAGACCGTCAAACTTCATTTGAGACGAGCAGGACGAAGTAATGTCTTTCCGAAGAACCTGAAAAGAATACAAACGCATATAAAACAAATACGGAAACTCTCAACGAGCTTCCGTATTTATGTTGTTTAACTCAATTGTTATAGTCTATGAATAGAGGAAGCCTCACGGTCTCCTGATATCCCTTACTACAATCTGTTAAACTTTTACCTTTAAAAAAATAACTAAAAACCTAAATCTATTACTACTAACCTAAACAATCTATTAACCTTTTTGACACTGCAAAGATACACAGTTTTTGGAATTACTGCAAATGTTTTAGCGTTTGTTTTCCCTAAAAAGCTAAATATTGATATAAATCAACGAGTTTCAATCAAAAAGCTCCAATTATCTTGTAAAAAGTGTATTTTCTTGCAATAGTATGCTCGAACAAGTTTGATATTGCTTGTTTAACTTTACGAAAACATTCGTTTTATCTTCTCAAATACTTTTCTTACTGCTGCATATCTATATGTTTTAAGCTTAGACCATTAGTTTTTTTGATGTCAAGATAGACTTCTTTCAAATAATATTTCGTACATTTGCAATCACTATTTGTGTATTCTCATTGTTAATATAATGGGAATAGAAAACAAATACTAACAATATAAATACGTCGCATTCGAATACGAAGAAGTAAGACGGAAGAGGAATGCCTACCACTGTTTTACTGTAGAAATGCAGAAAGAGAAATATCATCAGTAAACAATAGAAATACAACGAGAAATGAGAAAATTAGTTCTTCTATCATTATTAGCTATCTTTTGCAATGCCTTACCAGCCTTAGCACAGACCGAATATTCTCCTCAATGCAAGATGAACTTTGGGAAAGGTGAAGTGTACACGATAGAAGTGGGAGCCGTCGAAGACCAAGAAAGCGACACTACCATAGTTGGTCCTGTTGCCATTATATTGCTGAAGAACGGCAAAGAGGTATCGCGCTTTTAATACATTTGCCATAGGCGATAACTGTCCAGCCGACGGATTCCACGACATAAAGGTTAAAGGACGCTACTTTACAGTAGAAGATACGTACTGTGCAGGGTTCTATTTCGTACTGACTTATACTACATTTCGCTACGATACAAAGAGAAAAGAGTTTGTATTGCACCGTTATGGCGAAAGCTACATATACAGGGGAGACCCCGAAAAGGACATACCCGACAACTCATACTTAGTGAAAGAGTATATTCCTTTTAGTAAAGTAACAACTGATTTGTTGCTTAATCTAAGGAAACACTTCAAGTAATGAGCCGAATTCTGACGGATGTACAATCGGCATGTGGCTATTACGACGATGCTAAAAAGTTGCATGCAAACTACATAGCCTTGCATCGAAAGATGAAAAGACGCACCATCGCCTACAAATAACAGAAATAAAGAGGTGCTTGCCTTGCTTTATATAAATATAACAATGAAAAGATTAGTTATCCTTTTAGTATTGACAGTCCTGTATAACATCTCTTCTGCTTCGACTAAAGGCAAGATAATAGAGCAAAAGAGATTGTACTTTGGGAAAAATGCAGACTACTATGTAATTGCAAAAGAAAACGGGAAAGGTGGCGGAGATGTTCCGCAGTGTGGTCCGATTGATATTATACTGAAGAAAGGAAAGAGGGAAATATCGCGTTTCCAGTCTTTTCCTATATGGTACAATTGTCCCTTAGACGGTTTTCTCGGTATCACTGTCAAAGGTCGTTACTTCACAATAGAAGACTCTTATTGCGACATAGCCGACCGAGTATATACCTTTACTACATTCAGATACGATGCTACGAAGAAAGAGTTTGTGCTGCATCGGTACGGAGAAAGCTATATAGACAGCCGTGAACCTGAACGAGATATACCCGAAAAGTCGTACTTGGTAACAGAGTATATACCTTTCCAAAAGGTAACAGCCGAACTGTTGCTGGGTCTAAAAAAGAATTTCAAGTAATCGAAATAACATATAAGAGTTCTCTCAAATGGATATACTATATATAAATAAGGGAGAAAAATACTCTGTAACTTCGAGGAATTGAGCAACGTATGGGACGCTTCGGCAAATATATCTCTGTGCCTTGACATTCAAATACCAGACTTTGAACTTATCGTTACTGAATTATTGAAGAAGCCATCAAACGACTTAGCCTATAGCATTCTGTCGGAAATGGCAGAAAAGAACGGTTTAGACGAAAGATTGATGCGCTTGATTTATGAGCAAGGGGACAAGGCTTGCAAGGTAGCAATCAGTCTTCGGAACGACTTGCCAATGGATTTGAAAGTCAAATGTGCAGACTCCAATGATGCAGACGTCAGAGAACATTACTTCAATATGCCATGATTTGTATTAAACGAAAGAAACTATGAAAGTATCTAAACAGGAAATTGAAGCTGTAACAGCACTCTCCCCAGAGGAGCGTTATGGCTATTTCATAAAACGAATATGCGATTGGGAGCAGGTGTGGGGGCTGTTTGAAGACGACTGCATTGTACTGAACGAGGCTAAGAATGGTAAGCTGTATGTGCTTTTGTTCCCATTTGAAGACTTTGCTTCGCACTATGCGACAAACACAAAAGGTATGCAAACAACCTCATATAGGAGTTTTGATATACACAAATTCGTTGAAACAATCATGAAAAAGTTGCAGGCAAACAACGTTAACAATGCTTTGGTCTTCCCCGTACCCCATGGTTATGGACTGAACGTTACGATGGAAGAGATTGTCGAGGACATAAAAAACGAGTTGAAGAATTACGAATAAAATATATGAAACAAACCATTATAAATAAATTGAGTGTCTTCTCTAACGAAAATCCTACATTATTGGGCAGCATTGCAACCAACAAGCAAATTGAAAAATGCCCAAAAGATACTTCGTGTAACAATGAACGAAGACTACAAAGAGTTTATTCTGAATTTCGGAGGTTCGTATGCTGGTATGGCAAAAAAACACCCTTTTGCAAAGCCATAATGCTTGTAAATACTCATCTTCTCAGGAACTCTAAAGATCAGGAAAACACCTTTTTGCACTACAAAACCCACTGTTTTATAACGCAAAAACCACCCTTTTACCCTGCAAAAACCACTGTTTTGCATTGCGAAACAGGCGTGTTCGCAATACGCAGACACACAGATGGTTATACAAACACATTGTAGGAGAAAAATGTTTACATGTTGACTGTCGTCCATTGGGTATATAACTTCCATGGGAACGGCAATAAAAAAGGTCTTCGAACGCAGGTTCCATGCATTCGAAGACCTTATTCCGCTATGCTGACAGCAATTTAATTCAATGGATAACAGGCTGTTTCGCCAGCATATTTGCCTGCATTGCCTACTTTCTTTTTATTTCTCTGCAGACTCGGGAGCCTTACCAATGAGATCCATAAACTGGTCGAGCTTAGGCGTAATGATAATTTGTGTACGGCGGTTGCGCTGCTTTCCAAGTTCCGTATTGTTGGTTGCAATAGGATTGAACTCGCCACGTCCACCTGCAGTCAGGCGCTTTGGGTCTACACCGAAGTGAGATTGCAAGTACTGTGCAACCGATGATGCACGCAAACAAGAGAGGTCCCAGTTGTTACGAATGTTCTTCATCTGTGCACTTTGTGCGTTTACTGGAACGTTGTCGGTATTACCTTCAATCAGTACATCGTAGTCTCTGTAGTCGGTAATAATTTTTGCAATCTTGCTAAGGGTCTGTTCTGCACGGTCGTTTACTTCGTACGAACCACTCTTATAGAGCATATTGTCTGCCAAAGATATATATACAACACCCTTCAACACCTGAACATCAACCTCTTTAAGTTCCTCCTTGCTGAGGCTGCGTGTAAGGTTGTTGGTGAGAACGAGGTTGAGCGAGTCGCTCTTAGTCTTCACTTCTACAAGGTGTCGGATATATTGGTTACTCTCATTGATTTGGTCTACCAACTTCGAAATATTGATATTGTTTGAATTGGCATTGTTCAAACTCTGGTCAAGACTACTCTGCAAGGCTGCTGCACTTGCCTTTTGCTTGTGCCAATTGGTCTTCCAAGCTCTTTATCCGGGCATTGTTTGCTGCAATCGTTTCCTTTGCGTTCTGATACTCACTCGATAGTCTTTGATTCTCCGATTGGCAGTTTTGCAAATCTTTCTTGCTGGCGCAACCTGTCATCAACAGTGCACCTGCACACAAGGTTAATACTAAAAGGTTCTTTTTCATATTGCTATAGTTTTTTAATTTATACTTATGACATTCGTTTTATCCGCATATAACGGACGCAGACTTATTGCACCTGCTTATTGTACAAAGGTATTCATTTAAAAGCAGATACCCACAAAAGTAAGAAAGCTTTATGTTATTTTAAGCGAGTTTAAGCATTTTCAAAGTAAAAATGCTTGTCTTCCCTATTCTATAGGCTCTATCTTAGGTTCTTTTACATCGGAAGGTGCCGCGCCATTGTCGTTCGTTTCCTCTTTAGTAGCGGGCGGTGGTGTAGACGAAACATCGATAGGTTCCGGCTCCGGTATGCCTTTTACACCATTATTTGCATCTTCTGTTTCTACATAATCTACCTTTTTGTTCTCTTTTACTTCAACCTCCTTCGCTTCTTCTCTGGTCAATACAGGTATTTTCGACGTAGTATCGATACCTATCACCGTGCCCGACATGTCTACTTCGTACTTGCGTGGTGGCGCCATGTCGCGTGTTGCCATAAGTATCGACAGCAATAGCGAGCCTCCAAAAAGTATTCCCGCACAAACAGCAACGGGCTTGGTGTACGTAGGTTTCTTATTTTTCTGTGAGTCCATAAGCGCATTTCAGAATAAAAAAACGTATGCGAAAGCAAAGTTACATCTACTGTACAAAAGTACTTAAAATATACAATATTGCCAAAGGAAAGTATAAAATGCTATTGTTTATTCTTATTTATCTGATGTTCGGAAACTGCATCGCTTGCTTTATTGAGTGCTTTTCCAACATTATCTCCAAACTTTTTACCAGCCTCGCTTACTTTTCTTAAAAACTTCTTTCCATTCTTTTCTGCCTTGCCGGCAATTCTTCCGATGGCAGCGGACTCTCGTTCCATAAACTGTTCCATGCCGTCGCCTATGGTGCTGAGACCTTGCTTTATTTTCTCTTCCGAAGTTTTCTTCCTGTACAATGTAGTATCAGCCGTATTGATATTGTTGTCGGCAGAATTGTAAGTGCGGTTTTTTGTATCCTTTCCTGTGTTTTGTTGGTTCTGCTTCTGTGTAGAAACCCGTTTCTTGGCAGGCACAGGATAGTTTAAAACGGCATTTGTCTGTGCACTAACACGTGTGCCAAATCCTATAAGAAGGAGCAGCAGCAGAGTATAGATAGTCTTTATCTTCATATCATTCTGTGAGTTTAATTTATAGAAATAACGTAGACAGCCCTATAATATTACTTTTTTTCGAACAGCCTGACCACAAACCAAGCGTGTTTTGCAAGGGTCGGGAGTATGCCATAGTGCCTACACATAACTTGAAAACGTTCGTACAGCGAAGCCCGATGATGCTTTGTAGTCTGTCCTTCTTCTAAGTAATTGGCAATTACCGCATGTACATTTCTTAATAATAACCCTTCTTTTTCGCCTTCACGCATTATCTTTATGCACCAATCAATGTCGGCTGAATAACGGAAACGTGTATCGAAAGGAATCTTTTTGGCAATGTTCAATCGGGCATAAAAGGCTTGATGGCATACCAACATACCATCGCGGAACGAACGCCAAGACAGCTTTTCGGGCGGTTGCAGCCTGCGATGATATAAGAAGTTCCCTTTTTCGTCTACAATATCGGTATCTCCATATACGACGGCAGGACGCCTTTCGCCATCGCCAACCTCGGCTGCCAATGCTACTTTTTCTATTGTATCGGCAGCAGGAAAGCGGTCGCCGGCATTCAAAAACACCACATAATCGCCATTTGCACGTGCCAATCCTTTATTCATAGCATCATAAAGCCCTTTGTCCGGCTCGCTTTTTATACGAACAACATGCCCATTTTCCGCACTATCCGAAAGCTCTTTATAAGCGTCTGCAATAGCCAAAGTGTTATCGGTTGATGCTCCGTCCACGATAATATGTTCTATTGTGGGAAAGCTTTGTCGTAATACGCTATCGAGTGTAGGCTTTAATACATCGGCAGCATTATAGGTTATGGTTACTACAGAGAATGTTATCATATTTGTTTGTTGTTTGAATTGGCAAGCGCTTTCTTGTAAATATCGATGTATTGTGCTGCTACACGCGCTTGTGAATAGTTTTCCTTGACTTTTTTAATAGCATCTGCAGAAAGTTTATCGTAGTCGGCAATGTTCAGCGCAATAGATACCATTAGCCAAATCGGCAGAATTTTTCAGTTCAACGATATATCCATTGTGTTTATGATCTATCATTTCAGGTATTCCTCCCACTTCAAAGCCTACGCAAGGGATACCGCAAGCCATTGCTTCCATGATGGTATTGGGGAGATTATCTGATAAAGATGGCGTTACAAACACGTCAACAGCATTGTAGACATCTACTATTTGTTGTGTATCAGCCACGTATCCTAATGGAAACATCGGCAACTCGAAGTCGTTACACAATTCTTCCGCATGGCCACCGAGTACAATCACGGCTGTATTTGTTAATGTTTCAGGGTGTTGTCTCACCATTTTCTGGCATGCATCAACTAAATAACCCATACCTTTATTATGGTTTGTAACGCGTTGCGATGCGAAAAGTATCAGACGTTTATCGGCAGGCAAGCCTAATTTTTTACGTGCTTCGTTTTTATTAGTCCTGCAAAAGATATTGGAATCTATTGGGTTCGGAATACTTTCAATGATATTCTTGCCTATTAATGCACTCTTTTTGCTTCATTTTGCAGCCATTTACTGCATGCTATATATATAATATGTGAATGTCCTTTTATTTGTTCCTTACGTCGCCACGTCCTTTTTGCAAGGTCACAACCGAAAGGAAAGGGCAGCAAACGGCATTTCTCGCATTGCGTTTCAAACTTCCTGCAGTCTAATGTTATATGGCAAATGGCGGTGGCAGGCCATATATCGTGCATTGTCCACACAAGGGGCTTGCCTGCCTTCAGTATTTTTTCTATATTGTTGAGCGATATAAAACCTTGATTTATCCATGCTAAATGAACGACATCGGCATTCTTAAATTCTGGCAATTGTGTTATATCAGTTCCTGTATTGGCTATATCAATCGCAAAAAGATTTCGCTTTGAAAATCGCAAATGACAAAATATGCACCATCTTTCCCACAATTTGTTCCATCGTGTGCGCCAGTTGTTCTTTATAGCAAATACCGTTTTATCGTCACTCAACTTGTCCCGAACAAGCATAGATGCATCTATTCCACTTTTATTCAGTGCATCTTTTAAACGATTTTGCAGCTACTGCAGCTCCGCCCGTCCGTTCACTTGTATTTACAATTAATACTCTCATTCTACTTTTTCGTATTACAAAAGATAAGAGTTTTCGGCGAAACAACAGAAAGAAGACTCAAAGAATGACATAAAAGTTAGATTACAGCAGATTATATTGCCCGAATAAACAAGTTTATTACCACTTTGAAGAGCTGTATCAACACTGTTTTAGCCCACTCTAACTTGGCACCTACATCGTGTTAAACACATAATCCCAAAGTTGTTCAGGCATTATCATAACGTGGAAACACATTTTCCGAAACATAAAAAAAGAATAAAGAGACTTCAATCTTTTCGGTAAAAACAATGTGAATTATAAAGAAAAATGCTATATTTGCACCTCTCTAACGATTTTAAACAAGCAATGTCAATCGCATTATCAAGAGCTTTTGTACACTATGGACTTCATTTTCTCGCACCTTTATTGTTTGCACAATTCTTTAAACGCGAGCATAGAATGAAGGCATTTTGGATTATGTTGGCGACAATGCTTGTAGATATGGACCACTTATTGGCTACACCTATGTTTAATCCGTACCGTTGCAGCATAGGTTTTCACCCCCTTCACTCTTATTTTTATGGTAGGTATCTACGCACTTTTGTGTGTGTTGCCCTACGAAAGACTAAAATTACCGTGGTGGTTTCGCCCCATTGGAATAGGATTATTCTTTCACATGCTCACCGATTTACAAGATTTTTATTTATGGCAACAGTGGTTATAAACACGTTTAGAACTATGACACTGTGCTCCATTAAGTAACTTTCTAAAAGGATTTAATGCCCATTTGGTGCTTTCATCTCTTTTTCGTACTTTTGCAATAATAAAATGTAAGGACTATGATACTATCAATGACAGGCTACGGCAAAGCTGTCGTAACCTACAAGGAAAAAGAAAATAAACGTTGAAATAAAGTCGCTAAACAGCAAGAACTTCGATCTTTCAACTCGTATTGCTCCTTTATATAGAGAAAAGGAAATGGAGATAAGGCAAACTCTTGCCAGTTTGTTGGAACGCGGCAAAGTAGATTTCTCGCTTTGGATAGAGAAAGATGCTGTATTAGACGCAACGCCTATTAATGCGCAATTGGTAAAGAACTACTATCAACAAATAAAGAACATAGCAGCAGAAATAGGCATTCCGGAACCTGCAGAATGGTTTCCTACATTACTGCACTTACCCGATGTTACAACAAAAACCGAGATTGAAATACTCGACGAAGAAGAATGGGAAGTTACAAAACAAGCTATCAATAATGCAGTAGAAAACCTTATAGACTTCCGTAAACAGGAAGGAACTGCACTGAACGTAAGTTCCACGAAAAGATTAATAACATAGAAGCGCTTTTAAAAAGCATAGAACCTTATGAAGAAAGCCGAGTTCCAAAGATAAAAGAAAAAAATTATAGAGGGATTGGAGCAGGTTGCAAAAGTAGATTACGACAGAAATCGCTTGGAACAAGAACTAATTTACTATATAGAAAAATTAGACATAAACGAAGAGAAGCAACGATTAGCGAACCATCTGAACTATTTCCGTGAAACAATGGAAGAAAAAGGACACGGAGTTGGAAAGAAATTGGGTTTCATTGCACAGGAAATGGGACGCGAAATAAATACAACTGGCTCGAAAAAGTAACCAAGCCGAAATGCAAAATATCGTGGTTAAGATGAAAGATGAGCTGGAACAAATAAAAGAACAAGTGCTGAATGCACTGTAAAGAAACTACAAATGCAAGGTAAACTAATAATTTTCTCAGCCCCATCTGGAGCTGGTAAAAGCACCATTGTGCAATGGTTAATGAAAGAACACCCCGAACTTAAATTAGCTTTCTCTATAAGTTGTACAACACGGCAGCCACGCGGTACAGAGAAAGATGGAGTAGAATATATCTTTCTCAGCCCCGAAGCTTTTAAAAAGAAGATAAACGATAATGATTTTTTGGAGTACGAAGAAGTTTATACCGACCGTTTTTATGGTACCTTGAAGAGTCAGGTAAATACGCAAATGGCTAAAGGACAAAACATAATCTTCGATGTTGATGTGAAAGGCGGCTGCAACATAAAACAGTTTTATGGTGAAAAAGCATTAAGCTTGTTTATTCAACCACCTTCTATCGACGAACTTCGCAGACGTTTGGAGGAAAGACAGACCGATTCGGCAGAGGCTATAGAATACAGAATGGCAAAAGCTGAACACGAATTGACATTTGCCGATAAATTCGACTATATTATTGTGAACGACGATTTGGAGAAAGCGAAGCATAAAACCTATAAAATTATAAAACAATTCATAGAGTCGTAAGGTGCAATGAAGGTTGGAATATACGGCAGTTCGTTTAATCCTATTCATAACGGACACATAAAACTGGCTGAAAGTATTCTTAAAGGAACTTGGCTTAGACGAGGTTTGGTTTTATGGTTTCGCCGCAAAATCCTTTTAAAATAAACAGCAAGTTATTAGACGATACACTGCGCTTGCAATTAGTGAAGAAAGCGTTGGAAGATAAAAAGAATATGATTGCTTGCAACTACGAGTTCAGTTTACCAAAGCCTTCGTATACTTGGGACACCTCACAACGACTTTCTTCTGATTTTTCCTACCAATGAATTTATTCTTCTGATAGGTGGAGACAATTGGCAAGCGTTCGACAAATGGTATCACGCAAAGGATATTTTAGAAAACTATCGCATTGCCGTTTATCCGAGAAAGAGCAGTGAAACTGCAGGAAATTGCAATTTATTTTCGACTGAAAATGTAACCTTGCTGAACATTCCTCTTGTCAATATAAGCGCTACAGATATTCGGCAACACATAAAAAAATGGAGAAACTATAAAAGTTGGTTCCTGAATGTATTGAAAATGATATAAAAATGTTTTTATAATAGAATATAAAAAACTATCGGAAGATGCTGACAAGCTATACAAACAAGCACACTGTTGAACGGAAATTATAATAAGATGGCAGAACAAACTTTAAAAGAAAAAACGGCAAAAGGACTCTTCTGGGGAGCATTGAACAACGGTACAATGCAGATTTTGAATGTGCTTATTGGTATTTTGTTGGCTCGTTTGCTTTCCAATGCCGATTACGGTCTAATGGGAATGCTTGCTGTTTTTACTGCTGTTGCAGGAGCCTTACAAGAAAGTGGCTTTACTTCTGCTATCGCAAATATAGAAAATCCTACGGACAACGACTATAATTCGGTGTTTTGGTTCAGCACTATTGTAAGTTGGTGCTCGTATCTGGTGCTTTTCTTTTGCGCTCCGCTAATTGCTGACTTCTTCCACCATGCAGAACTCGTAAATCTTTCTCGTTTCCTATTTGTTTCCTTGCTTTTCTCTGCCATTGGTACTGCACCAACGGCATATCTGTTCAAGAACATTATGGTAAAGGAAACAACTATCTTGCGTGTATCGTCTTTGGTAGTTTCGGGCATTGTCGGCATCGTGTTGGCACTGCAGAATTATGGTTACTGGAGCTTGGCTTGGCAGCAGGTTCTATATATAACGCTTACAAGTTTAGGGCGTTTTTTTATAATCCCTTGGCGACCTTCCTTGAAAATAAGTTTTGCTCCAATACGCAGAATGTTCTCTTTCAGCTACAAAATCTTAATTACTACTGTTGTAAACATAGTGAGCCAAAACTTACTTACATTCATTTTCGGACGCCTTTACACGGCAAATGCTGTTGGAAACTTCTCGCAAGCATTCAAATGGGACACGATGGCAAGTACAATGGTATCGGGAACTACATCGCAAGTGGCACAACCTGTATTGGCAGAAGTGAAGTCGGAAACAGAACGACAAGCAGTCGTTTTCAGGAAGATGCTACGTTTCACCGCCTTCTTAGCCTTCCCAGCCATGTTTGGTTTGAGCATGGTTGCACACGAATTTATAATTGTCCTCATATCCAACAAGTGGGCAGATAGTATTCCGCTGCTTCGCATACTTTGCATCAGTGGCGCTTTTCTGCCTTTCTACACATTATATCAGAATTTGATGATAAGCCGTGGCAAATCTGATGTATATTTATGGGTAACAACTTCGCTTATTGCAGTTCAGTTATTGCTTGTTTTGTTGTGCCATAGCAAGGGAATGGTGTTCATGGTGAGCGCTTATACAGTAGCCACAGTACTCTGGCTGTTTGTTTGGCAATATTTTGCATATCGCGAAATCTCCCTTCGCTTATACGATGTGTTGTGTGACATTACACCTTATATGGTTATTTCTGCAGCAATTATAATCGCAGTTTATTTTGCTACAAGCGGTATTCAAAATCTTATAATTCTCTTATTGACACGAATAATCTTGGCAGTTGCAGCCTACTTCATTGTCATGAAACTATTAGGGTTCTAAAATGCTCGATGAATGTATTGTCTATTTGTTTCATAAAAGGATAAAAACCGTGAAAGAGGAACTGTCAGATACAAGCAGATTTTGTAGCACTTGGAAAGCTGGAAACAACCCTTTCGCTTACAAATCCCAAAGAATTGTTTTCGATTTTCAGAACGTTATTTCTTTCCATTCAAATATTCCCATTTACTAAATCGTAGGGATACAAAACGCACCGAGAATAGTTTACATTGAATAAAACAAATATCTCAATTGAATAGAACAGATATCTCATTTTTAGAATGAAAGAAAGGGAAAAAGAGCGAAACTCTACTCATAGAGTTTCGCTCTTACATATCTTCTTAATTAATTAAAATTCGTAGCCCACTTTTTGACAGTAAGACCATCGTAAGTGCCCGATATTCTAACATATTCATTGTAATCCCAGCTAAGACATTGGCTTGCATAACCAACACCAATTGTTACATTCGAGAATTTTATTCCAGTAGTTCCGCTAAAATAAAAACCACCATCTAATCCCTTTTCCAATGATGCACCGTAGCCTGGCTTTGGGTCTATGTAAGGCTTAAATCTTGCCTTGTACAGGTACTGTTACGTGTACATCAGCAAATACAGGCATTATGAAGTTTTCACTTTCTGTATAATAATTGAAACCTAAACCACCACCAAGTCTGAAGTATTTATTTATATTGCCACCGATGGCACCAACTAATTCCAGTCTACCTGAATTGCCACTGCCGAATGTATAGCCACCTTCAATGTTTCCACGAAGTTGCTGTGCTGATACTGTAATACCAAATAAGACCGCTCCTGCTATTAAAAATAACTTTCTCATATATTCTTACTATATCTTTACAATTAGCTATACCTTAATATTTGGCCTTGTACAAGTGTTGTATATATACCTAAGTGATTCAGTTTACACAATTGTTCCTTGCTTATACCGTGCTGGCGTGCTATCGATTCGAGTGTTTCGCCTTCCGTCACCTTGTGGTAGAGTATTTGGTTACTGTTTGTTTGCTGTGCACCCGAATTGCGGCGAGCAGAGTAATCGGTATTCGGCATGCTGCTTTCATTAAACGAGTATCGGGTGCGCCCCTTTCCCTGAATATTCTCACGCGAATAGCCTGGACTTGCGTCTTTGCCACGAAGCGCTGTAGCACGAGCCGACTCGTTGTCTAAAGTTTGCTTGCGGAAAAACGTAGAAATCGCCAGTTACGTCTTGGTGGGGAAAATCAAACAGAAGAGCCGGGTTGATGGCTACACCTGCCAAACGTGTTTCGAAGTGCAAGTGCGAACCTGTAGAACGCCCTGTGTTGCCACCGAGTGCGATAGGTTCACCAGCTCTAACAGTTTGGTTTGCATAGACAATTTGTTTTGAAAGATGCCCATAATAGGTTTCCAAGCCATTGTTGTGGCGAATGACTATATCTTTCCATAGCCTCTTGCATCGTATCCTACAATGCGAACCTTACCAGAGAATGCTGCGCGGATAGTATCACCGATATATACCTTAATATCGAGGTCCTTTATGAGCACGTCCCCAACGACGGCCGTAGTTACTTGTAACCACCCTGCTTGGAGTAGGCATGTGAAGCCACGCAAGTCTATTTTTGTAGACATCAGGCAAATATCCTTGTGCGTGTGTTTTTAGAGTTGCTCCAGTCGTTGTATAAAGATGCCGATGGACTTTCTACTTCTTCTGCTTCTTGTAAGCGATTTATAACCATCGTGTCTAATGATTTGGCACGGCGGTCTACGGGCGATTGGCGTGCTATTAAGTCTTGTGCGCAAACTGGCGTAACAACAAAACCTAACAAAAGCCGACAAACCTAATGTTTTTACTATTCTTTTTAAAGTCATTATATTTTCTTTTCTGATTCGGTTATATTTCAAATGGATTAACCGTTTGAGTTTCAAAATGTTGTTCTTAAGTAGTTGAACAATACAAAAGACCAGCTAAATCGATTAAGAACGTTGCAAAGATAGGGTATTTTTCTAACAAAGACATTACTGTCTTAACAGTTTTTATTGTATTGCGAGATGGCTGTTCCGTCCACGTTATATATTTGTATATTTATCTTCAACTCCTTTACTTAGGGAGTCGTAGAACATTTGTTGGTATATATTTACGAGATTGCTGCCCGTTTATATTAGTATTTCTTAACTCTTTAAGTCTGTCCCAAAAGCAAATTATATTCACTTTTCGAGCAAGTAGGGTCGTTGTCTATTATCTTCTTGGCTTCGTCGCGAGCCAATTGGACCAGCTGTCCGTCGCGAGCTATATCTGCTATTTTCAGGTCGAACGCAATACCACTCTGTTGCGTACCCTCAAGGTCGCCCGGCCCGCGGAGTTTTAGGTCGGCTTCGGCTATTTCAAATCCATCGTTCGTATCGCACATAATATCTATTCGTCGGCGTGTCTCGGTTGTCAGTTTATGGCTGGTTACCAGTATGCAGAAACTTTGTTCAGCACCTCTGCCCACCCTACCCCTAAGCTGATGTAGCTGTGACAAGCCAAAGCGTTGAGCATCTAAAATAACCATAACACTTGCATTTGGAACATTTACGCCTACTTCTATAACGGTAGTGGCAACAAGTATCTGTGTTTTCCCCTCCACGAAGAGTTTCATTTCGGCTTCTTTCTCCTTATCCTTCATCTTGCCGTGAATCTTGCTCATCTTAAATTCGGGGAACACTTCTTTTAGTGCTTCATAACCACTTTCAAGATTTTTAAGATCTATTTTCTCGCTCTCTTTGATTAGCGGGAATACGATGTAAACTTGACGCCCTAAGTTTATCTGCTTGCGAATGCCGTCGTAGAGGCTTGTTGTCTGTGTGTCGAACTTGTGAATGGTTTGTATCGGTTTGCGTCCGGGAGGCAGTTCGTCTATCACACTCACATCTAAATCGCCGTATAGGGTCATTGCTAAGGTGCGCGGAATAGGGGTAGCAGTCATTACAAGAATATGTGGTGGATTTTTCGTTCTTGCTCCATAGTTTTGCACGTTGCGCCACACCGAAGCGGTGTTGTTCGTCAATGACAGCTAAGCCGAGGTTGTTGAACTGTACCTTGTCTTCTATAATGGCATGTGTTCCTACAGCAATATGAATGGAACCATCGATGAGTCCGTCCATCACTTCTTTACGTTTTTGCCCTTTACGATACCTGTGAGCAACTCTATGCGTAGGTTCATACCCTTCAGAAGGTCTTTCAAGGTTTGTAAATGCTGTTCGGCAAGAATTTCGGTAGGTGCCATCAAACATGCCTGGAAACCATTATCGACGGCAATAAGCATGGACATCAGTGCGACAAGTGTCTTTCCGGAACCGACGTCGCCTTGTAGCAAACGGTTCATTTGCTTTCCGCTCCCCATGTCGGCACGAATCTCTTTCATTACGCGCTTCTGGGCATTGGTAAGTTCGAAAGGCAAGTTATGCGTATAAAACCAATTGAACTGTGTACCAATAGTTTTGAAGTAGTAGCCTCTGTACTTCCTTCGCTGATCGCTCGCATACCTTAATATATTCAACTGCACATAGAACAGTTCCTCAAACTTCAAACGAACTTGTGCTCGTTGTGTGTCGTCTACCGAGTTCGGATAGTGGATTTTGCGTAAAGCATCGTTGCGCGAAATAAGATGCAGGCGTTGGGTAATGAAGTTGGGTAACGTTTCGGGCAATGGCGTAACCAGCTTCTCTAAAAGCGTTTTGGTCAGTTTTTCTATGGTATGCGAGGTTATCCCCGACTTCTTCATTTTCTCTGTAGTCGTATAGAATGGTTGCATGCCCATGTTGTTGAGTTGCAGTTCTGAAGCGTCGTCTATGTCGGGGTGTGTAAATTGGAAGCGTTGATTGTAGATAGACGGTTTCCCAAATATTACATATTCTTTTCCGATGAAGTAGTTCTTATATATATATTGTGTACCATTGAACCAAACGAGATCGCAAACACCGTGTCCATCGCTGAAGTGGGCAACGATGCGTTTCTTTCGTCGTCCCATATCAAATTCCTCGAAACTTAGGATATGCCCTTTTATTTGAACGTAGGGCATGTCGGGAACAAGTTCCGAAATGCGATAAACCTTTGTACGGTCTATGTATTTATATGGATAGTACTCTAACAAGTCGCCATAAGTAGAGATACCAAGTTCTTTTCTCAGAATCTCTTTTGCGGTGTGGTCCTACCCCCGTAAGATACATTATGTCTTGTTGGAGTATGTCCATTCAGGCTCGTCAATTTTTTGTTTCTTTCTCCTTTATAAGTATTTCGGCCAATTTTAGGTCTAACGGTGTTGTTATCTTAATGTTCTCCCGGTTGCCTTCTACTAACGATATTTTACAACCAAATTGCTCCATTACAGTAGCATCGTCGGTGAAGGATTCCTGATAAGGTTGTGCAAAAGCCACCTTTGCCATCGCAATGTTAAACACTTGTGGCGTTTGTACACTGCGGTAATTGGCTCGTTCTACACTTCTTGAACTTCCGTTCTCTTCGACAATGCGTAAACTTTCGGTTATGGGCATCACGGGAATAGCAGCACAAGTACGTTGTGCTTCGTCGTAACATCGCTTAATCGTATCGACCGATACAAAAGGACGCACTCCATCATGAATTCCAACAAGTCCATCGTTGCCTTCTGGGGTATGCGATAAACCATTGAGCGATGATTCGAAACGTGTAGAACCACCATTCACAATTTGATGTTCGATGGTAAAAGCATACTTGTTGCATAGCTCCCGCCACAAGTCTTGTTGCTCTTCGGGGAGCACAAGAATAATATTCAATGTCTTATCGTACTCGTAAAAACGCTCGATGGTATGCATCAAGATGGGCTTGCCGCCGATGAGCAGGAACTGTTTGGGCAGTTCGCTCCCCATTCGTTGTCCTTTGCCACCTGCTACTATTACGATATAATTCATTGTTTAATACGATTTAGGGACATTGTTTAATGGAGTTTTATTAACTCTGAGACCAACATTCCGTCTTTCACATCTTTTGCAATTGCTGCTGAGGTGAGCTGTTCCAAGATAGCAAAACCGTAGATGAAAGCAGCAGCAGGTCCTTTGCCAGTAGTGATATTACCGTCTATTGTGCAAAGTTCTCCTGTGTATTCTGCACCAGTCAGTCGTTTTTCAAAACCAGGATAGCAAGTTGCATGCTTACCTCTTAATACTCCAACAGAACCTAAAACCATTGGCGCAGCACAGATTGCCCCCAGACGTTTGCCCTTTTCGTTTTGCTCTACAAGCAATTTGCGCAACCCTTCGTGCAGGTTTAAGTTGGCTGCACCAGGCATTCCACCTGGCAGCATAAGTATGTCTGCATCAAAAATCATCGACCCTCATCGAACAAAAAGGTCAGCTTTAACTGTTATTCCGTTTGCAGATTTTACCATTAAGCTATTGGAGATGCTTACTGTCTTAACCTCAACTCCCCTCTTCGGAGAATATCTACAGGTGCTAATGCTTCTATATCTTCAAAGCCATTAGCAAGAAATTCGTATGCTTTTTGCCATATATTTTCATTTAAATCTTTAACATTCCATCTTATTTTTGTTATTTTTGCAAAAGGAAAGCATCGGTCAAACTCTTTAGATATGACCAGAAAGATGCTCAACAATGTATTCTTTCTCTTTAGGAAAGACGATTGCAAATATACAATATTATTCACGAACTGACAAAGACGAAAGAGAAAAGATTAGTTATGCGCTGTATTTGAAAACAGAATATAACTTTAGAAATGAGATTTATGACAAGAAAAGAACTTAGTTTCACGATCTTCGGAAATAGCAGACAAACGCTTGAAGCCAACTATATAAAAAGATGTCTTTGATTATCTTACTAAATATGGGGCAAGAACCTTTGTAGAGGAACATCTATACGAAGGACTTTGCAAGAATCTGATTAAGAAGGAACAAGTAGCGGGGGTAATTAAAGAAAATGACTTTAATACCGATTATGCTATCTCTTTAGGAGGCGATGGTACGTTTCTTAGAGCAGCCAGCAGAGTAGGTGCAAAGCAAATTCCAATTATTGGAGTGAATATGGGACGTTTGGGTTTCCTTGCTGATGTGTTGCCTAACGAAATAGAAGAAGTCTTAGACGATATATATAAAGGTGATTTCGATATTGACGAACGTTCTGTTATCAAAATAGAAACGGAGAACGAGGTTATAGAGACGAGTCCCTACGCTCTGAACGATATTTCTATACTGAAACGCGATAATGCATCAATGATAACAATACACGCCAGGATAGATGATGAATATTTGGTAACGTACCAAGCTGACGGCTTAATAGTGAGCACTCCCACAGGTTCTACAGCTTATTCGCTGTCGAATGGTGGTCCCATTATTGTTCCTCGGGGTGATATTCTGTGTCTGACCCCTGTAGCACCACACAGTTTAAATATCCGTCCGATAGTGTTTAACGACGATGTTGTCATACGTTTAGAGGTAGAGAGTAGAAGCCATAACTATCTTGTTGCCATTGATGGACGTTCTGTAAAACTTAAGGAGGGAACCATGCTGACAATAAGGAAAGCTCCATTTGTAACACGAATAGTGAAGCGTCGGGATTATAGCTATTTCGCTACATTGCGCACGAAGCTGATGTGGGGTGCTGATTTGCGAAAGTAACATAACGTCTCAAGCTATATGATGAAGACGAAATAAAGAAAAAGGGTCTCCAACGTAATGGGAATAAAAGTTTTTTTCAACACTCCAGAAACTAAGTATGGAACCAAAGATATTTTCCTTTGGCTTTGGCGCGCATGGCGAGGCAACCGATTGCAGGCTGTCCTTAATGCTGTGGTTGGACTATTAGGGTGTTATAGTATCGTTATCGTCGGTATGGGCAGTGCAACATGCCATTGACGTTGCGGCGCACGAAGTTGAAGGGAACATCATAATAGCCGTACTTCTTATGGGCGGTCTCATCTTGTCTAACTTTGCGCTGAATATAGCTTCGGTCTGGATACGAAACATCTTGGGAATAAAGGCTCAGAACAGAATGCAGCAAAAACTGCTCGATCGTATGTTACGTTCGAAGTGGAATGGCAGAAACCCATCATTCGGGCGACGTGTTAAATCGTTTAGAGACCGATGTTACAAATGTTGTGAACTTCTTAACGGAGATTATACCGAACTCGCTTTCCACATTGGCACTTTTTGTTGGAGCGTTCGGTTACTTGTTTATGATGGACTGGCGGTTGGCAATCGTTATTGTAATAATGATTCCTATCTTCATTCTTTTCAGCCGAGTCTATGTACGACAGATGCGCCATCTGACAAGTGAAGTGCGAACGTCCGACTCAAAGGTGCAAAGCATATTGCAAGAAACAATTCAACATAGGCTGCTTATTAAGACCTTAGAAGGAGATAGCGCTGCCGTTGATAGGCTAGAAGATACACAAAGTGTGTTGAGAAGCAATGTTGTACGGCGTACAAAGTTCTCAGTATTTTCTTACCTGGTGCTTAATTTAGGATTCTCTGTCGGTTATCTCATTGCTTTTACTTGGGCAGCCGTCAGACTTTCGGGAGGCACATTAACCTTTGGTGGAATGACTGCCTTTTTGCAATTGGTAAACAAAATACAAAATCCGGCACGTCAGCTTACGCATCTTGCACCTCAATTTGTGTCAGTTTTCACGGCAGCAGAACGATTGATGGAATTAGAAGAAAATCCATTGGAAGAACAAGGAGAACCTATCGAACTGAAGGCACCATGTGGTGTACGTTTCATAGACGTGGCTTTTGCTTATGATGATTCTGAAAATAATGTTATTGAACATCTTAGTTATGACTTCTATCCAACATCTTGCACTGCCATTCTGGGCGAAACAGGTGCCGGGAAGACAACCATGGTGCGTATGATTTTGGCTCTTTTGCAGCCTAACAGTGGGAAAGTTGAAATCTATAACGAAAAAGAACACCACGACTTAAGCCCACTATTACGAACTAACTTCGTATATGTCCCGCAAGGAAATACACTTATGAGTGGTACAATCCGCGATAACCTTCGTCTCGGAAAACTTGACGCTACAGACGACGAGATGGCAGAAGCACTCAAACGCAGTTGTGCTGACTTTGTGTTTGAACTTCCTGACGGACTTGATACGAAGTGCACGGAACAGGGGGGAGGACTAAGTGAAGGGCAAGCCCAGCGCATTTCAATAGCACGCGCACTATTGCGTAACCGTAGCATCATGCTCTTCGATGAGGCTACATCGGCGCTTGACCCTGACACTGAGCGGAAACTTTTGCAAAATATTCTCTCGAAACGCGATAAAACCATCATATTCATTACCCACCGACCAGCTGTGATGGAATATTGCGACCAAACAATAGAAATAAAAACGACATTCGTGCAGGGGAATACATAAAGGAGAGACAAGTGTAACCCCCAACAGAAAGATATAAAACAATTAAATAAGAAGAAAAAAATGAGAAGAACAATTCTATCGACAATGTTTCTTTTGGCAACTTTCGCTACAGCTGCAGCACAAGACTTAGACAGCAAATATGCTACAAATCTGCTGAGGCCAGGAACTGTTGCGCCCGATTTCACACTGAGAACCGCCGACGAAAAGGACATAAAACTACGAGAATTTCGTGGAAACTATGTCGTTTTAGACTTCTGGGCATCGTGGTGCCCCGATTGCAGAAAAGATATTCCAGCCATGAAACAGCTTTGGAGCAACCTCATGGATTACAATGTGCGCATTATTGGAATATCGTTCGACACAAACAAAGAGGCTTGGGTCAATACATATTGGGACAAATATCAAATGAATTGGACGCAAGTAAGCGAACTGAAGAAGTGGAAGAAGGATACGAAAATAGACCGTTTGTATCACGTAGACTGGATTCCAACAATGTATCTCATAGATCCTAATGGAAGAATAGTCCTGGGCACGGTAGAGATAGAGAAGCTTCGTGCTACTCTTGAAGGGCTGAGACCCCAATTAAAGATGTCTACTGCCGATGTTATGCCCGTGTATGTAGATGGTAACGAGGCAATGCAACAATACCTGAAAGAGCATCAGCTTTATACCTTACAAACACGAAAGATGCGTATCAGTGCCAATGTTAAGGTGTCGTTCAGTGTAGAAATGGACGGAACAATTACTGGGGCACGTGTCCTGAACATTGCCGAATTGAAGGCAAATAGTCCTAAGTACGACAAATTAAGCGAAGACCGGAAAGCTGAAGTATTGGCAGCTGCCACAGAACATTTCCGAAAGGAAGCCATTCGGTTGGTAGAACACATGCCACTATGGACGCCTGCATTAAAGAACGGTCGTCCTGTCAAAGAGAAAACAACCATAGTCATAGAATTCGATCCCTATTATAAAGGACCAAAAAAATAATTAACTTGCAATATATAGTGGAGCAACGAGAAAGTATCTTACTTGTTTTGCACCAAGCACTTAAAAGATTATTCTTTCTTTTATGTCTGCATACAGAGATTAAAGTTATAAAACTTAAGGATAAGAAAAAAATAAGAGTGCATTGAAACTAACGTTTTTAGGATACTCTTTTTGTTTATTTTTTTATATCATTAAAGTGGTTACTATTTATAAAGCTGGATATCGTTATTGAAAAGAATAAAGTCCCATTCTTACCGAGTGTGACTCTATTCTTTCTTGCATTTTTCTTTTTTTCTAAGCCTTCGTAAAATCGCTGGATATCACCATATTAGGCTATTTGTGCTGTGTCTGCTAATGCAAAGATACTAATTTTTAAAGCTAATCACAACACTTTGCTCACTGATGTAGCGTCAATATGCTGTGTCTGCTAATGCAAAGATACTAATTTTAAAGCTAATCACAACCCACATACTTTTATAATGAATCTAGAAAACTGCTGTGTCTGCTAATGCAAAGATACTAATTTTAAAGCTAATCACAACTGGACAAATTTGTTCAAAATAGATTTGCGTTGCTGTGTCTGCTAATGCAAAGATACTAATTTTAAAAGCTAATCACAACTCGACCGTCATGTGGATCGACATCTGGGCAGGGCTGTGTCTGCTAATGCAAAGATACTAATTTTAAAAGCTAATCACAACTTACATCACAATACAAGGCTTACCGTTATGCTGTGTCTGCTAATGCAAAGATACTAATTTTAAAAGCTAATCACAACTTAATCACAATGCAAAGGTAAATGATATTGCTGTGTCTGCTAATGCAAAGATACTAATTTTAAAGCTAATCACAACGCGTAGTGGCATGCTTGACTATAGCTGCATGCTGTCTGCTAATGCAAAGATACTAATTTTTAAAGCTAATCACAACTGGATGTCCTGCATTTTTGTTGTATATGTTGCTGTGTCTGCTAATGCAAAGATACTAATTTTAAAGCTAATCACAACTACTTATAGTGTTACCTTAGCAGTACAATAGCTGTGTCTGCTAATGCAAAGATACTAATTTTAAAGCTAATCACAACGCTGGCAGCATCGGTATCTTTTATCATACGAGCTGTGTCTGCTAATGCAAAAGATACTAATTTTTTAAAAGCTAATCACAACTGCAGCTTGCTTCCAAGTTTGTCTTCAGGGCTGTGTCTGCTAATGCAAAGATACTAATTTTAAAGCTAATCACAACAAGATTTTGCAAACCGTATGGCAGAAATTAGCTGTGTCTGCTAATGCAAAGATACTAATTTTAAAAGCTAATCACAACCTTCTGGGAATGTGAAACCGCCTACTGCATCCGTGCTGTGTCTGCTAATGCAAAGATACTAATTTTAAAGCTAATCACAACTCCCATATCTTTTGAAAATCGATACTTCCTACTGTGTCTGCTAATGCAAAGATACTAATTTTAAAGCTAATCACAACTTTTCTCATCGCCTTTCACAACTCCTCACAAGCTGTGTCTGCTAATGCAAAGATACTAATTTTAAAGCTAATCACAACAACATTTTATATTTTTAAAATGTACTGTGTCTACTAATGCAAAGATACTAATTTTTAAAAGCTAATCACAACTCCATCTGAATTCGTATAGCTGATAATCGGGCTGTGTCTGCTAATGCAAAGATACTAATTTTAAAGCTAATCACAACAACTCGTTGATATTCAACACTTTATTTATGCTGTGTCTGCTAATGCAAAGATACTAATTTTAAAGCTAATCACAACTAATCAACCACGCGGGCATTCAGTTGGTGAGCTGTGTCTGCTAATGCAAAGATACTAATTTTAAAAGCTAATCACAACTATCCTTGTCAGCTTGTTCGGTGTCTGTCTGCTGTGTCTGCTAATGCAAAGATACTAATTTTAAAAGCTAATCACAACAACTCGTTGATATTCAACACTTTATTTATGCTGTGTCTGCTAATGCAAAGATACTAATTTTAAAGCTAATCACAACTAATCAACCACGCGGGCATTCAGTTGGTGAGCTGTGTCTGCTAATGCAAAGATACTAATTTTAAAGCTAATCACAACTGGACGTCCTGCATTTTGTTGTATATGTTGCTGTGTCTGCTAATGCAAAGATACTAATTTTAAAAGCTAATCACAACATCATATTGTTTTTCAAATTTAAATCCCAGCTGTGTCTGCTAATGCAAAGATACTAATTTTAAAGCTAATCACAACCTAAGATGGGTTTTGGTCTTTTGTCGAAAGCTGTGCTGCTAATGCAAAGATACTAATTTTAAAAGCTAATCACAACAAGAGCCTACGGAGCCTACGGAGCCTACGAGCTGTGTCTGCTAATGCAAAGATACTAATTTTAAAAGCTAATCACAACACCTTTTTGTTGTTGTTTGTTTAATTATGCTGTGTCTGCTAATGCAAAGATACTAATTTTAAAGCTAATCACAACAATTTAAATAATGATATATATAAATTAGCAGCTGTGTCTGCTAATGCAAAGATACTAATTTTAAAGCTAATCACAACTATGACGGTTGTCGGTTGTGATATGCTTTGCGCTGTGTCTGCTAATGCAAAGATACTAATTTTAAAGCTAATCACAACCATTGGCATTGCCTGTTTCGAGCTTTGTCGCTGTGTCTGCTAATGCAAAGATACTAATTTTAAAGCTAATCACAACGTCCGCATTATCACGCCATCATCTGGTTTGGCTGTGTCTGCTAATGCAAAGATACTAATTTTAAAAGCTAATCACAACATTTTCTGCCTATTTGAGAACTGAAACGATGCTGTGTCTGCTAATGCAAAAGATACTAATTTTAAAAGCTAATCACAACAGAAGATAATGTTACATAGGACGGAAATAGCTGTGTCTGCTAATGCAAAGATACTAATTTTAAAAGCTAATCACAACTTTTAAGTCCGTGCAAAGAATTGCATGTAAGCTGTGTCTGCTAATGCAAAGATACTAATTTTAAAAGCTAATCACAACAGAAATAGGGTCGCCCTTTGAAGGTCATAGCTGTGTCTGCTAATGCAAAGATACTAATTTTAAAGCTAATCACAACCGTACCCTCTTTAACAGTACCGCCTATTTTGCTGTGTCTGCTAATGCAAAGATACTAATTTTAAAGCTAATCACAACTGGATAAATATTGTTATGTTGTTAATTTACGCTGTGTCTGCTAATGCAAAGATACTAATTTTTAAAAGCTAATCACAACATAGCTATAATTATAGAGCTATGAGAAATTTGCTGTGTCTGCTAATGCAAAGATACTAATTTTAAAAGCTAATCACAACTGTTCACTTATTGAAGTTACTTTTAGCTTGTGCTGTGTCTGCTAATGCAAAGATACTAATTTTAAAAGCTAATCACAACCCTTACTTAATGCTCTCATGCAGCATATCTAGCTGTGTCTGCTAATGCAAAGATACTAATTTTAAAAGCTAATCACAACCAGAGAGTACTTTTGATGCTCTTGGTTACGGCTGTGTCTGCTAATGCAAAGATACTAATTTTAAAAGCTAATCACAACTAAATTATTCAACGATAATCCAGAAAGTGCGCTGTGTCTGCTAATGCAAAGATACTAATTTTAAAGCTAATCACAACTACATCCATAGATATAAAAAACATCAAACCCGCTGTGTCTGCTAATGCAAAAGATACTAATTTTTAAAGCTAATCACAACTAGGTTAGTATGAGGTTTTTCCAAGTTGCGGCTGTGTCTGCTAATGCAAAAGATACTAATTTTAAAGCTAATCACAACAGCTTTTGATAATCGAAAAAGTATGCGCACGCTGTGTCTGCTAATGCAAAGATACTAATTTTTAAAAGCTAATCACAACAGCTTTTGATAATCGAAAAAGTATGCGCACGCTGTGTCTGCTAATGCAAAGATACTAATTTTAAAGCTAATCACAACTGGAACATCGGCGTATCTAATGGCATACCCGCTGTGTCTGCTAATGCAAAGATACTAATTTTAAAAGCTAATCACAACTGAATGGTCTTTCTTACTTCATCGGTGAAGGCTGTGTCTGCTAATGCAAAGATACTAATTTTAAAAGCTAATCACAACTTCCAAAAGCATTAATGATTTTAAAGTTCAGCTGTGTCTGCTAATGCAAAGATACTAATTTTAAAGCTAATCACAACTGGAGCATTGTCTTTAATTCTAAAATAAAAGCTGTGTCTGCTAATGCAAAGATACTAATTTTAAAGCTAATCACAACATATATCGCGTTTGGATTCTTCCCACGGAGGCTGTGTCTGCTAATGCAAAGATACTAATTTTTAAAGCTAATCACAACATATATCGCGTTTGGATTCTTCCCACGGAGGCTGTGTCTGCTAATGCAAAGATACTAATTTTAAAAGCTAATCACAACCAAAGGATATGTTAGGGTTATAAATATTCTTGCTGTGTCTGCTAATGCAAAGATACTAATTTTAAAAGCTAATCACAACTAACCCAACGCATCATTCGATGATAAATTTGCTGTGTCTGCTAATATATAGAAACAGAACAGCAGCTCTGCAAGAAGAATGCAAGGCTGCCGTAGCTGTTTCGTTCTTCTTTTCCGTTACTTTACCAGTACTTTCTTTCCGTTGTGGATATATATGCCACGCTGGGTTGGTTTGGCTATGCGCTGTCCTGAAAGTGTGTAGTAGTAAGGGGCGTTGTTGCCCTTGTGTTCTGCAACGACGTTGTCGATGCCCGTAGAAACAACGTTTACTTTGTTCTTTCCACCTTCTTTCTCGCTTGATATGTTGATAAAGGTGGTTGCCTTTATGTTTTCAATATCGACCGTCTGTGGCGAACCTGTGCCTACGCTGAATACAAAGTTCACGATGTCGTCAGAGTTTGTAATGGTAAATTCCTTCACAAAGCCATTTCTTGCCGTTTGCCGTTTCGGTTGTTGTTACGGCGTCGCCTGGCCACGAGCCCTTCACGGTCTTGTGTGTTCCGCCCCATATCCAGAAGTTGATGGAAGGGTGGGTGCTTGTCATCTTCGCACTTGCCCAGGCTGCATCAGCCTCGTCGGCATTTACATATACCTTGATGTTGTAAGGCTTGAAGTCGATGATGTTGTAGTTGCGGACGATGACGTTCTTGACAACGCCGCCTACGAGCAATCCTGCTTTCAGTACGGTTGTGCCCACTGGAATGGTTATCTGCTGTCCGTTGGCAGCCTTTGCACTGCCTGCTGTCGGTTCGCTTCCGTCGGTGGTGTACACGATTTGCGCATTCGCGTCGTTGCTGATGGCTGTAAGTGTTGCGTGTTGCTCGCCATCGTAGGTGCCGCTTGCAAGGCTTGCCCATACGAAGTTGGCTTTGTTCTTCTCCACGTAGTAAGCCCAGTGGTAGCCGCCGGTGAGCTTTATCCAGCGGCTTGTGCTGGAGAAACTCTTTTGCAGGACCGAGCACGGTAAGCATTTCGCCGTTCGTTCCGGTGGTGGTAAATGCGTAGTAATCGGCTCCGTTGCTGTATTTTACGGCTTTGCTTTCGTTGTTGATGCCCATCAGCTTGCGCACGCTAATCATGTTCTTGATGTCGCTTCTGTACGCCTGATAGTGCTTCAGGAAGATGCATGGCGTTCCCGGCATGGCGAGAATGTAGGCGTTTGCTGCCAGTGTGTCTTTCTTTATGGGGTCTTGGTGGCTGTTGCCGCCACGGTCTTCGGTGTCGTGGTTCTCCACGAAGGTAACGGCATAGCGTGCATAGTTGGGGTCTTTTGCCAAGCCGACACCGTCGAGCGCAGCCCAGTTGCCGTTGTTCACGGCATCGCGGACGGTGTAACGGACAGGGAAGTCGAAAGCTGCACTTGTAGGAACATTGTCCGACTTGGTGCTTTCAATCCACGCCTTCACTTTGTTTATGTTGCCGTCCCAATATTCGCCGACAGAGAACTCTGGTTGTGAGGCATTGTTGTAGAGTGCGGTGAACTTGCCTCCGTAGCCCTTTACCATGTCGTAACGGAAGCCTGCATAGCCGAATTTGTCTTTCAGCATCTGCAGGTATGCCTTCACCGTGGTCTGTACGTTCGCACTGTTGTGGTCGAGGTCGCGCATGCCGTCCCAGTCTTCGCCCGAGTCGGTGAAGTCGCTGAGCTGCACGCCCTCTTTCTGTGCTTCGGTCAATGCCTTTCCGCCGTCGTCGTTCTTGGCAACGTCTTTCGATGTCATGGTGTACGTTACTCCGTTGTAGGTTTCGGTTGAGAAGTCGAACCAGCCTGCGGTGGTTGCACGGTGGTTGATGACAACGTCGGCTATGGTCTTGATGCCGCTGGCTCTGAATGTGCCGATGAGGCTCAGGAGTTCTGCCTCTGTGCCGAACGCGCTGTTGTAGTTGCTGAACCAATAGTAGTCGTCGTAGCCCATCGATGGCGTGTTGCGTGCCTGTGCGCTTTGCGGCAGCCATACAAGGTCGAAGTATTCGGCGAGTTCTTTTGCCTGCGCCTCGAGGTTTGTCCACTTCGTATCCTGGTAAGAGTCCCAGTAGAAGCCTTGCAGCATTACGCCGCCATAGTTGGCTTTCCAGCCTTGTGCGAGCATTGTTGCAGCGAGGCACAAGACTGCAAGCAGAGTTGAGGTTCGTTTCATAATGATGATTTGATTTGTTCTTATCCTAATTGTTTATGTTCGCAAATGTACAACTTATTTCCTTTCCCCGTGCCGTCTTGATGTAGAATAAGTGTTAATGCGGGCGCAAACGTTTGCAGCCTTGCTTTTGAGCAGACAGAGAGGGGGCACCCGAGGTATGACATACCATTGCTTGCAGGTATATAGTATCGCTTATGATTGGTCTTACGGGGGAATGATTGATACCCTAACAAGGGTATCGATGAACACCCTAACAAGGGTATTGACTGATACCCTAACAAGGGTATTGGCAATAGGTACGTAATACTGTTGATTGCAGGTACTGTGTAGCTGCGATTGCAGGTGTTATGTATCTACAACTGCAGGTGTTATATACCATGGACGGCAGGTGTGGGGATACAAGAGAAAATGCTGCAAAAGGAAAAGGGGGCAGCCAGAACTGTGTGTTCTGACGCCCCCTCTTTGGAGATATAAACTTGAGAGTGTTTATTTAAGTGGGCTTACTCTTTTATGAGTTCAGCCTTTGTGTTGCCGTCGTACGATGGTTTCAGCTTGATGGTGTACTTGCCTGCCGTAACCTTGATGTTGGCACCGTTGTTCGATGTGAGGTGGTCAAGGTCTGTGCCGCCCCAGCTAATCTTCCATTCGCTGTTGGCACGGAACTTCATTTCGCCGTTCACAAGCGTTACGTGTTGCACGCTCCAGCCGTGAGTCGTCGGGTCGTAGGTCATGGCAATGTCGTTGTCCCAGCTGCCCGTGGCGTCGCCGATGATGCCTATTCTTGTAATCGGCGTGAGGGTGTAGGAAAGTGTCAGCAAGTTTACTTCAACCTTGTAGAAACCATCAGGTTCGGTCATTGTGATGTTGGCGGCATCGCTTGCCGTGCTGAAGTCCTTGCCGTAGTTCGTGCCGTCCCAGTTTGGCTGCGTGCAGAACTTGAATCCGTTCTGCGTGAGGTACATGTAGCCGAGATACTTGCCGTCGAACGCCGGGCTGTGGAGAATGTCCGAATGGTTCCACGAGTTTGCGTCGCCCGCCATGTAGAGGTATTCGGTGAGGGCCGGTGCCTTTGGTATCACCGTAACAGCGATGGTGCCGGCATCGATGAGCGCAGCCTGGCTGCCCTTTACGGCATTGACATATACGTGCGCCGAGAAATTGCGTGCTTCCACGCGCTTGCCATAGTACTTCTCAATCATTGCCTGTACTTCTGCCGTGCTTGCCTTGCCGTCAATCGTGGTGCTGATGGTGGTAGGCGTTGCACCGTCGAGCATCACCGGGCGGAGTTCCATGCGGGCGTTCCCGCAAGGTGTAGCCTTCAGGAAGAGTAGCCGCAGTGAGGGTGAACAGCGAAACCTGTTCGCCTGCAGTGCCCAGGTCTTGCGTTGCTACGGCATTCGCTTTCATGCCGGGAATAGTAACAGCACCTTCCTCGGGGTATGCCTGAGGATTGCCCCAAGGTTCGTACTCGTCGCTGCAAGCCCCGAAAACGAGACTTACGAGTGCGAGTGATATATAATGATAATTTCTTCATGACTGTTTTCTGTGATAATAAGTTGTTATTTTATTTCGCCGGTTTCCTTTGTGAAGTTCAAGTAAACCTTCTGACCTACTGCACCTGCAACACGTGGTGTCTGGTCGCCACCTGTTCCGCGGTAAGCAATCTTCTTGTCGTAGACGATGAACTCGGACCTCCACCAGTCCATGCCAGGTATCTTCACGCAGATACGTACACCCGGGTCGCCGTCTGAAGGACCACCAGACACGGCATTGCCTATGGTGGAGAAACAAACTCGCCGTCGGCTGTTGCAGGAACAGAGAACAGGTTGTCCGGGATAAGGTCCCAGCCACCTGATGCGGTACATGCACCTTGCAAGTAGACGTTAGGCTTGTTGAAGGTTACGTTGTACTTGATGTCGCGACCCACTACGGTGCACTCTACAATCATCAGGTACCAGCCCGCCTTGGAAGAGCCAATGTTGCCATTGGCATTGATAATATCGGCAGCATTATCGCTTGCAGGGTTAATCGTAATCTTTTCGAAACCAGCCTCTTTGCCGTTCCATGCCTTGTCGCTGTTGAACTTCACACCTGCACTGTTGCCTTCCCCATCAATGTAAACAAGATGCCAGAAGATGTTAGGTGAGCCGTTGACAGGTGTCATTTCCAGCGCATTGTCCCACGACCACTTGTTGAAGTTGCCGACAAGATATAGCTTCTCCGGTGTCTTCACAGGAGGAAGCGAGAAGAGCAAGTACACCTTGTTTAAAGTAATAACGTTAGATGTAATTGACGTACCTTCGATTTCCTGTCCGTAGGCAGTAGTCTGGACTGCCTTTGCACGAATATAGACAGGAGCCGTGAGAGGGAACTGATGTTCGCTCATGCCTTTTGCAACATACATTTCGGTAAGCAAGCTTGCCAGTTCGGCAGCGTCTACTTCCATCTGGCTGTTGTAAAGGTTGTTGCCATAGTCCTTGCGTCAGACATGTCTCGCGCTGGTTGCAACCTCTACCGTATATTTTGTTACGGCAGGATAGCCATAGTCTGGTTGCGAGCAAGTAAGCTCTATGGTTTTAGAATTTGCCAAGTCGTAAATACCATTAGCCGCAAGTGCAGGCGTATTCAGGTGGAAAGTGGTTGGCGTCTTTACCACTGGGTTCTCGTCGTTGTCATCGCTGCACGCTGTAAGGAAACAAACAGCGCAGAGAAGCAGCAATGCTGACTTTAATATCTTTGTCATAATTCTATCTTTTGAGTTGTGAAAGTTGAGAGTCGCCCCCTCAACTTGTATAATCTTAATAGCCTGGGTTCTGTTTCAAGTTATGGTTTTGCAATCATATCGCTGTTTGGAATAGCGAAGACGTTGCGTATTGCAGCAAAGTTGCGTCCGTTGCGTTCACCACCTTTCCAAGCCCAGTTGTAGTTTACGTTACCGCCAAACTTGTTGAAACGAATCAAGTCTACACGGCGGCGACCTTCAAAGTAGAACTCTTTTGCACCACTCGTTGAGAATGTCGTTGAGCGTATAAGCACCCGTTGTTCTTGGTGCCGCATGAGCACGAATGTGGAGTTTGTTGATAAGGTCTGTACCTTCCGTGGTAGTCTGACCACCATTCAAACGAGCAGTAGCTTCTGCATAGGTAAGATAAGCCTCTGCAACACGGAACATGAAGAAGTCGGTGTCGGCGTAACGGAGGTCTTTTGCGCTTGCCCCGGTTGAGTAGAAGTTGTTGTACTTAACTACTGCGAAGCCCTTTGTAAATACAGAAAGGTCTGCCGAAGTGTTCTGTGTAATCGTTCTGCCTACACCGTCGAACAATGCGCGGTCGTCGCCCGCTTCATGCGGCATGACAGCTCCGGTAACCGAAGGTGCATTGTTGTTGGGGAAGAACTTGTCGATAAGATCCTTGCGGGCACGAACACCTGCCCAGTTTGCATTCTCGTAGAGGTTGCAGCCAGCAGTACCATTGCTATTTACAGTCGCGGTCTTGTCGTAGCAAGCATTAATCAAGAATACTGTACCACCGTAAGCTGCAGTGCGCTTGCCATCTTGGAGAACAGGGAAGACAGCTTCAACAGATGCACCGTTTTCGCCATTATCACCCATGAAGAGCTGCTGGTAAGCAGTCCAGCCATTTACTGTAGCCCCAGTGTAGAGGTGATAAGGTGAATTGATTACTCGCTTGGCATAGTCGGCAGCCTTCTGCCATTGTGCCGTACCAGTATAAACCTCTGCATTCAAGTAGAGGCGAGAGAGCAACATCCATACTGCAGCCTTGTCTACACGACCATAATTTGGGTCGGAAGATGTTTTAGCCTTTGGTTCCATTAAGTCTGGTTCTATAGCCAAGAGTTCCTTTTCAATATAGTCGTATACTTGCTTGCGTGAATATTGTGGAGCTGATTTGGCTGATATTACTTCTGTGAAAGGAACATTGCCGAATGCGTCCATTAAGAAGTAGTAGTCGAGTGCACGGATCAGCGCACCTCTGCCGTCTTCGCTTTGTCCACATCGCCAAAGTTGTTGATGTATTGGTTGCAGATGGTTACACCGAAGTAGAGGCGATAGTAAAAACCTTTAAGCATAGGGTTAGAGCTACCATAGCTATTAGAATTGAAATCCGTGACACCTTCGTCTTGTGTCCAGTTGCAGATGGCTTCGTCAGTTGTGAGGTCGTTAGAGTTGAACAACTGTCTGATGAAACCTGTCGTACCTCCGTCAAGCCCATCAATATCGCAATCGCCATCAGGACCATTGTTCCCTGCCAATGCGAAGTTTGCATAGCATTTGTTGAACAAATGGTTTGGATTAATCTTTGTTTGAAGGTTTGGATCAATTGGCGTAACGTCCAAGTCCTTTACACAAGAAGTGATGCTCAGTGTAAGCAGCAATGCTGCTACAGGAGCTAATTTCTTAATATATCGTTTCATTGTCATTGACTTTTTGTGATAAATTAGAAGTTTAGATTAAGACCTACAATGAATGACATTGGGCGAGGATAGGGATTGTTGTCGATACCGCCGAATACTTCAGGGTCTATACCTTTATATTTAGTAAGGGTGAGAATGTTAGAAGCAGTACCATACACGCGTCCGCTCAAACCATGCCAGCCACCAGTCTTGAAGAGGTCGGCAAAGCTATAACCCAATGTAATGTTATCGAGTTTCAAGAATGAGGCATTCTGTACCCAACGGTCTGAAAGAACAGTTTTATCATTACCTGTTCGACAATTGTCTTTAATTGATTCTATTGGACGGTTTGACAAGAATTCAGATGATGCCCATACAGCAGCAGGAGAAACATTAGCTTGTCCAGCCATCAAATCGTTGAACACGTAGTTGCCGATATTTGCACGGAGAGAGAAACCGAAGTCCCAGTTCTTATACTCTAAACGAGAAGCAAGTCCCATTGTAACAGGAGCCATCGGACTCTTGTAGAAGTACTTGTCGGCAGGGGTAATTTGTCCATCACCGTTTCTGTCTACAACTGCTCCTTCGATTGGTTTGCCATTCTTATCATAAATTTGCTGATAAACGTAGAAAGAAGAAGCTGGGTGCCCTACAGCGTGTGCCTGTGCATTGCCGCCAGTACCTGCTGATATTCCTCCTGTTGCAACAACAAAGTTAGGATCCTTACCACCTGTAAGGTCGGTAATTTCGTTCTTGTTATATGTGAAGTTATAGTCAATAGTCCAATACCAATCCTTGGTTTCAATAGCTCTCCAGCGCAAGGCAACTTCAACACCGGTATTCTTTAACGAACCAATATTAGAAGGAACTTGGTTGCGGAAGTTGGAACCGGCAGAAACAGTTACACTGTTATTCAAGAGGTCTGTGGTCTTACGGTAGTACCAGTCAACGCTACCAGTGAGACGTTGGTTGAGGATACCCCAGTCGAGACCAACGTTGTAAGTTGTGGTTGTTTCCCAAGTTAAATCCTTTATTTACAGCTTGTGGACGAACTACAGTCCTGCCGTCTGTTATTGGATAAAAGTTGTTTGAACCACTACCTGTCTGATAAATGTCGAAGTAGTTGTAGTCGCCGATACCTTCCTGCTGACCTGTCATACCCCAACCTAAGCGGAGTTTCAAGTCGCTCAACCATTTAATGTCGCGAATTTGTTTTCGTCCTTTACTTTTTCCAGGCAAAGGCGAATGAAGGGAAGTAAGCCCAATGCTTTTTGAAACGTGATGCACCATCTGCACGGAAGGTTGCAGTAACATAGTAACGGTCCATCAAACTCCAGTTTGAACGACCGAAGAATGATACAAGATAGTTTTCTGTAGGATATACAAAATCTTCCAAAATGCCATCGCCGTTGTAGTCTTTACCACTGTCTTTATAAACCTGTCCTGCCTTTGAGTTGGTAGAAGGATAGTATTGTATAGCGCGGCTCTTGTCTTTTTTCCAGAAGTGTTGCCACTCGTAACCTGCCATAATATCGAAGTGGTTCTTTGCAGCGTCCTTAAAGTCGTGATAATACTGTGCGTAAGTGTTGAAAGTGAGATTGCGCTTCAACTGTCTGCTCCAGCCATTGTAACCATAATAAGATGCTAATGGAGAAGTAGGTGCAATGTCTGTGTCCTGCTGTCCTTGTGCAATGTCGGCACCGGCAGTAACATGCAGGCGCAAATCTTCAAATCCGTGGACTTTATAGTCAAATTCTGCATTTGCAATTACGTCGCGGCTGCGAGAGCGGTCGTTCTTCAAATTCAATATAGCTACAGGGTTCTTTGTTGCCAAAGTATTCAAAGTAGTTGGCCATGTTGGGTCTTCGCTCAGGGGCGAGACCTATGCCACGCCATTCAAAGTAGTTGCCAAAGTTAGCGGCATCAGCCGATGTATAGTCGTAAACACTTTGAGTTGGGTCGAAAGATACGGCAGCACCGATTGCAGCACCATCAGCAAAACGGTTCTTTGCAAACATTCCTTTCACATTCAAATTCATGTTCAGGTGATTGTTCAAGAGCGATGGGCTTAGGTTTACGGCTGCTGTGTAACGTTCAAAGCTTGAGGTTTTCACAATACCTTGATTGTTTGTGTAACCTGCAGAAACACGGAAAGGCATAGAATTAGCCTTGTCGCCAACAGAACCAGTAACGGTTATGTTGTGGTCTTGTGCCCATGCCGTGCGATAAATTTCATTCTGCCAATTGGTGTTAGCCTTGCCAAGTGCAGCCACTTGCTTGCTTCCTGCACCAAACATATCGGTAATAAACTTTCTATACTCGTCGCCATTCATCACGTCAATGGTCTTTCTCTTGACGCTTGCAGTTACGCTACCGGCGTATGAAACTGCGAGCGGTTGATTGACATGTCCTTTCTTTGTGGTGATGATGATAACACCGTTAGAACCGCGAGAGCCGTAAATAGCTGTTGCAGAAGCATCTTTCAAGACGTTGAAGCTTTCAATGTCTTGTGGGTTTACCATAGAGAGTGGGTTCGACATACCTTTTATACCCGTGTTATCCAATGCCACACCATCAATAACGATAAGCGGATCGTTAGATGCGTTCAGCGAAGAACCACCACGAATACGAATTTTTGCACCGCCGCCAGGGATACCGCCCTCGCCCGTTACATTCACACCAGCCATCTTGCCTTGCATCATGTCCTGTGCGTTTACAACGAGACCTTTGTTCTTTGAGTCTGGTTTCATTGCGAGAACCGAGCCTGTAAGGTCGCTCTTCTTCACCGAACCGTAACCGATGACAACTACTTCTTGCATCTGTTGTGCATCTTCTGGCTGCAGAACAACTACCATACCGTTCTTTGCAGCTACTTGTTGCTTAATGTAACCGATGTAGGAAATGGTTAATTGAGTGCCTGGTGCTACATTCAATTCAAAGTTTCCGTCGAGGTCAGTCTGCACACCGTCGTGGGTTCCTGTGATAAGAACCGATGCGCTAATGATTGGTTCGCCGGAAGAATCTTTCACAATACCTTTGATTGTTGATTGTGCAAAGGCACTGACAGACAGGAATAGACCGACGATAAGCGTCAGTATCCTGACAGAGATTTTGCATTTTACCTGCTTCATCATTTTGTTGTTAAATATTAATATTGAGTAAATTTTATCCTTGATATAACTTGAATAATTATCTTTGTAATACCCTCAATACGGCATCTTTTCTACCTTTTATATAGAAATTAGTACTGCAAAGATAATCTAGTTAATTTCGTATAGCACTTTTTGTCAGTTAAAAACATAAATTAAAATGCGCAAACGTTTGCATTGTTAATATGGAAATAATTTCTTGACTTGTATCAAACAACAATGTAAAAATATGTATTTTTGCCATAGAAATAATAAAAGGAGAAAACAAGTCCCACAAAATGATAATGAAAAGGGCTAATGTAACGATGAAAGATATAGCACGGGAATTGGGTGTTTTGTTGCTACTGTATCGCGTGCACCAGGATAGCCCTCGTATTTCGGCAGAGAAACGGGAAGAAATAAAGCGTTATGCACGTGAACAGAACTTTACTCCGAACCTTATAGCCGAGGCTTTGCGCAAAAGTAAAGTGCAACCGTTGAAGGTTATCGGTGTCATAGTACCACAATTTACGCACTTCTATTTTTCGTCTATATTAGCAGGGATTGAAGAAGAGGCTTCTGCGCGTGGTTATCAGCTAATGGTTGCGCAAAGCAACGAGAACTACGAGCGCGAAGTAAAGATATGTAAATCGTTTTACGAAAATAAGGTTTGCGGTGTGATTGTGTCGCAAGCCAAGAGCACAACCAAGTTCGACCACTTCCAATTCCTTGTAGACCAGCATGTTCCACTTGTTTTCTACGACCGTGTAAGTATTGGCGTGAATGCCAGCCGTGTGGTCATCGACGATTACATGGGAGCATTCTCTGCCGTCAACTACCTTATTAATACGGGCTGTAAACGCATTGCGTATTACGGATTGTCGATGAACTTGGAAATAGGAAAGAACCGTTACAACGGTTATCGCGATGCTTTGCTGAAGCACGGCATACAGCCCGACGAGCAATTAATACGGATGTGCGATAACCGTAGCGATGCTGAATCGATTACTCCCGACCTCCTGATTCTTCAAAATCCACCCGATGCTTTTTTTGCAGTGAACGATGAGACTGCCCTTGGCGTGCTTTATTCGTGCAAACGATTGGGCTATCGCATTCCTGAAGACATATCTATCTGTGGCTTCACCAATGGTATACGTGCCGTATCGTGCGATCCGATGCTGACAACCGTAGAACAGCGCGGCTTGCGCGTGGGGGAAGAGGCTGCGAGTATATTGATTGATAAGGTGGAAGGAGCATTGCCTTTCAATTCGGTAGAGAAGCGCATTGTGCGTACAAGACTTATTATTAGAGGAACAACACGATAAGTTAAATATACAGATCAACTATAAACAAACTGCAACTAACACTCTTAAACTATGAATAATGAATTAAAGACTCGCCCAGACAAGAGCTTCTGGCAACTATGGAACCTCAGTTTCGGTTTTTTTGGTGTGCAAATAGCCTACTCTTTGCAGAGTGCCAACATCTCACGCATATTCGCTACATTAGGCGCAGACCCACACAGCCTGAGCTATTTCTGGATTTTACCACCGCTGATGGGTATTATCGTGCAACCGGTTGTAGGAACTTTGTCTGACAGAACATGGACTCGCTTTGGTCGCCGTATACCTTATTTATTTATAGGTGCTCTTGTTGCGGTCATCGTTATGTGCCTTTTACCCAATGCAGGTTCGTTCGGTATGGCTGTGTCTACAGCGATGACGTTCGGCTTAATCTCGCTTATGTTCCTCGATACGAGCATCAACATGGCGATGCAACCCTTTAAAATGCTTGTGGGCGACGAGGTAAACGAAAAGCAAAAAGGCTTGGCTTACTCTATTCAAAGTTTTCTTTGCAATGCAGGTTCGCTGGTTGGCTATGTGTTTCCGTACTTGCTTACTGCCATCGGAATATCTATCGAAGCACCTAAGGGAGTTATTCCCTGACTCGGTGATTTACTCTTTCTACGCCGGAGCTGCAATCCTTATTCTTTGCGTTCTCTACACTACGCTAAAGGTGAAAGAGATGCCTCGAAGGAATATGCAGAGTATCACAACCTGAATACAAACGAAAAAGAATCGAAAAAGCAACTGGATACATTTGTTGAAAAATGCTCCTGCCACTTTCTGGAAAGTTGGTTTGGTACAGTTCTTTTCCTGGTTTGCTTTCTTGTTTATGTGGACCTACACTCCAGGAACAGTAGCAGCCAACTGCTTTGGTGTGGACATGGACGCAGCCAATGCCACGGCAACACTAAACTATCAGAAAGCCGGCGACTGGGTAGGAATATTGTTTGCTGTGCAGGCAATAGGCTCGGTGCTCTGGGCTGTGGTGCTGCCTATGTTCAAGAACCGTAAGTTTGCGTATGGCTTCTCGCTCCTGTTGGGTGGCGTTGGATTTGTTATGACTTCGTTTGTTTACGACCAACACATTATGTTCTTCCCGTTCTTGCTTATTGGTTGCGCCTGGGCTGCCATTCTGGCTATGCCTTTTACCTTCGTAACGAATGCGCTGGAAGGCTACGGACACATGGGAGCCTACCTTGGTTTGTTCAACGGAACCATCTGTATTCCACAGATTATTGCAGCTGCTCTTGGCGGGACTATCTTGCACCTTGTAGGTTCTGTGCAGAGCAACATGATGATTGTGGCTGGTGTTGCCCTTGCTGCTGGTGCACTATCGGTTACTATTATTAAAGACAAACAAAAGGCTTAGCCTACTTGAACGAGGTTTTATAGAACCTATAGAACGCATGGAAGCCATAGATTCCTATGTACTATGGAAACCCTGTAGTACATGGGAAGTGCTGTTGCTTCCATGTTTCCTAAAATTCCCATGCTCCATAGACTTTCTATTTCCCCATGGTTTCTAAAACGCAGTATAGCTCTTGTTTTGTAAAAATACTTCAAGAACAAAACGGTAAAAACTGTTTTGGATTGCAAAGAACCACTGTTTTGGATTGTAAAGGGTGGGTTTGAAACTGCAGAAGAGCCTGTTCTGTCGTGTAAAAATATGCCTTTTGTAAATTGCTAAGAGCTAAGATGTTACATCAGCATGATATTTTTCTTACACAATTTGCATGCTGCAAGCCTACTTTCGTAGACTATGGGCTGACAAAATTGCTCTAATCCTGATTTCGTCAGAGTTCATATTATTCCATCAAAGTTCTATTCATACTTTGTTTTACATTTCTTTCATTATCTTTTGCACAAAAGTTTATAACTAAAAAGTATTGCTATCGTAAGCTCATTATAAATTGTTTATTAATGTATGAGCAAAAATATACAATCTCGTTGCATTAGAATGGGTGAAAGAATATGGGTAATTGTACTTCTGTTCTTGGTAACGACGCTCTCTACGTACGCACAGACAAACGGGCAAACATACCAACGCCATTTTAAGAATTGGGGCTTAGGCATAGGGCATAGTACACCGGATTCGCTGAGATGGCGAAGCTTTAACCTTGGAATATTTGCCGCGACAGACACACTACACGGACTACAGATTGGTGGAATCAGCAGTATTACGGAGAGAAAACTGAAAGGTGTGAGCATTGCAGGGACTATTAACGGCAGGCAGCGGGCGTGTTGATGGCGTGCAGGCAGCGTTCGGAATGAACATTATAGGCGGTAAGATGCGTGGTTTGCAACTGGCTGGAATCTCTAATGTTGCACGAAACATACACGGAGTACAGCTTTCGGGATTTGTCAATATAGCTGAATCGAAATTTAGAGGGCTGCAATTAAGTGCTTTCACAAATATCTCCATGGGAGTGAAAGGGGGAGTCCAGATAGGCGGACTGGCTAATATAGCATCGCGGACCATGCGAGGCATGCAGTTGGGAAGCTACAATTATGCTGACACGCTACGAGGATTACAGATTGGTTTGGTGAATATTGCATTACAACAACCAAAGGGCTTGCAGTTTGGCATAGTTAATTACAGTCGCGACACGGTGGCGCACAAGATTGGTTTAGTGAACATCGGTCCGAAACGAAGATTGACATATTGGCTTATTGGAGCGATGTTGCACTGCTAAACGCAGCTTTACGCTTTAGAAACAAGAACACCTACTCGTTGTTTTCGGTAGGCACGCACTACCATGGGCTCGATAACGACTTTTCCGGAGTGCTGTCCTATAGGTTAGGACGCTATATAAAGCGAACGCGTAAATGGGTGCTGAGTAGCGACGTTGGCTTTTCGCACATAGAATCATTCGAGAAAGAGACCTCCAATAAGCCAAGCAGGTTATACTCGTTACAGGGACGTATAAACTTAGATTTCCGTATCCATAAGAAGTTGGGAGCCTTTGTTTCAACCGGCTGGGGTACAACTCGCTATTACGGACACAATAGACTCTACAGGAACAAGGTACTTTTGGAAGCGGGATTGGTGATGCGCTTTAAGCCAGAAAGAACACAGTCATATGGAGGAACAATAGGAAAAACTGAACAGACAATGGCAGAACGCTACAAGACATTGCTTGCAAACGATTCTGCATTGTATCGCTACAACATTCAATTTGCCTGCAATGACCCGACAGAGCGGCGCAGACCATGGACTGCAGCAGCCGAAGTAACGGGGATAAATGCTTTTGTACATGGCATAGACAGGTTTGCCCTACACTATGAATTTGCAAAAGTAAACTTCAAGAGCATAATAAACAATTTCAAGAATGGCTTTGTTTGGGACAACGATAAGTTTTCTACCAATTTGTTTGCTCACCCTTATCATGGCAGCTTGTACTATAATGCAGCACGCGCAAATAATCTTTCGTTCTGGCAATCGGCGCCTTACGCCTTAGGAGGCTCGCTAATGTGGGAATTCATGGGCGAGGTTGAGCCACCCGCAATAAACGATGTCATGGCAACAACCATGGGCGGTATCTGTTTCGGAGAGCTAACGCACCGCATCTCGAGCCTGTTATTGAACGACAGTAGCAGGGGTTTTCGCAGATTTCTTAGAGAATTTGGTGCCACACTCATCAACCCGATGGGCGGCTTCAACAGGCTGATAACCGGCAAGGCATGGCGCGTGAGGAACGAATATCATAAATATCATGATTATGAAACACTGCCCATAGACCTGTCTATATCGTCAGGAATACGCTATTTAGCCGATAACGGAGCAATGTTCAGGGAGATTACAACGCATTTCTTAACATCTTCCTGGAATATGGCGACCCTTTGAACGAATTGACTACCAAGCCTTACGATTTCTTTTCGTTGGAAGCAATGTTCGGATTGGTGGGCGAGCAACCATTGATAAACGCCATTCACATATTGGGACGCCTGTGGGGAGCACCTGTTTTCAGTGGGAAAAACTTCAAGGCACAACTTGGCTTGTTCCAGTTCTTTAATTATTACGATTCCGATCCGGTGAAACGAGGGAGCAAACAAATACCTTATAGAATTTCTGAAGCTGCCAGTGTTGGACCTGGTGTGCTCATTTCGTTTCAGAACATGGGAGGTTTAACACGATTGGAACAACGTGTTTTCCTTTCTGGAATATTGTTGGTGGTACCAAAAGCGATTATTACAATGTAATAGACCGCGATTATAGTATGGGTTCAGGGTTTTCGGTGAAAACAAAAACCCTTATGGAATTTCATAAATTCGGACGTTTCATCGTACATTCAGACTTCTATCACCTCTATACATGGAAGGGATACAATAAAGAAAAGCTCGAGGCTGTAGACCCACTATACCTGAATGCACAAGGAGATAAAAGGAAATGCAGACCTGCTCGTGATAAATCCGATATGGGAATTCGACTTCAATAAGCGTATGAGCGTAATGCTTTCCGGGTCTTATTATATAAGGAATACAAGATACCATGCATATAAAAAGGTGCACGCAGAGACATTCGAAGTGAATTTTGGCCTGACCTATCACTTCTGAGAACTCTCCTCTTTAGAAGCGTAAAGCTGCCAATATAATTGCAACATACACTATGTTATATATTGTTTATTATGTTAATAATAATTAATAAGCAGACTTTTCGCAGAGTTATACACTTTGTAACCAATAAAAAATGAGTAATTTTGCAGACCGATTATTCCGAGGGTGAACTTAGAGCCCTCAGCACGTTGTGTTAATAGCGCTGCTTTTGGCCGGGCTGCGTGGTTAGTGAATCCGACGGGCAAGCATTAAAAACGTTTTTAGTAGTAAAATTTTAAAATTAAAAATGGATACTTTAGTTATAAGACTATTTTCCGCAAACAAGGAAACAGCTAAGAAAGAGTGGGTAGTAGTAGACGCTACCGACCAGGTTGTTGGTCGTTTCTGCTCTAAAGTCGCTAAATTGCTTCGCGGAAAGTATAAGCCAACTTTTACTCCACACGTTGATTGCGGAGACAATGTAATCATTATCAATGCCGATAAAGTAAGATTTACGGGCAAGAAAGAAACCGACAAGGTTTACACGCACTATACTGGTTACCCAGGTGGACAACGCTTCAACACACCTGCGCAACTTCGTACAAAGAAGAATGGTGTAGAGAAAATAGTGCGCCATGCTGTTAAAGGCATGTTGCCAAAAGGTATTCTCGGTCGTCATTTACTTAACAACCTTTATGTATTTGAGGGTTCAGAGCTGAACGGACTCGAGGCACAGAAGCCAAAAGTCAATAGACATTAACCAGTATAAATAGAATAGGCGAAAAAGATGGAAGTAATAAATACAATTGGACGCCGCAAGAGCGCTGTTGCTCGTATATACCTTTCAGAAGGTACAGGCAAGATTACAATCAACAAGAAAGATATTACTGAATATTTCCCATCAGCTATTTTGCAGTACGTTGTCAAACAACCATTGCAGTTGCTCGGTGTAGAAGGTCAGTACGACATAAAGGTAAATCTCTATGGTGGTGGCTTCACAGGTCAGAGTCAGGCACTCCGCCTTGCTATTGCACGCGCACTTGTTGAGATTAATCCTGAAGATAAGAAGAATTTGAAGGACCACGGATTCCTGACACGCGATAGCCGTGCGGTTGAGCGTAAGAAGCCAGGACAGCCAAAGGCACGTGCTCACTTCCAGTTCAGCAAGCGTTAATCACACTGTCATACACATATTGTGGAACGTGGGCAAAAGGCTTGTTCTGCGTTTTCAGCAGTATGGGAATGCGCTTGAGTTTAGTATCTAAATCAGTGAGATTTCAAAATCGGGAACTACTCATTGGTTGATTCTAACGAGCCGGACGAAGCTCATTCGTTAAGAAAGAATTAAAAGGAAAGTAAACAAAAACAAAAAGAAAAGAAGACATGTCAAGAACAAATTTTGACCAATTATTGCAGGCAGGTTGTCACTCGGACACCTCCATCGTAAATGGAACCCAGCTATGAAGCCATATATCTATATGGAACGCAATGGTATCCACATCATCGACCTTCACAAAACCGTAGCTAAAATTGACGAAGCTGCCGAGGTTCTCAAAGGCATCGCCAAGAGCGGAAAGAAGATTTTGTTCGTTGCTACTAAAAAACAGTCTAAGGACGTTGTTGCAGAAAAAGCAGCATCGGTTAATATGCCATACGTAAACGAGCGTTGGGCAGGTGGTATGCTTACCAACTTCCCTACCATTCGTAAGGCAATTAAGAAAATGGCGAACATCGATAGATTGATGAATGATGGTACATTCTCTAACCTTTCTAAGCGCGAAATTCTCCAGATTTCACGCCAACGTGCAAAGTTAGAGAAGAACTTGGGCTCTATCTCAGACCTTACTCGTCTGCCTTCAGCGCTCTTTTGTAGTAGACGTTATGAAAGAGCACATCGCCGTTAAGGAAGCTAATCGTCTGGGTATCCCAGTGTTTGGTATTGTTGATACAAACTCTGATCCGAAGAATATTGATTATGTTATTCCTGCTAACGACGACGCAAAGGACTCTGTAGAGGTTATTCTTGGTGCTTGCTGTGCTGCTATTGCAGAAGGTCTTGAAGAACGCAAGATAGAGAAAGCCGATGAAAAGGCTGCTGCTGAACAAGCTGAAGAAGCAGCCGAAGCAAAACCAAAGCGTGCTGCACGCAAGGCTACTACCGAACAAGCACCAGCTAAAGAGGAAGAAGCTCCTGCTGCAGAATAATTATTAGATTATATAAGATGGGCGTTGGTGAACGCTTGTGGACTTGATATTAGTCCATTAACGCTCCTCAACGCCTATATTTTTAACCATAAATTGAAAGGAAAAAGAAAAAATGGCTGTATCAATTGAAGATATAAAGAAGTTGCGTGCCATGACTGGCGCAGGTCTTGCTGACGTGAAGAATGCACTCAACGAGGCTGAAGGCAATTTCGATAAAGCAAAAGAAATACTTCGCGAACGTGGATTGGCTATTGCTGCAAAGCGTTCAGACCGTGAAACTTCAAATGGTTGCGTGCTTGTAAAGGCTGTTGATGGCTTTGCTGCGATGATTGCTGTGAAGTGTGAAACCGACTTTGTTGCAAACGGTAAGGACTTCATCGCTATGGTACAAGAGATTCTTGATGCTGCAGTCGCTGCAAAGGCTAAGTCTCTTGACGAAGTTAAGGCCTTGAAGTTGGCTAACGGCGAAGATGCTGCTGCTACTGTTCAGCAACGTTCCGGTATCACGGGTGAGAAGATGGAACTTGATGGTTACAACTTTATAGAAGGCGAAAACCTCTCTGTTTACGACCATATGGGCAAACATACTCTTGCTACTATCGTTCAGCTTAATAAGAAAAACGAAGAAGCCGGACACAAAGTTGCAATGCAAGTTGCTGCCATGAAGCCAGTAGCTTTGGACGAAGCATCTGTTCCACAAGAGGTTAAGGACGAAGAATACAAGGTCGCTATTCAGAAAACAAAAGAGGAACAGGTTGAGAAAGCTGTTGTTGCTGCCATTAAGAAGGCAGGCATCAACGCTAACTTAGTTGATAGCGAAGAACACATTGAGTCTAATATTAACAAGGGTTGGCTTACGCGCGAAGATGCAGACAAGGCTATAGAGATTAAGAAGACAGTTGGTGCAGAGAAAGCAGCAAACCTGAACGAGAATATGATTCAGAACATTGCTAAGGGTCGTCTCAACAAGTTCTTCAAGGATAACTGCCTTGTAGATCAGGAGTTCCAGTTCTCAGATGGCGACAAGATGAATGTTGCTGACTGGCTGAAGAGCCAAGACAAAGATCTTGCAGTGGTTGCTTACAAGCGTTTCACACTCTCTGCCGAATAATTAATAAGATGTAGAAGTAATACTTTATAAACATATAGAAAAAGGAATCCAAGAAGTTTTTACTCTTGCGATTCCTTTTTCGTATCTATACGCCTGTTCTTTATTTCTATTGAAGATGCTTCTTCGGAGTGGTAGAAATATAATAAAGCACATTGTATATTGAAATCTTTTTAAGCATAAGAATGCTTTTACCTGCTATTTTTCTTTTCTCTTTTATTCCTTGTTTTATAGTCGGAAAAGGGATAAGAAAAAGCCGTAAATATTTTTCATAAGCATAACTATCACGTAATCCATTTATTATCAATGCGTTGCAAAACCTATTGTTTTGCATTCCAAAAGAGGTTGTTTTGCACGGTAAGATAATTATAAAAATATATCTGTCTGAAAATAAAGAAGTTACCTTGTTTGTACAACTAAACTGGTAACGATTTGGAAACGAGCGAACTACTTGGCTTCGCTGTTTTCTGCTTATCAAAGAACGCTTGTTATTCTGTTTGCAAAGATAATACTTTGTTACCGAATAGCAAGCGTTTTTTTGATGAGATATTCTTTATTATGCACTTTTTTTGTATGCTATGTTTATATTCCCCTTCCACGTTTCTTCTTTCTGTTAGCTTGGTATCTGAGTTTGCGCTGCCATGCAGCTTCGGTTAAGTCATTGCCTTGTGTACTTGGTGTAATTAAATCGCCTAACCCTTCCACCACTTCATCGGCTGCGCTAACGATGGTGTCTGCCACTGCACCAATGGGATTCTGCACTTGTGAGGTATCATTGTCTCGTGAGATAGAGGAGCGGCTTGGAGGTACAAGTTGGTAGCCTGTATCAGATTGTTCTTTCTTTTCTGTAGGCTCTTGTACTGTTAGATGTGGTTTCCTTGATTCTTCCTTGTTGGTTGTTTCAAAGTTCTTCTGCAAGGAATGGTAGCCGAACTCCCTGCCGATTTCGGAAGCCTTGAAGGATTGCCCTGCGTATGAGAACTTCAAGCCATATACCTTGCCCTGCTTGTTCTTCATACGCTTTATGGTAATGCCGTTTTTGTTCAATTCATAAAGGAACATGGAATGCCCCGTGACGCCTGTTCCTTTGTACTTGTCAAGCAAGGTGTAGCAAATCTTCTGCACCTGCTGCTTTGTTTGCTCTCTTGTAGGGCTGGCTTTTTCCTTTTGGTGTTTCCTTTCTGCCTTGACCTCTTTTGCAATGGTCAAGCCTTTCTCCCTGCTGATTTCCTCTGCCACCCTTGCAGCCCTATTGCTCACAAAGGTGGTATCATAGACTTCTCCATACAGACTGATACGGTTAGCAATTATGTGAATGTGTCTATTATCGGTGTCCTTGTGCGTTACTGCCACCCATTGGTGGTTGTCAAGTCCCATTTGCTTGGCAAACAAATGTGCTATCCACATATATTCGGACACAGACAGCTTTTTTTTCTCGTCCTGCGGTGCGATGCCAATTTCGATACGGAGAAACTTGTTCCTGCAACGGCTGTTGTAGTTACTGACCACTTTCATTTCTCATAGATAGTCTTTGGATCTCTGCTGCAAAGATTGTGGAATGCAAGCCGACTACCGAGTTTGCCTTCCCTGAAAATATAGTCCAAAGCTGTGCTTCCGTGCGCTATCGCCTTGCATTTACCTATCATTTCTTGTTAGATTTAAGACCTTATATATTTCATCATCCACCCGAAAATGCGGGTCGTAAAACCGCTTAAATGCCTCTTTGGCACATAGCGAAAGGTTCTTGGTGATATGTAGCCAATCCTCGTCCTTGAGCTTGATGAGATTGGAAATCTGCCCATAGAACCTTCCTGTATGTTGGAGAATGGCAATGGCTTCCCTCTCATTGTCTGTCATCTTGGGAACGGCTGTTACTTCTCCGTTAAGGAGTATTTCCCGACAATAATCGGAGAATTTCCGTCCCGTGCTTTCCGCCCTTGATTTGATACGTTTCTTCTCTTCACTGGTACATCTTACCTTGATGAACTCCGTTTTGTTCATCCGCTGTTCTTCTTTATCCTGTTGCTGCCATCGGGCAGCTTTTCCTTTATATCTGTTCATATAAGTTTCCTTGAAAGTTTATCATTGTAGATGATTTATTACCTTAATTCCTAAATACTGACCGATGAGAACGGAGTGATTACGGTCTTATCTCCCCGATAGTCTGACGAGGGGAGCAAGGGCAGTTTGTGGGTACAAACTGACGTCTTGCAATATCAGCTAACGAAACGTTTACGCACAAGGCGTTTTGCTGCTTGAAAGTGAATGCTGTGCATTCCGTGTTTAACTGTGTTCGTGGTGTTCTCATCATTCAGTATGTTTGACAAATTTCTGTTGCTATGTTCTCTAAAAAAGGGTTGAGAGTTTTGAGTGGAATAATAGCCCCTTTTCCCAAAAGTCCTCGACCCTTTTCCTGTGATTTATAATCTCCTCCATTTATCTATGTCCTCACCGTACTCTTCCAAATGGAGACGCACGATGTTCTCCACGAAACTTGAAAGGTTGCTGCCCCTGTCGCCTAACCTGCGCACGATGAAGTCGGCATGCTCCTGCGTTTCTCGGCTCAGATAGACCGCCTTTCGGTTGCACAGTTTGGTTGGCACAAGATAGGCTTGCTTGTAGGCTTCGAGTGTTTTCTTCCTCATTTTGGAGCTGATGCGTCTTTGAACAGCCATATTCTCAGTATGCCGTGTATGCTCGGATTTCCCAGAAGTGATATCCGCTTCTCCTTGAGTAACACTGTCCTCATTTATTTCTACGTCCGTTGTTATTTCCTCCACAGGAACGGGTTGTGCTTCCGTCTGTGGGATTACCTCATTGTCCATTTTATCATCTTGGCATTCCAAGAACCATGAAAGGTCTTTTGTCATTCATCATTGTTTTTCTTTTTCATTTCTCTATCTCATTTTATGTTTGACTTGTTTTGATTTATTGCTTTGATTTTGTTCTGTAACCGACATGTGTGCCAGTATCTGCTCTTTATGATTCTGTCGCTCACGGACACGACTGACATGAAAATCGTTGAGATCCTTGAAGTCTTTGTAATGTATGTTCATGTCCTCAACATGGAAGCCTGCCTTTATGAAATCTTGAACAGCCCTCCGCCCAGCATCGTCATTATCAAGGAAGGTACGAATGGAAGATATTCCCTGCGCATTCATATACCGAATTGCTTTGGCGGTATTGCTCACGGAGTTTAGCACAAGGCAGGCACTTGTTACTTCTTCTTTCATTGAAAGAAAAGAAAGAAAATCCATAAATCCCTCGAACACACAAGTTGGCTGTATTTGGTTTATTATCTTGTCGGTGAATATAGGAGTAATGTCCTTCGGAGCTATCGTTCCCTTGAACGTGCCATTGTCCCGAAGTTCATGCCCTCCTGATTGATTGGCAAAGCCGATGGATTGATAGCGCCTGCCCCTTACCTCATAGCTGATACATTTAAGGAAAGGCTTTGCCTTTTCCAAATCAATGCAGCGTACCTTTGTAAGATACTCCTGCAAATGTGGCGGTAGGGTGTCTGATATACTTATCAGTTTCCTTGTCTCGTTTGCAGCCATCGTTGGTTGGAGATTGTTTTGTGAGAAGTCTTTGTGAGAACTATATACTGTATTATCGGGAGCGTTCTGCCCCAAGTGGTGGATGGCTTCCGATAGCGTGCAGCCCTCCAAACGCATACAGAGGTCGATGATACTTCCGCCCCTGCATTCGGCATAGTCTATCCAAAGGTTCTTCTCTGTGTCCACTTTGAAACTCGGATGTGTTTCTGCACGCAGCGGTGAGCGGTACAACGCATAGACTGATGTTCTGCGTACAGGCTTGATGCCTTTACTTTCAAGATACTCCACGATGGGGTATTGCTTGATGCGTGATAAATCTTCTTCTTTCATTGTGATATGTTTTAATTGAATGGATTGAATAATTTGTGTTTGAATGACAATGGTGTATTTGAATGATATTTGAATGGTAGGTGAATGCTTATTGAAAGAAAATCTTTTTTCAGAAGTTTTTCCCCTCCAAACTTTTTCATCTTTCTTCTTACTACATACTATTTTGACATAAGTAGTTGATTTCCAATATTATTTTTTAGTCCCAAGTTATACTACCAACCTACTACATGTGCCTACTACATCTGATAGTTGCAACTGCCTAATAAAGGACAAGGCAATATCTTCCTTACCTTATATACATAGATGGGACTGCCACCCTCTCGCCTCTTGCTCACTTTCTCAAAGCCTGCCCTTTTCAGGGCTTCGCCCATGTGCTTTAAGGACAAGGGATGATGCGTGTAAAGTCCCAAGTAGGTGATTATCTCTGTGGTAGTCATATAGGTACAGTTGGGACTATCCTCCGTAGGTTTCTCAAAACAGCGCAACAGTAGTTCCATTTCTGCCGTCTGTACTTGGAAATCCTCACTCTCCCTGTATAGTTCCGTTATCTCTTCATCGTCAAACCAATAGCGGAAACCTATGCTCAGCAAGGCTTTCGCTTCCGCATAGACATTATCCATAGAAACAGCCTTTGCTCTCTCAATATCTATGGAAAGCACTTCAAAGGGCAGAAACCGTCTGCTGCCTGTGGGGTCGGTAAGGAAATCGTTACCATTTACCGATGCAACGAAACTCGCCAAGTGTGGGTGTTCCTCCACATACTTGTCGTAAGGCATACGGTACTTGACCATCGGACAGGTGATGAGGTTTTTCAGTTCGTTCTCGTCACGCTTGTTGAGGGCTTTGAGCTGGTCGTCAATGTTTACGATGAGGTTTGCCCTATATAGGTAAGCGTGTCCTTCTCTTGCGGATATATCTTTCCCGTGTAGCTGTAACCATGCAGGGCAGGTGGGCAGAGCAAGTCAAGGAAAGTTGTCTTGAACTTGCCCTGCTCGCCTGTCAGTACAAGACAGGTATGGTTACGGCATTCACGGTCGTCCATGGCGTTGGCGACCACTGCCACGAGCCATTTGGTAAGGTATGGCAGCCACTTGTCAGAGTTGCGCACAACTACGCAACTTGCCAATTCGGGAATGGCTTTCAGTGAAAGGGAAGAAATATCACAATGGTTATTGTGTTCATTATTACCATTACCACTACTGCCATGACTACAACTATCGCTATTGCCACTATAATTACCTCTGCTATTACCAATATCCACCAAGGGCAATCCATTGAAATACTCCTGTATGGGATTGACACGTGGGAGAGAAGCTGCTCTCTATAATGGAATAGAGGTTGTCGGAAGATGTGATAATCCCCACATCGTTGTCAAGTTCCCTGCGGAGCGTGTTGCTTTCATAGCGACCCACTTTTGAGAAGTGAGCATCTTCCTTACTTCGGTATTCGGTTCGCCCCAACACCGTGTTGTACCTAAACTCATAATAAGAGGAGAGATAGGTTTCTATCTCACCATTTTTGGAGGAAGTCTTCCTTTGCTTGGGCGTATTATTTTCGTCCACTGAATTGCCTTTATCTGCATTCCTTTTCATTATATGCTTGGTTTGGTTTCCGAGAGTGAAGTTATGAAGAGAACTGGAAAGTTCCAAGCATTCGGAGAGTGCTTGCATAATGTTGCGTTCATTCGCAATAAAGTTCGCACGGATTTTTGAAGAGACAGGAAAAGAAATAACTGATTTAAGCCCGAATTAAATCAAAACAGGGGATAAAATAGCAAGGAAAGATAGAGGTAGAAGTGTACCCTTTTGCACACGTTTGCGGTATTCTGCACCGATATTGCAAACAATAAGAATCAGCACAGAAATAGGGTAGCTTTTGTCCACACCAAGAGTGCTACAAGGTGCCACTTAAAAGAAGTATGATAGAATAGGACATGCACCGCCCTATCTTTGCGCCAAACAGACGGCGAAAGAAGAAACAGGGAAAGAATGCGCAAACGGCTGCCGATAAAATGCGTTAGTTTTTCCTTGAAGTTCCCGATATTTCCCTGCTGTTCCCTGCTGCTTTGAAGTGTGACAAACTCATCATACCTTTGCAGGCATAAACGTGCAGTGAAACGTAGAACAGACAAAGGTGTTGTCAATACCAATAAGACAGAATTACAAACAAAATAACAATAAAACTATGGGATATTTTATCATTACGGATTCAAATTGGGCAAGGTTGAGAAACGAGATACTCAGTCTTGCCGAGACCTGCCACAAGGCATTCGGAGAACAGAGCAGACACACCGATTGGCTGCACAACGGCGATGTATGCAGGTTGCTTAATATCAGCAAGCGTACATTGCAGCACTATCGGGATACAGGTGTGCTGCCGTTTACGCAAATAGGGCATAAGTGCTATTACAGGCGTGAGGACGTGGAGCGGCTGTTGCAGACTAAATCGGAGAAGACAAAAACAGACAGATTAAAGAATAACAAATAAGACAAGGGTATTATGGAATCAGTAAAGGACTTGAATATGGAAGCGGATGATATGCAGGTGGTGCTGTCCGCACTTGAAGGAATGAACAGACGGATAAAGGAAGTGGCACAGACACACAAACCGCTGTTTGGCGGTGAGCATTTCCTGACAGGCAAGGAAGTATGCGAACGGCTGTATATCAGCCCTCGTACCTTGCAGGACTATCGGGACAGGAAAGTTATCCCCACACGCAATTCGCAGGGAAAAATACTATACAAGGCTTCGGATTTGGAGAAGTTATAGAAGAAAATTCCATTGCGTAGATGTTATGAAATATTTAAGGGAAAGATACAGCCTTAATTATAGAAATATTTTTGTAACATAATGTTTGGGTCAGGAGGTATTTCTCCTGACCTTTTTCTTTTTATAGGAATGAAACACAGTGCCATCAAACGCATTAACAAACTTCTTTCTTCGTAATTCTGTTTATATGTACCTAAAACGCAGTATTTTTTTCTCAGAAATCATACTAAAAACTTGGAAATGTCACACAAATTCCCTAAATTTACACCGTCTAATTTAGTATAAACCCTTTTAATAAAGAACTTATGAAAAAAGGTATTACTACATTGTTAATTTTATTTGCAACAACAGTTGCTGCTTTCTCACAAAGTGTGGAGAGCATTAGTTATTACGAGAAGAATCCAAGCTTAGGTGGCGATGTGAAGATTCTCAAGTGTACAAAATCAATTACAGAGGCTCAGACTTTCACCACCTTTGAAGTCGAAGCTCCAGTTTCGGGGCTTCATTATGCCAACTTCTGGGTGTTAGGGACGAAGAAAGCAGATGGCACACTATCTGTTTACAAAGTAATGGTAAACAACGAGTTGCAAGATGATGTCTTAGCCCCTGTGTCAAACGACTGGCAGGCGATAGGCTTGAAGAAGTCTTCAAAGGTGTTCCTGAGAAAAGGCAAGAACACCATCTCTATTGTTGGGACTGCTCCTGACGTTCCAGAGGTTGAATTTGTCAGACTTTCTAAGGATTTGGGAAATTCTACCATTTCGTCTCAAAATTACAATGACTATAAGGTAGAACTTAAGACCTTATCTCATGAGAATGCACTCAGTAATGCAGAACCGTCTTTGAATTTCTGTGGCAGAGACACATTGGCTATACCTTTGTTTGCAAAAGCAAGAAGTGTTTCCTACGACTCTCCTTTGTATGATTTTGAATACATTAGAAATTGCAAAATAAAGTACTCTTTTTTCAAGACAGTTTCTTTCCAGAGAGGACAGCAAATATTTATAGCGACAAACGGAATTGACAACTATGACCATGTTCTTGAGTTGTTCAGTGCAAACAATCCTGAGCGATACACATGGAATGCACATTCCAACAATCAATGCCTTGCTTCCTTGAATGTCAACATTCCTGAGACGGGACTTTACTACGTCAGAGTACGTTCATGGCTCAATGCCACAAGCGGACTTGCTAATGTCAATATCAACGGAGAAAATTATTACAGCAATGTCCCTTTGTTTAGTTTGGGAATAGTATGTAATCAAGGAACAGATCAAGTATATAACACTTTTGTATGCTCCAAGGGAGGTGATCCGATGGTTTGGATAGAATCTTACGGAAATCCATCTGGAATTATCGCTTACAATGATGATTATCAAGGGAATGGAGACTTTGATTGGGGAAGATGGGCGCGAATTAACAAAAAGTACTCAGTAGCAGGCAATGCCGTTTTGTTGTCGCAGTACAGCTCTTATCAGCCAGAAGTTCTTTGCAATGTTTACATAAAATGTAAAAAAAGCAGCGTAAATAACGTTACATATGCTGGCTCTTTTCCTTACTTGAAGGAAGACGATGCGATTATGTCCGCTCCCGAGTCTCGAACCTATAACTGTATAAGCTGGTCTGGAGGAATAACATCCTATTGGGAATGGCCTCCTTCGACGCATTCTAACTTCTACGACCCTGACCCGTTGAGGGCTTTTGACAAATTCTATGCGTCAAGAGGACTTACAAGGGTTGGTGCAAATGCTGAAAACGGGACAGTTGCTTATGGGCTATCGTGCGGAATGGAAAAAGAGAATATACACATGCTTCTGTTCGGGATGGGGCTGATGGCAATTTGCATGGATATGACTGGGAAAGTAAGCCTGGTGCTTTGGCACGAACTTTCCATCCTAGAAACGGAGTGAGAGGTAATTCCTATGGGGAAATCGTAGAATATTACCGTAAAGACACTTCGTTGGGAACAAAACCACAGTTAAGTGCCGATGCAAAAGTAGCACAGGTTTCGTTTACCGATTTGGAGCAAGGTCTCATTGAAAGCAGAATTGCCTTGCTGCCTGCTGGAACAGAAAGCAAGTTCAAGAGTTTAGTTGCACTTTGGGATAAGGATATAAACCAATCTCCTTATAGCAGTTTTGAACAATTAGGAGAATATGACAGTTATCGTCAGCTTAAATCTTATTGCGCATCTGTTCCGTCCAGTCAATTCTTGGTATATAAGGAACTGGGAGAAGGCAACATCTTTTATGACTAAACTGTTGGAAGATTTGGTACCACAAATTCCAACAATCAAAAAAAGAGACAAAATTTGGGGGCTAAGCTCTGTGCTGACCGCTCCTGTGGTCATTACGGAAAGCGAGCTGGTTTCTCCTTATGCAAACACGATGCTATATGTGAAAGGATTGCTCAGCGGTATGGATTTAACTCCTGTGGTTCAAGAGGATTCAGCCAATCCTACAAAAAATGGCAGCAGCTTTGGTGTAGAAGTCTCAGGGAACACTCTTAGCATAAGCTACACCCTTGAGAATGATTGTCAATTCTCGATGACTATAACAGATGTTTATGGGCATGTTGTTACCTCTTATAAACAGAATAAGTACAAGGGTTCTTATTCATACAAGGCGACATTGCCTCATAGCGGTACATACGTTATAAGTTATAGTGAAAATAACAAGACAAAACAGCAAAAGATAATCGTTGAATAATTCTTTTTCTCCGCATACCAAGTTAACTTGGTATGCGGAGAATACTATAAACATAATCAATGTATAACGTTTTAGACTATCTCGTAACTGGAGGTGCATTTGTAAAAAACATAACAGTACCTACAGATAAGACTTTATCATCCTTGATGATTTATTCCACATCACTTTGTCAGTCACGGTGTAAACATTGCTCTATTTGGAAAAAGCCAATAGAGCATTTGTCATTATCGGACATCATTCGGATAATGTCGAGCAAGTGCGTAACAAAACGGACAACCGTCGGTCTGGAGGGGGGGGAATTTATTTTACATCCTGAAGCTGATGCAATACTGAACTGGTTTCACAACAACCATACAAACTACACCCTGCTATCAAATTGCCTTGCACCCTCTAAAGTTATCGAAGCTGTAAAGAAATACAAGCCCAAACATCTGTATGTTTCCTAGATGGGAACAAGGAAACATATAAAAACTCTAAGAGGGCGTGACGGATATGACAAGGTCATTCAGGTGGTGGAAAGCTGTAAGGACTTTGTTCCCATATCGTTCATGTTCTGCCTTACTCCATGGAACACGTTTGAGGACATGGACTATGTTATTCAGCTTGCCAAACACTATAACATTGATGTCAGAATAGGCATTTACAATACGATGGATTTCTTTTGATACCACTGAGGACCTAATGGAGGTCGGAAATGACTACATAAAAAAGATTCCGCAATCTATCCATAAAACACAGGAAAATTTTGACTTTGTGGCTCTGTACGATGAATGGAAAAAAGGAAATCTGCGCCTAAGATGCCACAGTATATACAATGAACTGGTAATCCATTCCAATGGGAATGTTCCCCTGTGCCAAAATCTGGATGTGATTCTCGGCAATGTTCACAACAATACTCTTGACGAAATCTTCAATTCACAAAGGACTGCTAAGATTCAATGTGAGTATTCCCATGACTGCAACAAATGCTGGATTAACTACCATCGTAAATTTGACATAATACTTCCCGTGCAGCTGAGAGGTTTTTTTCCCTAAAAAACTTATCGAAGCGTTTTTACGGGAAATATCAGTGGACTGCTGATGAAAAAATGCACGTACCGCAAATATTTCAAAGGATTAATATAGCCTAAATGACAGACATTCAGAAAATCATCAGACTTTACAAGCGCAGAAGGGATAATAAATATCTCCGACTGTTATGAGAAGAACTATGCTATAATTGGTTTTGGAAACCACACCATCCACAACCTTTTCCCCGTCATCCAATTTCTACAAGTCAACGTGAAGTATGTGTGCTGTTCTTCCACGAAAAAGGCAGAACTGATAGGGAAAAAATTCAAGGGCATAATAGGGACAACATCTATAAAGGATATTCTCAATGACGAGACAGTCGCAGGAGTGTTTGTGTCAGCCACACCTGCGTCACATTTTTGAAATTGCATCAGAAGTTATAAAAATCGGGGAAATCTCTTTTTATAGAAAAAAACCTCCCTGTATGTGTTTAAAGGAACTAAACAGCCTTATTGACAAGCAAAGGTTATTTGGATTTAATACCACAGTTGTCGGAATGCAAAAAAGACATTCTCCGCTTGTTTCCAGATTGAGAAAGGAAATAAAAGGCAGGGAATTAAATAGTTACAGCCTACGTTACCAAACGGGATTGTACCCCGAAGGCAATGAGATATACGATTTGTTTATACACCCTATCGACTTGGTCGTTTTTCTTTTTGGAGGGGCTAAGATACTGGCGATGCATAAAGTCAAAAGTACAAAAAAAGGTGGTGTGACCTACCTGCTGATGCTGGAACATGACAATATTATTGGTACTTTGGAATTATCCACACTTTATTCTTGGAAAGATGCTAGTGAAAATGTCAGAGTGAACACGCAGGACGGAACGTATGAAATAGACCAGATGGAGCGACTGTCATTTGTGCCATCAGTATGTACCCTATAGGTGGAGTACCAATCGAAAAAGTGCTCCCCACCAAATTATCCAACGAGTGTCTTTTTATCAAGAAACAACTTCAATCCCATTTTGGCAAACAATCAGATTTACACACAGGGATATTTTAACGAGATAAAGATGTTCGTGGAAATGACGGAAATGAAAAATGGTACAGCAGAAGAATATACGGATTTCATGACGCTGCGTTCCACATACGCTATATTAGAAGAATTAAACAATATAAGATAAAAAGATGAGACATTTATTTACATCGGAGTCCGTTTCAGAAGGACATCCCGATAAGATTTCAGACCAGATTTCAGATGCGTTGCTTGACTATTTCCTTGCTTATGACAGAAATGCTCACTGTGCAATAGAAACATTCGTAACGACGGGGCAGGTGGTCATTATGGGTGAAGTGCGTTCCAGTACATACATCGACCTTCAGAATGTTGCCCGCGAAACAATAAACAAGGCTGGTTACACAAAAGCTGAATATCAGTTTGACGGTGATTCATGCGGTATCCTCACGGCTATTCACGAGCAGAGCGATGATATAAACAGAGGCGTTTCCAATAAAGATACGGACGAACAGGGTGCAGGAGACCAAGGTATGATGTTCGGCTATGCTACCAATGAAACCGAAAATTATATGCCAGTTTCTCTTGATTTGGCACATCTCATTATGAGAACACTCTCCGACATACGCAAGGAGGGCAAGGAAATGACTTATTTACGCCCCGATGCAAAAAGTCAGGTAACAATAGAATACACCGAGAACAAAAAACCTCTGCGCATTGACACAATAGTGGTAAGTACTCAGCATGACGATTTTGACGTGGACGACAAGAAGATGCTGGACAAGATTAAGAACGATGTGATTAACATTCTTATGCCTCGTGTCATTTCCCAATGTGATTCCAAAATACAAAAGCTGTTCAACAGTAACATAAAGTATCTTGTAAATCCAACAGGAAAATTTGTTATAGGAGGTCCGCATGGGGATACGGGGCTTACTGGGCGAAAAATAATTGTGGATACATATGGGGGACGAGGAGCACATGGCGGAGGTGCTTTCTCTGGAAAGGATCCAAGCAAGGTAGATCGCAGTGCTGCTTATATGGCACGATATATTGCCAAAAATATGGTAGCAGCAGGGGTTGCGGACGAAATTCTTGTGCAGCTGGCTTATGCCATCGGTGTGGCTGCTCCTGTCAGCGTATCGGTTGATACATATGGACACAATAATGTCGGAATGTCGGACGGAGAAATTGCACAGAAGATTTTTGAAATGTTCGACCTGCGCCCTAAAGCCATTGAAAGGCAGCTTAAACTAAACCAGCCGATGTACACGGAAACGGCAGCCTATGGTCACATGGGACGGAAAAATGAAGTTGTGAACAAAACATTTACAAGCAGGTATCATGGAACAAAAAACATTCAGGTGGAATTGTTTACATGGGAGAAATTAGACATGGTGGATACGATAAAAGATAGTTTCCGCATAAAATAATTAGGGACGATGATAAGGACTAAGGGACTCTCTGTCATGTTGCTTATTTTGGAATTGCTTTTGGGACTCGTGGAATTTCTTTGTCTCTCCGGGTGTGGAAACGACAGGGAAGAATATGAGTACATCTATTACCCTGAAGGCACTTCATGGAAAGAAATAGTGACAGACCCTTTCCGTCCTTTTTTCTATCAGATTTATCTATATACTGTCAGGGAAGACACCATCATTAAGGGAGACGAATACAGGAAAGTTTATGTAAATGGCAAGAAAAATGCCGTTTTCTACCTCCACGAGCAGGGAAAACAAATTTTTTATTACGACAAGTTCATTCCCAAACCCTTACTTGTCTATGATTTTGAATGGAAAATAGGCAAGCCTGTTTCAGCATTTTTGGTTGATGACAGAAGTTTCCATATAATTGATACCATCAGGCAAATCAGCAGAGAAAAGTTGTCGCTTCATCAGGAATACAAATACATAGACACTCCGCTGGGCAGATATGTAAACTCTATAGGATTTGTTGACCAATCTCTCTTTCCGTATTCGATGTCCAAAGCAAGGGAAGGTTTCATTATTAAGACAATATATTTTGAGCGAGGGGAAAATGAGATGTTTAGTAACCATAATTACGACTATTTGTGGCAATAGAATTGTTGCCTTCAAGGAATATGCACGACAGCTAAGAAAAACCTTCTTGTATTTGTCAATCTTATCTACATAGCCATATCCGAAAGTTCACAATCCTCTCTGACCGCATTCCACGGCTAAAAAACATATCCTTTCCGTTCATGGATTGGTAGTATGTAGTCATACCGTAGTTGCACATATAGTCATCTACCAACTACAACGTAATACCTTCTCTTTCACTGTGTTACCTTGTTTTGTAGTAATGTAGTAAGATAACAGTGAAAGAAAAAGGATTGGTACATATTCAGCTATTGACACCCCTGTCATATATGATGATAGGAATGACAGAACTCCTTGGGATGCATCAACTCACTGCACACATGCTTTCTGAACAGGTGGGCTTCTACGCTGTCAAGCAAGAAGGAAAGGGCGATAATTGTAGGTAATGGGTAGAGCGGTGCGTAGCCCTCACCTCCTTATCCGTGACTATTTTCCTTTCGTCTGCGTCCCTTTCTTCTGGATGCAGGACGGATTCTTCGGTTATCGTCCGAAGTCTGCCATTGACTTTTTTCTCCATGTAACTCCGAAGAACCTTGCAAGCTCGCCCTCGGTCATGGCTACTTCGCCTTTTCCCCTGCGGATAACCTGCATACCATTTCCCCACTCGAAGTAGCTGCGCCCCGTGTCCAGACGGATTTCAGCCTTGGTCTTTATTCCATCTTCCGTATTCATGCCGTTTCTCCATGCTTTTGTTTCTGCCTGTGTTGGCAATAGCCATTGTACCTATGGTAATAGTCTTCCTTTACCGTTACCTTATCATCCTCTTTGTTCTTTTTCCTGATGTTTGGCGATGAGTCTGTCCATATCCTCTGATATCTTTTTGTCCGTCACCTGCATAAACTTGAGTGCTTGATATGGAGGCATGCCCATCATCTTGGCTATGCTCTCAATGGGAATACCTGCGCTTAGGGCTCATCGTGCCGAATGTATGTCTTGTCATGTGGAAGGAAAGTCTTTGGCAGATACCGCAAGCCTTTCCCTACAATACTCAGTTTGCATCCATGACACTGCTGGCTGCAATCACGGTGAAAGACAAGGTGATCCCCTTTTTCTTTCACCAGCAGATATTCTTCACTTCTTTTCCTGCTCTTCTGGCAATGACTGATGATGGCTTCCGCTATGGATGTAACGGCACGATGAACTCAACCTTGGTCTTCTGACGTTCCTTTTCTTATATACATCTGTTCGTCCGCTGTCGTTTGATATGCTTGTTTTCTAAATTCTCCATGTCTGAGATAGCCAGCCTGTGAAGCATGAAAAGACAAACATCAGTCTTGCCAGCTCCGCTTCCTTGTCGTTCATCTTCATTGCCATAAGTTTCATCACATCGCTCTTTTGCAGAAAGCGTATCTTCTTTTCCTCTTTCTCATACTTGGTATTCTCAAACGGATTGCAGCGGATAATCCTCTTGCTGACCGCACGGAACATCAGTCGGCTCAGCCAGCAGAGGTTGCTGTTGATGGTGATGTTTCAGTCCACGCTTTTTGAGAAAGAAACGGTATTCCCTCGAACAAGTCCTCTGTAATTGTTCCGATGGATATGTCTCGTACTCCTTTGTTTTCTACAAATTCACGGAGATTTCTGTCAGAATAAAACAAATTCAGGTAAGTTCCCTCTGCCCTTGATCTGCCAACACTTTCCTTGACTGTTTGGAGTTCCGCCCAGCTCATGGCAAGGAGCGTGGTCGGATTGGTGGCAAAACCCTGTAAGCGGTTCTTGATAAGCTCCATACTTACCACTCCATCCTTTACAAGAATGTCCTGATAGGTCTTTTCCACCAAATCCCTGAATTCTTTGATTCTTTGGTTTGTCTTCTTGTTGGTTGTCAAACCCTGCTTGGTGTTCCACCTGACAGGATGGCACTCTTCGCCCGTGGTAATGGCTGTGTTCTTTCCGTCGATGGTGATACGGCAGAGAATGGCGGTATTGCCGTCTGCCTTTGTTTTCTGTCTGTTAATATAGAACAGTATCTTGAATGTACTTCTCATAATGGTCTTGATTGAATTGTTCATGTTTTATTTAACGATAAAACAATGTTGAATGAAAGAAATGGTCAGATAGCCAACTGCATATCTTCAGTGAAAGAAAGGAAACGGTCAAATTCCTCAAAGAGTTTCCGGTGGTGTTACCTTTTGCATAACGCTCGGTCATGCTCACGTTGGAATGCCCCAGCATCTTGCTTACCGTTTCAATAGGCACACCCTGTTCAAGCGTGATGAGCGTGGCAAATGTGTGCCTTGCCGTATGTGTGGTAAAAGGAAACAGATGCCAGCACGAAGCCGCAGGGCTTTCAAATAAGATTGAGTGGCATATCCCATGAAAGGGAGCAATGTTTCCCTTTCATCGCTGTGGAGCTTCCATCAGCCATATGGCTTCAGGCAGCAGTTTGACACGACAAGGCACACCTGTTTTTGATGGTTGAACTTCAGCCAAAGGCTACCTCGTCATCACGCACAAGATGGGACTTGTCCAGTTCCATCAAATCACAATATGCAAGACTCTGTATAACAGGCAAGAGGAAAAATATCCCTTTGCTGTTTCCATTTCCTCCTCCAAGTCCTCCAAGTGGAGAGTCTTTAACTTCTCAAATGCCCTCTGTCAAGTGCTTTGGGAGTTTCTTGTTACCCTTGCTGATTTTGACTTTGTCGAAAAGCAGGATGTCTGCTAATCCCTCACGGTAAGCCAGCCTGCATACCGTCTTCAAATGGGTGGCGACATTGTAGAATGAGCTTTCTGAAATCCACACTCCCTAAGAAGTACTGCTGAAAACTCATGGATGAAGTTCTCTGTCAGTTGTGAGAGGGCTAAGTCAGAAACCTTATACTTCTTTTGATGAACTCCCTGCAAGTGGATTCTCGTGGAGTGATAGCTTGCCATTGACTCTTTTCTGATGTCTACACCGACATGACTTTTCTTTCTCCTTTATGAGCATATCAAGTCTTTCGATGAGCATGCACCGTGTCTGCACACTTCCTTGAAACTGTTCCTTCACATCGGTTGCGTCAAATGGGCAACCTCTTGTAAGCAAAGACTGATAAGCTGACTGAATGGACAGCAGCAAGTTCTCCAACCTGCCATTCACTTCCACCGCCTCACGACTTTTTCCGTCCATTCTGCTCTCACGGGGATTCCCAAGTCAGGATTGCAGGAGAGCTTGCAACTGAACTGTGCGATGGAACGCCCAATGGTTATCCGTCCCATAATCGGAGCCTTGCCCGACTTGTCCAGACCGCTCTTTTTGAGGTAGAGCAACACCTTCATTTTTCTGTTTTCATACGCTTTGATGTTTTGTGGCAAAATTACCAATTTCAAAGCGTTTCACTTATGCAGAAAACTGCCGACCGTAGCAACAGCCACACGAGCGAAAATAATTCAGTTACCGAACATTACTCCATCGTTACCTATGGCAAAATCGGGTAACGGTTTGGTAACTGAACTTCTGCCTAAATCTGCATATTATAACTCTTTTTGAAAAGAGCACTTCTATGCAAATTATTTCGTTTCCTGCTCATTATCAGTCAGTTTACACCAACTTCGATGTTTCTTCATTTCGTTGATTAGTTGCATTCAAAAGCGTAGGGTTTTGCGATGCAAAACAGCCGCTTTCACGAAATGCCAAATCGAATTTATCGTTTTTCAGCGAAATTATCTTTACAAAAACCGAGGCGATTTTCTCCACGTGTTAGGCTGGAAAAGTTTCTAGAAACTCTAGATAAATTTAGGAATTACTATATAAACCCTTTCTCATTCAATACCAGGAAACGCAATAAACCACGCACCTACCTGCACTGGGCTGATATAAAATACTAAAAACGTGTGGTCCTGATAGCACAATGCCATTCGAAATTACACGTTTTTTCGTTCTGTGCGCTGTTTATTTCACTACGAAGCTACGGTTCACACCGTTTACAACGAGAATGTAACTAGCCATTTGCCAGTTTATTGAGTGCAATTGTACGCGCACTCGGCGTTGGTGTGCGCATCTGCAATCTTTTGACCGTTGGTTGCATACAAAGCAACACCTTGGCATTTGCCTTTGTACGGCTTACTGTAACACTTGCGTGTGTTGCAGCATTGCAGTCGATGCTGATGCCCGCCGCTTCGGTGGCTTCGATGCTTGCAGGATTCTCGCAGCCTGTACCGTCGCCCTCTACATCTACCTTCCAGCCCTTATCGGTAGCAATTTTTGTATAGCTGATGGTTGTTTCTGCTGCCGTTTAGTACCAATCTGTTGGTTGAGTGCTTAACGGTTGGTAAAGTTCTAGTAGAGTCTGTCTCAGCTCATGCAGCGTCAAAGGGAGTTGTGGCTAACATTTACTAGAGTTCAATTTAGCAAAGCTCGAGGCAGTTTTGGGTGTTAGCTTAGCATTGTGCATTCAAATTCAAGAGGTCTGACAGATATTCAACATCGAGCTTCTGCAGATTTGTTTCAGAAACATCTGAGCTATTGGATAGCGTCAGACATTTTCGTACTTAAGTGTACTCAAAAGCCTGACAGCCAGATACGTTGAGCGTATCTCAATTTGGATTGCGCAGAAAGGTCTATCGCTGCAAGCGATATGTTGTCGTTAACTCAACTTCTTCCAAATCGGAAATTGGCTGCAAATTTAACCAGCTTTCAGAATATTCAATCCTGATTTGAGAACTTTCAGTTTAGCATTGGCACTTAGGTCTAATGTTTCCAAGGGCACTCGTGAAAACATCTACAACCTCCAACAATGGGTTCTTAGATAAATCTACGGCGTTAAATCTCTTACTCATTGAACTTACATTCTATTTGCGTAATATCGCCATAGAAACTGGATCAGTTGTTGCATCAATAGCCTCGAGACGGGTGCATCGCCAGGTTCCAAGAGCGAATTGATGATTTTCTTTCAAATTCGGCGTTACCTTCTCTTCACCCAAATCTTTGTATTATCCCTCTTTGCTGCCAACTTTACCTTAATGTCTAAATTGCTTGCAACCGTCAAGGTTGACATGGAGCATCGGGCAGGAGGGACTATCGGTGTTACTAACCCTGTGCGTCGCCTCCGCATCGGGTATCCACCTCGTCTTCGCTATCTGTGTGTTGCACGTCGCAGTGCCTTTATTGTCTTCAATGCCAAGATTTGGTTCGGCAGCTTTCATTGTTGGCAATGCTCTGAATATATCGTCCAATGCGCAGGCATCAGTAAATTGCTTTGAAAGAGACACCACGCTCAGGTTCTTGGCATTTTCGGGGAACTTTGCAGCATATGTTTACTGCCGTATCCACAAATTGTTCTGAGCGCAGATAAGGCACTAATATCCAACTGTGCATACCGAAATACCATTCATATACAGAAATTTCAAGAGCTGGATTGTTCTGAACACCTATTGTGGTTATGCTCGACATTCTGTTTACACTCACCTTTTCCAACTTGGTTTGGTCGGAGAAATTACTTCAGCAAGTTCCTTGCGTTGTTCAAATCTCATTTCTTGCAACCCGGAATTGAATAGCCTAAGCGAAGTTATGTTGTTGTAACCGCATTTCAGCTTTTTAATATTGGTGTTAGCTAACAGATCTAATGCTGCGTGTGGCACTCTCAGCGGTAATTTCTCGATTAGCTTGTTCTGGAAGCATCGATTGCGGTTATCTTTGCAAACTGTTTAGAACAGTCCATCTTGGTTATATGCCATAAACATACATTGCACCAAGTAGAAGTGACAGATGTCTACGCCCATAGTAGAATTGATGGTTACTTGCTGGAAGCCATCGCCGCCATTGTTCAGCCAGATAAGCGTATTATCTTTGTTGCAGCAAATTTTACAAAGACTTTCTTGTTCTTTGCAACTGTCATGTCTAATGAGTGGTGCATTTCTCGGAGGAATCTGAGTTTGTGCCATTCATTCCCTGACAACAGCGTAAGAAGCAGAGAGAGTATGCTCCATTTCTTTGAAAAAGTAGTTCTGTTTCATCTTCTGATTTAATTCTAAGTTCCACAAAATAGTTGTTATTTAAATGTATTTTTCTTTATAAATGTATGTTTCTTTTTGGTTTCATGACGTGCTGCCATTTATCGTATCTAATTTACAAATATATGAATAAAAAGAATAATAGCAAACAAAATGATTGTATTTTATTAAATATATGACAAGATGTATTGATTTTATTAAAAACTAAGTAAAATATGAACAAGAAACAAAGAAGCAATAACTTAAATAATTGATATTTTTGCCTACATGTTAAAAATACATCACTGTTCGCTTTTGCACATCATCGGTAA